>Ga0164241_10000614_pt1 | contig 58975 bp, 46 predicted proteins | sample OricomyardsoilBY_FD_108780 | JGI IMG/M metagenome (GOLD analysis project Ga0164241, IMG submission 108780) | Backyard soil microbial communities from Emeryville, California, USA - Original compost - Back yard soil (BY) | ecosystem: Environmental > Terrestrial > Soil > Unclassified | place: USA...
ACACCGAACTTCATCGGCAACCGAATTGGCATCGTCGAGATGCTCCTCACTTTCGAAGCGGCCAAGCGCGGTGATCTCACCATTGAAGAGGTCGACTTCTTGAACGGACCGCTCCTTGGCCGACCCAAGACGGGCAGCTTCCGCCTCGGGGACATGGTGGGCATCGATGTGCTCGGCCACGTCGTGCAGAATTTAGAGTCGACACTTTCGTCGGAACCGGGCGCACCCAATTTCGATTGGCTGCACCCTCTGATGAAGGTGCCGCCCGTCGTCGCCAAGTTGATCGCAGACAAGCACCTCGGCGATAAAACAGGGCAGGGCTTCTATAGGAAGGGTAAGGGACCCGACGGTAAGTCGGTGATCGTTTCGCTCGATCTGAAGACGCTCGAGTATCGGCCCCGCATCGAGCCCAATTTTCCTGAGTTCGCGGCCTTTTCGGGTGGCGACGCTCGGGCTCGCGTCCAGCGCGTGCTCGGCACACCCGGCCGAGGTGGCGACTTCTTGCGTGCAGTGATGTTGCCCTTAATGAACTATGCGGCAGGGCTCGTCGGAACGATTTGTTCGACGCCGCAACAGATTGATGAAGCGATGCGTTGGGGTTACGGCTGGCAGCTCGGCCCCATCGAAATGCTCGACGCGGCGGGCCCGGCCTGGGTCGTTCAACAGTTAACGACGCTGGGGATCCCTCCCGCACCCGCTTTGCTCGAGGTGGTGGGTTCGCACCAGGGCAAATTCTACGACGCTCCGAGCGACACGGTGTTCGTGCCCGGACATGGGCCGAGCCCCGTCGTTCGTCCGCGCGGGGCCATTTTTCTCTCGCGCTTCGGGTCGGAGGCTATTTTGGCCGAGAACCCCAGCGCACGTTTGCTTGATATCGGCGATGGCATCGGCTGCCTCGAGTTTCGTTCGAAAGCCAACATTCTCGACGACGGCGTGGTGCGCCTTACGAGCGAAGCTCCCGCGCTATTGCACGACAAGGGCTTTCGCGGCCTCGTCGTCGGGAATCAGGCGGACCACTTCTGTCGCGGCGCGAACCTCTTCTATATCGCCGGACTGATCATGCAAAAGAACTTCACCGCCGTGGAGAAAGCGGTGAAGGAGCTTCAGGATGCATTTATGAACCTGCGTCACGGGCCAGTCCCGGTAGTCGCGGCGCCTCTCGGGCAGACGCTAGGCGGCGGCACAGAGCTCTGTTTGCATGCTCACCAAGTTCAGGCTGGCGCCGATCTGTTCATGGGCCTCGTCGAAATCGGGGTGGGTGTACTTCCCGCAGGAGGCGGCTTGAAGGAGATCGCTCGCCGCGCGGCCGCTTGGGCCAGCGAGGTGCCGGGTACGGATCCCTACGGGTTCGTGCGACGAGGGTTCGAGTGCGTGGCGATGGCGAAGGTTTCGGGCTCGGCGTTTGAGGCGCGCGAGAACGGATTTTTGACGGAGCGAGATGGCATCACCTTTCACCCCAAACGCGTCCTCCAAGATGCGAAGAAGAAAGCGCTGGGGCTCGCTGAAGCCGGCTACGTTCCCCCCGATCGACGTGAAAAGTTCGCCGTGATGGGGGCGGCCGGCGGCGCCAACATGCTGCTCGGCCTGGAGCAGTTCGTTTGGGGAGGCTACGCGAGCGAACACGACCGCCTGATTGGCAAGAAGATCGTTCACGTCCTGTCAGGGGGTATGGCGCCCGCGGGAACGCAAAAGACCGCCCAAGATCTGCTCGATCTCGAGCGAGAGGCCTTCGTCTCTCTCACCGCTGAACCCAAGAGCTTCGAGCGCATTCGCTTTATGCTCGAAAACAAGAAACCCCTTCGGAACTAACCCACCAGACAGAGGAGTTGATCTCAATATGACCAGCCTTCGCACCGCCGTGATTGTGGCCGCCCGCCGCACCGCAGTTGGAAAAGCTCCCAAGGGCATCTTCAAGAACACCCGTCCCGACGATTTTGGGGCGGAAGCTCTCGCACTGACGTTGAAGGAAGCGGGCATAAACGGCTCGCTCGTCGAAGACGTGCTGATCGGCTGCGCCATGCCCGAGGCCGAGCAGGGCATGAACGTGGCGCGCAATATCGTGCTGCATGCTGGCTTGCCCGACAGCGTGCCCGCCGCGACCGTCAATCGCTATTGTGCGTCGGGTCTGCAGACCATCGCCATGATTGCTGAACGCATCCAGGTCGGAGCTATCGACGTAGGTGTGGCCGGGGGAGTCGAGTCGATGAGCGCTGTGCCCATGGGAGGCAACACGCTACGGCTCAATCCATCGATTGTAGACACGCGCCCCGAGATCTACATGAACATGGGGCTCACGGCAGAGAACGTAGCAGCTCGCTTCGAGGTCTCCCGGGCCGATCAAGATGCTTTCGCCTTCGAGAGTCATCGTCGAGCGGTAGCGGCACAAAAAGCTGGGCATTTCCGCGCCGAAATTTTGCCGCTCAAAAATCACGAAGGAAAACTCGTGAGTGAAGACGAAGGCCCGCGCGCGGATACCTCGCTCGCTGCGCTCGCTGAGCTGAGGCCCGTCTTCAAGGCCACCGGTTCGGTCACGGCGGGCAACGCGTCGCAAACGAGCGACGGCGCGGCTTACGTCGTGCTGATGTCGGAAGAGAAAGCCAAAGAGCTCGGCCTCAAACCCCTAGCTCGCTACGTGGGCTTCGCTGTAGCCGGGGTCGCACCCGAGATCATGGGCATAGGGCCGATCGAAGCCATACCGAAGGTTCTGCACAAGAGTGGGCTGACGCTTGCCCAAATGGACACGATAGAACTGAACGAGGCCTTCGCTTCCCAGGCTTTGGCGGTGATGCGCAAGCTCGGGCTCGACCCTCAAAAGACCAATCCGAACGGTGGCGCGATCGCGCTGGGCCATCCGCTCGGCTGCACGGGGGCCAAGCTGACCGCGACCGCGCTGGCCACGCTTGAACGAGACCGAGCCCGCTACGCGCTCGTGTCGATGTGCATCGGCGGCGGCATGGGAGCCGCAGGGATTTTCGAGCGACTGGACTAGGACGTCGTATTCAGCCAGCGGGCCACCTCGGCCCGCACGGGCGCATCGGGGCTGAGGCGGAGCGTCTCGAGGCTGGTTCGAGCCATTTCGATGTGGTGCGAAAACGCGAGCTGGCCGAGGGCCCACGCGGCGTGCTCGCGCACGATTTCGTAGGGATGTTCTTGGGCCGCTCGCAGCAGGGGTAATACCGCCTCAGGATCGCCGGTGTTACCGAGCGCCACGGCTGCATTTCGCGAGAGTTGAACTCGAAACGTACGCCTCAGCGCGGTGCCGCGAATGAGCGCTCGATACTGGGCCGAACCGAGAAACAAGAGATCAGAAAGCGTGCGCGCGTTCCACACCGGCTTGGTGAGGAGTTCGGGAGCGGACGGCTCGGCGCGCTGGGTCTGATTGAAAGGGCACACCGTTTGGCAAGCGTCACAGCCAAAGACGCGCACGCCGATAGGGGCGCGCAGCTCGCGGGGGATAGCTCCTTGGAGCTCGATGGTGAGATAGGAAATGCAACGCCGAGCGTCGAGCAGATATTCATCGACGAAAGCGCCCGTGGGGCACGTATCCAAGCACGCGCGACACGAGCCGCAGCCGTCTTGTAGAACTCGGAGCCCGACCCTTTCGAGCGGGGCAAGCTCGACGTTAGTTATGAGTGAACCCAAGAGGATCCCGCTGCCTTGGCCTGGCGCAATCAGCAGCGTATTTTTGCCAACAAAGCCGAGTCCAGCGAACTCGGCTGCGTCTCTTTCGAGCAAGGGGGCGGTGTCTACGAGCGCCCTGGCCTCAATAGGCTCGCCTATGAGGTCCGCTAGGATGTCGCCTAGGTAGAGCAGCCGATCTTTGATTTCGTGGTGGTAGTCGCCGCCTCGAGCGTAGCGAGCCAGGAGTGCGGCTAGTGGCGTTGAAGCGTCTGAGACCGGCTCTGGCTGGCCACGCCGAGCGTGGGTCTCATGGGGCAACGCCACCACAACCAGGCTGCGGGCGCCTTTTAGGAGAGAACTCGGCCGCGCCCGATTCGCGCTGTTCGCGCCGGAACCGAGATAGGACTCCATTTCTCCAGCGAAGCCCTGGGCGAGCCAGCGTTCGAAGAATTCGGCGCGGGGAAGCTGAAAATCGCCCTCACGGTCAAGCGGTACCACGCCAAAACGAACGAAGCCGAGCCCGTAGGCTCGGCTTCGAAGTTCGCCGCTGAGATCTGCCGCGACAAACGGTGCGAGGGGAGGGAGCTGCCCGGAGGGGTGATGAAGTCGCACCCCTTCTTGAGTCAGCTCTTCACGGTGCGCCTTCGCGCGCGCCGTGAAACCGGGCCTCCGCTCTTTATCCGCCCCCAAGGATCTCGGCTTCCAAGTTGTCGAGCTCGGCTTCGAGATTTTCGGGGGGAATGACCTCGGCAGCTTCCGTCTCCAGCTCTTCGGGGACGGGAGCGTCTCCGGAAGCTGTTTTCGGCTCCTCTTGCGATACTCGGGGCAAGATGGTGGGCGGATCCTTGGGCTTGGACTTCTTGACCTTAGGAGCCTTGGCTTCCTTCTTCGCGGGTTCTGGTGCCGGCTTTTTCTCTTCGGATTTGCTGCAGGCGAGTCCAAGAGACAGCGCCAAACTAGCCGCTGCGAGCAGGGAGAGGGGTCGTACGAAACGGTGCGTCATGATTACTTACCCTCCGTGTGCGCGGGAGAGGCGGCTGGTGCTGGGGCTGGAGGTGGGGTTGGCTTGGTCGCGGCCGGAGGGGTTGCTCCGGGTGCGCCTTGGCTAGCTGCGGCGGCCTGGGCGGCTTGACTCGGGAGAACCCCCTTGGGGCTGCCTGCCTTCTTCCAGAAAGCCATGAGATCCTTCATGCGCTTGTCGTGGCGAGCGTTTTCGGCCGTCAGTAGCGCCGTAGCGCGTTCCGTGAGGTCTTTTCTGTCGGCCGCACCAGCGATATCCACGGTGCGATTGAGCCGGGCAACACGCCAAGCGTGACGACGTAGCTCGCGATGAATCGGGGTGTGGCCGAGGGCGGGGCCGTAGGCCTTTTTGACCTTCGCTTGTTCCGCAGCCAAGCGCTTCGAGCGAGTGGCCGTTTCGGCCTTCATGTCGGCCTCGAGCTTGCCCTTGACGACATCCTTCTGTTCGCCTTTGAGCTCGAATTTCGTTCCCGAATTCTTCCGCAAATCGTGTTGAGCTCGCAAGAAAGCGCGACGGGCTGCACGCCTCTGGGCGCGGGTTTTCGCATCCGGCTCACCTTCCTCGGCCGCGGCTTGCTTGGCAGACGCTTCGAGGCGTTCGCGCGCACGCACGAGGGCGCGAGTCGCGCGCTCCTCGGGACTCGTTGGTCCCTTGGGTGGGGCGTCGCCCTTCTCAGAGGCAGGACCGGGGCCATGCGGACCGGCAGCGTGTGGGCCGGCAGCATGTGGGCCGGTACCGTGCGGGCCACCTTCAGGCTTTGCGCCGAGTGGCTTCATGGTGGGCTTGCCCTGGGCGGTGCCGCTCGTGGGCGCGACGGTAGTCGTCGGTGCGGCCTTGGGCGTCGCTGCGGCCGGCTCTTCGGCAAAGGCGCCTCCGGAGCAGAGGAGAATCAACAGCCCCAAAGTTCCGAACTTCGGTGCGCGATACGTTCGTGGTCGCGCGCCTCCCTGCGCAGCTTGCGACTGCTCTGATTGTGCCCTTGTCGACATTCCCCTGGGTCTACTCATTTTCCGACACACCTTTCGGCGGTCCTACACTGGACCGGGCCGGGAATTACCTCAGCTTGTCGCGGACCGCTACCCTTCCGGGGTGAGTTCTGTTTTTTGGTACCGCCCGGCTCGCGATTCCGAGCGAAGGATTGCGGAGCCACGGGACGAACGATATCTTTGAAGTGAAGTTTGGGCTTCGACAGTCTGGGCCTCGACGGAGTGCACACGCGCGAGCGATTCGGACTCGCCCCATGAGGGAGGCCGCATGGCGCCGTTTTGGACGGGTTGCGGGTGACGGGCTCGGTTTCTCGGGTGAATGATGGATTTCGGAGCAGCGGAGCGGCGCACGGTAACTCCGTTTGAGGTGTGGGGTCGGCTGCTAGTCCTCGCGTTGGTTCTGGGGCTGGCCGCGACTGCCCTGTTCTTGATCGCGGGGCGTGAGGCCGAACAAACCCTCCAGACGCGCGCGTTACTCGAACCCATCGTCGTGGGCACGTACCGCTGGATTGCCTGGGGGGCGGTGAGTGCTTTCGGTGTACTCATTTTTTCGGAGACTAGCTTGTGGATCCTTCGTCGCCGGAATGGGCCAGGCCCGCGCCAATTTGGTCCCTTACAGAGCGGCGAACAACGTCAGGTGCTTAGCGAAGTTCGAGAGCGAGTGCGGACCATCTGCGAGGAGCGAGGTGCATCGAAAGCGCCGCGGCTCCTCGATGAGCTCTTTCGCGGAGCCCTGCGCGTGGAAGCCTCGGACATTCACCTCAGCCCTTCGGGCAATGGCGTTCGGGTGACTTATCGAATTCACGGTTCGCTCCACACCCTGTCGGAGCTCGAAGCAGATGACGCTCAGGCGCTCGGGATCCGCATCAAGGTCTTGGCGCAGCTCGAGACCTACGGGCGAAAACCTCAAGATGGGCGGCTTCGGCATTTTCTAGATGGCGTGCCTCTCGAGGCTCGAGTGTCAGCGCTGCCCGCTGACACAGGGGAGCGAATCGTGATGAGGCTTGTACGCGGCACTCGAACCGTGCCCGCGCTCACTGACCTCGGCTTGGCCGACGAAGTGGCCCAGAAACTTGCCGAGCTCTTGAGTAAGCCGCAAGGCATGATTTTTCTGAGTGGGCCGGTCGGTTCGGGTAAAACGACCACCCTCTACTCGGCTCTGCAACACATCACAGAGAGTCGAGGTCAAACGACGGCCATTGTGAGCCTAGAAGATCCTATCGAGCTCAAGTTGCCGTTCGCTACCCAAATTCAGATCAACCCCAAGCTGCACATGGGTTTTTCTCAGGCCCTTCGCAGCGTGCTTAGGCAGGATCCGAACGTGATCATGATCGGCGAAATCCGCGATCAAGAGACGGCTCAGATCGCCACGCAAGCAGGCATGACCGGCCACCTCATCTTGACCACCATCCACGTCGACAGTGCACCTAGCACCTTCGCTCGTTTGACGGACATGGGGGTCGAGCCCTTCGTGGCCGCCAGCGCCAGTATTGCATGCGTCTCGCAGCGCTTGGTTCGCACGCTCTGTTCGCATTGCCGAGCTTTGGCTCCGCCCGATGAGCTGCTTAAGAAACGGCTTGAAAGTTTGGGTGTGAAACTGAAGCAGGAGACCTATTTCGAGGCCCGGGGCTGTACCTATTGTGACGAACAAGGCTTTAGCGGGCGCACTCCCATAGCTGAGCTTTTGGTTGTGACTCCCGAAATTCGAAAATTGGTGAGTGATGGACACCCGCCTCACACCATCGAAGCGGAGCATGTGCGAAGCGGCGGGGTTCGATTGCTCGATACAGGCCTCGGTTTGGCAGAACTCGGAGTGACGAGTCTCAGCGAAGTCGTGAGGGTCGTAGGGTGAACGTGCGAACGGCTTTCGAAGCCCCATTGAGCTACTCTTCGTGGGTCGCTCGCCACGTATTTGCGATATGTGCGTTGGTACTAGCGGGGCGGGCTGTATGGCTGGGGGTGATCCTCGTTACTCCGGATTCGCGTCACAGCTCGACGAGAAGCGAACGTCGCACCGAACAGGAATCGGATGCGCCTAGCTTGATGCCCGAGCGACCCGACTTGAAAAAGATCGAAGCGCTGGCCGGGCTCGATAAAGCTATGCAAGCGCAGGCCGGGCCTCCCAAGGGACCCGAAGTAGTGCTCCGCTCCATCGTGGTTGATTTCGGTCCGCCTCGTTCGGAGGTCTTTATTAACGGCCGTCTGGTGGGGCAGAGTCCTTTCGCGGGACAGGTGGCATGCAAAGACGGCGACACGATTCGAGTGGCGGTCTTGCCGAAGCACGGCGCGCCCGTTACGCGCGAAATGCGCTGCATGGCCAACCAGCCCGTCGAGCGCGAAGGAGGCCCGTCCGCGCCCGGAGGTGTGGCGCTTCCTCGCGACGCCCAGAGCGAAGAACAGAAGCTACTGGAGGAGAGGGCGAAACAGCGTATCGATAAGTTGATCGAGCGACAGCAAGCTGAGCCATGAGCATCCTAGCCCGAAGGCGGGCCCCGGAGCTGGCCTTCGACTCACGGTTCGTCTTTGCGATTGGAGTCGAGCACCGCGCGGCAAATGCGCACGCGAAAGCGACCGCTGAGCGCGGCGGGATCTTGACCGAGCCCCGGAACTTGGTGGACTTCGCCGGCCACCAGCCCGTGCTGGCGCGGCTCCAGTTTCTCGAGCTTGAGTAGGCCGTTCGAATTCAGGCTCCGACTATCGGAGAAGAGGCGCACGAAGCTGGAGGCTTTCCCTCCCTTACTAGCCGGATCGGCGGCGCCCATAGTGAATTCTCCCGGGGCCAGCGCGCGACCCATCGACGATTCGAGTTCGAGCGCGATGCTCACAGCGCGCTCCGGTACGGGCACGAATTTCGCGCAATCTGCCGCATAGGAGGCGAGGGTGATCCGCAGACGATCTGAGCCGTCCGGTAGCTGATAGTACTCAGCGAAGCCCACAGTTGGGGTAAAGCTGAAGGTGCTGTCGGGGCCTAGGGCCAGTTCGACAGTGGGGACGGTGGGACGCGAACAGCTCCCCAGCAGCAGGAGTAGCCAAGGCTGAGAGAGCCGAAGAATGGCCAACCTCAAGGGATAGCCTCGAGTTGGCCAGACATCTCGAGCGGCGGGTTCGAAGTGGGCTGTTCGAGTGGCCAGGGCAAGCTTTTGAGCGGAGCCAGGGCTTGGCCGAGGCTCTTCCGGAGCTGCGTGGCCGTAGGACGGTTTCGCGGATCTTGTCGCAAACAAGAACCTAGAGTGCGTGCGAGTTCAGAAAGGCTCTCGGATTGATCCATGTTTTCGAGCTTGTCTAGCCAGCCATCGTGCGAGACGTGCTGGGCCACTATCGCGTACTCATCCTGGGCGTCAAACAGCACGCTTCCCGTCAACAGCTCAAAAACTAGGGCGCCTACCGCGTAGATATCCGCTGGCTCGGGGTGCGGGTCGTGACCCTCCGGAATAACCCCTAGAATCTCGGGTGCCGAATATTGGGCGGTGCCGCAGCCCGGTCGCAATTTTCGGCCACTAAGGCCAAAATCCACCAAAACCGGCTCGATTCCGTCACGCAGGATGAGATTGGAGGGCTTGATGTCGAGGTGCCCGAGGCCAGCGCCGTGCATGACCTCGAGAGCCGCGAGCAGGCTATCAGCGTACGACGCGACTCGGGCCAGGGTGAGTTTGCGGGAGCGGAGCAGGCGCTCGAGTGGAATGCCCCGTATCAATTCCATCACTAAGATGGGCTTGGGGCGCGCGGCTAGGTCGAAGGTGACGAAGCGCGCGAGGTTTGGGTGTTGAGGCAGCGAGAGCAACGCTCCAGCCTCTTCTTTGAAGAGCTGAAGAAACTCTTGCTCCGACATGCTGCGCGCCGTCTGGGGGTCGTAGTCGGGGACTTTGAGCGCAAAGCACTCGCCGTTTTGATTGTTTCTTTCCTCGATGCGTCGAGCTAGAAAAACAGAGCTATTGCCACCCGAGCCGAGCGAGCGGAGCACGTAAAACGAACCGATCGTGCGCCTCGGCAGCAGCCAGTCGGGCAAGGCCGCGCGTCTAGGCAAGAGCGGCATGGCATTTTGGACTTCGGCCTGAGCGGGCAGACCGTGGACGCGGAAGGTCACCTCTTCGATGCTTCGCGCGAGGGGTTCGGGCAGCTCACGGACCAAGGCTTCAATCGCGCAAGCTATTTCGTCGTGACGAGGGGGCTCGCCGCGATCGAGACTGCGCTGCAGTACCTGATGGAGATCGAGCGAATCATAGCCTGTGCTGACGTGTCGTGGTGATTGTCCGAGCACATGCAGTAGCGAGTTTTTGAGCATTTGCGCGAAGTCATCGACGGCTCGCACCAGTTCTTCGATCGGCTTCTCTCCTCCGTCCTTGGGCTCCACGAGCTCGCCATGAGAGTTGGCGGCCGCGATGGTTTCGAGGCTCCGAGCCATGCGAAAAATGGCGCGTCGTACGGCCTCGGCATGGTAGCCACCGCCGAGGATGCCTTGGCTCAAGGCCAGCAATTTCGTCGAGGCTTTGAACGCCCTGGAATCGGCTGGATCGCTTAAGCCCGAAAGGTCTGAGCGTAGGCTGCTTTCGGCGACCGACTCGCTCGCCGTATCGGGGTTCACGAAAGCAGCGAGTGCGGCGAAAGGTTCGGCGATGGCCGGAGTCGTCGAGGCTTCGGCCAAGGTGCGCAAAAAGAAAGCATCAGGGATCGACGCGAAAACGACCAAGAGCAGGTCACTGGGATGAGCCGCATCGCTGCGCACGAGCGCGTCGAGGCAGCGCGCCAATGCCGCGCAAAGGATGCGCTGGGAGGCGGGATCGGGGCCGCGGATCAGTCGACCAATGAGCATTTGCACAGATTGTTCGAGCGGGCTTGTGCCCAGCTTCTCCTTGTCGCTCAAAACGGTGCCGTCAGCGTCGACGATGTGGAGCAACCCGCGCAGGAGGACTTGTTCGGTGACGCGCACGTCGTCCGTCCAGGTTGAGTCTTCTCCTTTCGAAACCGCAGACACGATCTGAGCAAGGACCGATCCGCGCAGTCGCTCCATGGGCTCGACGAGGGTGTCGGGATCACCTGGTCGCCGTTTGAGCAAGAGTAGATCGTAGAGGGTCGAGCGCTCGAAGGCCGAGGCGTCGAGTTCGAGTAGACTGAGGCGACTACCTGTATTGTCTTCTGCGCCGAGGTTGAGGCTCTCGGCGCAAGCTTGAGAGAGCTCGAGCGCCGTCATGGCGCATTCGAAGGCGGGCCGTGCCCCTTCGGTCTCATAGGTTTCGAGAGCGAACTGAACGGAACTCTGCAGAACTTGGCCGTCGCTGCTCTTGGTTAGGGCGTTTTCAGCTCGAACAGCGCCGTATCCGTCGCGAAACAGCGGATGAGCTCTATTTTGACGCAGCGTGTCCAGCAAGGCGGGGGTGGCACCTTCAACGAAATCACGCTCGCGCGTTTGTTCGAGGGCTTGCCCGACGGCGAGCGCGAAGTCGACGCGCTTCTCTCGAGCGAGGCGGTCCACGAATTCTCGAGCGCGGTCGAGGTCGAACTCGGCGAGACGGGGCAACGCCGCCACCAACGTCGAGACCAGGCCTCCGTCCGCCTGGGCGAGCGGTCCGCGACAGAGCGCAATCAACGCCCGCGCAGCGCCCACATCTCCAAGGCACAAGGAGCTCGTCAAAGAGACGGCGGCACGACGCCATTCGGTGATTCCAAGCGCAGGATCGAGCTCCCGCTCGAGCTCATCTTGGACGTCGCGGTCCATAGCGGCGAGCAGACCGCGCGCTATCGCTGCCGAGCGCCAAACGAGAGGCTCACGATCCCATAACAGGCGATGGAAGCTGACCTGCAAGGCGGGTTCGCAGAGCTTCCTCAAGGCCTGGGCGTCCCCCTGTTGAAAGCGAAAGACTGCCTCACGCGCGGCGTGCTCGTACAAAAGCGCCGCGGTGCGACGGGCCGCGAGTCCGCGTCTCGACGGGTCAGCGATCCAATTGACGTGCGTCTCGGCGCGGGTAGCTAGAGCGAACGCGAGTGGAGCTGGGTTGATTGCGGAGCCAATGGGGAGCTCTAGGCAAAGCGAAACGCGAGCGCGCAAGGTCGGAGTCGACAACGGACTCGGGTTGCCGAGGGCGATGCGCGTCGCGATGGGCAAGAAGGTGGCGGCGCTGCCCTCGTAGAGGAGCGAGAAAATTCGGCGACGAAGTTCGCGTTTGACGTTTCCGCTGGGCAAGGCGGAGGCCAGTTCAAAGAGTGCTACTGCGGCGGCGCCGCCCTGGAGGAAGCCGAGGTCGTCGGCGAGGCCTCTTTCCACCGCGATGAAGGCGGCCGTCTCGAGCGCGCGCGGATCGACCCCGTCCAGAGGAGGAGGCCCGAGGACTTCGCTGGCCTGGGCCAAGGCGGTTAGGGCCTCGCGGAAGCTCGCGGCTTGGGCGTCTCTTTCCACCAGCCGCGGCAGGCGGAGGAGCGGCACCTGGGGGCTTGGGCGGAAGCGCATGGTTTAGCTCCCTCATCATACGGCCAGCTCGGAGGTACCCAAGAGGGATTCGGTGGAAAGCGGATGCAAGGAAAATGCTTACCTTGTGCCCCGGCTGAGAACGCCGAGAGACGGAGCGACCGCTTTCGCGGTAAGGAGAGCGCTCGATGCGGAATGTGGTGGTCTTGGTCGCCCATGGGACGGTCTCTTCGCTGGAGGACCTGGGGGCTTTCGTTCAAGAGATCCGGCAGGGTCGGCCTGCGCCTCCGAGCTTGATTCAGGAGCTTCGCGAACGTTACGAGCGAGTAGGTGGTTCGCCGCTCTTAGCTCTAACCGAAAAACTCGCCCTAGCCGTCGGCCAAGAGACCGGCCTCGAAACCCGCGTGGCCATGCGTCTTTGGGAGCCGCGGCTTCGCGATGTGGTTAGCGATCTGTCCGCGAGCGATAACCTTGTGCTCGTGCCACTCGCGCCCTTCTCCATCGAGGTTTACCGAGCGGCGGCGGAAAAGGAGCTCAAGACTCTCGAGCATCCGCCGCGTCTTCGGGTGGTTGAGGCCTATGCCACGAGCCCCACGCTGATTGCGGCCTGGTGCGATAGTATTGAACCGATTTTGCGCGAGAGCTCGGGCCGAGTCGCAGAGGGTCGAGCTGTGCTATTGCAAAGCGCTCACAGTTTGCCGCAGTTCGTTATCGACCGTGGTGACCGATATGAGGTGACGTTTCGCGAGGCTGCAGCGCTCGTTCGCGCCGAACTCGAGCGCCGCGCGGTGCCCTTCGATGCCGAGCTCTCGCAAGTTGTGTTTCAGAGTCAAGGCGCGATGGACGGAGCCTGGCTGGGTCCGGCCCTCGCTACCACGCTCGAGGTGCTGAGGGAGCGTGGCGCGAAACAGGTGAGTGTTCTGCCGATGGGCTTTTTGAGCGAGCACATTGAGACGCTCTACGATCTCGATATTGAGGCCCGGGCCCAGGCCGAGAAGCTGGGTCTCGGGTTTTCACGCGCCGGCGCCCTCAATGACCGAAAGGGCCTGGTGCAGGCGATTTCGACCGCCATTTTCCAGGCTTTGGGCTCGTTAGAGTGAGCCGGCTCGGTTGACAGTGCTTCGCAACTGGGACAAGGAATAGCCGTGATTGAACCGACTGAAGTGGAAAATCGTCTTCGTTTAGCCTTTCCCGATTCGGAAATAGAGATCAGCGATCTCACGGGTACGAAGGATCATTTCCAAGCGGTCGTTGTGTCTTCGTCGTTCGCTGGTAAGTCGCCCGTCGAGCAGCACCAACTTGTTTATGGTGCGCTAGCGGAGGAAATGAAGGGCCCCATCCACGCGCTCGCCCTCCGCACCTATACGCCGCAAGCTTGGCAAACTCTCCAAGGAAAAAAATAATGGACCCGACCCTCCGCGAACGAATCGAATCCCTCCTTCAAAAGAACCGCGTGATGTTGTTCATGAAGGGCAACAAGATGTTCCCGCAATGCGGTTTCTCCGCTCACGTGCTGCAGCTTCTTCAGCAGGCGGGCGTCGATTTCGAAACTCACAATATTCTCTCCGATCCCGAGGTTCGGCAGGGGCTCAAGGAGTATTCGAATTGGCCCACGTATCCGCAGCTCTACGTTGACGGTAAGCTCGTCGGTGGCGCCGACATCGTGAGCGAACTCCAGGCGAGCGGCGAGCTCAGCACGTTGCTCGGCGCGAAACCCGCCTCCGCCTGAGTCGCCGTTAGCGTGACCGACTTGAGCCGAGCGCTCCGAGCAACGCTCGGGCGACTCGGCTTTCGAGTACCCTTAGGCGAAGCCGAATCCAGCCTGTGAAGCAGTTCGCTCCCTTAAGCCCTAGGAGACAGAGAGGGCTAAGGTGGGAGCGTCGCTGTCGACGTCGTTCTTTGTAGGTCGTTCTGAGTGGGTCACTCAAAAGCGACCCAGCGGGTCGGGGTGATAGGATTTGAACCTACAACGTCCGGCACCCAAAGCCGGCCCTCTACCAAGTTGAGGTACACCCCGCCTCGGACCGGGACGGCCCACGTCCCGAGGGGCACCGCTTTTGTCATAATTTTCGCGGGGGTGCCAGACTCTTTTTCAGCCGAGTAAATTTCCCTGTGAGTCTGGCCGTTTTTGGGGGCGGTGTTGGCGCCTGATAGCAGCAGCTTGAGCCGAGTCGCCGGTAAGGTCGCCCGGGAAACGCGCGCGCTCCGCTTCGCACGGGGGGCGGCGGTCGTTGGCCTTGGATACTTGGCGGTGGCGGTCTTATTCGTGAAGGGGCCCGAAACGAGTTGGGCGCTGGTCCTGCTCGGGATTTCGGCAGGAGCGCTAGGCTTCTTGGCGTTTCTGAAGGCTGAGCCCCGTTTCGTGTCGGTCGGGATCTTGTTGGCCCTCTCCGCCATGTCGGTGGTGTTCCTGACGCTTCACGGCGCGGGCCCGGCGAGCGGGGTGTTCTTGTTCGCGCTGCCCGCTGCGGCCAGCACACTCGTTCGGGCGCGTTGGGCTAAGGCTGCCTGCGTCGGGGTCGGCCTAGCGTTTGCGACTGCATTGGGTTTGGGGCTCGCCGGAGATAATCCCTGGTTCCTCACCACAACCACGTTCTTGGCTCTACTTCTTGTGGTCGGGCTACTGCTCGGCAGCGTGCTTCGGGATTTCAACCGAGTTTTCTCGGAGCACGAGGAGGCGGTTTCTGGGCTGGCGGCGGCTGGCAGGTTGCGGGTGGCAGCCGAAGAGGCCCGAGACAGAGCCCTGCTTTTGAGGAATGAGTCCCGCTCCGTTGAGGCCTTAGGCGTGGTGGCAGGTTCAGTGGTCCACGACCTGAACAACATGGCCCAGGTCATTCGCACTTGGACCCACGAGATACTCCGAGATGAGCGACCGGGTATGGCCCACGACGCGGCCGAAGCCATTGCGGCAGCCTGCGATCGAGTCACGACCCTGGCTGGCGACGTACTGGCCATCGGGCAATCCGAGACGGATTCGTCGGTCCGCGTCATCTTACCCGATGCAATGCCCAAAGCGGCCCGGGCGCTCCGGCGTTACGTCCCGGAGAGCATTCGCCTGGTCGTGGACACCGAGCTTCCCCAAGAACTGCCCCAGGTGCCCCTAACGGGCGCGGATATCGTTCACCTCGTCCTGGAGGGCGCGACGACCCTGAACGTCGCTGCTACGACCAGCGGGACGCTTTTGCTCTCGGCGCCGCGCGCCATTGAAGTGGATATTCCGCCCCCCCATCCCGGAATGACTCGCTACCCCGTGGCGCTCGCACTCGAGTTGCGCCGCGACGGACGAGGGCGAAGTGCCACGCGAGCGGGAGCTGCTAGGGAAGGGCTAATCGTCCCGGACGAAGGAAAGGACGTCCTTTGCACTTCCGAAGCGTGTGTGTTGCTCTTCGCGCCAGCCGTGGACGTCGTAGTCATGGTGATTGATATGTTTCCGTCGCTCGCGACGGATGGGCCGGCGTCCACGGTCCCGTCTATTCCTTCCTCAGCGACACCGAGGGCCCTCCGAGGATGAAAGGTGCAGAGTACGCACTTCACGGCGCCCGCGTTCGGCTGACCAGGCGCGGGCTTTCTGCAGGAGCTCTTCTAGCTATCGATGTGGTGTTTCGCCTGCGCACCCCAACATTGAACGCGTTCATCGAGCTCGCGGTCGTGCTGGCCTTTATCTTGACCGCGGTTTGTTCGGTGCCCTATCGGACGCGCCGAGGGGTTCTTCTAGCTGGCGTCCTTGGGCTAACTTATGGCGTTTTTCTGCCCGCGGTTGGGGTCTCGCTACCCACCGTTGCGTTGGCCAGCTTGACCTGCATTCACACGACCCTGCTGTTTGGACGGGCGGCAGGGCTCGGCGCCGCGGTGGCGACCTCGTTCGTGTTAGCGTTTCTCACTACCCTAGGCGCACCATTCTTGCCGCAGGCTGCGAGCCACAGCGCGGGTCTGGCGCTGCTGCTCTTGGGTTCCGCTTTTCCAGTTGTTCGCTTCGTCGAAGAATTGACCTCAGCGACCCAAGCTCGCTTGCTCGCGCTCAGAGATACCCTGGCGGAAGAGCTGCGCCGCGACGAAGCGTTGCGGACTCATCGACTTGCCCAAGAGGAGCTACGGGGCGCGCAGCGCGAGAGGACGCTCGGTCGCCTCGCCGGGGGCCTCGCGCACGAGATTAACAGCGTTTTACAGGAAGTTCAGGGCTGGATTGAAGTCTTGCGAGAGGCCGAGTCTTTGGGGCGACCCAATCTGCGCGAAGCTGTCGTAGAGATGCGTGACGCGGTCTTGCGAGCTGCGTCGGTGGGGCGAAGGCTGCTCTATGTGGGCGGTCAGAATTTGTCTGCAACTCGGCCCACGAACTTGCGCGGCTACTTTGAGAAGGTGCGACCCACGATCACAGCCGCAGCGGGCGCCAATGTTTCGCTCATTGTCGAGGTCTTGGAGACGGGCGCAGTGGAGGCTGATCCCAGTGAGCTTACTCATGCCCTCGTCAACCTCATAATGAACTCGCGCGATGCGCTGAAGGGTGATGGCTCTATTACAATTACGGTTCGACCGGCCAGCGAGAGCGACAAGAAGGTGCTCGAAAACGCGGCCGCCGTAGTTAGCGTAATCGACAATGGTCCCGGTATTCCGCAGAACATTCGGGAGCGGATTTTTGAGCCGTTTTTTACGACTAAAGGCAAAAGAGGCACCGGACTTGGGCTGGCGACGGTCAAGCGTCTGGTCGAAGGCGCCGGGGGCGCGGTTAGCGTTCATTCTGCTAAGGGCATCGGTACGTCGGTCTTGCTCTACCTGCCGCGCAGCGACAAGCCTGCGGAATTTGAAGAACGTGTGCGTCGACCCTCGTTGCGCGTGCGGGCGCCCGTCGGCGATACCCAGCCGATCGTACTCTTTGTTGAAGACCAGGTGTCGATTCGCAATGTGTTTGAGCGGATCATTCCGCGCGCAGGGATCCGCCTGCTCTTGGCCGAGTCGGTGGACGTGGCCCTCGAGATCCTAGAAGGGGTCAGGCCGGACCTGATTTGGAGTGACGCGATCATGCCAGGGCGACCCACCCAAGAGTTGATCGACTACGCGCAGCGTCGGGGTATCCCCATCGTCATCTGCTCTGGGCATGTGCAAGAGGAGCTTTTGCGCCGTGATATTCGAGCTGGCGACATCGAATTCGTACCTAAGCCCTATGCTGCGAAGGACTTAATAGAGCGGGCCCAGCGAGCGCGCCTTGGGGAGCTGAGGGCTCCATCACCACCGACCCTCGAGTCGTTGCCCGTGACGATGCGTTCCGAAGCAGAGCTAGCGGCGAGTCAGTCACCGGCCGGGCCGCCTTCACCGAAGCCTGAATTTAAGAGCGAACGTCCGCCGCGTCCCGTTCGGCTCCGCATCTTGCTGGCGGACGATGACGGCAATGTGCGGAGGTCTCTGAAGAGGGGCCTCGAGCGCCTCGACTTTGAGGTTACCGAAGCGAGCGATGGAGTCGAAGCCGAGAAAGCGTTTCGAGAACAGGGACCGTTCGACGTGGTCGTGCTGGACGCGAACATGCCAGGGCTAAATGGACCCGAGGCGGCTCAAGCCATCAAGGAGCTCTCCCCCAATACTCCAACCGCCCTTTGCACCGGACTCGGCTTCGAACCGGGCCAGAAGTTGCCAGCGGTAGACGAAATTTTTCTGAAACCGATCGCTCTCGGCGAACTCGCCGCTCGGTTGCGTTCGATATGCGATCAGAGCTCTCGACTCGCCGGGTAGTTGGTAGCTACCCATTGAGTCGAATCCTTCTCTGTCTCACTTTTCTGTGACCCCAACGAGATTTGAACTCGTGTTACCGGCGTGAGAGGCCAGTGTCCTAACCGCTAGACGATGGGGCCGATTTGATGAAGTCCGCCTCTGGTTCGCGGGCTTCGTCCCGAACCGCAACATCATAGCCGTTGCGAATTCAGGTGGCTGGGGAACTAGGATTCGAACCTAGATAACAAGAACCAGAAACTTGCGTCCTGCCGTTAGACGATTCCCCAAGAAAGTGAGGAGAACCCCGACGAAGCGGGGAGGGGCTCTTATCCTCCCTTTTTTCCAAACGCAAGGGTGGCCTCAAGTTTTTTCCAACACGCTTGCGTCCGCTCCGAGGCTCACGCGGACCCGAAACAGCGAAAGTAGGCACGGTCTCCTCGGCTCGCCGAAGCGAATCCCCATTTTTCTGGAACTTCAGACCCGGGGGAACTTGACGTACTCACGGCCGGACCTAACTTCACGCCGCCATGAGCGCAAAAGAGATCACCTTCCGTCGCGATGCACGCCGTCAACTCTTGCAGGGCGTGAACATCCTCGCCAACACCGTCAAAGTGACCTTGGGGCCACGCGGTCGCAACGTGGCACTCGAGAAGAGCTGGGGTTTACCCACGGTGACCAAGGACGGAGTTAGCGTGGCGCGGGAGATTGAACTCAGCGCGAAAATTCAAAACATGGGCGTGCAGATGGTCCGTGAGGTCGCGTCGAAGACGAACGACGAGACCGGCGATGGAACTACGACCGCCACCGTTTTGGCTCAGGCGATCTTCGCCGGCGGCGTAAAGCTGGTTGAAGCAGGGGCGAACGCCATGGCTGTCAAAGCGGGTGCAGAGCGGGCCGCACGCAAGATGCTGGAGGCGCTCCGAGCTCAGGCCAAGGCCGTCGTTTCCAATGAGCAAATCCGTCACGTTGCGCTCGTGAGCGCCAATGGCGAAGAATTCGTAGCCGATCAGATCGCGCACGCGATCGAAAAAGTAGGCCGCGAAGGTGTTGTTACGGTGGAAGAAGGCAAATCACTCACGACTGAGGTTGACGTCGTGGAAGGCATGCAATTCGACCGAGGCTATTTGAGCCCCTACTTCATTACCGACCAGAAAGACCTCAAGGTAGAGCTCGAGAACGCACTCGTGCTCGTGCACGAAAAGAAGCTGAGCTCGCTCAGCGATTTGTTGCCCGTGCTTGAGCTCGTGAACGGCGCAGGCGCGTCGCTCTTAGTTATCGCCGAAGATGTAGATGGTGATGCTCTTGCGGCTCTCGTCGTCAACCGCATGCGGGGTGTGCTGAAAGTTGCGGCGATCAAGGCGCCCGCTTACGGTGAGCGCCGTAAGGAAATGTTGAAGGATATCGCAACGTTGACCGGAGCAACGCCCTTCATGGAAGATTTGGCACGGAAGCTGAGCTCAGCAACTCTCGAAGATTTGGGTCGCGTCGCTCACGCCACGATCGACAAGGACAATACGACCCTCGTGGGTGGGGGCGGTGCGCCTGAACAAATCAAAGCTCGTATCGAACACATCAAGCGTCAGATCAGCGACTCGAACAGCGAGTACGATAAAGAGAAGCTCCAAGAGCGATTGGCCAAGCTGGCCGGTGGCGTGGCTGTGGTTCGCGTGGGAGGTCACTCCGAGCTTGAGGTGAAGGAGCGCAAGGATCGCGTCGAAGACGCGCTCGCGTCGACTCGGGCCGCGATTCAAGAAGGCTATGTTCCGGGCGGTGGGGTGGCTTTGGTTCGTGCCTCGGTAGAGGCGGAAGCCCTCACGTTTGAGGATGATGATACCCGCCTGGGCGCTCAGCTCGTCATTTTGGCGGCTCGCGCGCCGCTCTGCCAGATTGCGGAGAACGGTGGCTTTGAGTCAGCCGTTGTTTTGAACAAGGTTTTGGCCGGCAAAGGTAGCTTCGGCTTCAATGCTCGCACCGAAAAGTATGAAGACCTCGAACAAGCGGGCGTTATCGATCCGCTCAAGGTCGTGCGCACCGCTCTCGAGAACGCTGTGAGCGTGGCGGCCCTCATGTTGACCACTGAGGCCACCATTCACGATCTGCCGAAGCCCGCTGCTCCTGCCGCACCTGGTGGCGGTGGTATGGGCGGTATGGGCGGTATGGGCGGTATGGGTGGCATGGGTGGCATGGGTGGCATGGGTGGCATGGACGGCTTCCCCATGGGGTGAGCCGTCGGCAACGGCTGACCCTCAACAAGGCGCGGTCTTTCGAGATCGCGCCTTGTTTCGTTTGTGCCTAGCGACGAAACGATCCCTCCGGGCCCGCCACGATCGGCAGGCCGGTGGGAGGGTGAAAGCCCTGGGCGCGGCGAGCAGGAATTGCCCGATGGGGCTATTTCCAGTTACATTCGTCAGATGGAGCTCGGCCCATGGAACTGAATGTGATCGGGTGCCACGGGGGAGAGACCCCGAAGCACCGGACGAGCGCGTTCGTCATTGATGGGCGGTTAGCGCTTGATGCGGGATCGCTCACGAGTGGGCTCGACTTGAAAGCTCAAACGAAGCTGAAAGCAGTGCTCGTGAGCCATGCCCACCTCGACCATATTCGAGATCTAGCGACGATCGCGGACAATCGCTTTCAAGCTCAAGCTTCGCCCCTCCAGGTGGTGGGTCTTCGACCCACGATATTGGCGCTCAAGAAGCACTTCTTTAATAATTTCATTTGGCCCGACTTTTCGAAGATCCCCACGCGCGGCGGGTTCACCATCGAGTTTGTCGAGATCCGTCCGGACAAGCCGCTTGAGGTGGCTGGGTATCAGGTTCGCGCCATCCCTGTGACGCATTCTATCGACGCGGCCGGATTCGTCGTTTCTGGTCCGCGGGACAGCATCGCGTACAGCGGTGACACCGGTCCCACGGAGCGGCTCTGGCAGGTACTCGCCGAGACTCCGAACCTGAAAGCTCTCCTGCTCGAGGTGAGTTTTCCAAATCGTGAGCAAGGGCTCGCTACCTTGAGCGGGCATCACACGCCCAAGACCGCCGCGCTCGACCTAAAAAAACTCGAGCGACCCGCGGATCTGCCCACAATTCTCTACCATATGAAGCCGGTCTTCCAACGCGAACTTGAGAAAGAGTGCGCCCGAATCAAAGGGCTAAACCTCGAGGTCGCGAAGTTACACCAGGAGTTCGTCTTCTAGGGGCTCGTGTTCTAGCTTCGCTTCGCTTCGCTTCGCTTCGCTTCGCTTCGCTTCGCTGGCGCTCGTCGCGTGAGCTCGCGCCATGTGTGGATTCTCGAGCTGTCAGTCCTCAAGGCTCGCCTTCGAGCGGCGACTGGGGTCGGGTTCGTCGTCGAAATCGGGGCTACCTGCGGCGCTGGGGCCCGCGCCGCCGTCCGAGCGCAGCGCCAGGCTGAGCACGATACCGATCGTTAAGAGCCCACCGATCACCGCCAAGCTGATGAGAGGCGAAGGATGAACATGGAAGATTTCACCGGCCACCATCTTGCCGCCGACGAACACCAAGATCAGCGCAACGGTTGGCTTCAAATAGCGGAACTGATCCAGCATCGCGCGCAGGGCAAAGAACAAGGCCCGCAGGCCCAAGATGGCGAAGATGTTCGAGGTCATGACCAAGAACGGATCCAGCGTGACGCCAAAGACGGCTGGGACCGAGTCGATTGCGAAGATGACGTCGGTAAACTCTATTGCGACGAGCGCCAGCAGGAGCGGCGTTACGTGGAGTCGCGCATTAGGAGTGGGCCGAATCGAAAATCGAGCGCCTTCGAATTCGCGGGTAACAGGCACGTAGCGACGGATGATACGGATGGCGAGATTCTCTTCGAACTCGGTCTCGTCACCATCTTTGCTACGGACCATCTTCGCGCCGGTGAACACCAAGAGCGCACCGAGCGGGATCATGAGCCAGGAGAACTGCCGAATGGCCGCAGTTCCTGCGAAAATCATCAAGCCACGCAAGACCAGCGCGCCAAATACGCCCCAAAAAAGCACGCGATGCTGCGAGGCTGGCGGCACGCGGAAACTCGTCATGACCGCGGCGATGACGAAGATGTTGTCGAGGCTCAACATCTTCTCGACCACATAGGCCGTGAAGAATTGAATAGCGGCGTCGAGACCGCTTAGCTGAGGCAGCCCAGCCGGGGACGACATCAAGCCGCGGTCGTAAAGGAAATAGACCCCAACATTGAAGGTGAGCGAGATCGCGATCCAGAAGCCGGTCCACGCGAGCGATTCACGAACCGTCACCACATGCGGACGTCGATTGAGAACGCCAAGGTCGAGCGCTAGCAGGAAAAAGATGATCGCAAAGAAGCCGACCCAAATAATGGTGTGCATGATCGAGGGCCGCGCTGAGCGCGGTCGGACTCGAGTACCGCGCTCAGCTTGCAATCACCAGGCACCCGCTCCACTGGTTGCACTAGTTGACATAATATATCTTATGCGCGAACTGGGGAATGGAAGAGGGTGTCAGCAGGCCAACGCTGGCCGACGGCCCAGCGTCAACTCGTTAGCAGCCTCGATTCTGCCTCACGTTTCGCGAAACATGCTCTAATACGTAGTAATAACACATAAAACGTGCTGCTCCGAGTGGCTCACAGGCTTGGCTTAGGGGTTGCATAAGACTGGCCGATGCAAGCTGTCGAGGCCGCGTTGATACAGACGGACGCACGTCTTCCGCATGGTTTCGACCCGCTGAACGATGGCCTGCTGCTGCTCGGCGCGCGCAGCGAAGCTCGCGTGCGCGAACTCCTGAGCCTGGGAGTGCGGAAGCTCGTACTGCTCGGGGCCTCAGGGACTATCGCCCTCGAGCCAAGCGCATCCCTCCCGGGTCTTCGCTTGGCCCAAAGTCCGGAAGAGGCGGTTTCTCTATTCCTCGAATTCGAAGAGCCGCCGCGTAACGTGGTGGTCGAACGTTTGCCAGGCACGAGCTACACGCAAGAGCAAGCTCAGGCCATCGCACAACACCTGGCTCACAATACTTCTAACCGCGTCACGTTTGCCAAGAGCGGCCGAAGTTGGGTGGAGCACGCCTTTGCTAACTTTCCAGTCCTTGCCGAAGGCCGCCCTGTTGCGGCGCTATCCGGACTCTGTCGAGGACGCACCGCTATCTTGGTTTCGCCAGGCCCGTCGCTTGCCAAGAATATCGATGTACTCAAAGAGGCGGCGGAAAATGTAGTCATTATCGCTGGAAATCGCGCACTTCGGCCCTTGCGTGAGCACGGTATCGTGCCGCACATCGTGCTCGTTAGCGATCCCTTGAATCTTCGCTATCAGCTCGATGGCGGACTCTTAGACGGCGTGCAAGCCCTTGTGATGGACATGGTTGTTCATCCAGATGTGGCTCAACTTTCGGCGGCGCGGAAATTCTTTTTCGCTACCGCTCCTGAGATCAACGCGGCCACGCTCACTACCTTTGGTCCTGATAGTCGACTGAGCGGTGGTGGATCGGTTGCTACGGTCGCGCTGTCGCTCGCGCTCCGACTCGAGGCGAGCACGATCGTGCTCGTGGGTCAGGACCTCGCTCTGTCGGGCGAGCAGTATTACATTCCTTCCGCGCCCGATGGTGACACCCGCGTCGCCTTGCAAGGCAGCACGGGCACCTTCCAAAACTCGAGCCGCGAGCTGCGCACGGCGATGGCCGACGCTGGTACGACGCCCCTCGGAAGCGATGCGATTCAGCACTTTTTGGCTGTCCCTGGTTACGGCGGAGGTACAGTCATGACCTCCAAACAGTTCGACAGCTATAGAACTTGGTTCGCCGCCGAGGGCGCCCGCATCGGCGCAGGCGCACGCCTCATCAACGCGACCGAAGGCGGCGCTCACATCGAGAACTGGAGCGAAATGCCGCTCGCGGAAGCCGTCGCCGGCCTTTCTTCTGGCCTGGCGCTGGAGTTCCCAGCCGCTCCGTCGGGCGAGGAACGAAAGCAAGCCAGAAAGCGTCTGTTGGCTCGGATCGACTCTCTTCAGCGGCTCTTGCGGGAGGCCGACGAGCAAGCCGTCGAGTGCCTACGCTGGGCGCAAAAGGCAGCCGATACCGAGGGAGCGTTAGAGCGCCTGGACGTCGCCGAGAAGAAGCTCGGGCGCACCGCGTCGGAGCTCCCCCTCCTCATCGCGATCGGGGCGGGTGAGGTTGAGGCGGCTCGTCGTGCCGGAGCCAATGCCAAGAACCTCGCGGACTCCTTGCAGGCCTCGTCGCGGCTCTTTCGGGTCATCCGCGAAGCCGCGCTACTGTGCCGACCGTGGCTCGCCCAAGCCAAAAGGAGCCTAAAAGCGTGAGCAACGACATCATACCTTACGCGCGACACGAGCTCGACGAGACGGACATTGAGAGCGTCGTACGAGTGTTGCGGGGTGGCTTCCTTACCCAAGGGCCCGCCGTTTCGAGCTTTGAGGCTGAGCTCCGGCGGGTCTCGGACGCGCCGTTCGCCGTCGCCGTCAACAGCGGCACCGCCGCTCTTCACGCCGCGTACGCCGCTCTCGGCCTTGGACCAGGGGATGAACTGATTACGTCTCCCATTACGTTTGTTGCAACCGCGAACGCAGCCAGGCAGCTCGGCGCCAATGTCGTCTTCGCGGACGTCGACGAACAAGGCAATATCGATCCAAAGAGCGCCGAGAGGTGTATCACGGCACGGACTCGAGGCATCGCCGCAGTGCATTTTGCAGGGCTGCCGTGTGACCTCGGAGCTCTTCGTCAATTGTCCGAGGCCCATGGGCTGTTTTTGGTTGAAGACGCGGCCCACGCGCTGGGAGCGGAATATGAGGGCTCGAAGATTGGAAGCTCGACCTACAGCGACCTAACGACCCTGAGCTTTCATCCCGTCAAACACATCACGACGGCGGAGGGCGGCGCTGTTCTCGGCGCCGATCTGGAGCTTGAGGGAGCGCTGCGGCGACTTCGGGAACATGGTCTCACCCGGGAGCCTGCGGCCGATTCGGAGGGGCTCTACGGCTACAGCCAAAGCACCCTCGGCTACAATTATCGACTCAGCGACGTCCACGCCGCGCTCGGGATAACGCAGGTTCAGAAATTGGAGCGCTTTGTCGAGCGCCGCCGGGCTTTGGCGCGGCTTTATCGGAGTGCCCTCACTCGACTAGATCCTGAGCTTGTTCGCCCTCTTTCCGAGCCCAAAGGCCGAAAGAGCGCCTATCACCTGTTTCCGATCTTGGTTGAGTTTGAGCGCCTCGGTCTTTCCCGAGGGGCCTTCATGCGGGAGCTAAGAAATCGCGGGATTGGATCGCAGGTCCACTATATCCCAGTGAACGAACAGCCGTATCACCGCAATAGCCCGGGGCTCTGCCCGAAAGCACGTTGGTTTTATGAGCGAGAGCTGAGCTTGCCCATGTTTCCCGCCATGAGTGATGACGACGTGGAGCGGGTGGTGAGCGCGATTTTTGAGGTTGTCTCCGGCTCGGTGCCGGCAAAACGGTTTGCATGAGGAGTCTGATGGAGAACTTGATTGATTCAGTGGCCGGCAAAAGTGTGCTGATTACCGGAGGAACGGGCTCCTTTGGGCGAGCGTTCGTGCGGCGGATCTTGGAAAAAGGTCAGCCCAAGCGGGTAATTGTCTTCTCTCGCGATGAACAAAAGCATCACACAATGGCTTCTGAGTTCAGTGACCCGCGCCTGCGTTACTTCGTAGGAGACGTGCGAGATGCTAGCCGTTTGCAGCTTGCTTTTCGCGGCGTCGATATCGTGGTGCATGCGGCAGGCATGAAGCACGTTCACCTGTGCGAATACAACCCCATCGAGGCTATCAACACCAATGTGCACGGCACGGTGAATGTGATTCAAGCCGCGCTTGATCAAAGAGTGGAACGCGTGGTGGGTATCTCTACAGACAAGGCTGTTTCTCCAGCTAATTTGTATGGCGCAAGCAAGCTTTGTCTCGAAAAACTTCTCACGGCGGCGAACTCCTATTCTGGAGACTTGAGCACCCGTTTCTCAGTGGTTCGGTATGGCAACGTGATGGGCAGCGCGGGTAGCGTAATACCCCTCTTTTTGAAGCAGCGTCAGCAGGGCAAGTTGACCATAACCGATCAGCGCATGACCCGCTTCTGGATCGACATGAACGGCGCTATCGACCTTGTGCTCTCGGCATTGTCCTTGATGCAAGGCGGCGAAATTTTCTTACCCAAGCTTCCGGCGGCTACTGTAGAGGCGCTCGCTGATACGCTCGCTCCTGGCGTGCCCCGCGAAGTCATAGGCATTCGCCCCGGTGAGAAGCTACACGAATCGTTGCTATCGCCTGAGGAGTGTCGCCGCACCAAAGACATCGGCCCGCTGCTCGTGGTGGAGCCCGAGTATGCCAGTTGGAGCTTGAACGAAGGCCGTGGTGAGCTCGTTCCTAGCGACTTTCGCTACAGTTCAGATCGCGAAGACCTGCTGCTCAGCGCTGAGGAAATCTCGCGCTTGCTGCAAGACTATCGGCAGTCGGCGTAACCATGAGCTCGGGCGACGTTCCGGCCATTGTTCAGGCGCGCCTCAGCTCCTCGCGCTTGCCAGGGAAGGTCTTGCTCAGGCTGGGCGGCGTCACCGTGCTTGAACAGGTAATCGAGTCGACTCAGCGCTTTGCCAACCCGGTCATCGTAGCGACGTCCACCGATCCGAGCGACGACATCTTGGCATCCTTCGTTCGCGACCTCGGTGTCGCGTGCGTGCGCGGACCGTTAGAGGACGTGGCCGCTCGCTACCAGTGGGCCCTAGAACAACCCGAGATCGCCTTGGCGGAGTGGTTCTTTCGAATCACCGCCGATTGCCCTCTCGTTTCCGCTCCCCTTGCCCGAGCAGAGCTCGAGGCGCGTTCGCCCCAGTATGACGTGCTCTATTTCGAGGACTCGGCCCTGCCGCGCGGCATCGCGCCGGAGCTAGTGCGGAAGGAAGCCTTCTTGGCACTCCAAGCAGAAGATCTCAGCGCAAGCGAGCGGGAGCACGTAACCTTGGGGCTCTATCGACGCCGGGGCGAGCGCACGCTGAGCCTGCCGGTCCCCGAGCACTATGCTCGGCCCGAGTTTCGCTTAACGCTCGATTATCCCGACGATTACCGACTGTTAGGCGAGCTTTTCGAGCACGACCGAGAACTTACGGCGGAAGCTGCACTGTCGCTCCTCGCCGAGAATGAGCGTTGGGCCACCCTGAACCAAGCCTGCCAAACCGCCGTACCGTAAGCCCGGACCATGAAATCCTTCTCTATAGCTACGCCTAAAGGCCCTCGCGGCATCGGACCGGGTCATCCGGTATTCGTCGTTGCTGAACTTTCGGGTAACCACAACCAGGATCTCAATCGAGCTCTCGAGCTCGTCGATCGTGCGGCTGAGGCTGGGGCTGACGCAATCAAGCTCCAAACCTATACGGCAGATACGCTCACTATCGACTCGACGGAGCCCTATTTTCGCGTGCAAATCGAGGGCGCCTGGCAAGGTGAGACTCTCTACAATTTGTATCAAAAAGCTCATACGCCCTGGGCGTGGCACAAGCCCATCTTCGAGCGCGCACGGCAGCACGGGCTACCTATCTTTTCGACCCCGTTTGACGAGAGTGCCGTGCAGTTCTTAGAAGAACTGGATGTGCCCATCTATAAGGTGGCCTCGCTTGAAATTCGCGACCTGGTTCTTTTGAGGGCGATGGGGGCCACGGGCAAACCGGTCATCCTCTCGCGCGGAGCCTCGAGCTTTGCCGACATTGAGCTTGCCGTGCGAACCTTGCGCGACGCGGGCGCGAGCGAGGTCGTCGTCTTGCATTGCGTAAGCGCCTATCCCGCGCTGCCTGAAGAAATGAATTTGAGGACCATCCCCGACCTAGCCTCGAGACTCGACGTCATTTCGGGTCTATCGGATCACTCGCTCGGAACTACGGTGGCGATAGCGTCTGTGGCGCTTGGTGCGCTCGTGATCGAGAAACACCTAACGTTGCGACGAAGCGACGGTGGACCCGACTCGGAGTTCTCACTTGAGCCGGAGGAGTTTCGCGCTCTGGTCGACGGCGTTCGGGTCGCGTCGGCCGCTCTCGGTGCGCCTCACTACGAAGTTTCTGGGCGAGAAGCTCAAGTGTCGCTCTACCGGCGCAGCCTGTTCGTCGTGCAGGATATCGCTCCCGGCGAGTGCTTTTCGGCACTCAATGTGCGGGCCATTCGGCCCGGACACGGCATCTCTCCTGTCTTCCTTGAAGAGGTGCTGGGCAAACGCGCCGCTTGCGCTTTGTCGCGGGGCACCCCGCTTGGCTTCGAACACGTAGTCGGGCTTCACCCCATCGCTGAGTCGGCTTGAATCAGGTGTCAATGTCGAGCGAACTTGCCGCGCCTAGCCGCACCGCCATCGACCTAGCCAGCTCGACGGCTGAGCTTCGTGCCCATTACCAAGGGCTACTCGAAAAATTCGGCCCCGACTATCGTGCCGTTCAATGGAGCTCCGCTGAGTCTCAGCAAGCGCGCTTCGCCGTCTTGAGCGAGTACATAGGGTCAGCGGCGAGCGTAGTGGACGTAGGCTCCGGGCTCGGTGATCTGCTCTCGTCGCTTCGGCAGAGCGGTTACACAGGGCACTATCGCGGGCTTGATTTACTGCCCGAGTTCGTCGAGCACGCAGGCCAGCGTCACCGGCTCGATGCCAAGGCCCGTTTTGAGCTATTCGACGCGCTGAGCGAGGAGGTTCCCAAGGCGGACGTCGTCGTGGCGAGCGGACTCTTTAACAATCGCATGCAAGACAACTGGGGCTTTCTCGTGAGCGTGCTCCAAAACATGTTTAACGCGGCTAATCGGGCCGTCGTCTTCAATGCGATGTCGTCGTATGTCGACTACGAAGATCCGCATCTCTACTACGTGGACCCGCTCCGGGTATTTGACCATGCCAAGCGGCACCTCTCGAGACGCGTTGTGCTGCGCCATGACTACGTGGTCAAAGCGGGCAGCATGCCATTCGAATTCGCTCTGGTGATCCTCAAAGAATAGCCATGTCCGTCGCCATCATGCAGCCGACGTACCTGCCTTGGGCCGGATACTTCAACTTGATAAGTCGCGTGTCGCGCTTCGTCTTCTTAGACGACGTGCAGTTCGCCAAGCCGTCCTGGCAAATGCGAAACCGAATTCTGCATCGAGGCGCGCCCCATTTTCTATCCGTGCCAACAGCGGGTTCACGGTACCAGCCTCTCTGCGATGTGCGTCTGTCTGGTGAGGCCTTCCGCGATACACACCAAAAGACTCTCCAGCATGCCTATGGCAAGCACCCCTACGGCGCCGAGCTCCTCGAGTGCGTCTTGCCGGTCCTCGGCGATCGAGCGCTCGACAAGCTAGTGGAGCTAAATGTGGCCCTGATTGAGGTGTTTTGTCGCGCCCTCGGGCTGACTACGCCCCTCCTCCGTTCGACTCAGCTCGGGGTCCGCGGCAAGCGCTCGAGCCACCTGCTCGAGATCCTCGAGGCCCTCGGAGAATCGGATTACCTGAGCCCCGAGGGCTCACGGGGCTACATCGACGAAGAGCAAGTTCTTGCGAGCTCGGGTGTATCCGTTCGCTACCAGAATTTTGCCCCCATCCCCTATGCCCAGCGGGGCACGAGTGACTTTGTGAGTCATCTTTCGCTCGCGGACGTTGTGGCCCACTTAGGCTGGGCCGAGGCCCGGCGCTATGTCTCTGAGCCCGAGGCTTTCAGCAACGAGCTCAGCCAGATTTCGCGAGCAGTCTCTGGGGAAGGCTCGGCGCTGTTCCTCGACCATGCGGCGACGGACCGAGCGCTCGGATAGTCGGTCGAGCTCAGCCTCGATTCGCAATAGCTCCAAGGCTCGGGCATCCCCTAGATCGCTACAGACCCCTGCCCCGACTAACTCCGTGGTGTCGAGGCCTTGTTCGGCCGTTTGCGCCACGGAAGCGCACGGCACGAGCGCGTAAGCGGCCTCATATTTGAGTCGTCCGCCGCCGGCAATGACGAGATCCGTATCGCGGAGCCATGGACCTAGTTCGTCCTGAAACGGTAAGAAACGCACGTTTTCGGGTAAGGGGCTCGTGGGAGCCTGCAGCGAAACCCAAAGAATCTCACTGGAGTGAAAGCGCCGCGCCACGATCTTAGCCAGTGCAGCTCCTACGGAGAAATGATCGGTCCCGCCTATAAAGAGCAGGATGCGCCGAAAGTCCGGCGTCACGTCTTCGACTTCGCGGGCCCCACGTACGGCCTCTAGCGCTGAGCGGGCTGGAAAATAGCCCGGTCCGAGCCCTACCCTTCGCGCTCGATAGTTGGCGAAGCCCGCCGCCCCCACGCGGAAGTTCACGGCTAAGGCCGCTCCTTCGCCCGAGACGCTTCCGAAGTCGTCGAACAGCCCGACCGTTCGCCCGCTGGCTCCTAGCGCCGCTAGGGCCGCTGACGTCAGCCGGTAGCTATCGATAAAGACAGGGGCGCTGGAGGGGAGGTCCTGGAGGCTCGCAGGCAGTGCGTCACGGGCGGCTTGTTCGAAGGGAAGGCGATGATGAGCGAGGATTCGCTGCGCCGCCGCAGCGTAATTGCCCCGAAACACGATTTCCGCTCCCGGCTGGTGCCGCAACAAGGCAACGGCGAGGTCGGCACAGCGCGTGACGTGGCCTAGCCCCGTATCGTCATTTCCATCGCAGCGAATGATGAGGTGCGGCATCCGGGAGTCATCGAGCCGCTCCGGAACGGCTCGAGCGGGTTTTAGAACAGACTAAAAAAAGACACGAGGGCTTAACGAAGGGGATGGAGCGGCCGTGTGTGCGTCCTAGTGAGTAAAGACTACGTGGTCATGGGCGCAGGGGTGGCGGGCATCGTCGCCGCGTTCCTCCTCGCTAAGCGGGGCTGCCGGGTCACTTTGCTCGAAAATCGACCCGCCATCGGAGGTGTGAACGCTGGTTTGCAGTGGAACGGCTTCTCCTTAGATTTCGGGTGTCATCTCTTCGGCAACGACTCCGATCTATCGACAGGCGTGCTGCTCGAACTCATGGACGGCGAGGTAGCCCCGGTGGACGTGAAGTTCGCGTCGGTCCTCCACGGCGAAGTCACCCCGGGCTTTGAACTTCCCAACCTGGCCTCCTTGGGGCCCGCCGTAGCTGACCGGATCCTGCGAGAGCTACTCGAGGCGTGCACGCTCCCAGCGCGTCCGGCTGAAACACTTCACGACCTGCTCGAGACTCGGTACGGCCCGACAGCAGCGCTCGCTCTCGATGGCTGCCTGCGCAAGGTCTTCTCAGATGGGGCGGCAGCGCTCGCACCAGAGGCCATCCAAGCCACGACATTTCGTCGCATTCGCGTGGTGCCGGATGAGTTAGCCAAGCTCCTCAAGCGGCTCGAGGTCGTAGACGACCGCCTCGCCCAGGGCTCCGCGGCGGACCCGATGTCTTTCTATCGGGACAAGGTCTCGCTCTATCCCCACCGTTCTTTCTATCCGGCGAGCGGCGGCATGGCCGGTTTCGCAAGCCGTGCGCGCAAAGTTCTCGAGCGCATGGGCGTGCGGATTCACACCGGCGTGACGCTCCGCGCCCTCAGCCTCCGCCCGAGTGCCAAGATCATTACCGACGCGCATGGCGAATTCGAACCCGAAGCCATCGTGTGGACGCTCGGCCTTGGGCGACTTGAGCCTTGGTTAGGAGGCACCAATAACATCGTCGCCTCGACCGTCGCCGTGCCGATGTTGCTCTACTATTTCGATATCGCAAAAGAGCAGGAGACGGGCATGAGCTACGTCAACGACTTTGACCTCCAGACTCGCGTGTTTCGGGCGAGTGTCCCGGGTAGTTACGGGTCGGGGAATTGCCCTCCGGGAAGGTCCTACGTCTGCTGTGAGGTTCCTATCAGCACCGAGAGTGAGCTCTGGCAAGAGCCGGCGCGCTTTAGTGGTCAAATTTGGGCTGAAGCGAGAAGGCTCGGCGTAGCGACCGGCGAACCCGCGGACGTTTTCACCTTGAAAGCGCGCGAGTCCTACAAAGCTCCGCGTGCGGACCATTTCTCTAGGAGCGCCGACCTCGCCGCAGCCCTAGAGCGTGAGCCCCAGATCCTTTCGACTCGGGAGTGGGGATTCTCTGTAGGGCGCACCGTTATTGAGCTTACGGAGTATCTCAAGCACGCTTCGGCTGCATAACTGAAAGCACACGTTGCAACTTTGCAAGGGTCGCCGCTGAGCAGTGTTCCCTTTGTCCTCACATACTCAAGGTGCCCATGTGTGAGTTTCTAGTTGGCTTTGTAACGTATGTGATGAGCAACCCCTGTTTGGGATGAATTTGAGAGATAATGTAAGAAGTTACGTGCACAGTAGTGAGAAATGGGTGTATAACTCACCTAGTGAAACGTTCAGCTCTTAGCTTGCATGTCGCTTCGTTCGACGACGAGTTTTTCGAACATCCCTCCGCAAATTCGGGATCCGCTTCAGGTCCGGCGCTAGATTCCGACACGAGCAGCGGCACGCGCTGGCGCGTAATGCCGAAGGTCGAGCCCGATGCCTCAACCGAGTCAAATGGCCTGCCTGAAGTGCCTGTGCTCGCCCGAGTCGTTCCGGGCGGGGTCGTTCCGGCTGGGGGGTTTCGGGAGGAAACGTATGAACGCTCCAAGCGCAAACGCTTGGTGAAGGCTCGTACCCTGAGCACCCAACGGCTCGAAGGTCGCAGCGGCGACGATGAACCTGTTCCAGATTTCGCCGATTGGTCTGAGCCGCCGACGCGGCCCACTACACGTGCGGAATGCGCCCGAGGGGTCCGCCCCTGCCCCTTTGTATCGTGCCGATACCATTTGTATCTCGAGGTTTCGCCGCGAACAGGCTCGCTCAAGCTCAACTTTCCAGACCTCGAAGTCTGGGAACTCGTCGAGAGCTGTTCCCTCGACGTTGCCGAGCGCGGCGCGCAGAGCACGGAGCTCCTCGGCGAGCTCCTCAATCTGACGCCCGAGCGAGCTCGGCAGCTTGAACAAAACGCGTTGCGCCTAGTGGCGTCGAGCCTCGACTGCTGATGGCGAAGCCGGCTCTAAGGTTACCCAGTTTGGTTCCTGGTCGAGAGGGTCGCGCAATCGCTTGCTGGGTATGCTCTGCAAAACCGACATGTTAGCTCGATAACGCCTGGGCACTTGCGGGCCAACTAGGTACGCTTTGGGCGGTGCTGAGCTGGCTACAGAACCTTTGGCGCAACTTTCAGGCATCGTACGATGCTGATGAGTTAGTTGCGGCGTCGACGCCGGGAGCGGCGCTATTTTCGTCGCTCAGCATGATCATTACGCTGCTAGCGCTCGGTTACGCGCCTGGCTTGCGGGATCTCACGTCGCTCACTCACGTAGGGTGGAGTATCGGGCTGGCCGTTATCGGTTCATCGTTTACTTTCCTCGCTTGGCGGAAAGGTTGTCGCGGTCCGTGGGGCACTACCTTTACCCTTCTGGATAACCCTTTCTACGCCGCTTCGGTCGGGCTCGCCGCCGTGAGTTCGCGTCCGAACGTGGGCCTCGCACTGGCGGTGATTCAGGGGTTAATGATTACGCTCTTCCCCGGTCGCGCCTATACGCTTTCGGGCCTCTTCCTGGTGATGATGGCGCTGCCGCAGATTATCTTGGTGGCGGTCTTTCGGCCTGAGATTGAGGTCGCTCTCATCCTCATTGCTTCTTACGTCATGATGATAGTCGTCAGCCAAGCCACGGGCGCACGACGATCGGCCCGCGAACGGCAAGCCAAACTCGAAGCGGCCCTGGATGTCGCGGATCGTTTGGCGGACGAGAGCATGCAGGCCGCGTTGACCTCTACGCTCCTGACTCTTGGGCACTTCTTGCATGAGCTTCGTAACTTTCAGACGGCCATCGCGGTGAACCTCGAGTTCGTAGAGACGGACGAGGGCCTCAGCAGTGAGGTGCGTAGTGCCCTTCAGGAAGCTCAAGACGCGCAACGTCAGCAGGCCACACTTCTGCGTGAAACTATCGAGGATCTTCGGGGCCGCTCTAAACCCGGACGAACCTCGTTTCATCTCGGTGACGTGCTCTTGGCCGAGAGTCAGCAATACGAGCAGGGACCAGAGATCGCCGTTACTGGGCATCGAGACTTTGAGGTCTCTGGTAACCCCGAGCATCTTCGGGTCGTCATGCTCAACTTGATCCGGAATGCTCGGCAAGCTGGGGCCACGCACGTCGAGTGCGAATTGCGGCTTGAGCCGAGCGGTAGTGCCATTCGCCTGCTCGTCAAAGACGATGGGCCGGGGCTACCGGAAGGACTCCGGCCACAACTTTTCGATTCGTTCGTTACCAGTAGTAAAGCCGGCGGTAGCGGACTCGGTCTGTACTTGGTTCGTCGCCATATCGACCTTTTGGGTGGGCAAATTCGCGTCGATTCGGCAGAGGGCGGTGGCACCCAATTCACTATCATTCTCCCCGGACGTGTATTGACGCGCTCCGAACCCGCCTTGTCAGAGGCGCCGCGCGCTTCCGAAGACAGGGCGCGACAAGCGCTGGCAGTAAAGTCGAATTCTAAACAAAAAAAATTTGGATCATGATGCTCTGGACTGCATTGTCGGCTCATGGAAGCCGCGAAGACATTGGCTGCAGTGGCGCAGAGCTGGGATCAAGCGTTTGCAAAGAGTGTCAATCGAGAATCTTGTTCGGTTGACACCCTGCTGATCGTTCAGCGCAACCCGCTCGCGGCGCGTTCGTTGCGTCGATACCTCCGCCCCTACTTTCGAGGTGTCGAGGTCGCCGTGACGAGGCAAGAAGCCGAGCAGTTTCTTCAAGAAGACTCGCGATTTACCCACCTTTTATGCGGCGATGATTTGGGCAGCAGCGAGCCGCGAGGCCTTGATCTAATTGTGAGCTGGCGCCGCTCTCACCCCGAGATCAAGCGCGCGGTCCTGGCCACTGCTAGCGAAATGAAATGGGGGGTACCAGCGGGGGTTGATGCCGTGTTCGAGAAACCAGCCGAACCCTCGCAGCTGTTGAAGTTTTTGGGTGTCTCCGAGCCATGCTCGAAGTTTCCCAGTTAGATATCTTAATCACATAACAATAGGAGCAATAACATGACCAAATCCGCAGCTAAGGTTCATTCTCTCAAGACCCTCTCCGAGAAGCTCAACGTCAAGAAGAGCCCCAAGGCCAGCCTGAGCCAAGCTCAGGGTTTCTACGTCGCCTAAGTTGGGCGGCGAGAGCTTTGGTTCGCAATTGCGCGATTCAAGCGCTCATTTGCTTAATTCGGGCTGAATGCAGGGTTGCCTTCGATTTCTGAAGTGAACAACCGCGCATGACGTAGACGGCTAGAAGAGCCGGCGACTCTGTGTGACGTCGCCGGCTCCCGACCATTTCGAGTAAACCAGGGTTGCGCTCATTAGGGTGGGCTCTCTACTTGGTGCGCTCTCAGTTTTCGTAGCGACACTTCATATCGGCGCAGGTCGTGTTGGCATGTTGTGTGACGTTACACGGCTTGTGCGTGGTTTTATCTGCATTCGGCGCTAGCGCTGGGTGAAAGTAGCCCCCAACTTGTTTGGCATTTTGCGCCAAATACTAGGAATTTCCGATGAATCGCCTTGTCGTTCTTGAGGATTCGCTGGAGAGGTTCGTGCTCGACGTTCAGGCGCGAGTTCTCTCTGCTTGTTCTCAACCCCTCTTCGAATCTCGCCTGCGAAACGCGCTTTGCGATACGGCTAGCGCATTCTTCTCGCATGCGGCGACGCGTGATTTTACGCAGCCACTGGGTTTGTATTTCGCAACCTATCGATCCTTCGGAAAGTGCTCAGACGAACGAACTCGGTTGGTAGGAGAGTTTCTTTGTTTCTACCTGCTCGCGGCAGATGTTTTCGACGACATTGAAGACGGCGAGGCTGAAAATAAGCCATTTGCGCGACATGGTCTACCGGTCGCCACTAACTTAGCACTCACTTTGCTGGTGCTAGGCTTAGATTCGCTGGGGCGAGCCGTTGCTGAGAGTGACGACGCGGCCGAGGGCGCGGCTTTGCTCCGGATTTTTAACGCTGTATCGCTCACGGCCGTGGCGGCCCAACACCTAGACCTCCTGGGCGAGGCCAAAACGCGCGCCGAAGTGCTTCGCGTGCATGAGGGCAAGACTTCTTCGCTCTCACTCTTGACGGAGTGTGGAGCGCTTGTTGCCGGCGCCACAGGTTCTGAAGCTGCCGTGTTTCGTGGCGTTGGCGCCAAGCTGGCGCAAATTGCTCAAATCGTCGATGACGTTCGGGATATTTTTGGTAAAGACTCGAGCTCCGATCTGCTCAGCGGAAAGGCGACCTACCCTCTGGCATGCCTACGTGAGGCAATCTCAGACGACAAATGGGCTGAGTACGACGAGCTGCTCCAATCGTGGGCTGGAGAGTCTAGCCTCACCAAAGTTCGAGAGCTCTTCTACGATGCGGGTGTGGTCAATGAATGCGCAGATGAGGTCGAGTCGTTGCGTGTTGACGTGCACTCCCTGGTGGCGACCCTGCCTAAACTACGCTCCGAGCATCGATTGCTACTTCAGATCGTCGACACCCTTGCCGGAGCTCTCTACGAACCGGAAGAACTACCGTGCAGCGAGCAGATTCGTACGTTGCGCGGAGCGTTCGGCGAGAGGCTCGCGCAAGAGGCTCACGAGTTTTGCTCCGAAGAGCGCCTGTGGGCGGAGGCTCCTCTGCCCTCGCTTCGTCCCTGGAACCAACCTTTTTTCATGTTCGCTCCCGATGAGCGGGCCATCTATTACCCCGATTTGGATGGACTGGCTGCGGAGGTCTTACCCTTCTTCGCGAAGCTCTTAGCGACCACGCTCGAGGATGCGCGCGCGGTGCTGACGCGGCTCGCGCCCTTCTTCTTGGCGCACGAACTCGTTCACGCACGCCGCTTCGATTTGGGGCTTCTATCGGAAGACACCTGGCACGAGGAGATTGTGGCGAACTCTTTGGCTCTGACGTACCTCGACAGTACCCGGCCAAAGCTCGCAGACGAGGTGCTTCACTTTTCCGCGCGGGTGGTCGAGGCCACTGAGCCTACCGGGGCGCTCCTCCACGAGGCGGCTAAGCTACTCGAGGAGGCTCGTTTCGGGCCACGCTCGGGGTGGCACGACTATGAGCACTCGGCAGAGGATGCGGCGCGGTTGCACGCCCTGCTCCTGCTCGAGCTGTCAGGCGCGAATCTGACCCACCTCGCCGGCTCGTACTTGGCCGTTTCTGAGCCGGCCGCGGCCGAGTAGGTCGACCGTCGCAGTGAGGTCGACGAACACGGCGATTATCGCGCGCTGGCGGTTACCCTGCTTAGGATAGTCAGAGCGCCTTGGGGGGCGCTGCCTCGGCGAAATACGCGACGATCTCCGACATCTGGAGCGGCTTAGCGAATGTTGCATCGATCGCTGAACAAGGCGGAATCGAGCTAGACTTCGTGCCGCTCATCAGGACGACGCGCAGCAGATGGGGGAAATCTGCGCGCCAATCTGGGATGAGTGCTGTGGCCGGCGGGTAATTCTCCCCGAGCCAAAAATCGCAGAGTAGGAAGTCGGGCCTATGGATCTGGAGGATTTCACGCGCTTGATCCGGTGTTTGGGCAGACCACACCTCGCGGAAATGCAGCTTCAAGAAGCGCTCGATGGCGCGGAGCACCTCCGGTCGATCATCGACGACCAGAAGCGTCTGATCCAGCTTCAGTTCAGCTCGAGGCAGTTGGCTCATGGGGACATACCAGACTTCCCCCCCCTTCCCAGTCAGAGTGTTAGCGCTTTCCAAGTTCTACCACAAGTAGAACAGGAAACGGGTCACATCAGCTTGGCGCTAACGCTGAAGGTTGAGAGGCGTTCGGGATCATCTGAGCAGAGAGTGAAGCTAGCGCGGTCGGATCGCTCACCTTCACGGAGTTTCGGAACCATTCATCCTTGAGACCCACTACCAAGTTGTGGGTCCACGGTAATTCGGTAGACCGGAGAAATCCGAGCTCGGAGCGTCGATGTTCAGCGCCCAAAAATCGCCGCCATTTGTCATGATGAAGGCATGACGCCCGAGGGCGTTGGGCGCCGCCGAAACGCCCAAATCTAAGTGGATTCCGTCGACCAAACTGCCGTCAACCGGGGAAACGGCGTACACGCCAAGCTGACTTGCGCCAAATAGCAGAAGTCCCGAAGCCGCCGCCGGTCGGCTGACGCCGCCGCGGGGTAGGTTGCGTCGCCAGACTTCCTGGCCCGTTTCGGGATCGAGCGCCCAAAGGCCGGTCATCCCCGTCGACACGATCAGCAGTCGCCGTCCGACGGATTCTTTGCCATCGACGATTCGGCTAGGCTCTTCCCATAGTAACAAATCGCTTACACCCGAGGTCAGAGGGTTCGACCACAGCAGCGTGCCGAGCTCGGCGTCGAGCGCGGTTATGCCGCCCAGGTAGTGTCCGAACACGATGGCGGGGCCGGTCGTGAGATCGAGGGCGATCGGCGTAGTGTCAACGTCTAGATACGCGGGGGTCTCACCCAGGGCGTCTTCCGCGTCTGCCGCCAAATCGACCCGACGCCAACGCTCCTCGCCCGTTTTTGCGTCAAAGGCGGTCGCGATGCCGTCGCTAAAGCCCACATAAACAAGACCTTGGCTCAAGGTGGGGCCAGCGTGCCCCGCGACTTCCATGCCCATCGCAGGAGCTCGATGTTGCGACCAAGCAACGGCGCCCGTCTTGTCATCGGCCGCGATGAGCGTGTCATTCGCGTTGGTGAAGTACACCTTCCCCTGGTGCACGATAGGCTGCCTCTGCACCTCGGCGTTAGTAGCGATGCGCCAAAGTAGAGCCCCTGAGTCGGCGTTCACTTTGTAGAGCGCGCCATCGTGCGACCCAAAATACACGACGTTCTGCCTAGGCTCGTAGTAGGGACGCGATTCAACGAAGCTGAGCGTCTCGAAGCGCCAGAGAGTGCGGCCCGTCTCCGCTGCGAGAGCGTAGAGTCCAGCGTCGCTCGAGCCTACGAAAACTCGCTTTCCGCCCGCGTCGATCTCGGGTTGGCCCTTCTCGTAGGGTTCGCCTTTGCGTCGTGAGTCAGCAGTGAGGTCGCGACTATAAGCGATGCCCAAGACGAAACCTGGATGTCGTTTCCACGTCGGTTCGTCCCGAAAAGCTCGGTTCGGTAAATTCTGGCAAGCGGCGATCCAAGGAACCACGAGCGCGAGCGGAAGAAGAGCGGCGATCCGGGAGAACCCCGAAATCCAGCGGGCGCAGCGAGCGGGGGACGCTGTCACGGGGTGGCGGGCTCTTCGGCTGGAGCTAGCGGACCTTCCCCCGAACCTTCGGGAGCGGGCGCCAAGTCGAGAGGGATCTCAACCGGCGCGGAAGGTGACCCTGGCGCTCCTGGGTTGCCCTGCTGTTGCATCTGCTCGATCTGCTTCCTCAGCATTTCCATGGCCTCGGGGCTGAGCCCGTTGCTTGCAACCTTGGGCTTCGGATCGAGAGTTTTTTCGAGATCTTCGACGGCGCCGAGCAGGTAGGGCCGCGAATCGAATTCGCTGCTGCCCTTGTTCAGCTTAGCCTTGAGTTTGTGCACGACTTCAAGGGCCTTGGCGCGATTGCCTTGGGCCAGCGTCAGCCGAGCTTCGTGGTAGGCGGCGAGATCCGCCTGACCGGGGAGATCGCGCAACGCACCAATGGCGTTCAGCGCTTGATCGAGTTTGCCCTCACCTTCCAGGCTCAGGATCACGCCCTCGGCGGCGCGTGCCGAAATAGTGGGGACCTTGGAGCCCTCTAACCCTTCGTATTTTTCGCGAGCTTTCGCGAACTCTCGCGCGTCGTAAAGGAGACCCGCTTCCGCGAGCCGCGCGAAGGCAACAATTTCAGAGGGACTACCGGTTTCGAGGGCACGCCATTTATCGCGGGCCGCCTGAGTCTTCGCGGCTTCATCCGCGAACTCAGGCCGCGTATCGGACAGGCCGAACGGGGATGTGCGGGGCGAGGTATCGGAAGCCAAGCGTGCACTTTGCACGTCGAGGACTCCGGCCAAACGGTCGCCCGCTTTGGCATCGTCCGCTCCACTGCGGTAGTTCCAGATCAAGTAACCCATGCCGCCCGCCGCAGCGAGCACGACGGTGGTCTGAATCCAAGTTGCGTAGCGGCTGAAGAACTTGCCCGCGGCGTCTGTGCTTCGGAGAAACACATCATCCATGCGCTGCACCGCGTCCAGACCTTCGGCGCTCGATCGTTGCCGCTCGGCCTCGCGAGTTCCACGGCGACCGGCCGCGTTCCGCACACGTTGGTTACGATCCTGGCTTTCGGCGTTGGTTCCCGCCGGTCCTGCCTTCTCCGCAGCGCGTCTCGCGCGGCGGTTCTGGGGCTGTTCGTCCGATTCCACGCGCGGTCTCTACCAGAGGCTCAATCGGGATGCGAGCGCTCGACCGACTCGCGGCTCTGGCCAACGGGCTCGGGGGGCGGCGGCGGAAACTCGGCCCGCTCCGGCACGACCGCAAACCCTAGAATTTCGGCGTCTCGCGGCACAAAGAACGCTAAATCAAGGCGAGCCCCCGCCTGCCCCGAGGGCATGGGGCCGGCGACGACCTGCCTCAAAGGACCCGGCTCCAGGCGTACATCGAGCCCCTCCTTCATGCCGAGCTCAGGTGGCGCTCGATAGTGGACCTTGGGCCCGCTAGCCGTCGGTCCCGTAGGCTCGATTCTTACGGTGACGGGCACGTCTCCCCGTGCTCGTCCGAGCAGGAGGAGGCGCACAGGCCGACGCGGCTGGCCTCGCGGCACACTGGGTACGGTCACGGCTACCTTCACCCCAACGTCACCCAAGCGCGAAATGTCCCCGAGAGTCTTCCCCGTGGGTCCACCGATCTCGGCCAAGAGTCCGAGCTCCTTCGCCAAGCTGAGCCCGCCCAACCACGGCTCTGGCATGCCGAGGTAGGTCACGAGCGGCGAGGAAAGTTCGTGTTTGGCGCCGAGCCTTTTCAACGCCTCAAACAGCGCAGGACGGGTCGAGACGTAACGTTCCTCGAGGAGTCGAGCCAGAAGCGCTGGCCGAGCACTAGAGTCCCCGATTTGGGCCAAAGCGAGCGCGATTTCAGGGCGAAGGCGGACGTCGTCGAGTCGCTGCACGAGAAACGGAACCGCGTCCTTCGTACGCAGCCGCGAAAACGCGTTCAGCAGCGTTCTCATCTCTGCTTCGTCGCTCGAACGATGGAACCAGTCGAGCAGGATCGCGAGGCCTCGCCCGTCTCCGTTTTCGGCTAGGCTGAGGGCAGCGCGCCGTTTCAAATCAGCGTCCGCCGAATCGAGCAGTTCAAAGGTGAGTCCGGGGCTGTCGCCGAATCGAGTCAGACCGAGCGCCAGCTCAGCGCGGACCTCGCTATCTTCTTCTCGCTGGAACGAAAGGCGCAGCGCCGGGAGCGCATCGGCCGAACCTAAATGAAACACCAACTCGGCGCTCTTCTTACGAATGAGAGAATCGGCGTCATCGAGCAGTCGGCATAGTTCGGGAACAACCTCCCGATCACCGGATGTTCCGCGCACGATGGCGAGCGGGAGGTCGCGCCCTTCACTTCGGAGTCCTCGGGTCTCGAACGCGCCATGGGACGCGGCTTGTTCGAGCGAGCGCTTGCGAAGACGAGCAAACTCTTCAGGGCGTTCTTGGGAGATGTCCTGCTTTTGTCCTGGGTCTCGATCGAGGGAAAAAAGCTGACACGCGCCGGTGTCCCGCGCGCAGAGGAGGCGAGACTGCCCTTCGGCCAGCATCGTCCAGGTCTCGGTCTCGGCGGCGGCGAAACCTTGGGGAGCCATTTTGTCTGATATTTCGCTCGAAAAAAGACGCGTTAGGTCTCGCCCTCGGACGCGGGGTGGGACGGGAATACGGAGAGAGGAGAGGACCGTCGGCATGATGTCGACAGTTTGAACAGGCAGAGCGTGGCGACCCTTGGGCAGGCCCGGCCCATTCCAGATCAAGGGCACTCTCACTTGTTCCTCATAGACAGTGGTGCCGTGATATCGCCCGCCGTGCTCACCGAACTCTTCCCCGTGGTCGGCGCTGACGATAACGACGCCGCTTGGCCGCGCACCGCGAAATGCCGAGACCAAGGAAGCGACCGTGTCGTCGGCACTTCGAATCTCTGAGTCGTAGCGATCGAGGTCGTTCGGGCCAAAATCAACCGAACCACTTTCATAGGGTTCGTGCGGACCAAACAGGTGAACCCAGACGAAGAGCGGTCGTTCGGGCTCGGCCGCGTCTAAGTAGTCTTGCACTTGCTGCACGCGACGTGGGCCTTCGGCGAACTCGACCCACCCATACTCGAACCCGAGGCGCGCTTGGTCGAAGGCTTGAAAGCGCTCACGGTTGACGAAGAAAACGGCAGGCGGATAGAAGGCAGCCGTTTTGTAGCCATAAGTTTGCAAAATCCTCGGCAAGAGATCGGAATCTTCCCCGGCTCCCTGCAGAAGCAAAGGTCGCATGTACTTGCCAGTAAATAGCGAGGTGAGCGAATAGGAAGTGTGGGGCGTTGCGGCGTAAGTGGCCTCGAAGACGAAGCCGGTTTTGGCTAATTCATCGATTGCTGGGGTCGTCGGTCGGCCATAACCGTAGGCGCCTACGTGGTCGGCGCGGAGCGCGTCAATGGTCACTAACAGAAAGCTGTGCCCCGTTAGATCGAACTCCGTTGAACGAAGGGCTCGGCTGCCCAAAGGAGACGCGAGCGCGCTCGCGTCGAGGGGGGGAGGCGGCGCGACGCGCGCGGCCAGCAGCACCCCCAGCTTCAAAGTGGGGGAACCTTCGGCGACGACGACACGGAAGTTATCGAGGCGGCTGGCCACTTCTGACTGGGAACGGAGGCCGAGGATGGCGACGAGGCCGAGCCCAAAAGCAAGAACGGCGGTCGGCCAGCGAGCCCCGAACCGGGCAACTAGCCCAGCTCCAGAGAGCACGAGGCAAAGGCCCGAGAGCGCAAAATGGAAGGCCGGATAGAGGCGAACCAGAAGGAGCTGGTTAGCGGCGAAGAGCAGGAGCAGAGCGGCCAGCCAAGACCAGGCTGCGCCAGCTCGCGATACGCCTACTCGCGATACCCCGGCTCGCGATACGCCTGGTCCCGAGGCTGCGCTGCCTTCCTCGGGGGCGGTCGCGCGCAAGAGCGCAGCTTGGAGCCGAGGGGCGACCCAATAGGCAACCAGGACAGCAACGAGCCCGAGCCCCGCTCCGAACGCGGAGCGCAAGAGCGGAGTGCTCAAATGGCGCCCGCCACCCACGCCGTATCCAAGAGTTAGGCCGAAAACGAAGCTCGCGAGAGCCAGTTCCACCCGAAATCTCTTGCTGACTCGAGCGCGATAGAACCCGAGCCCGCCCCAAGCGCCCAGAGGGAGCGCGACTAGGAGCCAGGCGGGAGCGAGGGCCAAAAAACCTTGCCCCAGCTCCCAGGTCCCGGTGATGCGGGTGCCGCCGAAAGCGACGACGAAAATCAATTCGAGCCCGAGCCAGAGGACGCCGCCGAGCCCGCCCGCGCTCAGATAAAAAAGAGGCTGGTAAGCCCCCGGCGCGGAAGGCCCTAACGCGGAAGGCCCTAACGCGGAAGGCCCCAGCGCGGAAGGCAGGGAGCTGCCTTTCGGAGCCTTACTCATTAGCTATACTCGACGCTGCCGATCTCATACTTTCGATCGCCGCCGGGCAGCTTCACGCTGACCTCATCACCGATGGTTCGACCGATCAAGCTGCGAGCCAGCGGAGCCGAGATGGAGATCAGCCCTTTGTCGATATCGGCCTCGTCAGCGCCTACGATTTGATACCTAACCTCTTCGTCCGTATCGAGGTTGGTGAGGGTGACGGTCGCACCGAACTTCACCTTGTCGCCGCTCAGGCCCTTCGGATCGATAATCTCGGCGCGCGAGAGCTTGTCTTCGATATCGCGAATCTTCGCTTCGTTCAGACCCTGGCGCTCCTTAGCGGCGTGATACTCCGCGTTCTCGCTTAGGTCCCCATGGTCTCGCGCCACGCCAATATCGTGGGAGATCTTGGGGCGGTCCGCCTTCATCCGGCTGAGGTCTTCTGCCAGCATTTGCGCACCCTTAGGGGTCATGGGGAACTTTTCCACGGAATCTTACCTCATCTGTCCAAATTATCGCGTCTGTCTAAATTAACTCGGTGGCCCCCTAGAATATTCGGGAGTAGGGATGTAATCCGCCTTCGGCCATCGCCCGGCGGAAGCTAACACTGATGACAGAACGACGACAATGGAGCGGCGGCTCCGCGGCGCCCCTCGCGCGACTCGCTCTAGCCTTCACGCTGGCGCTGGGCGCAGGGCTCGGTTGCGACAAGGGTCCGGCGGCTCCGCTGAGCGCGGCTGAGTTTCAGGCCAACGCCGAGCAAGCCTACGAAAAGGCGCTTCGTAAGTTTTTCGCAGCCGACTACGTGAACGCCGTTACGGCGATGGAGGAAGTCAAACGGGAGTTTCCCGGCACCCGCATCGCCCGCCTCGCCCAACTGCGCATCGCAGACAGCCACTTTCATCAAGGTTCGTATCCCGAAGCCATCACGTCCTATCGGGAGTTCTTGCGAGATTTCCCCAGCGACGAGGAGGTCCCCTACTCGCGGTATCGCGTTATCTTGTGCTTGTTTGAGTCTCGGGGCGAATCAATGATCGCGCCTCCGCTCGAAGAGCGAGATCTCGCCAATATTCGCGATGCGGACCGCGCAATTGCCGATTTTCAGCGCGATTATCCCAACTATAAAGAGAACGAGCGCGTTGATTACATGAAGCTGTGGGTGCGCGGCATGCTCGCGCGCTACGAGCTCTACGTGGCTCGGTTCTACCTCGGGCGCCGAAATTTGGATGCGGCCTTGGCACGTACCGAATATGCGCTGGCTAACTATCGCGACACAGGATTAGAGCCCGAAGCGTTGGTTTTGCTCGGTGAGACTCACATGAGAAAGGGCAACGCGCTCGAGGCTCGTAGCGCCTTCGAAGCGGTTCTAACCCACTACCCCAACTCGGCCTTCAGCGAATCGTCGCGCCGCTTCTTGGCCTTCTTGGATAAAACCAGCCCGGCTGGGACGCAAATCAAATGAAGGGCGCTGGGCGTCCGGTGGCGAAGACCTTGCAAGGTCCGATCGCCGATCCGACGCTCAGCTTGACTGAGAAGTTCCGCCTGGGCCTCAAGGCGCTCAGGTTCGATCCCATTTTCGATTCACTCTCGGCTTCCGGTCACGCGGAGGCCATCGCCTTTTCGGGGGCGACCCCTAGTGTGCTCGCCCTGCATGGTTTTACGGGCGTGCCTGAAGAAGTGCGCCTCGTGTGCGAAGCGGCTCGCGATTCGGGTCTCGAGACGCGCGCCCCCGTACTTCCCGGTCACGGTTCGAATCCGCGACAATTGGCGCGATTGAGCTTCGACGATGTCGTGCGCGGCGTGCGGCCCGAGTTTGACGCGCTCCGAAGGCGAGGTCCGGTTATCGTGGTGGGTCTCTCGATGGGCGCGCTCGTAGCCACAGAGCTCTATCTGAGCGCTCCGGGAGACGTCTTGGGTCTCGGTCTCTTGGCGAACGCGTTCCTTTTGCCGCGGCCTATGCCGGGCACTTTCCTCGAATGGATGCAGCAAGTCGCCTTCCCTGATTTCGGCATGCCCAAGTGGGATACGGATATCGCCGACGCCGAGGCACGGCGGACCCATGTTAGCTATCGCCTCCAGCCGATGCGTTTTGCGGCCAGCATGCAGAGCGCGGGCAAACGCTTATTCGATGAGCTTTTCCGCGTCCATTGCCCAACGCTCGTCGTACACGGCGCCTATGATCGCGCCTGTCCGGTTGAGAACGCCTGGAAGGTGGCCGAACGCCTCGGGACGCCTGATCGGCGGGTGGTGATCCTACCGCGCTCCCGACACGTCATCTGCCGCGATCTGGATCACGTGCAGCTCAAGCTGGAGATGGCCAGCTTCTTTCAGCGCCTCAAGGGAAAAGCTTCTTGATTCCTTGGACGGCGGCAGCCGGACCCGAGGGCAGCGGCACGAGCGCGATATCCAGATGATCCTCATCGGTGCGCATGGACCGAATATTGACCAGAGGAGCGAGAGCGCTCACCAGGCTGCGGGCCCGCTCGTGGGCGAGCGACGGCAACCTGAGTAGATCTAAACGGAAGCGATCTTCGCGTGCTTCGACGATCACAGCCGGCCTTTTGGGAATGAACGAGAGCAAATCTCCGGGGCGACTCGTGTCGAGCGCACCCGATTGAATGAGCGCTGCGATCGGCGTGCCAACTGTTGGATCGAGCACGCGCAATTTGAGATCTTGGAGGCGCAGATCTACCAAAATGGCGTCTTCGCGCACATCGAGGTGCTCAACAATTAGAGTCGTCATGGCGCGAATGGGCGTGTTCATGAGCACCACACTCGCCTCGAAGTAAATGCCAGTATCCTTGGCCTCAAGCACCACGTCTTTCGGACCCGACGCGCCACCAAACTCACGGATGGCCCAGCGCAAAGCGGCCAGGGGCACGCCCAGCTTGAGCGATAGCGCTTGGCGCGCCGCTCGCATGAGCTCTTGGGGATTCTCTTTCAGAAATTGACCTGCGGCCTGAAAGGCTCGAGAGGCGACGGACGACACGGCGCGACCTTACTCGCCCGGCCCCCTTGAAGCGAGAGGGCTAAACATCGACCATGGGCGCCGTGGTTTCCGTACAGCTTGGTGAGCTCGCAGCCCTGCTCTTTGCCACACCCACATTTGCAGACCATTTACCAGGCGATCGCCTCAGTCTGGTGTTGCTTCATGGCTTCGGCGTGCCCGGAAATGACCTTAGCTGGCTAGCTGAACGTCTCATCGAGCGACAAGCTTCGCGAGGGAGACCTTTTCAGGTGATCTTACCCGTGGGGCCCTTGCCGCTCGTCGCTGAGGCCCCGAACGCGGGGCGAACCTGGTTTCCTGTCGACATGTTCGCCCTGCAAGTCGCTCTGCTTCAGCGCCGATGGGACGAACTCGCCGAACATTGTCCTGAGGGTCTAGCTTGGGCGAGCCATTTACTAGACGAAGCCCTGCTCGCACTCCAAACGCTCGACGTGCCCCCGTCGGACGTGGTCGTGGGCGGGTTTAGTCAGGGGGCGCTAGTCGGCGCTCAAGCAGTATTCAGCGGCGGCGCTCCACCTCGAGGGCTCGTCTTACTGAGTGCGATGATGACGAACGAAAAGGAGTGGCTTCCGCTCATCGCGCGCCGTGCTGGGCTCGAGGTCTTTCAGATGCATTCGCCCGAGGACCCCGTCGTGCCCTACGCCCTCGGCCAACGACTTGGCGACGTCATGAGGAAGGCGGGCCTCCACTTAACCGAGTTTGAGGCTCAGCCTGGCCATTACATTCATCTCGACGCGGCCGACGCCCTCGACGCTTGGCTGGACCAGCGCTTCGAGGTTTAGGGGTCCCGTCTCGTCTGGCTTGTGCCTGACATGGCTAAATTCAAAGGGAATCGGGCCAGAGTAGCGAACCCCGGGGGGTTTAGGCTACGGCACACGACCCCGATCTCGGTGTTTGGGGTGTGTCTTTGGAGTGTTTGCCTTGTCCCAGCCCGTCCCCTCTGATTCAGAACTTGCGGCGATCGCCAGCGAGGAGGAAAGGTGCCTGGCGCGCGTACTTTCGCACCTCGATGCGCGGCGCGAACCAGCCCCCGTCGAGCGTCCCGTCACCAATTACGATGAGGAGCTGCTCTCGCTGCGGGATCAGATGAGCTCAGCGCGAACGGAAGACCTCCCGCCACTCATCGAGCAGATGGAGCGCCTGCAAGCGCTCGCCTCACGAAACACCGAGGTAGACGAAAGCAGCGTAGACGCTCGTTCTCCCTATTTTGGCCGACTCGTCTTGGCTGAGCACGGACGAGAGCGAGAGATCCTGATCGGGCGCGGCACTCACCTCGATACCAAAGCGGGTGTTCGCATCGTAGATTGGCGCGACGCGCCCATTTCGCGCCTCTATTATCGCTACGGAGAAGGCGACGATTACGACGAAGTCTTTGGGGAGCGGGAGGTTTACGGTGAGATCGTTACGCGCCGTAGCTTGACCATTAACGACCGAGCTTTGCGCCGTATTTCGTGCCCCCAAGGCAACTTTGCCAATAGCGCCAAAGCCGGCTGGATGAGGCTCGAGCAGAGCGCGGTTCGGCTCTCGGGCGGCGAAGGAACTGCGAGTCGCGCCGAAAGGCCCAGCGGCAAGCTAGGCGTTGGTGAGGCCATTACCGGCAACGAAGACAAGCATCTCAAAGAGATTACGCCTCTCATCGATGCCCGTCAGTTCGAGCTCATCACCCAGCCCGACTCGGGTTTGGTCGTGATTCAAGGTGGCGCGGGTAGCGGAAAAACGACGATTGGCCTGCATCGGCTCGCCTATCTGGCCTATCACGATCCAGCGCGTTTTCGCCCCGACAAGATGATGGTCGTCGTCTTCAATGAGGCCCTCGCCAGGTACGTGAGCCAGGTTTTGCCCGCACTCGGGTTGGCTGGCGTCACCATCCGTACCTATCAAGACTGGGCCGCGCGTTTGCGCGCAACCGGCTTGCCCCGAATGCCGCGCACTTACGCGGAAGACACCCCTTCCCTCATCACTCGTCTCAAAAAGCACCCCGCCATGCTGGATGCGATCGAGAGTATGATCGCGGAGCACGCGAACCAGGCTCTCACCGAGCTGCGTCCCTTGACGATTCAAGATCCCAATCTCGAACCTGGCCTCGAGACTTTCGCACGTTCAGGGGAGCGGCCGCTCCTTCATCGTTATCATGCTTTGCGGCGTTGGATTGCCGATCATGCCGAGGCCATTTTGTTCGAGGTGCGAAACGGCGCAGAACGGGTGATCAGTCGCCATCTGGAGCGACTGAGCGATATCGTCTTCCTGTGGGCGGACTTGTTGACCGATCAGGGCCGCCTTCGTGCGGCATTTGGGCGCGCAACTCATGATCCGCTCTCGGTTTTGGAGCTCGAGCGAGCGGCCAATTACCTCTCCAAGCGCACGTCTTTGGTCGTGAACGAGGTCGAGCGTAAACGCGAAGAACGCGAAGAGCGGGAGAGCAGCCTAACGTCGACGAATGATGCAAGTGAGAAGCTGAGTTCGAAGTCGTTCGACTCCGAGCTCGACACGAAGGTGCTCGATCCAGACGAGGCCGGGCCTGTCTTCTCTAAGCCGAGCCGATCGGATGGAGACGCAGACGATAGCGGCGACTCAGGTTCTGACGACTACGGCGCCGTCGATGGGCTCGAGATCGAGGAACGCGCCAGCCTGGATCGCGAAGACGACGCGATTTTGCTCCGTCTTATGCAGCGCGTCCGAGGCCCGCTTCGTCGGAGCCAGATCACCAAAGATCCGCTGAGCTACGAACATCTACTGATCGACGAGGCGCAAGATTTGAGCCCGCTCGAGATGGCTGTGTTGTTTGACACCGTAAGCCGTGGGCAAAGCATCACTCTGGCGGGTGACACGGCGCAGCGACTCCACATGGACAACGGCTTCAGTGACTGGGCTACGGTGCTCGGTGAGCTCGGCTTGTCCCACGTTCAAGTCGAGCCGCTTGAGCTCAGCTACCGCTCGACTTTTGAAATCTTGCAGATCGCTCAACATGTTCTCGGGCCGCATAGGCCGAAAGTCCCGCCCAAGGCGACCCGGCACGGCGCTCCAGTCGAGCTTTTTCAGACCGCGGCGACGGGAGATTCTGCTGCCCTATTGGCTGAGGCCCTTCGCGAGCTGAGCCTCGATGAGCCGCGAGCCTCAATCGCGGTGATCGCGCGTTACCCAGAACATGCAGACCTCTACTACGACGCGCTTCGCCGCGGCGAGGTCCCGCATTTGCGTCGTATCGTGGATCAAGAGTTCCCTTTCAAACCGGGAGTCGATGTTACCGACGTGCGACAGGTCAAGGGTCTCGAGTTCGACTATGTGGTGCTAGTCGAGGTCACGGAGAGCTCTTACCCCGAGGAAGACGACGCCCGACACTTGCTTCACATTGGAACAACGCGGGCAGCTCATCAGCTATGGCTATTTTCGAGCGGCAAGCCGAGCCGCCTCTTGCCTGAAGAGCTCCGAGAACGGGGTTACTGAAGTTATTTTGGCCCCGGCCCCCCATGAGGAAATTGTGATGAAGTTGGCTCGCGATACCGTCTCTTTCGTGGCGTCTGTTGCTCAAGAGGCATCTTTCGGAGCTTCGCTCCCGCTCGTGAGCCTTTCGCTAGTGCTGGCGGCTTTGGGCGGATGCGCTCCACACACGCACGCTCATCCTGCCGAGGTGGCAGTTCCCGAAGAGCCAGTCGACGTTATCGTCGATGAAACCCCGCGTATTGCCGCGGACGTCGTCGAAAAAGCTGCACGTCCTTTCTCGGGTCTGCGCATCCTCGATGACAAGGCCTTCAGTCAGGAGACGATCCTCACGCTCCTTGCCGACGCCGACGCCATCTGCGTTGGCGAACTCCACGGTAGCGCGCTGCATCACTATGCGGAGCTCATGGTTTTGCGGGGCCTACTCGAACGGCGCAAGGTGCGGGGTTATGAGCTGCTCGTGGGCTTTGAGATGGTCCGCACCGAGTACCAGCCGAACCTCGACTACTACTCCCAAAACCCTTCCGTTTTCGACGATCTCGCTCCCAAAGTGCACTGGGAAGAAGAGTGGGGATTCCCCCGGCCCTATTATGCCCCGCTCTTTGAGGAGATTGGGGTCGAGAAGGCCCGTATGGTGGCGCTCGGTGTGGCACGACCCATTTCGAGGAGCGTGGCGCGCAACGGTTACGAGTCCTTGCCCGCTCCTCAAAAGGCGACTCTACCCGAGCTCGATCTCAACGTGCCCGTGCATCGGGAGATTTTTGACGCGTCTATGGACGCGCACCCCGGCGTAGGGAATCCGGATTTCTATTACCAAGTTCAGGTCATCTGGGATGAGATGATGGCGGAACGCTCGGTGACCTATCTGGCGGATAAAACTCCAGCTCGTAAGCTCGTCATCTTGGCGGGTCAGAATCACTGCCATCAAAGTGGCATCCCGAGCCGCATGCTCCGTCGAGCCCCGCTCTTGAACGTGGTTAGTCTTCGCGTCCGCGACACAGCCGAGACCAGCACCTCAGAGATCGAGCAACGACTTCGGAAGGGCTACGATTTCGAGCTCGTGTTTTGAACGGCCTCGGGCCTCGCGAGCGCCTGGGAAGTAGTCGAGTGCCTGGCCCGTAAGGAGGGGGGCCAAGAAGCGCAACGGTTACGCTCCGGGGTTACACTCGTGAGGTTGTTACGCTCTCTAAGAGTTTAATATTATTAATATAAAGCGATGGCATTCCGCCTGCAATCTCCCGTTCGTTCCGGCCGTGCGCCGGCCGAACCCAAAGGAGATTGTCCATGACCGCCCCGAGCCAAGCCGCCGTTGAATCCTCGCTTCCCTACGTCCAGCGCCCCCTTCGCCGCTCGGGTGTTTTCGACGTAGCCCCCCGTGGCGCTGCGCCCCGCAACGATATCGACGAGCTTCGCCTCGTCGAGCGCCTGATCGCCGATGAGCCTAGCGCCTGGCGCGCGTTTGCTCAGAACTACACGGGGCTCGTCATCGGCGTCATTCGTCGCGTCATGACGCGTTTTAGCCGCGTCTCGAACGAGCAGGATATCGACGAAATCTACGCACGGTTTTGTCTCGAGCTCTTAGCCCACGACAAGAAGAAGCTGCGGCTCTTCGACCCGGCCAAAGGTTGCCGACTTTCGAGCTGGCTGGGCCTGCTCGCCACCAACGCCACCTACGACTACTTACGCAAGTTGCGTCGCCATCTGAGCAACGAACCCTTGCCTGAGCGGGATAGCCTGGCCTCGGACTCTCCCTCGGCCTTCGAACTCGTGGCTCTGAGCCAGCAAGCACGGCTGGCCGCCGAAATTCTCGACGATTTGAGCGAGCGCGACCGTGAGTTTGTGGAGCTCTATTTCGGCGAAGGGCTCGAACCCGAGGAAATCTCGCGCCGCATGGGGATCAGCGTAAAAACAGTCTACACGAAAAAACACAAGATCACGGCCCGACTTGGGACAATCGTGGGCCTCTCGTGTGAGGTCTGAGGGCTCTGTGGTAGACCGGCTTGGTGCACGGGGCGCGCCGAGCTGGTCTTTGCATTCTGGGTTTGGCCCTGCACGGTTGCGGCGCAGCTCCGAGGCCCGTTGCGTCGCCTTTGCCTCTGCTTTTCGAGGGGCATCCCGTGGCGAAGCCACTCCAGGTCGAAGCGAGGGAGGGCGCGCCCACTTTGCAAACCATCTCGCGCGAAGGGGATCCTCGAAGCGCGGTTTCGCTCGCCGTGCACGCTCGGACGAGTCGCGAGGCTCTGGGGCTTTTGGGGCTGGTTCGGGCGCGTTTGACGCAGCGGCCGCCGAGCTTTGTGACGATAAATAGCCACGGCTTCACGCTGACCGAGCTGGTTCAAGACGCAGTCGGAGCCACTGCATTTTTCCGTGCCGTGCAAGCCGCACTCACGACGCCAGTTCGTGCCAACGACGCTGCAATAGCTAACGTCGAGCGGCGTTTCCAAAAGGAACGAAGCCGGCCCCAGTCCGCTTCGCCCGTTGACGCCTGCCTCAGTCGCTTGGGTAGCGACACGCCCGATTGGAGCTCTCTCGGTGCGGACGAACTCGAAGGCGTTCGCTCGAGCCTGGGCGCGTCGCACATCGGACTAGCGGCGCTCGGACATCCGAAAGTCCTCCAGGCGGCTCGTCAGGCCCAGGAGTGGGGTTGGCCTACGGGAGACGCCCTCGAACCTGAGGCAGAGCTCGCGACGTCTTGGGTGGTACGAGACGCGCCTGGGCGCGTTTTGCGAGTGGCTCTTCAAACGCCGCGCATTCCGGCCGCGCTCGGCGCGGCACGCGCCTTCGAGAGCCCTGAGCATGCCCTGCGGGCCCGCCTTGAGCCCCTGAGTGGCTCATTTCGCTACCAAAGCGCTGAGGTGACCCTAACGCCGCAAAGCGCGTGCCTAGGGGTTACGTTAGTTCAGCAAGAGGGCGCTGGGCGTGCTTCCCCCGAGACCCTGGCTCGAATCGTCAGCGCCACCCAAGAGGAGTTGTCGCTGGCGCTTGATCTGACGGCGTCGGGCGAAGACCTGGCGCTCAGTATTCTCTCACCCTCGAACCCGGTCGACGCCGTCACTCTCGCCGCTTGGACGGCGACGAGCGCGCCGCTCCGGAGTGGTGAGATCTGGCTCGGTGAAGCCAACCTGCCCCAAAGTGATGGTCTCGCCCCAGCAGACCTCGAAAAGGCACTTTCCAAACTCTCCTCTCTACCCCGCGCGGCCATTTCCGTGGAGCGACGCATCGAACGAGGACAACCCGAAAGCTGGGTACTACTCGCCAGCCCTTGCGGAGTGGGGGCCGAACCAGGGACAGAAGCTGGGTTCCGTGCGGCGACGCTGGAGGCCATCGCGCTCGAATTTTCGGGAAAAGATGGAGTTGCGCTCGAGCCTTGGTATGGCGAAGCGGGCACCGGTTTGATGGCTCATACCGCCCGATTGCGCGCCGAATCGCCGCGAAATCACGCGCTACGTTTGACGCGTCGGCTCGCCATGGCGCTTTATGGTCCGGAATTAGATGGGCGAGAGGTGGCCCGCGCACGAGCCCAGCTCATTCGCGCAGTGGGCGATGATCCCGCTCGAGAGTTAGCGTTGAGTGTGCTGGGGGGGGAACATCCGTCCCTGCTCGATGCGAGGGGCTCCGCGGAGGCGCTGGGTCGATTCTCGACGCTCGATGCGCAGAGGATCCGCGCCGAGTTGGCGGCTGAGCCGCTCCGCGCCGCGTTCTTAGACAATAGTGAGGTGGACCAATCGGCGGCCGTCCGAGAAGGACTCGACTCATGGTTCGCGTCGACCCGAGCCGAGCCTTCGCCCTGCTCGGTGGCTCAAGTGACCCCAGCCAAGCCCGGAATTTGGCACCTCGAGTCGGTGTCTGAGCCGCTGGCGCCAGGCCGATACGTTGCCATTCCGAGCCCAGGCTCGCCTGAGGCTGGGCTGGCTATTGAGTTTTTGCTCGGGCGCTCCGGCGGCTTTTTGGAGCGAGCCCTGATCGGAGCGCCTTTCGCGGCCAACTTCGATGTGGCCTATCTAGGCGGCGAGCGCGTCGGAGGCTTTGTAATCCGCCTCAACGGAGAGCCTGCTGCGCTCGACCCTGCCCTCCAACAAGTGAGGGCTGTGCTCGACGATCTATCGGTTCGAGGGATCCCAGCCACGGAGGTGGCCCTTGCCTCAGCGGCCTTCGAGCGCGGTGAACTCGAACGAGCCGAAAATCCCAGGAACCGAGTCATCGATAGCTGGCTCAAGAGAGGCCCCAAGAGCCCCAAATCCGCGCTGAGTTCAGAGAAGCTCTCTCCGCACATCGCGGCGCTCCGTGGGGCGGCTCATCGAGTCATCACGCTCGACGTAAAGCCGTGACTTTGAGAGTGAGCGCTAAGGGGGGCGCGGCGCCGGTCAGTCCGGGAGCTCCAGCAGATCTACGCTCAAGAAGATGGGCTTTCGGTTGCTCACAACAACCGTATCGTAAGGGAAATAGCCGTTTTTTTCGACGCTGATGCGATGCGAGCCTTCCGGCAGACGCACGCCTCGTTCGACGACGGTCCCGAGCGGCGCGATGTACTCGCCGTCGATGTAGACCAGCGCGTCGCGGGGCGAGTTGGCCGTCTTTTCGACCTTGAGACTCACGGCGGCGCGGAGTCCCATCGTCGCGCAACCCAGTAGCGGCGCGACGGAACCGAGCCACAGGAGCGCTCGGAGGGCGCCCCTTCGCGCCATGCGACTCATTGCTGGTCTCATGACTATTCCCACTCGATCGTAGCCGGGGGCTTTGAGCTGATATCGTAGGCGACGCGATTGATCCCCCTCACCTCGTTGATGATGCGCGTGCTCATCTTGGCCAACACTTCGTGGGGGATCCGGGCCCAGTCGCCCGTCATGCCATCGCTCGAGGTGACGGCGCGAATGGCACAGGCTTCCTCGTAGGTGCGATCGTCGCCCATGACGCCCACGCTTCGAACTGGCAAAAGCACGGCAAATGCCTGCCAAATGGACTCATAAAGCCCCGCGCTGCGGATCTCTTCGTCTACGATGGCGTCGGCTTGGCGGAGAGCCTCGAGGCGAGGTTCGGTGAGCTCCCCCAGGCAGCGCACGCCGAGGCCGGGTCCGGGGAACGGGTGCCGCCACAAGACATCGTGAGGCATACCCATCGATTCGCCGGCTGCACGCACTTCATCTTTGAAGAGTTCGCGCAGCGGTTCGATCAGCTTGAGTTTCATGCGTTCAGGGAGACCGCCCACGTTGTGGTGACTCTTGATGACCGCACTTGGCCCGCGCACGCTGACCGATTCGATCACGTCGGGGTAGAGCGTGCCTTGCACCAGCCATTTGACGTTCTCGATGTTCTTGGCTTCTTGATCGAAAACTTCAATAAACACTCGTCCAATGATTTTGCGCTTCTTCTCCGGATCGGTGACGCCCTCGAGCTCCTTCAAGAAGCGCTCTCTTGCGTCCACTGCGATGATGTTCAACTCGAAGCTGCGCTGCATCATGCGAATGACACCTTCGAACTCACCTTTTCGAAGCAGACCATTGTCGACGAAGATGCAGACGAGTCGGTCGCCTAGGGCGCGATGGCACAGGAGCGCCGCGACGGACGAATCTACGCCCCCAGAAAGGCCGCAAATGACGCGTTCGTCTGGGCCCACTTGGGCGCTAATTTTGGCGATGGCTTCATCCACGAACGAGCCCGGTGTCCAGTCGGGCTTGAGTCCTGCCACGTCGAACAAGAAGGAACGCAACATCTCCGCGCCGCGCGGTGTGTGTGCGACCTCGGGATGAAACTGGATGCCGTAGAGCTTGCGGCTCTCGTCGGCGATACCGCAGAGCGGCGCGTTGGGGCTCGAGGCCAACTTCGTGAAGCCGGGAGGCAAGACCGTGAGGCGATCTCCGTGACTCATCCAGACGGGCGTTTTCTCGCCCTGGGGGAACGACGCGAAGATACCTGTGCTCTCTTCGATCAAAATCTCGGCTGGGCCGTACTCGTGATGATCGCCCTTCTCGACGGAGCCTCCGAGCTCGTGAGCCATGAGCTGCTGCCCGTAGCAAATGCCGAGCACAGGCAGACCGAGTTGAAAGAGGCCGGGATCACATTTGGGTGCTCCGGGAGTGTAGACACTGTCGGGGCCGCCCGAGAGGATGATGGCCGCCGGAGCGAGCGCTCGCACTTGCTCGAGCGGGACGTGGCACGGATGGATCTCGCAGTAGACATGGCTTTCGCGCACGCGACGCGCGATGAGTTGGGTAAACTGCGAACCGAAGTCCAAAATCAGGACGGTCTTGTGGCTCTGGGCGAGGCTCATTTTCGGGCCCGGGCTAGCACGGGGCTCGGAAGAGCCCAATGCTTGCGTCAACCAAGGCTCTTGGTAGAGCTTTCCCCGCGTGACCTCGAGCTACCGCCCCACTGAGCACCCGCGGCGGGAGCCAAGCTTCCCGCGGCTCAGCACGGCTGAACTCGGCCTCAACATCGCCCTCGCCTCCTTCAGCGTGCTGTTTGTGGCCACGCTGACTGGTTTCGTGATCACGCGCCTCGGCAGTTCGACGTTTCGCACCTCGGACATGCCAGCGCTGCCGTCGGGACTCTGGCTGAGTACGCTGTGGCTCGTCTTGCTCTTCGTCAGCTTTCGTCGCGCTGAGCGCGGCCTCTCTCAAAATGCGTTCGAGCGTTTTCGCTTCTGGCTCCATGCGACGGGCGCGCTAGCGGTGCTCTTTTTGCTCACGCAAAGCGTCAATTGGTTCACGCTCCTGGCTCATACGCCCGCCCCCCAGCTCAAGAATCTCTATGTGTATAGCTTCGTATTCTTGACGGGCCTGCACGCGCTCCACGTCGTAGGAGGTATGGTGCCTCTCGCCCTGGTTACCGCTCGCTCGGGGCAGTATTCGAGCTCGCGATGCGAAGGCGTGCGGCTGACGCGGCGCTACTGGGATTTCTTGTTCGCGATGTGGGTGTTGCTCCTCGGCGCGCTCCTCCTCTTTTGACTCGGATCTCGGGCCGCGGGCAGGGCTTCCCGGCGCCCGAATTCCCCCAGAGTTCAACGCTTGCGCCCTTCTTTCGCTTTAGACTTGAAAAGAGAGAGAACATCCGTTCAAGTGAAGGCCCTATCATGAGTGGCGTCGGCGCCGATGGCCTCAATATCGCTCAACGCACGGCGGTGAGCACGCTCTCCGGGCCGCTCCTGGTCTTGGCCGGGGCGGGCACAGGCAAGACGCGAGTCATTACCTTCCGCATCGCGGAGCTCATTCGCTCGGGCGTCAAACCGAGCCGCATTTTGGCGGTGACCTTTACCAACAAGGCGGCCAAGGAAATGCGCGAGCGTACCCAGGCGCTCCTCGGTCGGCGAAAAAAGAACGAATCGGGGCCTGAAGTCAGTACGTTTCACTCGCTGTGCGTGCGCGTGCTCCGGCGTCACGCCAAGCTGCTCGGCTATCCCGAGCATTTTTCAATCTACGATCGGGGCGATCAAGAGAGCGTCGCGCGCACGGCCCTTCGCGAAGTGCGAGTGGGGAGCGAGAAGCTACGCCCGTCCGACCTCATCAATCTAGTGAGCGGCTGGAAGAGCGGTGGGGTCTCTCCGAGTGTGGCAGAGGAACGCTCACAAAAAGATACCGACCTCCTAGCCTCGGTCGCTTACGCTCGCTACGAGGCGCAACTTCGCGCCTCGGGCGCCATGGATTTCGATGACCTTTTGCTCAATACCGAGCGGCTCTTCGAGGGATACCCCGAAGCGCGCTACGCGGAGCAGACTCGCTTCGACCACATCTTGATCGATGAGTATCAAGACACGAACGCGCTTCAGTATCGCATTATCAAAGCGTTAGCTCTGTCTCACCGCAACCTCTGCGTCGTGGGAGACGACGACCAGTCGATTTACGGTTGGCGCGGCGCTGAGGTCGAGCACATTCTCAGTTTTCAGAACGAATGGCCCGAGGCCAGAGTGGTGCGACTCGAGGACAATTATCGCTCCACGGAGTGGATCTTGCACCTTGCCAATACGCTGATCGCCCACAATAAAACTCGCCACGAAAAGGTGCTGAGAGCGGCGCGCGGCCGAGGTTTGCCTCCACGTTTTTTGAGCTTTGAAGAGGAAGACGCCGAAGCGGAGGCCATAGCGGCCGAGATCCACAGCAAGATCAATCGAGAAGATCAAGAACGCGTGCCAGCCAGCGATATCGCGATCTTGTTTCGCACCAACGAGCAGCCGCGCGCTTTTGAGCAAGCGCTCAGGCGCGCTGGGGTGCCCTACGTGCTGATCGGAGGCCAGAGCTTTTACGATCGCAAAGAGGTGAAAGACCTCGTCTCTTACTTGCGGCTTTTGGCTAATCCTCTCGATGAGGTCTCGCTTTTGCGCGTACTCAACACGCCGTCTCGAGGTATCGGCACCGGTTCAGCTCAGGCTTTGCTGAATTCGGCGGTCGCTCAAGGCGTGCCGCTGTGGAAGGTCTTGCCGCACGCTCGTTCGTTGGCCGACGTGAGCCCGGCTGCAACCCAAGCGAGCCTCGACTTCGTGTTTCTTATCGAAGAATTTCGGTCCCGCCTCGGCTCGTCGTCTGTCAGTTCACTCGCGGCCGAGCTGATCGCGCGCATCAACTATCAGGGCGAGATTCAGCGCGTTTACAAGGATCCCACGGAGCAAGAGGCGCGCATGTCGAGCGTCGAGCAGTTCTTGAGTTCGGTGGCCTCGTACGAGAGACGCGCCGATAACCCCTCTTTGATAGGCTTTTTGGAGGAGTCGAGCCTCGCTTCGCGCGATGAAGACGACGATGATCAGCGCCGGGAACACTCGGTAACGCTGATGACACTGCACAGCGCCAAGGGGCTCGAGTTTCCGGAGGTCTACTTGGTGGGCCTCGAGGAAGGCCTCCTGCCCCACAAGCGCTCGGTTCTCGAGGCAACCGTCGAAGCCGGCTCTCAGATCGCTGAAGAGCGTCGCCTGGCGTATGTGGGCATCACTCGCGCTCAGAACTCGCTCACCTTGAGCTATTCGAAGCAACGGATGAAGTGGGGCAAGCTAAGAGAGCAGTTGCCAAGCCGCTTCTTGCTCGAAATGCGCGGTCAAACCGAAAAAGCCCAGGCTATTGCTGCGGCCGCGGAAGAGCTCTTAGCCCGCGCCATCGAGCGCTTCGAGACCAAGCAGGGCGCGGGGCAAGACGCGGGCAAGAAGCGAGAGAGCAGCAAACGCGCCGAAGGCGAAAAGCGAAAGAGCAGCCCAAAACGAGCCGACTCGGAGCCGCGCGCTAAGGCGACTCAGCCAGTTACGGCTGAACCCAGCGCGCCGAAAACGCCCTCCATCAAGCCTCGTTTGGCGCCTCCGGTCGTGGCCACCGCGCCTGGAGCCGCCGTACCCCGAGCGGCTGCCGCGCCGCGT
>Ga0164241_10000615_pt1 | contig 58911 bp, 81 predicted proteins | sample OricomyardsoilBY_FD_108780 | JGI IMG/M metagenome (GOLD analysis project Ga0164241, IMG submission 108780) | Backyard soil microbial communities from Emeryville, California, USA - Original compost - Back yard soil (BY) | ecosystem: Environmental > Terrestrial > Soil > Unclassified | place: USA...
CGTGCCCAGGGCGGAGGGGGAGAAGAACCAGAACTGGGTCACCCATGCTTGCTTGGTGACGTAGAACTCGGTCGCCAGGTTGTAGGTGGTCGCCTCGCTGACGATGGAGGTGAAGCCGGTGACGCTCTCGAACAGCCGGACTGCGCCCATGGGCTCACTCCTCAGGTCGTGGAGGAGCCGTTGACGACCAACTGCCCGGCGGGGATGCGGTACTTGCCCTCAGCGTTGAACGCCTGCCCGCCGGTGAGTGCCTTGAAGCCCCGGTAGGTCGAGCCCGCCCACAGCGTCACGTGGGTCGCCGGGCCGGAGGCTGCGCCACCGGTGAAGTCCAGGTCGGCGGTGTTGGAGAAGTCCCCGCCCGCCGACGCTGACCAGGCGACCGTGACCTTGGCCGCGGTGGTCGCGTTGTTGGTGCCGCCTGAGCCGGGGTCGCCGGACGCCAGGCCGACCTGAGTGATGGCCGCCTTGATCGCGTCAGCCCCGATGTTCAGCGTGGCGTCGTTCAGACCCATCTCACCCTCCCACTACTCGCGGATACCGCTGCCCAGGGAACCACACCTGGGATCGCTCGCGCATCCACCCGGGGTTCCACAGGGCGATCCAGGCATCCACCTCGCGGATACCGGTGGTGCGTTCCAGGAAGCGCCCAGCCACAGCCTCGAACTGCACGCCTTGACGGGAGACCGCCGACACGGTGGCGGGCAGTCGGCACTTCCCGCCCATGCACGCCTTGGCGAACTCCATCGCCAGCACCCCTGCCGCGTACTCGGCCATCGCGTCGGGTGGCCAGCCGTTGAGGTAGGTGACCGAGAAGGTGTTCTCCTCAGTGTCCGGCAGTGCCATGTCCTGACAGGCAGGCCACGGGCACGCTCCTGCACCCACCCACACCAGTCGGTTCCCGTCCACCCGGTACTGACTGGGGGACACGATCCCACCGTGCAGCATGACCGAGGAGACGGGTCCGACCGGCGGAGCGAGCACCACCTCGCACAACGCTGTGCAGGAGCACTCGGTCCGACACCCACAGGAGTTGATCCAGGAGCCGTCAGGCAGCTGCGACGGCCCCCAGCCGGTGCCGTGGTACATCGGCACCGAGTCCCAGCAGGAGCGCGTGCACGGGCGCACGGTGATCGGGCAGCCGCCGACCCGGTAACCACTGAGCCGCCGGAGTGTAGCCGTGGCTAAACCAGCGGCCCGCGTCTGCACCTCAGGAGCGAGGGCGTCCCAGTCCTCCTGCGCGCAGGAGGCGTCGATCTCCCAGGGGGGGCACTCGGTATCTGCCACGTCGCCATCCTCCTCTCGTGGGACGAGGGGCGCATCAGGTGGCTCGTCCTGATGCGCCCCTCGTTACCGACTAGGCCTTGCCAGCCACCCAAGCCGCGCCACTCCAATGAGCGAAGGTGCCATCCTCCAGCACGATGTACTGCCCAGTGGTCCAGGCGGTGGTCGGGCTGGCCACCACCGGGGGCGTGGCGGCGATCAGGTCAGCCAGCGTCGCCGGGAAGTAGGACGAGCTCGGGGTCGACGTGCCCGGGGTTCCGGCGGTGGCCCCAGTGGCCTGCGTGCCGACCGGGACCGGGTCGCAGGACGGCTCCGGGGGTGCCACGGTGGTCAACTGCATCCACAGGTGGTCGTTCGGGTCGACCTCCTGCAGCAGCGGTCCTGCCGCACCCGTCTCGTCCTTGACCACGTCGTACGGCCCGAAGCCCCAGTTGTTGCCGTCCTTGCTCTTGGCCCCCGAGAGGGTGAAGTTCACCGCGTCGTTGCCGATGGTGAAGTCGCCAATCACCCCGCCCTTCAGGAAGGGCACCAGGAAGTAGCCGTAGGAGACGCCGGCGTTCGGGTCGCAGATGGCCGAGGGGACCGAGGACCAGACCTCCAATGCGAAGCCGGAGCCACAGGCGTCAATCTTGGAGTTCATCCGCAGACCCACCCGGTTGCCGTCCGCGTCGAGGACCGAGGGCTGCCCGGTCATCAGCTCGTACAGCAGCGGGTCGACACCGCAGAACTCCACCTGGACCTCGTAGCCGGTGAAGACCGGGCACGGCTCATCCAGGATGCAGACCTTGCCGGCGGCGTTGGTGACCGAGATGGTCTCACCCTCGTCGGTCTGGGCGGTCAACTGCACGGTGATGAAGCCGTCGCTGACGATCGACGCGGCAGGACCCAGATCAACAGCACCGCAGCCGTCGAGGCGAGTGACCCGCATCGCTCGACCACGGACGAGCGAGAAACAGGTGTTCGATCCAGCCATCAGGACTCCTCAGTCTCGCTCTTGCTTGTCTTCTTCGTAGCCCGCCTCTTCGGCGGGAATGCCTTGTCGTGCACCTCCTTGGGGACCGTGAAGCCCCCCTCGTAGGTGCGGACCACGTCCGGGTCGAGCCCAAGATCCTCCGCCGCGGCCAGCAGCAACACGGCGTTGTCCTGGGTGTTGTCGTCGAACGGGACCTGCACGTCGTCGCTCATCAGGCTCCCCCTCCGCTGTCGGCAGGTGTGCAGCCGCAGATCGCACTGACCACGCTGCGGGAGAAGCAGTCGACCAGCGCCGCATAGGGACGCTCGATCAGGCTGTAGTAGTCGTTGGTCGGGACGTTGCCGCTGCCCAGCCCGAGCACAGGCCCGGTCTCGACGACCGGCCCCCGGTACAGCGTGACCGCCCCGGTGGCGTAGATGGTCGGGGTGTCCATGTTGGTGCTGTAGTTACCGACGTCGACCAGGCTCCCGGTCGCCGTCTCCAGATGGTCGCCGACCCGCTCGAACATCCCTGCGTGGGACGCTTCCTCAGCCGCGACGAACGGCATGTGCAGGATGATCTGACCGCCGTACTCGGCAGCACCGGCAGCCTCCAGCAGCCCGATCGCCTGCGGCACGGTCGCGGTCGAGCCCAGCCCGACGGCGTCGCTGAGGACGTTCTCCTGGAACCCCAGCTCCACCGCTGACTGCTCGGCGGCCAGGAACCTGCTCCGCAGCCTCACCGCCGCCTCCGAGTACCGGCCCACCGTCTTGCAGGTCTCGTACATGTAGGCCAGCCACGGGTCGGCCTCGATGTCGGAGTACCACGACATCGAGGTCTTGGCCCCGGTCGGCGCACAGGTGATGTCAACCGTGAGCGGCTGGGAGCACTCCTCGCCATCGGCGGTGAGCCCACCGAGCATCCAGTGGGCGTCACCACCGTCCACGACATCAACCACCGAGAGCAGCCCGAACCTACGAGGCTTGCGTACCGGTGCCGCAACAGTCAGCCGCGCGTTCGCGATGGCCGTCGTCATCTAGCACCCCCTCGTCTCGTCGCTCTCCTCCCGATCAGGAGCAGGTCAGATTGGCAGCCCCGGAGCGACCGGCGGTGCAGACCGGGATCTCCACAGCCAGGGAGTCGTAGCACTGCTTGGCCACGAGGATGCCCTGCTCGAAGAACAGCGCCGTGTAGACGTTGGTCGCCAGCGACGCAGCGTCGTACACCGCGTTGAGGTTGATGATGTCGTTGGTGCCCTTGATCCAGCCGCCGGCCGGGTAGAGCAGTGCCTTGAAGGTGGCGGGCCACTTGTCGGCGTCCACCGCGGGTGGGCCGACGACGTCGGCGTAGGGCAGCTCCTGCCAGTCGTAGGCGTACTGGACCGAGAGGTTGTAGGCCGAGAACTCGCTGGCCACCACCGAGTCGGTGACGACCTCGACCGCGATCGCGTTGCGCCGGGCGATGTCCAGCTTGATGACGTCCTTGACCCAGAACGGGACGACGACCTCCAGGCTGGAGTTCAGGCCGAGGCGGTACTTCTGCCGGGTCTGGTTGCCGTACAGGGTCAGTGCCTCGAAGGTGTCGGTGGACACCGCGCCGAGACCGGTGGCGGTCTTGGCGGTGGAGCCCGAGGTCATCGCGTTCAGCACCTTGGCGTTCATCTTGTGCTGGTGGGCGATCATCGAGCCGGAGATGTAGCGCTGGACCAGCTCCGGGTAGGCCGCGTTGGTGAGGATCGGGGCCTTGATGCAGACACCGCAGGCATCGAGGCGGACCTCGACGAACGGCGGGCAGGGCACCTCGACGCAGGTCTTCGACGTTCCCGCGATGGCCTGGGCCTCGGTCTGGCAGAAGCCAATCGCGGTGTAGATGTCGGAGAAGTCCGGACCACGGGTGTAGCGGATGCCGCCCCGGGCCACGTTCACCTCCGGCACACTGATGATGCCGTCGGTGGTCTCACCGGCACACAGGTCGTAGATCGTCTCCGAGGGAGCACACCAGCCGCCGGCCGCGACCAGCGAGCCGCCGGGGAGGCGCGTCTCCTTGGCCGCGTGGGCCAGCACCTCCATGTCGTCGGAGCCCCGGTCGATGGTCAGCTCCTTGGGGAACTCCAGCTTGAACGAAGCCACGCCGTGCTGACGCAAGTCCTCAGAGGTGCCGTCGCCTGACGGGGTGCCGAAGCCACGCATCCGATTGACCAGCGCCTGGCCGACAGCCTCCATGTCGATCTTCTGACCGGTGGAGAAGTCGGGTACGTCGGCAGCGGCCGTGATGGAGATCGGGGCCTTGGTGCGCGCCGGCTTGGCCGGGCGGGCGACCTTGCGCGCCAGGGTGGCGACGCCGGAGCGGGCCTGGGTGGCCTCCGGCGGGGCGGACGAGATGCGCTGCGCCTCCTCGGACAGCTCCTTCTCCTCCTCCTCGGTGGCGTCAGCCGGCTGGTCGTCCTCCTCGTCGTCCTCCTCGGCCTCGTCGTTGCTAGCGAAGCGGGTGCGGAGCGCCTCACGACGGGCAGACAGCGCGGCGGCCTTCTCGACCCGACCGCCCTGCTCGGCGGCGATGGTCTCCAGGTGGTCGGCGTAGGCCTCAGCCTCGTCGAGCTGAGCCTCGGTCGGGGTGTCGAGCGCCGCAATGGCGTCAAAGGCCGCACGGACCTGCGCGGCGTAGGTCGCCAGCGCGTCGTCGGCCAGGGTGCTGAAGTTCTGGTTGAGGTCCACGGAACCTGCTCCTCGGAATCGAAGGGGTGCTGCGCTAAGCGCTGTCGATACCGGGCACCAAGGCTCCAGTGGAAAGTCTTCCTGATCGGGCAGGGTACTCCTCCCAGAGGTGTCTGTCAGCCGGGGGGTCTTATCCAGGGATAAAGTGAGCCCCCAGGGGATCTCTCAGGACCGGCGGCCTGCGTTCTCCCCCCGAGTCTGCGCAGGTCGCCGCTCACTCATCCTGAATGCACACCCACACCGTGAGGTCCCGATCCAGAGGTAGCCGCTGATGGATGCCGACCTCGGTGAAGGTGAACCCGGAGGGACAGTCCCCACTGGGCCGGGGAGAGGGCGTCGGCGCTGGCGACCCAGCCGGACCGCGCTCGCCTGGCTCACCCTGCTCACCCTGTGCACCGCGTGGTCCACGCTTACCCTGCTCACCGGCTGGACCCCGGTCACCGGTGTCACCCTTCTCGCCCTTGCTGCCGCTCTTGCCGTCCTGACCCGCCGGACCCTGTTCCCCAGTGTCGCCCCGCACCCCCGGCGAGCCCTGCTGTCCCGGACCCCCGTCACTGCCCGGCACGCCATCCGACCCATCGAGTCCTGGCGGTCCGGTCGGCCCCGTCGAGCCCGCAGGCCCTGGCGGTCCGGTCGGTCCTGGTGGTCCGGCAGGTCCTGGCGGTCCCTGTGGCCCCTGTGGTCCCGGGATGCTGACCCCGGCATTGCTGGTGTTGTTTGGGAAGACCAGCCCGACGAAGACGGTGGAGGCGAAGGCGAGCAGAGCCAAAAGCCCGGCGACGACGTACCCGGTGGGGCTACTGGTCAGTCGCCCCAGTAGTGGCACTGGACGCCTCTCTCGCGTTGGCGGAGCGGTCGAACTCCCAGGTACGGGAGCCGTCGGCCGCGCGGGTCATGTTCATGTGCGCGTCGGTGCGTCCGGCCAGGAAGCCGGCCAGCAGGCCGATCAGGGTATTGATGACGTCCCCGATCGCACCCACCATTTGCGAAGTGTCGCGGGTTGGCTGCAGTAGCGCCAGCAGTCCCACCAACGCACCGGAGGCCAGCACTGAGAAGCAGACAGTAAAGGATATTCCTAATATTAGTAAGTCACCCGTGGTGCGATCCGACCACCACGGTGCCTTACGAGCCCGAGCCATTAGGAGTCTCCATGACACGTGTGTACCGTCGCCGCCCCGCTGGCATGTCCGTCGAGGACCACTTCTGGTCCCTGGTGAACAAGGCCGGTCCCGACGACTGCTGGCTGTGGGGAGGTCACGGCGAGCGCTACGGGCAGTACCGGCGACGCGGAGCGCACGTCTGGGCCTACGAACTCACACATGGCCCAGTCCCCCCAGGGCTGTACGTCTGCCACACCTGCGACACCCCGCTCTGCTGTAACCCAGCCCACCTCTGGCCTGGCACCAACGGGCAGAACATCGCGGACATGTACGCGAAGGGTCGCGGAGAGAGGCGCGGGCGGAAGCGGGAGATCGACTACGACCAAGTGCGCACGCTGTACGCCCACGGCCTGACGCAGGACCAGATCGCCGAGCGGCTCGGCTGCTCGCAGTCGGCGGTATCGGGCATCGTGCGCCGCATCCGGGCGTGAAGCTGATGCCGAGGATCAGAAGATCGCCGGTCGTGCGCTCGGCCCACCATGGCTTCCTCCGCACCGCCATCAGGTCAGCCAGACCGTCAGCACGATGACAACGATGAAGAACGCCGCGATGAAAGTGAGGCCCGGGTCGAAGTCAGGCCGCCACTCCGGCATCTACTGCGAGACCTTGAAGTTGTCGATTCGGATAGCAGCCCCGGCAGCGCCGAACATGATGCCGTGCTTGGTGGCTGTCGGGTGCGCCGTATCCGTCACGCTGATCACACCCGACCCGAACCGAGCCACGATGGAACTCCCGACACACTCCAACGAGGCCGTGATGGTGACGCTCCCGGAGGCAACTCCGACAGTCTGCGATGAGCCGAGAGGTGCCCATACCCCGCCCGCTCGCCTGTAGAGACTGAGGGTTCGAGTGGTGGGGCTGGCCGATGCCACCGACAGCATGTAGTGGTTGTCAATGTCGGTGACTCGTGCGACCAGGCCCAGTTCGTAGTTCTCCGACCCGTTCGTCACCAGGTCCGCGCGGACGATGACATCGGCTTGGCCGACAGCGACCCAGGCTCGGTGATACGCCGTCCCTCCGCTCGGGCAGTACGCCTGGTTGGCGTTGATACCCACATTGGCGTCGGTCTGCGTCCACGGCAGACCATCGCTCGACGTGCCCAGTGAGGTCGTGTTGTCGGCACGGTTGAAGGTGTCGGTCGTCAGCACGGTCTCGCCGCTTGGAGTCACCGTGTTGGATGCAGCTGACTCTGCCGAGGAACCAGCGGAGTTGGTGGCCCTGACGGTGAAGGTGTACGCGACTCCATTGGTCAGCCCGGTCACCGGGATGGGTGACCCGGTGCCGGTACCAGTGAGCCCGCCAGGGGTCGACGTAACGGTGTAGGTGTCGGCTGCCTGGCCCGAGCCAGGCGTGAAGGTGACCGAGGCGGAAGCGTCACCGGCGGTCGCCGTCCCGATGGTCGGGACACCGGGCGGCGCTGTCGCAGGCGGGTTGCCGCCGGGAAGCATGTCGGCCTTCGCCATGTTGGCGTTCGTCAGCAGCGAGCGCATCTGGAAGCTCCCGATGTCCCCACCACGACCGGTCACCAGGAGTGAGTCGACGCGAGGAGCTGAGCCTGCGTTGCTGTTGATGACGACGTAGCCAGAGACGTACCCCCGCAGAACGTTGTTCCGGTCGAGGATGTGCGCTCTCGGGGTCGGTGCATACCGGGTGTACGTCCAGTGGTTCGTGCCGTCGTCGTAGTCCTCCCAGTCGAAGAACTCCCCCTTGATGATCGGCCCACCCTCGTAGGAGGGGATGTCCACAATGCCCACGGGGTCGGCAGGGTCGTAGCCGACCAGACCCCAGGGGCATTGCTCGATGGTGACGTGCCCGAGCCGAGCGGGATGCCAGAAGCCACGCCGGAACGGCATCCCGATCCGGCAGCGGACGCTGATCATGGTGCGGATGTCGGCGTGCTCGACCGGACCGAGACCGGCGAAGTAGCCCCACACGGTGACCGCGTCGGCCCGGACGGCCACGTGGTTGTTGTTGCGAGGCAGCATGATCCCGCAGCCGGTCGGACGGGTCGGCTCAGGTGACTCATCCGGGTTGCCGGTGACGTCGGCGGCGTAACGCTGGACGTCGCACGTCGACACCGACTCCAGGTTCAAGTTGCACATCGACGGGTTCGGCGGCTGCCGAATCGCCGCACCATCCCAGAAGAAGTGCAGGTTCGTGACCTGGGTGAACCCGGCCGCCTTGTCGACGTCAGGAGCGCCGAACACCGACGGATGCCCGTAGGTGGCGTGCCATGACTTCGGTGTCGAGTAGAACACCTCGATGACCGACGCCGTGGCCAGTGGCGCGGCCTGGTTCCCCACGCCTGCCCAGACCCGGCACGGCGTCGGGTCCCCCACGCCGAGCACGCCGATGGTCTTCTTCGGGGTCGACACGTTCGACGGGACTTGTGGGATCTTGAACATGGCGTACTGGCCGTTCGGTCCAGCAGAGAGCAGCGCGTCCGCGTTGACTCGGTAGACCGTTCTGCGGGGCAGGTACAGCAGGCCCTCGCCGTTGGCAAGAAGCGCCTCCCAGGCGGCGGCGAAGGCAGCCGTGTCGTCACCGCCGTCGCCAGTGGCCCCGTACGACTCGACATCGAACAGCGGGAGGTTGGCTGAATCCCCCTGCTCGCCCGGAGGGCCGGGAGGCCCTGGGGGGCCGGGTACCGTGCTGTTCGCACCGGGCGGACCGGGGGGTCCCGGAAGGCCGGGGATGCCGATCGCGACGCCCGGCTGCTCGACCTCCACAGTAAAGGTGGCCGAGTCGGGTATCTCGATGACGAACTCGTTCATGGCCGAGTGACGTCCATGACAGCGCTGAACTTGCCTTCAACGAGGGTGGTCACCTCGTCCGCTCCGGCAGCCACTTGCAAGTCCCACACCCCGGTCCATGACGACCTGCCGCCCATCGAGGTCGTCACCTGGTCACCAGGCCAACGGATCGTGCCCTTCCCGTTCACCGCATCGGTGATCGTCACCACGGCGGTTACCGCCGGGTTCGCGTCGGTGATCTTCTTGCGGGCCTGCGCTGAGAGTGTCTGACCGGTCAGATCCACCGGCGTACCTCCGTTGGTGATGGAGAATGCCATCTCGTTGCGATCACCTGCGCGTACGCCGGTGATATTGGCGCACGCAGGCCCTAGTGGAACTACGACACAGGTGGTCATCACGGCATCCCTTCAAGTTGCCACAGCACATAGTCGCGCTTGGATGCTGACGCGGAACCTTCCCGCTTCCCGGCGTAGATCGGGCCTGGCGGGGTGAACACCACCCCACCCTCCGGCTCATCCTCGGTGCAGCCGGAGCGGTGCATGTCGGTGACGTCGAAGTCCCGCAGCAGCGCCGTCCCGTTCCAGTCGTAGACGTCGAGCCGGTGCAGACCGTCGTGGTTGTGCTCGGTGTCCTCGTTGGTGGAGCCCCGTAGCCGGTAGATCCGCGACTCCGACGCCCACCAGCCCTGCTGGGTCGGCGAGGTGTCCTTGGTCAGCGTGACCTGCTTGATCGGCTTCGTCCGATTGGTGCCGTCGGTGAAGTCGGTGCGGTCGAACAGGTAGAACGTCTCCTTGGTGTCGGTCGCGTCGCGGAACATAATGCGGTCGACGTAGCCGCCCATCGGCCGCGCGCCCTTGTAGTCCATCTTCTCGCCGGAGGTGCGGGAGACCGTCTTGCCGGGCTTCCAGGCATAGCGGTAGGCCGGGTCTTCTCCGGCCCACACGTAGAGGTTCCCGGCGGCGGAGCGGTAGGCGTAGAAGGTCTGGCCGTGCCCGGCGTCGTTGACCTGCATCCAGTTGACGAACGTGCCGTCGTCACGGAAGCACAGGAACCGGATGTTGCCCTCGTTGTTGTAGTCCTGCGCGACGATCCAGTACGGGTTGTACTTCGTCCCGTCGTCGCAGGTCATGGCGTCGACCCGGCAGACGCCCTGCAGGTAGGAGACCGACCCGGGCACGGCGTCCATGCTCAGCACCTTCGCCGGGGTCGACTTCCAGCCGGGCTTCGCCGGCGGTGGCGGCTCCTCGTACTGGTCCAGGTAGTCGGTCGAGAACCAGTTGCCGGTGTACTGCGGTGGCGGCTCCGGCGGGGTCACGCTGCCCTTCGACCCGGCCCACGCGCGCAGCGCCTTGGCGTCGGCGAACTTGCCGTGGTTCTTGTCGAGCGGCTTCGCGTCGGTGCCCCAGTCGTACTGCCAGAACAACCACTCGGCCTTGATCGTCGGCTCGCTGCCGGGGTGGGCGATCCACAGGAAGTCGCCGTAGAAGCTGGTGGTGTCGTGGTTGTACCAGTAGTCCTCGTTCGTATACAGCCCGACCATCGAGTTCGGGTAGGCCTTCTGCAGCGCCTTGATCGCCTGGTCCTTCTGCGCGCAGGTGGCCGTGCCGTCCTTGTCGTACTCCCAGTCCACCCCGATCAGCTCGGCGGTCTTCACGACCTTCTGCGAGACGAACCAGTCCACCTGCGCCTGCACGTCGCCGCTGTTGAGCCAGTGGTAGTGGTCGGCGTAGCCCAGCCGGTTGCGGATGTAGGAGCGCTGGTCATTGCCCTTCTCGTTGGCGTACGACTTGCCCTCGCTGGTCTTGACGAAGGCGTACTGCCAGGCGGTGTCGGACTGCCAGGCGTTGTCGTTGTTGCTGCTGATGTCGATGCCGTACAGGTAGTCGGTGTCGTAGACGGGCACCCCCGGCGACGATGAGGCGGCCTGTACTTGTTGAGCGCCCGCCGCCCCGGCGCTGCCTGTGGGGGTGACCTCCTCACCGGCGATCAGCGGTGCTTGGAAAGTTTCACCCTGGGCGCTACTTTCCAAGTCGGAATCGGCGTTTTCGCGGGTTTTGACCTGGGATGGCTGCTCGGTGTCACCGGCCCAGCCGTTGACCAGCGCCTGGACCACGAAGGTCGCACCCTCCGGCTTGGAGGTGACCACGGGGTACGTGCTGCCTGGCCCACTCCGCCCGTTGAGGGAGCCGTTCGCCGTCACCACGACCTTCTCGCCGACCTTCACCTTGTTGGGGTTGGTCGGGTTGGTGGGTGCGATTGGTGTGGGCTGATAGTCCAGCACTGGCTGGGGATCGTCGATCACACTGCAGGACCAGCTGCCCTTGGTGTCAGCGTGGTACTCCATGTGCAGGTGTGGGCCGGAGACGTTGCCCTCCGCCCCCACGGAGGCGATGTAGTCCCCCACTTCGACCCACACCCCGTCCTTGGGGCGGTCGGTCGTGTGGGCGAAGAAGACCTCGCCGTCGCCGAACGGCTGCCCCGGGTCGGGGCTGATCGCGAACTGGTGGTTGCCGAACGCGCTCCCGTAGGAGCGGTGCCTGATCTGGCCACGGATCGGGGCGGTGATGTCGGTGCCCGCATTGCAGGCGAAGTCGACCCCGGTGTGGATGCCGTTGCCGTTGGCGTCCTCGTTGCACGACCACATCGAGCCGCGCTTGCCGTACGGGGTGGAGACACCAACACCCGGGATCGGGTACGTCATCAGCTGAAGATGCCGATGAGCGCGAACACCAGCAACAGCACGACGATGACGAGGATCGTCGGAACCATCCATGACTGGTTCATCGCTTCACCGTGATCCTTCCTCCGCCGTTCCGGATGACCGCAGCACGAGCCTGCACCTCGGACGTGTAGTCCTTCGTGCTGCCGTCCTTGGCGGTGTAGACCCACGTCTGCTTGGTCTTGGTTCCTTGACAGGCGCACGCCATGTCAGCCCACCCTCTCTCGTAGCTTGGCCATCTTCTCTCGACGGATGACTGCGGCGATCGCCGCAGCCTGCGCCATCTCGATCAGCTCCTGCACCGGGTCCTCCGGCTTGGCCACCACACCGGCAGCCACCAAGGAGACCTGCTGACGGTCGTGCACCGTGACGACGGGGAAGCCCGCCACGTTGACGGCCAGAGCCGCGATCATCTCCATGTCGGCCCCCCGCTCGCGCCAGTCACCCGAGACGTCAGAGGCCCGCAGTGCGACGATCTGCTGCTCGGTGGTACCCGGACGCACCCACCCCGCGCACCAGATGCCGTGCTCGTCCTCACCCACACTGACGTCGCAGACAGCCGCCGTGGTGTTGTCGTAGTGCGCCGCTGCCGGTCGCAGTCCCATCCGCCCGGGAGCATGGCCGTTGCCCAGTGAGATCACCCCGGTGCGCGCCGTCTCACCGTTGTCCAGCAGCACCGAGCCGGTGGCGTAGTAGGCGTACCCCGAGGGGGAGTTCGGCGGGGCCACACAGACCCCGTCGTAGCCGACGTGACAGGTCCCCCACTCCGCGATGTGGCCGAACACCCGGCCCTCCTCGGTGATCGTGAGGTGAGTGGGACCCTCCAGGTTTGGGTTGTCGAACCAGGCAGCGGGAGCCTTGATGGACGCAGCGCTGGCCACCATGCTCAGAGCCGGACCCCGCTCCGCGGAGTCGGCTTTAGCCATGGATACAGCCGCCTGCTCACTCGGTGCCCGACCGGGCCAGAAGCCGATGGCATCGTGGTGCCACTGAGCGCAGATCTGGTTCAGGAAGCGCGTGTCCTCCGGGGAGTTCTCGGCGATCTTCTCCCCCACCAGAGCGCGGCAGCGGTTGAAGTCCCCCGGCACCCCCCAGTTGATCTTGGCGTAGCCCTCGTGCCCCGGCTGGGTCCAGTAAGCCCAGATGCGCCGGGTGTCCTCCGGGTTGGTGATCCACCCCGGCCCACGCCCGAACGTCTCAGCCTCCTCGCTGGCCTTGAGCACGTCAGGAACCTCTTCCCCCAGCTGCCTGTACGCGCCGCGCAGTTGCCGGGCTGCGCTGGCCTTGGCCTCGGCCGGTGCGTCCACCTGGTTGAACCGGGAGGCTGCCGCGTGCACGCCCGCTCGCGACAGTGCCCCACCCGGCTCCTTGATCGGCAGCTTGTGGCAGGACTTCTCATCGCCCGTGCAGACGTGCAGCACACAGGAGGCCTTCCACTGCTCGGGGGTGAAGCGCCCCGCACTGCCGTCCCAGGCGGCGTCGGAGATCATCTCCACCACATCGCCCGCGGTGGCCAGCGAGTAGGAATCCTCCTCGGCCATCCGGTCCTCGATGTCCGCCGGGGGTTCATCCTGGGCCTTCTTCGCCAAGCACTCCTCGTAGTCGGGAGAGTCGGGATCGCACTCGTCGTCATCCGCCTCGTCCAGGAACTCCGGCGGCACCTCGCCGTCCGCCTCGGCCCAGGTGCCCAGCGCGACGAACGCCTCGGCGAAGGCGGGGATCGAGACCAGGCAGGCCGAGCACGCCCGCGCCGAGGTGAAGGAGATCTTGCCGGTCTCCTCGTCGAAGGCGAACTCGGAGTCGTCGGCGTCCACGCTCACCCCGTAGCGTCCGAACTCCGCGATCAGCCCGACCACCTCGTCGGTCTCCGGGGTGTCCACGAAAACGCCCTCGAACCGCATCAGGTTGACCCCGTCCTCGCCCTCGACCCGCTCGATGGTGTCGATCCGGCCCACCACCACCGAGGTGTTGTGGCCCTCGGCGGTCTGCTTCTGCCAGGTCAGCGGCAGCGGCAGGTCGCGGGTGCGCAGCGAGCCGGGCATGAACCGGCGGCCATCGCCCGACCACGCACCCTCCGGGGCCATCACGCCATGCCAGGCGAGGGGGGATTCGAGGGGCATGTCCTTCTCCTTCACAGCGGCCGTCAGAGAGGCGGCGTCGAGGTTGACGTACACAGCCTGCAGAACACACCTGCAGTTCATCGTGTTGTCCAAACTGCCCCGGGGATCACCTGGGAACCGCAGATTCTCGCCACCGACGAAGAACAGCGAGCCCGGGGGGCGGCGCTGCCGGTCAGCCTTCTGGTGGGCCTCGCGCACGTGTGAGTCGTGCATGGTGGTCCACCTCAGCAGGATCGGACGAGGGTCGTCGGCAGCCGCCTGCACGCTGGCCGCGTTCATCGTCGAGACTGCCAACCAGGTGGCGATCCGCTCTGGATCGGAGTCGGTGGTGGTCTTCGCCAGTGCCCGGGCCAGCGACAGCAAGAAAGCGGCGGTGTGTGCCCGCCGGTCCCCGCCCTCGGCCAGGTAGGTCTGTGTGTAGACCTGGGTGAGGGCCTCGCGCAGGTCGGTCAGCGCCTGCAGGTCGGTCGGGTCGGCGACCAGTGCTTTGGCGTAGGGCAGCAGATCCGCGATCACCGCGTCCTGCTGGGACCGGCGGCGGGCCGCGAACTCCTCGGTCTCCAGCACGGCGGCAGTCATGCTGAGACCTGCTCAGCCAGCCGCAGCCAGTTCACCAACCGCTCGCGCTTGTGCGGACTCTGCTCGTTCATCAGCGAGACACAGTACGAGGACAGGACCGGGATCACCGCGTCCGGTTCGGCGATCCCGGCCAGCACCTGGGGGGCACAGGACCAGGCGTCGTCGAGCAGTCTCTCGGCCGAGCCGTTGGCCTTGACGTAGACGTGAGTCTCGTAGGCTGGTGCCCCGGGCGGTCGCGAGACGCTCTGTCGAAGCCTGTTACCCGCCCGTTCCAAGGCCCGGAACACCAACGCCTCCGAGGCCGCGACGAGAGCGGACTCGCTCGGATCGCGCGGTCGGACGGGATGCTCGTCCAGAGTCGGGTTGGGCCGCGACTCCCGGGATGTCTCCGGGTCGCTCACCACCCCCAGGTGCACCCCCAGCTGCTCCAGCGCGGCACCCACCTGTTCGGGCGTGGCACTGCCGGAGGCGACCTTGACCAGCAGCCACATCTTGCGGTGCTCGTCGTCCGGCATGTCGTTGACGTCGAAGCCGTTCTCACGCAACAGCGCCTCGGGGGTGATCAACCCCCGGTCGTACAGCTCGAATGCCTCCTTGGACCGGTCCGGTCGCAGCCTCAACGCCGAGGAGTCGTAGGCGACCAGCGAGAGATCGTCGGTCAGTGGACGCAGGTAACCGACCGTGACGGCGTTGGCGATCACGTCGAGCATCGGCTCGACGTGGAGCTTGATGGTTGACTCCTCGACCTGCCAGGCACCCCAGTGAGAGACGTTGCCGGAGGAGTCCGAGGTGGTGCCAGACATCCCCAGCACCTGCTCAGGCGGCAGGTCCATGCCGAGGGCGAACCGGCGGATGGCCTCGTTCCGCAGGCCCATCGAGGCGGAGTCGAGTTCGGACCAGAAGGTCAACAGCCGGGGCTTGTCGATGGTCTCGTCCGGCGCGGTGACCACGATCGGAACCACCGCTGATGGTGAGGACGGGTCCTCGATCGGTGACATCATCGCGTCGGCCAGGCTGAGCATGAACGAGTCGGCCTCGTTCGCCGGCGCAGCGACGGTACTGCCGTCGACATTCTGCTGCTCCGGCGGCGGTGGGAAGGTCATCCCCTGCGGCATGATCAAGATGCCGCTGCCTGCCAGCCGTGAGGTGATCTGAGCGAACACATGCCGGGTCAGCCACTCGATCTCGGACAGGATCGGCAGCAGCGCCCGGAACGGAGAGTCGGCCTCGATCCGATGCGCCGGAGACGGCAGCCAGATCCGGATGACCACATCCTCCTCGGTCAGGTTCACTGCCGGTAGGCCGTTGCCGTAGTTGATCTGCCAGGCGTTGCCTGCGACCTGCATCTCCAGACAGGAGACGATCTCCCAGGTGTCCACCCCCTCCACCGCGCGACCCACCAGGTAGCACTCACCGGCGATGGTGAGGTGGGTACCGATGGCGTCCAGCATCTGGGTCTGGCCGTCTCGCCCGTTGAAGAGGTCATCGAGGGCGGCCGCTGCCGGACCCTCGGTCTGCTTCTCGGTGTCCCCGTTGACGATCCTCGCGGCATAGAGCACCGCCCGCGAGACGGAGTGACCGAAGAACTTGGCGGCGAACCGGGCCTCTCCGCAGATCGAGTAGTGCCGGTAGCACTCCGCCTGCCAGTCCTGTCTGGGCTGGTAGATCCTGGCAGCCTTGCCCGGATACCGGGTGGCGGATGCCACCATCGAGGTCGTCGGAATCACGACCGGATCAGGCTCCACCTTGCGCCGTGGCATCAGACTCTTTCCGCCGGAGGGTTCCCCCGGAGTTTCGCACAAAGCCCGCTACTACGACCAGACGTCGCTAGTCAATACCGTCCTCGGGCTGGTCGTACGCCACCAGAATCGCAGCCCCGTACGACATGCCCCACCAGATGTTCGGCAACCACCACCACCAGGCCAGATCACTCAGCAGTGCCCAGGCGATCATCACCGCCGAGAGATAGGGCGCTAGGCAGAAGGCGCACTCACCAAGCTTTCGCCACGGGGAGTCGCCCACCGCCACGAAGAACTTCAGCCGCAGCCAGGCCACGGGCGGGAAGTCGTCGAAGACCAGCAGCCGTGCTGTTCGCGCCACGCTGACCGTGGCCACGAACACGGCGAGAGCCCAGACCCACCAGGGATGGGACGAGAACATCAGCCCACGGCCCTCAGGTGACGCCCCGTGCTGCGCCGTCGCAGCAGGGTGTTCGGGCTGGCGATCGAGGCCGGGGCGATTCGCTTCAACAGGTCGGTGGCCCCGTGCACCAGAGCGTCCACGCGGTTCGGCGAGGGACCGGAGCCGGGCACCCAGGAGGTCTCCTCGTCCTCCAGCTCGCTGAGCACTCCCTTGCCCACGTGCTTCACCTTGCCCTGCTCGTAGCGCGCGACGATCGGCTCGGCGCGGATCGCCTTGCCACGCCGGGAGTCGACGGTGAGGATGCGCGCACCGCCGTAGCCGGAGGTCTCCAGGGTGTGCTTGACCATCTCGCCGCCGTAGTTCTTCTCCGCCACGATCGCGTCGGAGGCGAAGTCCTCGTAGGCACCGTTCGCCCGCTCGGCCCAGCCCCGGGGGGAGTAGCGGCCGGTGAAGTCGGCCAGCACGTAGATCACCTGGTCGAAGCCAATGCCCAGCACGATGATGCCGGTGTCGTCGCTGCCCAGCCGGGTCGAGCCGGCCGGGTCGACGGCGACCACGATCCGCTGCAGCGGCGGTGCCTCCTCCACCCAGTCGAACATGTCCCAGGTCCACAGCGCGCCCTCGACGTCCTCCAGAATCTCCCCGTGCAGCTCCTGGCGGCCCAGTCGGGTGCCTTCGTAGCGGTCCAGCACGGTGCGCTTGTAGGAGTCGGCCAGGTTGTCGATGTTGGTGTAGGTGGAGACCCGTCGGGTGATCGTGAGTGGGTCACCAACCAGATTCTTCATCCACTTCGTCGGCTTCGGGGTGGTGGTGGCCACCACCTTCGGGTTCTTGCCCAGTCGCAGCCCCAGCAGCATGTTCGACCAGACGTCCTCGACCAGGGCGTAGTGCCCGGGCTCGTCCAGCCAGCAGAACCCGGACTCAGGTCCGCGAAGACGGTCCGGCTCCTCAGCCGAGTATCCCTGCGCGATCGCGCCGTTGGGCCAGGTGAGCCGTTTCTTGCTCGGCTCCCACAGCGGGCGCTTACCAGGAGGAGACGTGGCCAGGATTCCTGATACGCCCTCGACCATCGTGTCGCGCAGGTCGGGACCGGTGGCCGCAATCAGGATCAGCCGGGAGGTGTGGTTGGTGATCTTGTGGGTGATCTCCGAGCCGGTCCGAGTCTTGCCCGAGCCACGCCCGCCGGAGAACAGCAGCGTCAGCCAGTCGGGGGAGGCCATCGGCGGTGGCTGCTGGTCGGCCCGGGCGTGCGGCCAGTCCCAGGTGCCGTCCTCGTGGGGCTGGCCGTTGCACCCTCTGCGCTTACAGAAGAACGGATGCCAGTTGTGCGTCTCGAACTGGCGCAGCATGGTCATCGCCCGCTGTTGGTGCTCGGGCTTCCAGTGCTTGAACGACTCGATCAGCTCAAGCGGGACACCTTGCAGGTCATCTGGTGACGCCGAGCGCACGTCAGACACCACAACCCCCCGTGCAGACGGGTCGCGTAGGTACCGAGCCGCAGCATCGTGCCGCAGCCCCCGGCACAACGCTGGGTCCACCGGACCTTCTGCATGGTGGAAGTGTACTTCCGTGGGTCGGGGTTGTCATCGCACTTCCTCGTCGTCGCTGCCACCCATGCCGTACCTGCCGACGACCACCCGGGTGTGCAACCGGGGGTTCTCCCCGTCCGGCTTGGGTCCCGGTGTGGAGGTGTTCTCCCCCGTCGGGTCGAACAGGTAGTTCGATGTGGTCCTGCCGGTGGGAAGCTGGGAGATCAGCTCATCCAGATCGAGGTCGAGGTCTTTCGCGAGCTTTTCGCAGACCGCCAGCTGGCAATAGCGGGTGTTACTCAGAATCCCGGTCGCCAGGCACGCCTTGTAGATTTGGTAGGGCATCCAGGCCGCAGTGGTGAACTGAATCTTGGCTCGGAACTCGCCGTACTTCTCGTCCAGTCGGAAAGGCATGGCTTTATCCGGCTAAATCCTCGTCGGGCACAACCTCAGCCTCCCAGATATCGCCCTCCTCGACCTCGGGAGTCAAGGTGGCGGTCATCCGGAACACCCAGTCCTCCAGCTCGGTCTGAGTCGGGGTGGAGATCACCACCTCTGCCGGTGCGGCCAGTCCGTAGAGCTTGGTGTAGTCCGCGATCAACTCCCGGGACCGGGAAACCGCGGTTATCTGCTCCGGGTTGGTCGGGTCGATGGCCTTGCTCCAGATCCCCCGCAGCAACCGCTCCAGCCGGATGCCCGCCAGCAGTCGGAGCTGGTCCTTGCTGGTGTCGGCAGCCAGTTGCCGCTGGAGTGCGCGCTCGACCGAGGCCAGCGCCTGCCGCGGAGTGGGGTAGCCCAGCGTCTGGGCGATCTCGGCCCAGTTCGCCCCGGTCATCCGCAGCTGCAACGCCGCGTCGGCCTTGCGGTTGCGGGCGATCAGGGCACTGTTCTCCCGGCCTGTGGCCGCCACCCCGGTCGGGTCGGAGGAGTCCTGTCGGGTGCCCATGGGCGCAGGATACGACTACGTACTTACCGGTGTCACCCTGTGCGAGGATGCCTGCGTTGGACGGACGCCCCACGGAGGGTAGTACCCAGAGCGAGGGAGAGCGCTGATGGCCAGGTGCGCCTGCGGGAACAGTGCCTGCTCGTGCATCATCACGTCGGCCCCTCAGGGCGGGATCGTGGTGACCGGCAACGGGTCGCCCGAGCACCCCTACGAGATCGGCACCGCGGCGGGCGGCAACCCGCTCGACTCCTTGCAGATGGTGAACAGCCCGACGGTGGAGTGGGCTCAGTCCGGCGCAGGCACGGTCGCGGACAAGCGTCGCTGGATCGCCACCGCGATGGTCGGGATGCGCGAGCTGACCGACGTCTCCAAGACCGACGTGCCGGTTGCCGGCGACGTGGTGCAGTGGAACGGCTCGGAGTGGGTGTTCGGCACCCCCGGAGCCACCGCGGTGCCGGTCTCCGGTGTCTGGGGCTCCCCGCCGCTGAGCATCTACGGTGCCGACTCCACCAAGGGCCGGGAGATCTACACCGACTCCAACGGCGTGATCCGCACCAAGCCGATCGCCTTCAACGCCGCCGCCGCCGGCATCACCGCGTCGACCCCCGGGTCGTCCTACCCGGTCGGCTACTCGGTGATGCGGGTGCTGAACTCCGACAACACCGCGGGCTCGGGTTGGCCGCTGCCTGCGGGGACCTTCGGCTACGTGGAGAACCTGCGGGCGCTGGACAGTAGCAACGTCGTCCAGGTCTGGCACCGGGACACCGCCAGCGCGACCGCCCAGGCGGTCTGGCAGCGCAGCTACAGCGGTACCACCTGGCTGCCGTGGACCTGGGTGGGTGGCAACGGGCCGTGCTACTCGGCCCGGAAGACCGCCAGTCAGACGATGCCCACCGCGAACACCTTCTACACCCTGACCTACGACGCCTCGTCGATCGACGAGGGCGGGATCTCCTACTCCAGCGGTGTGTTCACGGTGCCCTTCCCGGGCAAGTACCAGATCAACTGGAACCAGCACTTCCAGGTCACCGGCAGCCCCAGCCTGGTGATCAACCTGTACCAGAACAGCCTGCTCGCCGCAGCCATCTCCAACGCCGGGCAGTCCGGGAACCACAACCTCAACCTGTCCCGGCTACTGAGGTGCGTCGCCGGGGACACCATCAAGGTGCAGGCGAGGTCGTCGGTGGCCAACACCGTCGCCTACGGCACCAGTACGCCGTACTCCACCTTCGACATCACCCTGCTGGGAGGCTGACGTGGCGCGCTGCGGCTGTGCCTCGACCTGCTCCTGCCTGATCGAGGCGGGCGACGGAGTCCAGGTCGACGGGATCGGCTCGGTCGAGAACCCCTACGTGATCTCCTCCGACGCCGCCGAGCTGCTGGACCGGATCGTCTTCGACGACTCCTCCTCGGTCGACTTCTCCACCACCGGGACCGGCACCGAACTCACTCCGATGCATGTGACCGCCACGGCCACGCTGGCGATGAGCGACCTGACCGATGTGCAGAGCGGGGCAGCCAACGGTCAGGTGCTGGTCTGGGTGGACGACCACTGGGAACCGCAGGACCAGAGCGGTGGCAGCGGTGGCAGCGGTATCCCACCGGGCGGTACCGACGGGCAGGTGCTGACCAAGCAGTCCGACATCGACGGCGACGCCCTCTGGGAGAACCCGACCGGCACGGTCGGGGAGCCGGTCTCCGCCGCCTCCCGGGGAACCGCCGCCGGACAGTCGATCCCGAACAACGCCGTCACCAAGGTTGCCCTGGAGGTGCTGAACCGCGCCGACAACATGACCTGGGACGGTGTCAACAACCAGTGGGTGATCGCTGTCATCGGCTGGTATCGGGTCGTGGGCATGTTCCAGTTCGTCGCCCACGCGACCGGCTACCGGGCGGCCTACATCTACGTCAACGGCTCCCCGGTGGCGTCGATGTCGGACGTGCCGAACGCGAACACCGCCGGGCAGTCGGTGGTGGCCGTCAAGGACGTGTACCTGACGACCGGGGACACGGTGGACGTCCGGGTCATCCAGACCTCCGGGGCGTCGCTGGCGCTGTCGGCGGCCGCCACCTACAACTACGCGACGATCACCAAGGTCCCATCCTCGATCCCGCAGTCGGTGGCGCTGGGGGAGCGGAACTACTCGATCTCCTACCGTCAGGCAGCGGCGGTGTCGTGCCCCACCGGCATCGCCACCCCGGTGCCGTGGGACACGCTGGACCACACCGAGGGCGGCATCACCAAGGACTCGGCGGGTATCTTCACCGTACCGGTGGCTGGCTACTACCAGGTGAACGCCAAGGTCGCCTGGGACGCGAACGGGTCCGGTTACCGGCGTATCCGGATCGGGCTGAACGGCTCGTCAGCCGTGATGGGCTACGGGTTCGCCGTGCCGACCGTCAACGGCACGCCGACCAGCCAGGTGTCCCGGACGATCAAGTGCGCTGCTGGGGACACCATCCAGGTGTCAGCCGACCAGAACTCCGGGGTGACGCTGGGCACGGTCGCCAGCACACCGAACAACAGCATCGACATCACCAAGGTGCCCGCTCCTACTGTGGCCGGCTCGGCCGCGTCAGGGTTGTGGGGCGTCACGCCGCTGGACATCTACGGCGGCGACTCCCTGGTGGGTCGTGAGGTCTACGTCGACAGCAACGGGCAGCTGCGTGGACGTCCGAACGCCTTCGCCAACACTGGCCCGGTGATGTTGCCGACCACGCTACCGGCTGCCTACCCCAACGGCCTGTCCTCGATGTACCTGTCCCCGACCGAGACCACCGGCTCGACCTGGCCGGTCCCGGGCTCGTTCGCCACCGTGCTCACCCAGCGGCCTCCGGGCGGGACCAACGCCACCCAGATCTGGACCCACCTGACCACCGGTTCCGGTGGGTCCGGCACCAACATCCAGGCCCGCTCGGGCAATGCCAGTGGATGGGGGGCCTGGATTCCGATCGGTGGTGGGGACACCGGCTGGGTGGATCTCACCCCGGCCAGTGGGGCGTTCACCCACACCAGCGGGCTGACCTGTCAGTACCGGGTCTGGGGTCAGATGACCTACCTGCGTGGAACGGTGACCAAGTCGTCCAACTACGCGACCGGAGATGTACCGTTCAACCTGCCCGCCGCGGCACTGCCGTCCCGGAGAGCACTGTTCCCGGTCACCTGCAACGTCTTCGCCGCGATGCGCGCCGACATCACCGCAGCCGGGGCGGTGACGATCAGCGTGCCCGCCGGCGTTTCCGCCACTCAGCTGTGCCTGGATGGCATCGTGTACGAGAAGATCCAGACCTAGGAGACCTCATGGCCTACGCAGACGTCGCAGCTCTCGCCAACGACGCTGACTTCAACGCCCGCACCATTGCCTGCGTGGCCACCGAGAACACCGCCGGAGCAGGCTACGGGGACCCCGGGATGTGGGCCGCGCAGCACACCTGGGCCATGGCCTCCCAGCCGGGCTTCGGGGAGGCCTACGCCTCGGCTCTCGCCGGAGGTGTGGAGCGACCGGGCCGGGACCAGTCCGTGATCAGCGACAGCCAGGTGCTGAGTGCTGTGCAGACCATCGCCGCGAGCGAGTCAGCGCAGGCTGAGTAGGAAGTCCAGCCGGTCCCGGTCAGTCTCGCCCGGGACGTCGAACCAGGACGCCGCCTGGTCGGCGGTCAGGGTGACCGTGACGGTGTAGGTGAGCACCGGCTCGACCGGCTCCGGCAGTGGAGGTGGCAGGACGTAGCCGGTGGCCGCCAGCTGCAGCTCGGTGGCCGCCAGGGTGTCCAGCAGCGGCTGCAGCAGGCCCTGGTCGACGATCGCCAGCCGGGCCAGCTCGTTGTCGCCGAGCAGAATGCGCAGCGCCACCTCGTCGCTGACCTCCAGCCACACCACCGGGATCTCGGTGGCCCCCAGACTGAGGCAAGCGGCGTAGGTGGTGTTGCCCGCGAGGATGAAGCCGGTGCTGCGCTGAGCGTAGACCGGGCGGTACATCCCCACGACCTCGATCGAGGTGGCGATCTCATCCGCATCACCCGAGGAGGGGTTGTCGGGGTGTGGGCGCAGCTGATCGACGGGTGTCAGCAGGCCGGCCAGGTCGTCGTGGTAGCGGACCTGGCCGGATGTGATCACCTCGTAGCCCCCTTGGCACAGATGGTGCACGGTTTGGCCTTCTTCGCGGAGGCTTTCCTGGCTGTGGCCTTCTTCGCCTTGGCCTCCGGCGCGCCTGAGGCCACTCTGGCGTCAGCAGCCTTCTTGGCCTTCTCGAAGCTCACCTTCTTGAGCTTCGCCGCTCGCTTGGAACAGCATTTCACCGCCATCAGAGACCCCTGGTGATGTTATCCACGGCTAAAGGCACGGTGGAGACGTACCAGTGCCGCGGATTTGCCCCCTCGGCCCCGTCCAAGGCCATTCTGATGTGGAGGGGGACCTTGTTCACGTGCGCCCAGAACGTCCAGGGCACCGCAATATCGGTGTTCACCTCGCAGACCCACTCCATCCGGTTGCAGTTGAGCATGTAACTGGTCAGACCGATCTCGTGCGGGTCCGGATGCTCCAGATCGGAGAGCCAGATCAGCCCCCGGTAGGCCACGTTCGGAGCGTAGAGCATCATGTCGGCCTCGATCCGCCGCTTCCCGTGTGTGCACGTTCTATGCAGCAGCCTCATCGCAGGTCCTCCCCCGGGGTCACTAGTCGGGGGAAGGGGTCGTGCACCTGCTGGTTCACCTGCTCGGCCAGTTTGTCGGCCCAGGCGTAGGCCTCCTCCTCGACGTAGAAACTCCAGGACCATTCCTTCTTATCGGTGCAGGCCAGGGTCACCTGCCAGCGCTCCCGCGAGCCCTCGTAGTTGTGATGGTTGACGTACACCGCCACCACCCGGGCAGGGTTCACCCACATCTGATGGACGAGAACCAGCATCACTCCTCCTCGTCCAGCGCATCGGCGATCTCCCGGAGCAGCTGACCGACCTCGGGCTCCTGGCCCCGTTCGATCAGCACCACCTCACCCACCGGGAACGTCTGCACGGTGTCGTTGTCGTGGTCGTGCACCTCCAGGATCACCTTGGCCGTGATCACTGCGACCACTCCGGCTTCGCCTTCACGAACCCTTTCCGGCAGTCGGCCAACTCGGCCCTGAGCCTCAGCACCTCGGCGGCGAGCACGGCACGGTCGCGCCACGCCTGCCGGGCTACGTCGACCCCCGACGTCGCCAGGTTCCACTCCGGCTCCTTCTCGGCACGACCGATGGCGTCGTCCACGTCACTCATGCCTCACCAGCTCCCCCTGGATCGCCCTTGTGCACGCCGAGCACACCTCCAGGTCGTCGTTGTCGGGGGTGAGGGCCTTGATCGGGACACCGCACCTGGCACAGGTGGAGTCGTAGAACCTCTTCCCGAACACCTCGCGCTCACTCACCGCTCGATCCTCTTGTTGCAGAGCCCACACAGCGTGCCCCATCCGTGGACCTTCCACGCCGACCTCGGGTGCGAGCACTCCTCCGGTATCACGGTGGCCACTGGTTGCTCCTGTCGAGTTACGTCGTCTGTTCGTTGGGGGACCTCTGCCCTGATGGCACGGTTCCGTTGCACAGCCTTCGCCTGAGCCTCGACCCCACCCTCCAGGAACTCCCGGTGCTCGTCGATGACCTCGGTCGGCGTCATCACCTTCCTGGCGAACTGGTCGGCTGCCTGCATCTCCCGGGTCCGGCCCAGCCGCATCTCGATCGCACGCCTGATCCAGACCACACGAGGAACATCCCCTCTAGCGTCGTCCACCTCGGCTCCCAGAGAGTCCTCCAGCTCCAGCCTGATCTGCATGTCCCTCAGTGTACATCAGTATCCAGTTCTGGACTACCAGGTACATCGCAATCCGAATCCAAAATGGTGGATATCCACAGGACCGCCTAGCGGAGCCCGCCCCCGCGCGCACGCGCGGTTCGGGAGGGTGGGGGGTTGCCTAGTGTCCCGCTAGGGTCACGGGCCAGCCCGTGGCCGACAGCCTTAGCCATGGCTAAACCCACTCTCACTAGGTCTTAGTCATGGTGGGTCCTAGTTGCGTTGCGTTTGCCAACTGCTAGACTGAAGGTCCGGGTGAGTCATGCCCGGAGACCGGATGCTGTGAACCGCCGTGGTTCACCCGGTCTTTAGCCCCGGCTAAGCCGGAGATTGGAGTACCGACCATGACTGTGGTCGAGACCATCACCACGACAGCCCTGCCAACGGTGCTGTCACCTGACGAGTCCGCACTGCTGGCACGTCTGGTCGAGCGTCAGACTGACGTTGGGGCGGAAATCCTTGCTAGCAAGGAATCCGCCGAGAAGATCGGTAAGGAAGCCGCCGGTCTGTTCCGCACCATGGCTGCCACTGAGACCAAAGCAATGGAGTCCAAAGCCATTGCAGGGGCCTATGTCCACCGTGCCCTCGTGCAGCAGAACGTCATGTTGTCCAAGGACGTGGCGGCGCTGTTGAAGGTGGACCCCACCCGTGTGACTCAGTACGGGTACGTGGCCAAGTGGTTGTTCGTGGTCGGTGGTGAGGCAAGCAACCCGCTCCACCGTTCCATCGCTGACAAGTTGTCCAAGTCCAAGGCTGTGCGCGATGCGGTCTTGAAGGACGGCGCGACCGTGGCAAGCGTGGAGCAGGCCTACACGCTGGCAACCGATCCGGAGGCCAAGCGGCAGGCTGCCACGGCTCGGCAGCAGGCACGCTCCACCGCATCACCGCAAGGTGACGACAGCGGAGCAGGGTCGGCGGCCACCACCTCCACCGCGCCACGAGACAGCGCTCCGGCGTGGACGTTGCCCGCGTCGCTGCCCGTCGCGTTGGATCAGGCGGAAGCCATGGTCGCTAAGTTCGGTGGGAAGGCCCTGCCCGCTAAGGAGTGGGTGCGGGTGTACGAACTCCACTCGACTCTCGATGCGTGGCTGAACGGCGACGAGACGGCGCGCGCCGCTGGCATGGCGCTCCTTGCCAAGGCAACCGCCTCCGGTGACACGCGGGAGGCCTCACCTGCCACCGTTGCCAAGGCTGCCCGGACCCGGAAGTCCACTCGGACCCGGGCTGCCAAGGCCAGCGTGGAGCAGGCACCTTCGGGCGAGCCCGCGTCGGCGCTCGCGCCGGATGCCGTGGTGACCGCTAGCGCCTAGGCCTTCAGTGTGGTGCACGGGACCCGCTCCCGTGCACTGCATGGTCTGCCTAGACCACATCCCTACCGATAGGAGCAACCCATGTTCGTCCGAGTCCTGACCGTCGCGTGGTGGCTGATGCCGCTCGCGCTGTTCATCGCGCTAGGCCTGCACGGGCAGGCAGCGCACTACGTCTGCACCGACACCACGTGTGTGTGGGTGACCCGGTGATGCGCACCCGCGTCGGGCACGGCGCGACTCAGACAGTCGTGACCGTCACCCGCTCCCACCTGCTGGATAGCGTCGCGGTCTGGTCCGTCGTGCGCGACGGCACCGCACTCCACCACGGTCTCGTGCGACCCGCGAGCGCACTCTCGCTCGCGCTCGCTCGCGCGGGACGCGCTAGTGGGGAGTGGCCCTCCCGCTAGCGGGAGCCCGGCCTTCCGGGGCCGGGCCTCCCCCCCCTCCCCCCGCGCGGGACCCGACCACCCCCGCGCGGAATCCCCCCGCCGTGGGGATTCCGGTCAGTCAATGAACCGCAGAACGTAGTCCCGTGGCATTAGCCGCGGATAAACCGATCAATCATCATCAATGAACGGAGCAACCAATGTCGAACTACCGACACCTGATCGCAGCCGCCGCGCTCGCAACAGTGGTCACCCTCACCCCGACCGTGGCTGAAGCCGGCACCGCTGGCAGCGTGACCGCACGGGAGGGCCACCGCGTCATCATCGCGGCCGATACCCAGCAGTGCCTGACTCTGAAGGAGGTCCGTCGCCTCGTGCATGGCTCGGGGGTCAAGGCAGCCGGCGACTATTCCGGCCGCTATCAGACCTGGCGGGGCAAGGGCAGAGTCTCGTTCCTGGACGTCACATTCGAGCACGGCTGCGCGTACGGGGTTTGGCTGGACTATGACAACGGTCGCCAGCTCGCCTGGACGGACCAGAACAACCCGGCCTTCCGATGAGCCTGCTGACCACCATCGGCACGAGGCCGGTAGCCACGGCTAAACCCGTGCTGGTGCACCACACCACGGGCTGCCGCAAGAACGTGCACGCCCGGACCCGCGACGTGTGGGCCGTGTCCTGCCCGCGCTGCCGGCGCAGCCGCTACGTCCGGAGGTTCTGGGTCAACCTCCGGCGCACCGTCAAGACCCTGAGCCACAGATAAACCTCAACCAACGAAGGAGCAACCGACCATGTACGTCCTCCGCTACTCGACCACTACCCCGCCACCCACCATCCAGGTGGACCTCACACCCGAGCAGACGCACTGCGAACTCGACCACGAGGGTGGGGTGTGCGGTCGCAGGCTGACCGCGATCAGGCGGCGCTGCCCCCTCCACGGGGACGGCTTCCCCGTCCTCACCGACGACCGGACCGAAGACCTCTGGCCGCAGGGCTGGCGTCACGTCTGACCACCCCAACCCGCTCCGGCGGGTCTGGTCGCTGCCCCGACGATCGGGGGACGGGGCAGCGTCCAGGCCATCCGGCTTAGCCATGGATAAACCAACTCAGAAGGAGCAACCACCCATGTCGATCAAGAACCTGCTCATCCTCGCCGCCGTGGTGGGGGTGAGCAACCTCCTCCCGCACCCGCCGCAGACGGGTGCGCACATCATCTGGGCCGTCGTGCTGGCGATGGTCGTCACCGTCGTCGGCGCGGCCGTCATCGGCATCCGCCGGGCCTGGCGGTTCGTCGTCCGGGTCAAGGCCCTGCTCGACGCCCAGGTCGCCGAGGCCGAGGCGACACCCGCGGTGACCGCACCGACCTACGTCACCCGGAAGACACCGCATCCGGTCAGCGAGCCGGCCACCCGGAAGAAGCCCACGAGTAGGCCGGCCACCCGACGGAGCACGAACGGGGTGACCCCGTGACCCGCTGGTTCGTCGGCGGCATCGGGGTCGGGGTCGGGTTGACCCTGGTCGCCGTCGCACCCACCCCGATGATGGCCCTGCTGGTGATCCCCGTGGCCCTGCTCACCACCCTGGTCAGCCTGGTCCTGGTGACCTGCCTGTCCTACGCCCGGCGGATCGCCATGATCGAGCTGCGCGCGGTGGCACCGGCCGTCCACCGGACGCTGACCAGCGTGTCCATCCTGCACCGCGCGTCGCGTGACCCGGAGTTCCGGGCCAAGGTCGAGCGGCACGCCGAGATCATCGCCATCCGGGATGCCGAGCTGGCCGAGGCCGACATTCCCGTCAACGAAGGAGAGGAGGAGTGAGGGTCAGCCTGCCGTTCTGGTTGTGGATCGCCCACCTGGTGGTCCCGTACCTCCTCGGCCTGCTCACCTACCCGACCATCCGCCTGGCTCGGACCTTAGCCAGAGATAAACACCAACGAAGGAGCACCTGATGTACGTCCGTGGGAATCCGAAGACCAAGAAGGAACTCAAGGCCATGCTGGCCCGGGATCAGCGGGTCACCGTGTTCTCCCCCGGCCCGTTCCCCTGCCCCGACAACGGCAGGGTCAGCGTCGAGGGTCCGCACTACCCCCAGCCCCATCGCTGGTACGCCACTGTCGAGGTCGTCGACGGCGTGGTCACGAGGGTGATCGCGTGATCAGCGGCCGAGTCCGCACCTTCCATCCGCAGCGCATCAGCCTGCGGTCCAACCACCGGGCTTAGCCCCGGATAAAGGAGCAACCAATCATGTCTGTCATCACCACCGAGAACACCCGCTACCTGGTCTCGTGCTGCCACGAGGACCACCACGTGCCCCACCACTACCGGGACGACGAGGAGCCCGTGCTCGCCGTCCGTGCGTCCACCAGCGGATGGATCGGCCTCTGGCCCAACCCGGCGGAAGGCGGGCTGAACGCCGACTACGGCTGGCCCATCCGTGAGCACCTCACCGCCCGCGAGATCGAGCGGTGCGGCATCGCCGACCTGGCCGACACCCACCGTGGCTGGTACCTCACCGACGTCACCGACATCCGAGACATCCCGATCAGCCCGGCCGACGTGCCGCAGATCGAGAACCTGCAAGCCGACCGCATCCGTCAGCTGGAGACCGAGCTGGAACGGGTCAAGGCCGAGCACACCGCCGAGATCACGCGGCTGGCTCGCGAGCACGAGGCGTTCATCGACACCGCGTCGGAGATCCTCGGCAGCGAGGCCGACAGCCACGACCTGTGCTCGGTCTACGACGGCATCGCCGAGCGGGCTGGACTGCGCCGGCGGCTGCGTCGCTACGACGTCGAGATCGAGGTCACCTACCGGCAGACCATCACGGTCATGGGCCATGACCAGGACGAGGCCTACGACACGGTGCGGGAGTTCACCACCCAGGACGGCTGGCGGTACACCCCGCCGTCGCCGTTCGCCGGAGCCGACGTGGAGGACTTCGGCGGCGTCTACAACCTCGGCGTCGAGATCGTCGACTGATGGCCGAGCACACCATCCTGGTCGCCTTCACGGTGGATGCCCAGCCGTTCGAGAGTGAGGACGGACGCCCGCTCGCTGAGCTGGTCCTGCACGATCGACTCGGCCAGGTCCGTGGCCGGACCCTGACCGACCGCGGGACGTTCGAGGTCACCTCGTGGTGGGTGGCCGAGGACGACCGTCATGACGGGTCGGACAACGACTCGGCCGTGTTCGTCCCTATGGGCACCCAGCCCACCCATATCGCTCAACCATTGGCGGACGTGCACACCCGGCGGGCGCTGGCGGTGGCCATCCTCGCCCTGCGCACCGTGCAGGAGCCGGACGCCACCAGCGAAGCCGACTGGCAGCAGCTGCTCGACGAGGCGGACGCTGCCGTGACCACCCTGACCACCCTGCTTAGCCGAGGATAAAGGAGAACAACCATGCCCAACCTGGACAACATCAAGATCTGGCACGACGACCTGCTCAGTGGTCGGTTCGACCAGACCACCGGCTACCTGTCCGACACCTGGGGCTACTGCTGCCTGGGGGTGGCGTGCGAGAGCGCCCGGGAGCACGGCGTACCGCTGGTCGTCGACCAGACCGGGGCGCGCGGTGAGATCCGCACCTACGACTCCGTCGAAGGGACGCTGCCCCGGGCGGTGGCGGAGTGGCTCGGCCTGGACACCGACCCCAGCCTGGTCATCCACCATGACGACGCCGGGGTCGAGTACCTCACCTGCACCCAGGCCAACGACGACGAGGGTCTCAGCTTCGCCGAGATTGCCCGGCTGATCCGCCGCACCTGGCCGACGGCATTCACGTCAACGAAGGAGGAGGCCGATGTGTGAGCACGAGGGCGACCGCTGCCCGGGCCGCAGCTGCCACTGCGAGTGCATGAACTGCATGTTCCGGGGGGCCGGCGGGTGAGGTCGGTCGAGGAGCTGGTGGCCAAGCGCTGCACCTCGAAGCGGGTGCACGGCCCGCACACCTGGTGGAGCCGGCGGCAGCACTGCTACTTCCGGTGCTACGGGAGGGACACCCCGTGGCGACAGTGACACTTGCGTAACTTCGGCACATGTGATATACTAAGTGCAACGCAGGACAACTATGACTAACGAGAGTTAGCCCTGGATAAACAGCCCGGCTGGGGGTCGAAGCCCAGCCGTGGCACGGCGGGGAGATGCCGTGTCTCCCCCGGAACGGAAGGACGTGCACCCATGCACACCCTGATCAAGCCCGGGCAGGTGCTGCCCGACCCGCTGCACCACGACCCGACCATCCCGGTCAAGGCCGGGGTCGGCGTCTATGCCGGACACCCCTCCTACACCAAGCTCGCACCGCGTGCCTGGGGTGACGAGAACCACTGGATCGACCCGCACCACATGATCGCCACCCCGATGTACCTGACCGGGCGCGAGGAGGTGGAGGTCGCCTTGGACAGCGCCGAGGTCTTCACCTGGCGGCTGCGGGACACCGCGCTCGCCGCCGCCGAGCGGAACGGGGTCTCGCAGCGGGTGGTGCACGAGATGTGTGTCGCCTTCGGCGCGACGGAGCCGCTGCTGTACCCCGGCGGGTTGGTGTCCAACATGAGGGACATCGCCACCCTGCCCGCGGGAGCGGTGCTGTACGCGGGCCACCCCGAGACACCGCGGACCCTCAACGTCTACGAGTGGGACGGCGAGTGCCTGCAGCACCTGCTCGGGCAGTACACCAGGCGACCGGAGGGGATGCCGCTCACCATCCGCACCCTGCCGGACGCCCAGCGCCCGGTCACCGAGCCGGCCGACGACCTGACCCTGAGCCGGATCGCGCTCCGGGCCTGGCGGGTGGGCAAGACCTACCAGAAGCGGCAGGGCTGGTGCTCGGTGTTCAACTACTGCCTGACCGCACTCGGCATCGACGACCAGTCGGTCCACGACGCCGGGGAGATCCGTGGACCCGGCGACGTGGTCGAGTCCCGGGCGAGCATCGCCTCGCTGCCTGAGGGGACCCTGCTGTTCCACCGGTTCCGCAGCAGCGGGGCGCTGATGGTCTTTATCCGGGATAACTCCGTGCACAACGAGGCCAGGACCCGGCGGCTGTGGGGCCACCACGACAACGGCCGGAACTCCCACGACACCATGACCGTCGCGGCCACCCCGGAGGAGCCGATCGTCGGCATCGGCGTCAGTGGGGCTGAGTTGACCACCATGCCTGCGGGCACCCAGTACCGCCGCACCGGCTACGACACCACCCACACCATCGGCGACGGCTGCTCCATCAACGACTGGAGCAGCTACACCGTCATCCATTTCCCGATCGAGGAGAAAGCATGACCATCACCACCCTGGACGGACTGGCCGACGGCACCGACCTCGCCGTCCACCCCCCCGGCAACCCGACGAGCCGGCTGCGGTACATCGACGGCCAGGTCATCAACCCGGCGGGCAGGGTTGTCGACCCGTGGTTCCTGGTGGGCCACCTGCGCGACGGCCACATCAGCATCGGGGACTTCCGGCCACCGGAGCGCGGTGAGTGGTGGACCTACGGCACCGTCAGCAACCGGGAGTACCTGGTCGTGGACCTGCGCGAGCAGTCGGTGGAGTTCGCGATGTTCCGGAACCAGCGGTTCTACGACTGGCAGACCGCCGCCAACAACGGGGCGCTGTTCGACACGTTCAACCGGACCACCCGGCCGGACTGGGCGAGCGACCTGACGGTCGACCTGGTCAACCGGCTGTGGGCCGAGCGGTCGGCGCGACGGCGGCTGGAGACCCAGACCGCCAACCTCCGGTCCGCCCAGCAGCACCTCCGCTACGCCATCGACTACGCCACCTCGGCGCGCAATCTGCTGGAGGGCACCCCGTGACCGCCGAGGACGACTTCGTCGACGCCATCGAGGACATGCCCGAGTCCTACATCGAGTGCCGTGGCACCCAGCACAGGTGGGTGCTGATCGAGCCCTTCCGGATCGTCGACACCCGACGTGAGAACGGCGCGCACCCGCACATGGGCGAGCAGGTCTACGCCCGGCGGGTGCTGGAGTGCGACCGCTGCATCGACGAGGAGACGGGGCGCGGCGCGCTCCGCTTCGACTACTACCGGATCACCAGCCACCGGGGACACACGTTCCTGGAGAAGCTCGGCTCGTCCGGCTACAAGACACCCAAGGGCTATGCCGTGAAGGGCACGGGCCGAGGGGCAGGGACGCGCGGTCTGGTGCTGGGGATGGCACTCGACCGCGCCATGAACGCGACGAGGACGCGGGGTCGGGGACGCCCACGCAGAGGGGAGGGACACGACGCTTAGCCCTGGATAAACACATCAATCCCTACTACACTCAATGTCATCACACTCAATCAGGAGCAACCATCATCATGAGCATCACCACCCAGAACAGCAGCACCATCGAGGCGACCGTGGAGGGTGCGCTGCGCACCGCGGGGCTGGCCTCGTACCTGGCCCAGGCCCGGCCTGTGATCGAGGCCCTGGTGGCCCGTGAGCAGGCGCTCAGCGAGCGTCTGGTCGAGGTCGGGGTCGACACCCTGGACCAGGACGAGGACGAGGTGCGCGGCCTGCTCGCCGAGACCGGGATGCACGTCGCCCACCCGGAGGTCGAGGAGGAGAGTGACGAGTCCTCGACCGCCCGCATCCTCGACGCCATCTCCACCCTCGGCTCGCGGCTCGACTCGCTGGAACGGATCGCCCGCAGCCACGGCCTGCGGTGACCCCCCGCCAGCCCGGGCAGCCGGCCCGGGCTGGCACCCCCCGACGAAAGGAGCACCATGACCGAACAGATGGAGTGGCAGGCACCGCCACCACGCCATCGCTACGACTGGCCGATGATCCAGGCCATGCTGCGGCAGCGACCCGGCGAGTGGCTGAAGGTCTTCGACGAGGGACCGACGTCCATCGCCGTCGCCATCCGGCAGCAGTCGATCACCACCCTCGGTCCGATGCACGCCCCCGGTGTGTCCGGGGTCGAGGTCCGGACCAGGAACAACACCAAGGACGCCCCACGGATGTGCACGCTGTTCGTCCGCTGGGTCGAGGAAGGAGGAACCAGTGCTGCCACGGACGACGATTGAGTGCAGGCTGGTGGCTGATCCGGAACTCAGGTTCAGCCAGTCCGGCACAGCGGTGGCCAGGCTCCGGGTCGTGGCCAGTGACCGGAAGAAGAACGAGCAGACCGGGGAGTGGGAGGATTCCGACACCCTCTGGCTCGACGTCACCTGCTTCAACAAGCTGGCCGAGAACCTGTGCGAGTCGGTCCAGAAAGGCGACCTGCTGCTGGTGCGAGGCAAGCTTCGCACCGAGGAGTGGGACGACCGGGAGACCGGGCAGAAGCGGAGCAAGATCGCCATGATCGCCGACTCCGTGGGTGCCAGCCTCGCCTTCCGGGTGCTGCCCCATGCCGGGGAGACCCACGCTCGGCGAGTGGAGCAGCGGGTAAGCAATCCCGTCAACCAGGCGTACGGCGGCGGAGAAACGGAGCCACCTTTTTAATGGGGCGGTTGCGTTGCTCTAGCCAAAGAGTAGAATAAGACAAGGGCGAGTCCCCGGTTTCGATCGGGGACTCGCCCTTTTTTTGTCCAACCACCTGCCGTATTTATCTACGGCTAAGACTCCCCAAGGAGGAGCATGTCCAACAACGGAGCGTCCGCCGTGGACGCCGACAGCAAGACCCGCGACCAGCTGATGAGCCAGGCCTACGGCGTGGCCCAGCGTCGGCTGCGCGAGGCGCACAAGCCCGAGTTCGACGGCTACTACAGCGAGGAGTGCGCGGCCCGGGGCATCGAGTGGACGCCGAAGAAGACCAAGGAGGAGGCCGCGCTGGACTCCATCCTCGACCTGCTCGGCGAGTACCCCGGACTCAGTGAGGCGCTGGCCGAGCGGCTGGTGCAGCGATAGGTTCAGAGGAACGGCGAAGGGCCGGTCGCTATGACCGGCCCTTCGCATCGCAGGAGCAACCAACTACCGCGACAGACTCAGTTCGAGAGAGAGGAGAGGAGCACCCGGTTCGAGGGGAACGAAGGCAAAGACCCCGATCCGAGCAACTGCCCGCTGGCGTTTTCGCCGTGTACTGCCCAGCGGTTCCGTTCACAGTCCCACTCACAACTGCAATCTGAGAGGAAGTCTAGTGTCTCCGAGTGACGTCCCCACTGGCTACGCCAACATCCCACGCCCCGTCCTCCACGACCATGACCTGACCACCCACGCGAAGATCGTCTACGTCGTGCTGTCGTCCTACGTGGGCGCTCACGACACCGCCTGGCCGTCGCACCGCACCATCGCCGAGGTGGCAGGCATCAGTGAGAGCAGCGTCAAGCGTGCGCTGGCCGCCTTGAAAGAGGCTGGACTCATCACCTGGGTGCAGAGGGTGTCGCCCGAGGGGGACCTGACCTCGAACGCCTACCGGATCATGGACATCCACGCTCGCTATGTGGGGGGTGGGGTCAGTGAGACCCCACCCCCCGGTCAGAGTGACCCCACCCCTAGGTCAGAGGGACACCACCCTGGGGTCAGTGTGACCGAGGAACGTACCTCAATGGAACGTACCTCAGTGAAGGTGGGACCGCCGCTCAGCCTCGACCCGCACTGGCAACCGACCGAGGCCCACGAGAAAGCAGCCGAGGACTCAGGCCTCGACCTCGACCTGGAGGTCCAGAGGTTCAGGCTCTACGCCGAGAGGAAGCAGCAGGTGGAGCGCAACTGGGATGCCACCTTCTCCATGTGGCTGCTCGACAGTGCGACCCGATTCAAACGCGAGACCGACGACGACAGCGGCTACTACACACCGGGATGGGGAGACTGATGTCGGACATCGACCGACCACCACCGCAGGACCTGGAGGCGGAGAGGTCTGCCCTCAACACGGTGTTCTCCCTCGGTCGCATCCCCGAGCCGCTGGCCATCCTCAACCCCGGCGACTTCTACCATCCGGCACACGAGGCGCTGTGGCAGGTAATCCTCTCCCTCTCCAGCCAAGGCAAGCCGACCGACGCCAACACCGTGCACGCCCGGCTGGCCGAGCGGCAGCTGACCCAGGCGCTGCGGATGATGCCCGACCTTGTGTCGGGTCCGTGGGCAGGGTCGCCCGACTCCTTATCCGAGATAATCCTCGACCGCTCCGGTCGTCGGCACGTGCTGCGCGAGGCGTGGCGGATGGTCAACGACGCCTACACCAGCGAGGACGGGTACGAGTCCATCCTCCAGCGTGCGGAGCACGGACTGTCCCAGGTCCCGGCGCGGGACAGTGGGGTGATCGACGACCGGTGGTCGATCGACGACCTGCTCGGTGCCGACCTGCCCATCCCGGAGTGGGTGGTGCCCGACTTTCTGGCCAAGGGCGAGCGCATCATCGTGACCGGCGAGGAGGGGTTGGGCAAGTCCACCTTCATCCGCCAGATCGGGATGTGTGCGGCCGCCGGGATGCTGCCGTTCCCCCGGATCACCGGTGGCAACTCTGTCACCCCGCGCAAGGTGATGATGGTCGACGCCGAGAACCCACTGCACATCGTCAAGGAGCAGATGTGGGGGATCAGGCGAGCCGTCATCGAGCATGGCCGGAGCATCGGCAGCGATGCCCTCGCGCTCTACAGCAAGCCGCAGGGACTGCACCTCGGCGAGGCTGGCGACCGGCGCTGGCTACAGCGCAGGATCAAGTTCGAGCAGCCCGAGGTGCTGGTGATGGGGCCGACCTACAAGCTCTACGTCTCCGACAACGAGGAGAAGGACGAGACCATCGCCCGCACCCTCACCTCGGTGCTCGACGACCTCCGAGGTGAGGCGGTGCTGGTGCTCGAACACCACGCGGGCAACGAGCAGGGAGGGAACAAGCGGGCACTCCGCCCGATCGGCTCGTCGCTGTGGCGCCGCTGGCCGGAGTTCGGCTACGGCATCCGCCGTGAACAGGCACCCAAGACCGTCAAGCCGGCCGACGCGGCAGCCCGGCGGGTCGTCCTGCTGGAGCCCTGGCGTGGGCCGCGTGCGGTACGGCGCTGGCCCACCCTGATGGAGACAGGAGAGGACCTGCCGTGGAAAGAGTCCAACGGGTATGTGTGAAGGAGGTGTGACTAGTTGCGTTTCGTTTGCCAAGTGGTATAATAGAAGTACGTAGAAGTCTGCCGTGTGACGACATTATCCAGAGATAAACCTCAACGGAGCAACCAACCGAAGGAGTGCCGTGAGACCGTCCGACCTGCTGTCCCATCAAGCCGAGTTCACCCGCCGCTACACCGCCGAGTCCAACCCAGACACCCGGATGGCACAGACCCTGTTCGCCGCCAGTTGGCTGGCCCACCAGGGCCGTAGCAACAGGGACCTGACCGAGTTGATGCGCAACATCGACACCCGGCCGAACCTGGTGCCCCAGGTGGTGCGTGACACCCCGGAGGTGATCGGCCACTTCGCCCAGATGGCGATGCCGATCAAGGTCGAGCCGACCATGGTGGACCTGGTGTCGTGGGTAGCCGACGACTTCGCCGACACCGAGGCGATCGACATGGGACTGGCTCCCGCGCCGTTCGGTCTGGTGTTCCTGGAGAAGCCCATCGTCTGCGCCGGCCCCGACGACCTGCCGGTGCACATCGACTGGCTGCTGTGGGGTCAGTCCTACGGCCAGACCTATCGGGGGATGGCCGTCTGCGGCTTCAACGACGGTGGTCGACCCGACCCACTCACCGCCCGCTGGCTCGCCGAGACGCGGCAGGCTGGCTACGGCGCGCATCCCTACCACTACGTCTTCATGGGAGCACTGGGCGACACCCTGCCACTGGGTCCGGCCGACGACGGCCCAACCTTCGCCCGGCCGGTCATCTACAACGACGTCAACGAGGACGGGGATGTGGTCATGTCGTTCGCCACTTGGACCGGCTGGAACGTCAACCGCTGGGTCTACGCGCTCTGGGTGGTGATGAACCAGGAGATCGCCGACGTACGCGAGGAGCACGCCGACCGGGCGACCAAGCGGCGGATGGCACGGATGCGGCTGCCGCCGGCGGTCTCGGTGATCCGGCTGCGCCGGCCGGCCAACCCACACCGGCAGCACGAGGAGGGCCACGTCGAGTGGCAGCACCACTGGATCGTGCGCGGCCACCCCCGCTGGCAGGCGTGCGGACCGGGCAGACGGGAGCGGAAGCTGATCTGGGTGCCGATGCACACCAAGGGCGATCTGAGTAAGCCGTTACACCAGAGCAAGAAGGTCTACGACGTCGCACGTTAGCCATGGATAAGCGAGACAATGAAGCCCACTCCCCGGGTGTCAGCCAGGGAGTGGGCGAGACAGGACGAGCAGACCGTCCGTCGGAGTCCCAGCCTAGGGACACGGGCGGTGCGTCCGGAAGGAAACACCGTGAGTACAGAAGACACCTACCAGCCGGTACGTGCGGCTGCCGAGCAGCGAGCGGCGGGCGAGTCGGGCGGAGCCTGGCGACTCGCCGACCGGGTGCTCGACCACATCCCCAACGGGGAGAACCACGGCGGCGACCGCCGTTCAAGCGTGGGGGCACCCCCCCTCTTGATCGCCCGGCTGACCGACCTGGCGACGCGGCTGACCAACGACGGGGTGGAGACCCCCCAGGGTCTGCCCTACACCGCCGATGGGCTGGGCGAGCTGCGCAAGATGGCGATGGCCTGGCCGCCGGACACCCGTTGGAAGGAGGCGGCCTACCGCACCCACGAGGAGGCGGGAGGCAGTGACAACCCGAAGCGAAGCATCCTCTCGGCGCTGTGCTTCTACGCCGACACCGGCACGGAGCAGCGACCGAGCGGGGTCAACATCATCAACTGGCGAGCGGCCATCACCTTGGTCGACACCGCCAAGCAGCGGGGCAGCCGCTACGTTGTCTCGGCCAACGCACTCCGGGTAGCCGCCGGGGGGAAGGCCAACGCCGGGGAGCGGCTGCGTGACGGCGAGGCGACCAACGTCGCTGAGCGGATCGCCCGCGACCCCGGCTTCGCTCGCGAGGTGGCCGAGGCGGTGGAGTCGAACGAGGAGGCGTACGTCGCCCTGGCCAAGGCGCAGAACGAGACCGAACAGGCACGCACCACCCACCAATCACGGGAGCGTCGTGCTCACGAGCAGGAGGCAGCGGAGGCCGAGCAGGTCTACCACCTGTCCGGCTTCAAGCTGATGCCGGTGCTGCTGGAGTGCTCAGCCCTGGTCGAGTTCGTCGAGGAGCGGGTCGTCCACGAGACCGAGGACCAGGACAAGGCACGGCTCGCCGGGCAGTGGCTCCAGAACCTCGGCACCCGGCTGGTCGCCTGGGCCGACGGGCTGACCGAGCCACTCTCGGACGAGGACTTCGAGGCGGGCATCGAGGCGCTGATCGGGGAGGACCAGTGAGCGCGCCGACCCCGGGGTCCAAGCGAGACGTCCGGATGCGCACGGTGAAGACCTACCTGCGCAGCGTGGGCGCGGCGTCGTACGACGGCATCGCCCGGGGGACCGGGCTGTCGCTGGCCGCGGTGGGGCAGGCGGTGGACGACCTGCGCTACCACGACGGCGAGGTGCTCGCCATTCCCGCGCACGGCAACCGCTGGGAGACCCGGCTCGGCTGGTGCCTGGAGACCAAGGTGGGGGAGGCCAGCCAGTTCCGGCACAACGGCACCCGTATCCGTCGACAGGCTCAGCGGATGGAGAACATCGCCAACGAGTGCACCAACCCGCACGAGGCGATGCTGTTCCGCAACGAGGCACGGACCATGCACGCCGTGGCCGACAACCTGCTGGCCATGGCCGACACCATGAGCACGTAGTCAGCACGGAGACGACCCCGGTTTAGCCCGGCTAAGCCGGGGTCACCTACCCAAAAAGGAGCAACCATGAGTAACCAAGAGACCCCGTGCACCGACCGGTGCAAGAAGCCGGGGATCGGCTCCAGGATGGAGCACTGCAAGGTGTGTCACGAGACCTTCGCCGGGACGGAGCCGGGCGACAGTCACCGCACCGGTGAGCACGGCAAGGACCGTCGTTGCCGCTCTATCGAGGAGATGCTGGCCGGAGGCATGTGGCCACGGGTCGACCCGGATGGCAAGCGGGTCTGGCACGGCAGGGTCAATAGGGCAGGGGTGCAACGCCGCAGGGATGCCGCTGGTACACCGGTGGTCTCGGATTCTAGCCCCGCATGACCCGCACCCCTACCAACTTACACGCGAGAGGGCCAGGACCATGACTTTGACCGCACAGGACACCACGCCGATCTGTCCCTGCTGCAACGGGGCAGGTACCCACGCCTACCGGGCCTACGCCCGGGGTGCCAGCCCCGGTGACGACGACGAGGGCTGCACGCTGTGCGGCGAGCGGGGTAGGACCTGGCACAACGGACGACCGGACTCCTGCTCGGGAGCCCGGGACCTACGAAGGAGAACACGATGAGAACCGATACCGAGATCAAGCACCGCGCCGAGGAGACCGACAACTTCGGAGTACGTAGGCCGGAGGTACTGCGCTTCGAGACCGACGAGGTGACCTGGCAGCGAGCGGTGAATCGGCTGCCGTACGCCTGGAGCGTGGTCGCCAACCACCTCTACTTCGCCTGTGCCCGGGAGTCGGTCCGCTACGACGCCTGGCTGTGGCGGCTGTTCGGTGACCCCGACTACCACCAGTGGCTGACGCTGCCCTACCGCCCGTTCGGAGCACCGCGGCTGCTGGGTGCCACCCTGCTGCTCGGCGGCGAACAGCCGGCCGACGACCGGCTGATCAGGATGGCCCACGGGGAGGCGTGCGCCGACGACTGCACCCGGGGGTGTCTGTCGTGACAGTGCTCCAGTCCTGGACCGAGGACACCACCATCCGCACCATCGCCATCTGGCGGTCCGACTCGGCCATCCTGGCCCGGCTGCGGCCGGTGCTGGACCGGCTGCACCACATCCCCGACCAGCCGTGCCTGTTCGGCCACGTGCCGTACTCGTGCCTGAAGGTCAATGACAACCACCTGTGCATCCCGTGTGCACTGCGAGACATCCGGGCAGCCCTGTTCGGAGAGACCGACGAAGGAGCAACCGATGGACCTGGCCGAGCCGCTGCCGGATACCCCGGAGAAGGAGACCCTGACCGAGAGACAGCGGGCGAGGGTGGTCGCCCTGGAGATAGCCAGGCCACTGCTGACCTCGACCGGGATCGCCAGCAGGACCCCACCCAGCCTGGATGACCTGATCCGGCTGGCGACCTGGGTTCTCGACGGGATCACCGAGCCGCTCTACCCGTACACCGACACCGAGGCGACGGTGCACCTCGGCCCCGCGGTGTGGATGGTGCCGGACGGCTACCTCTACGCCAACGGCGTGATCTACGAGCCGGTCACCGAGGAGGACGACGATGAATCCGGTCAGTGACCGCAGTGTCGCCATCTACCGGGCGATGGATCGCAGCCGCAACACCTGGCACGTCCAGCGCTCGCACACCGAAGATGAGCAGGCCTACCTGGACCGGGCGCTGCTGGCCGACGAACTCACGCGCACCCAGCGTCGGCTGGCCGAGGCCATCGACGCGCTCGGTGCCAGCGAGAGGGAGGTGTCAGCTCTTCGCGAGTCCATCCAGCAGCACCTCGACAGCATCGAGTGAGATTTATCCACACCTAAACACACAAGGAGCAACCACTGTGCGTGCCATCAAGATCGACCCCAACCCGGCCGTACCCATCGAGATCATCGCGGTGGAGTCTGGCTACCAGAACCTGGCTGCTGCGATCGGCGGGGGATGCCGCTACATCGAGCGGTTCGCCTGCCCACTCACCCCGACCTACGGCCTGGTCGGGGTCTGCGACGAGGAGGGGCAGTACAGCAGCAAGCAGCGGGAGAACCAACGGGCCTGGCCGCTCTACCCGGTGCCGAACTACGCCTTGAAGGGCGCGGTGCTGGTGATGGGCGAGGGCCTCACCCCTGGAGGGATTGACTTCATCGACCTACCCAACCCGGACCTGGCCATGAGCCTGGTCGCCACCCTGCTGGAAAGGACACACCATGCCTGACGCCGAACTGCTGTACGAGACCCTCGACCAGTACGACGAGGCGGGCTACGAGATTTGGGAGCCGGCCTCCGACGTCGAGGACAGGGAGAACTGATGCGGTGCTTTCAGATGATCAGGGATGAGGACCAGACCGGAATCTCCGGCACGGGGGTCGTGGCCCAAGGGGTGGAGTTCGACGACGGGACTGTTGTCATCCGCTGGCAGACCCACGGCGACTCCCACCACTCGACGGTGGTGTGGGCCAGTCTGGAGGACGCCCGGGCCATCCACGGGCACGGCGGCAGGACCTGGTTCCAGTTCACCCAGGGACTGCCGTGGCCGCCGGCGGACGAGCACAACGACCCAGCCGAGTTGGCCGAGGAGGGACGGCGGCTGGCCTCCCGTCGAGAGGACCTGATCGCCCAGGGGGTCGACCCCAACGACCTTGAAGTCCCGCTGCACCCGGTCGAGGCCACCGACGACGAGAACCTGCGCACCTGGAGGGAGGAGACCAATGGCTGAGCAACAGTGGCTGTGCCGGTACTGCGGCAGGGCCATCCCGGGCGAGGTGTCCAGCCAGCCCTGCCCGGGCTCGCCCGACCGGATGCACCGCCGGGGGGAGCCGTGGTCACCGGAGGACGAGATCGACCCGGACTGCGTGCTGGTGGCCGGGTCGATGTTCGCCCTGCTGTCGGAGAACGAGCACGTGATCGACGCTGAGCCGATCGAGGGCCAGATGAACGCTGTCCGGTTCGGGCTGTCGTACCTGCGGTCCCGCTATCGGATCACCGTGAGCAAGGAGGAGTGATGGACGAGGATGAGGACCTGCCGGAGCTGGAGCCACTGGACCGGCGGGACTACATCATCGGCGAGGTCGAGCACCTGACCGGGTCGGACTGGCCGGAACGGATCGCCGACCGGCTGGGCTACGCGAACACCGCAGCCCTGCACATGGCGCTGCTGCGCTGGGGTCGACCCGACCTCGCCCACTGGTTCGAGCGCTGGGTCTTCGACGGCAACGTCCGCCCGGCACTGGTAGCCCAGATCGCCACCCGGAAGGCGGCAGCGTGAGGTTAGCCGCGGATAAACACCAACCAACACGAGGAGCAACCATGGACAACGAAGAACTGTTCGCCAGCCTGGCGATGGATGACAACGCCCTGCCGATCGCCATGATCGCGCACCAGGGGCCACCCCCTGCGGCGGAGTTCTACCTCTCCCTGATGCGCTCGATGATCGAGGAGACCGGCCAGGCCACCGGCTGCATCTGCTTCGGCACCGAGACCGTCAGCGGCATGTTCCCGCTGGTGCACTGCAACCCCCAGGAGGGACTCGGGCTGCTGATCCTGATGCGGCAGCAGGGTCTGGTCGACTCGATCGCCTGGGTCGCCCTGGCGGCGGACTCCTGGCGGAAGGTCTTCCCCTCCGACGTCGACCCCGAGGACATCAACAAGGGGGACCTGGAGCGGATGCACGAGGCCGGGGACCCCGAGGTCGAGGAGGTGCTGATCGTCACCTGCAAGGCACCTGACGGCCCCGGCTACGACGCCTCTCAGGGCTACTCGCGCACGCCGGACGGCATCGAGTGGGCCGAGGTCGAGTACCTCAGCCCTGGGGTCGACGTGCAGGGTGAGATCAACCGGCTGATGACCGAGCTGGTGCTGGCGTGAGCCTGCTGGAGGTGATTGCCCTGGGCTTCGCGTCCGGGGTGATCGGCGGGGTGGCGTACGTCCACCTGACCGACTGGATCATCCGACACAGGATCGAGAGGAGGCGATGTGATCACGCTGCACGTGGAAGCGACAGCCACGGACCTGGAGTCCCTGACGGGCAAGATGCAGCAGATCGCTGACGACTTCTTCGGTCGCACGCCCTATGCCCCGGAGGGGGACCTGCGGGCATGGATCGAGGACGAGGTCACCGCGATGAACGGCACGGTGCTGCTGCGGAACTTCGCCGGGGAGCAGGACTTCCTCGGTGACGCCCAGGGACCGAGCAGCGAATGATGTTCTTCCGGGTGGGCAGGAGACGGTTCCGACTGAACCGGCAGGACACCGGCGTGAAGGGTCAGGCGTGGGTGCTGGAGCGCGAGGGTGCGTACAGCGAGCACGACGGCCAGCGCCGCAGCCGGCACTGCCGCACCGAGATTCCGGTCAATGAAGAGACCCTGACTCTGATGCTGGAGCAGGCCGTGAAGTGGCAGGACTCGTGGTAAGAGCCACCGCCATACCGCAGCGAGCGCGCGACCAGGTCCGGTCGCGCGCTCGGCACCGGTGTGAACGGTGTCTGGTGCCCGCTCCGCACGGGCACTGGCACCACCGCCGCTCCCGCTCCATCCGTGATGAGCACACGCATCATCCGTGCAATGGAGTCTGGCTGTGCCAGGCCTGCCACACCTGGGTGCACGCCAACCCACAGAACGCGCGGGACGACGGCTGGATCGTCAGCCGGGGGATGTGGCCCTGGCTGTACCCGTTCCGGACACCGGCCGGATGGGTGCTGCCCGACTGCGACGGCGGTTGGACCAACCCGCTGTGAAGGGCATGAGTGAGGCGGACTTCGTGAAGCGGATCATCGACACCGCCCACCTGCTGCACTGGAAATGCACGCATTTCCTACCGGCACACACGGGAAAGGGCTGGCGCACCGCGCTCCAGGGTGATCCTGGGTTCGTCGACATCGTCTTGGCCAAGGGTGGGTGCGTGTTGCACGTCGAGGTGAAGACTGACACCGGGAGAGTCCGACCTGACCAGATCGAGTGGGCCAAGGAGATCGGGCCGTCCTACCGGCTCTGGAGGCCACGGGACTGGGACGTGATCCTGGAGGAGCTGAAATCTCAGTGAGTTCTCAGGGGGCTGGGAAGTGGTCCGGCACATACGAGGACTTAGAACGTGTCGAGCCCCGGTCCGCTACATCCGCTTAATGGCGGCTGCGGCCCGGGGCTCGGCCACGACTATAACCCACCGTGCGCAGTGATGTCGTGCGAACGAGGATGGGCGGCTCTTCGACTGTCTACGCCTCCGTCGGCTCAGGGAACCAGGAGTCAGTGCTGCGCGGCACCGAGCTTTATCCGGGGCTAACGGTAGAACCCGTCACCCCACTTGAGCGGTCGGCCACGACGCTCGTTCTCCGAGCGGGTCATCGCCAGAGCGCGCTTCCTGCTGTGCAGGTGCAGGTCCAGCGCAGCCTGGAAGCGACCCGTGGCGCGGGCGTCGAAGTAGGCCGCCCGCCACTGCCTGGTCACCTGTTCCTCCAGCACGTCCCACACCCCGCTCAGCCAGACCAGCCGCTGGATCGGGTCGTGCGGGGCAGCGGAGAAGTCCAGCCGGAGGCCGTCCTCGTGCACGGTGGTCATAGTTGCGTTGCCTCCTGAATGTACTAAAATGGTGTACATAAGGCTACCAAAGTTCACTCACTGCAAGGAGCATCATGCTGACCCGAGCGCAGATCGACCGAATCCTCACCCCTGTTCGACCCGATCGGATCGAGTCCGTACGGGGCATGTCGTACGTCGCCCAGCATGAGGTCCGAGCAGAGCTGGCCCGCATCTTCGGGCCAGGCAACATCGACTCCCACGTCCATGACGTTGCCCTGATCTACGAGGACTCCTACGACAAGGACGGCAAGACCTACTGGAAGGTCTGCTACCGGGCGGCGTGCACGCTGACCATCAAGGACTACGAGGGCAACCCGATCTGCCAGTCGACCGAGTACCACGCCGAGGAGTGCGCACCCCAGCCCTCGCGTGGCGAAGCCCATGCCCTTGCTCTGACCTCTGTCGAGTCCTACGCCTTGCGCCGAGCCGCGCTGAACGTTGCTTACGACGCCGTCGGACTACACCTCTACCGAGACGGTCAGCAGACCGCTCTAGTGCGTGGCACCTTGATGCTCACCGACAAGGAGAGCCCGCTCTACCAGGAGGTCACCGCACCCCCCGTGCCTGAGCAAGTGCTCACCGAGGAGCAGCGCTCCGTGCTGGCCAACAGCCTGGGAGCGAGCGAGGTCTCGACGCAATGAGTGTCACCGCCCCGCGCGACACTGAGGAGAGGCCGGTCTGCTCGGCGTGCCGCGACGGCGAGCACGGCAAGTGCAACACCGCGGCCTGGAGTGTTATCCGGGATAAGCCAGGACCGTGCTGGTGCTGGGTGTACAACCACGAAGGAGCGACCAGTGGATTTACAGCTGCTTGAGCAGACGCCGGCGCGGGCCATGACGCCCGAGGAGGCAGCGACCGCCAAGGACTTCTACGCCGCCATCCAGGCGATGACCAACAACACCGAGCGCAGCCTCCAGGCCAGCGCCCGCAAGATCGGGGTCTCTGAGCTTGGCTTCTGCTCCGAGAAGCTGCGCCGCATCCTCGACGGCCAGACGGCCGAGGAGCGGGACAAGACCGCCGCCTTCGTCGGCACCGCGCTAGGGGACCACATCGAGCAGGCTGCACTCGCCGCCTTCCCGCACTACATCCGCCAGTCCGAGGTGGCCATCACCCTGCACGGGGACCAGGGCACCTTCACCATCGGTGGGCACCCGGACCTGGTCGACCCCAAGGGCGTGGTGTTGGACGTGAAGACCGCGAACGGGCTGCGGATCATCCAGCGCACCGGCCCCTCCCAGCAGCAGCAGTTCCAGCGGCACTGCTATGCCAAGGCCGCGTACCAGGCGGGCCTGTTCCACGACACTGTTGCTCTGGAGGACGTGCAGGTCGGCAACGTCTGGTTCGACCGCTCGGCCGAGGAGCACGAGCCCTATGTGCAGATGGAGCGTTACGACGAGCGGGTCGTGCAGGCTGCCACCGAGTGGCTGGACGACGTGGTCTACGCCTTCCGGCACGGCGAGGAGGCGCGCAAGGAGCCGCCGATCGCGATGTGCGCCAAGACCTGCGGCTTCTTCCTGGACTGCCGGGCGGGTAGGGGCGGACCCCAGGGGCTGCTCGACGACACCGAGACGCTGGCTGCCGTCGACATGTACCAGGAGGCGCTCACCCTGGAGCGAGAGGCGCGGAAGCTGAAGAACCAGGCCAAGATCGCGCTCAACGGGGTCGAGGGGTCGACCGGGCACTACACCGTGCAGTGGACCAAGGTGAACGGCGGGCCGGTCTCCTACTTCCGGGAGCCCTACCTTCGCTTGGACGTACGGAAGTTACGATGACGTGCCTCACCCCGGTCCCGGCCGGTTGGGCTACGGTCCTCCGGCATGACAGTTGCGGCCATGATGGCGTCCTCTCTGGTGGCGCTGGCCGGGGTGGGGTTCGATAACGAGATGACGAATCATCGCGTGCATTTCGCGGGCCTGGGGGACACCCTCCAGGCCCGTTGCTCGTGCAAGCAGAAGTCGCCGATCGGGACCCGATCCGACGTCGAGGCGTGGAAGTACGAGCACGAGCAGATGGTGCAACGGGTCCGGGCTCACCTGGGCACCCGCAACCCCACGCTGAAGACCACCGCAGCCTGGTTCGAGGCTCAGGCGGCCAACCCCGACGTCGACCCCGAGGACCGGGTGTTGTGGAAGCAGCTGGCCGAGGAGACCGGTGCGTACATCGCGCGGAAATCCACTCTGATGGAGCAGGACCCACTGTTTTAGCCGGGGATAAGCGCAGCCTCAGTAGAGGATCGCCAGCATCACACCAGAGACCGGCGTACCGGCGAGCACTGTGCCGTCGGCGATCCGGTACGCCGTGGCCACCACCTGGTTCGACACGGGGTTGAGCACGGCCTTCCAGCCGATCGAACCCGACTCGGTCAGCTGGACGGCCAGTACCCCCGAAGCCCCCGCCAGGTCGGTGCTGTCGAGCACCTCGAAGACCCCCAGACCATCGGTGGTGTCGGTGATCTGCTTGGTCATCACCGTCACCGGCAAGCCCGGGGTGTACGGACCCGACAGTGCCAGGAACTCGCCGCCGACAGCGTTCCAGGTTGTCTGGTTCGGCAGCACCGACCAGACCGTGCCGTTCCAGTAGTTGATGACGCCCGGGTTGGTGTCGAGCACCGTCAGCTGGTTCAACGTCGGGGTCGGGATGGCTGTCGCTCGGGCCGCTGTGTCGACGAAGCGCTGGACCATCGACGCGAGGCTGGCGTCGGTCAGCCCCAGTCCGGCCGGGAAGGTGGCCAATCCTCGTGAGGGCGCGGGCAGAACGGCCAGGGGGGTTCCCGCCGAGCCGTCGCCATCCAGCGAGGTGTTGTGCAGCACCGAGCCGGCCGCTGCGGTCGTCGGTGGCTGCGGCACCCATCGGCTCAACGTGGCGTTCCAGGCCAGTACCTGACCGTTGGTGGGCGCTGGGGCCTGCACGTCGGGCAGATCGTCCAGTTGGGCCGTCGAGGTGAATGACGTCTCCAGCGTGTACGGGTCGGCGGTGGAGCCGTCGCCGTCGACGACGACCGTGAACGTCTTGTTGGTCGAGGACCCGAGATTCAGGTCAACATCCAGGATGAAGGGGTCGGACGGCTGCCCGGACCCGGTGATCTCGACCGCCCCGTGACCGATCAGCTGGCAGGAGCACCCGCTCGAACCGCAGCAGCCCTTAGCCATGGTCTCCACCTCTCGTTGTCATGCTCGAATCACCTTCCCACTCAGACTGGGCAGACGGAACTGGGTGCCCGTCTCGCCACCGGTGTTCCACCGGGTGCCGATGGCGTTGAACAGGTCCGGGTAGGACACCTGCGACAGCACCTGGCCACCGCAGTAGAACCATCCGTTCGGAGCCGAGGTGGCCGCCGCCGGGCTGGGGGCCGACGCCACCGGCAGGATGCCGCCGAACGAGCCCGTGGCCCCCGAGGCGTAGTCGACGGTGCCACCGAAGGACGTGATCGAGAGCTGCCGGGTGTTGGCGTAGACGTTGTAGTGCGCCATCCGGCCCTCCTGACCCGAGGACAGTGCGTTCTGCTGAGACAGCAGGGTGTAACTGCTGCTGAGTGTGGCCAGCAGGGTGTTGGCGGCGTCGCCGGAGGCGGGGAAGGTGATCGCCGCGCCGGTTCTGGTCCACTCGACGTCGGTGTAGATCAGGTTGTCCGCCACCCGCCGGGTCTCCTGCCGGGTGATCGTGAACCCCGTGGCCTGGGTCCACGCCGAGGTGTCGTTGCTCCCGCTGTAGGGACCGGCAGTGCTGCCGCCGTAGTCGCTGATGATGCCCGGCGGGGTGCCGTCCTCCAACCGCCACAGTGACCACTGCCGAGGGGTGTCGGGACTCGCAGTCCAGAACTTGCGCACGTAGACCGGACGCGGCCACGCCGTGTCGCTGGTCGGCCCGGCGTACTCACTCACCCGCTCGATGCCGTTCCCGGCATCAGTGGTCAGGCTGTAGCCGATCCAGTAGCGATCCTCGATCGGCTGATTGAACGCTCCCGGCTCGGTGTACCAGAACCCGTTGAACAGCGTCTCGTCGGCGTTCCAGTCCTCCAGCCGGATGCAGTGCGGGCCGATACCCGGGCCGAGGATGTCGGAGGCGGTACGCACCTGGGGTCGCCGCTCCTCGTGCAGCAGGCGCTTCTCGACACCACGGAGGTAGTCCTCGCCGTCGATCGCTGTCCGCCAGTTCACCGATCCGCCCAAGACTCAGCCCTCCCCCCCAGTGACGTCCGCATCCGGGTCGTTGCCACCGTTGGGAGCCGGCGAGAGCACCACGTTCACCGTCTCACCCGACTCGGTGACGTCGACGCTGACCGAGTCCAGTTTCTGCCACTGGAGCACCTCGCGCGGGGTGTTGATGCTGCGCAGTGGCATCCAGACGCCGGGAATCAGCTGCTGGAACCCGATCGGCACGTTCGGGTTCAGTGTGGAGTTGTCCGGGATGCGCACGACCAACGGGGCGGGCCAGCGATGAGCGATGTTGCGCTCCGCCTGGCCCGTCAGGGCCTTCTCCAGCTTGTCCTGGGCATCTGGTGTCAGGATCTCGGTGCTGGCGGCACTGGAGTCGCTGTAGGAGGACGCCAGTTGCTCGATCGGCCCGTACGGGTCGGTCTTCGCCTCCACCTCCGTCGTCCCGGCCACCCCGGCACCGTTGGTGACGGCGAAGAAGGTGGCGAGCTGCATCCCGTACTCGGTCACGATCGGGTGGTTGTTGAAGTCGCCGTCCCGCAGCTCCGGCAGTCGCCCGATGGCCTGGTGGGTGTCCCACAGCAGGATGCGACGTCCCACCGTGGTGTAGTCGAGCCCAGCCGTGGCCGCCAGGTCGTCCACCTCCTCCCAGACCGTCCTGGACCAGTTCGCCACCACCCGGGTCTCCTTCGCATCGCTCGGGTAGTTGATCGTGGTGAGGTAGTCGAGCACATTCGGGTCATAGGGGGCCAGTCCCTGGATCAGCAGCAGCGCAGCCCGCTCGACCACGCTCATCAGACCGATGTACTGCTCCGGGGTGGAGCCACTGGCCTTCGCGATCAGTCGGTAGGTGTCGTTGTAGCCCTGGCGCATGATCCGGCGGTAGGCGTAGGCCATCACGTCCTTGGCCTCGAACTCCACCGAGTCTACCGAGTACCCGATCCGGGTGATCGGCCCCTCCCAGACCCGCACGCCGTCGCGGAACAGCACCATCTCGTGCATCCAGGTCCGGGTCGCACCGTACAGCTGGCCGCAGTCGGCCGAGTAGCCGTTGGTGAAGACCGTGGCCGAGGAGATGTCGTCCCGGAGCCGGGTGAAGGTGAGCCGGGTGATCGGCTCGATCTCGCCGAGCAGGCGTTGACCTCCCTGCTGGTAGATGAAGGCTCGGTAGGTACCGCAGCCCAGGGACCCACCGGGCACCGTGATATCCGCCAACGGCTGGTCGGTGACCGCCGACCCCGGGGCGTTGATGGCGTAGAACTGGAACGAGTCCGACCAGCCTGAGGCTGTTCCCGACGGCGAGTCGTAGGTGCGGACCTGCCACTCGTAGGTGTATCCACCGATAAAGGTGCCGGCGGGGCGCGGCCAGGCCGAAGTGCCGCCTGGGACCCCGGGGGACACCACCCCGTTGAGAGTGACCCAGCCACTGCTGGGGTCCAGTGACGGGGCCTTGCCCGAGGTGACCAGCTTGGTCTCCCCGAGCACGCGGTAGCGCAGATCGGCCTTCTTCTGGGAGTCCTTGGTGTCGGGATCGACAAACCGCCAGGTGAAGGTGTGATCCTCGGTGACGTCCACCGCGGTCTTGTTCCCCGGGGCGAGCAGGACCGGCGGTGAGTCGCTGGACTGGGACCGGAAGGTGGAGAGCAGTGACCAGGTGCCCCAGACGCCAGCGGCCTGGTCCTTGGTGCGGACCTGCCACTCCCAGAAGTAGTTCCCGGCGAAGGTCCCCGGATCGAAGGTCCACGTGTTCTTGGCCGACGACGGAGGCCCGACCACCTTGGAGGTGTTGATCCCGCCGCTCTTGCTGATCTTGGTCCAGGCCCCAGCCGCTGTGGTCGAGGTGGCCGCCTTGCGGTACCAGATCTCGAACCCTGACTGGTAGTCGGCCACGTCGGGGTCGTTGTGCGTCCAGCCGAACACCGACGACGACAGCGAGGGCAGCGTCATTCCCGAGGACAGCCCGTTGACCGTCAGCCCGGAGGGGGAGGTGGGGGCTCGGTCGGTCCAGAACGAGAATCCTGAGTAGCCGGTGGAGTAGAGCTTCTTGGCGTCCTGGGCGTAGAGCCGGACGTAGTAGAGCGTGTTCTTGGCCAGTCCGGAGATGGTGACCGAGACGTCCTTGCCGTCCTTGTCGTACTTCACCCAGGCCGAGAAGACCTGCTTGTAGGTGCTGAACTTCGAGTCGGCAGACCAGCGCACCAGCATCCGCACGTTCTGCTTGTTCGTGTCGATCAGGTTGGCCGTGATCTTCACCGAGCCGGTCGACTTGGTCAGCATCGCGTTGGTGACCGCAACTCCGTTGAGTCGCACGTTGCGCGGCACCGTCGGCGGCTGATTCTTCGGCGGTGGAGCGACCCAGGTGATCGAGACCGAGCCGTTGCCGGTGCCACCGCCACCCTGGGTGTTCGCCGCGCCGGTCAGGCCGCCGGTGAACGACGAGCCACCGCCACCGCCACCGCCGGGAGCCTGGCCACTCGCCCCCGCTCGACCGCCGCCACCGCCGCGCAGGCCACCACCGCCACCGCCGCCACCGGCACCGCTACCCGAGGGTGGGGTGCCACCCACCCCGCCGGTCGAGACCGTGGCGTCCTTGGCACTGCCTCCGTTGTAGTCCACCCCCACCGGAGAGCGACCGCCGTTACCGCCCTGGTACTGCGTCCCGCCGGTTGCCACCCCTTCGACGGTGAGTCCGCCGGCCAGCTGGCCGTCAGCACCGGAGAGGCCACCACCTGCGCCGCCTCGTCCGCCGTCGCCCGAGTCGCCGCCCGCACCACCCGCGACCGCCCGCAGTGTGCCGCTGGAGGAGCCGATCCTGATGGCTGAGTAGCCACCACCGCTGTAGCCGCCCTGTTGACCGCTCTTGCCCGAACCACCCGCGCCGCCACCGCCGGAAGTGGCACCACCACCGGCGGTGCCCATGTTGGCCTTGCCCGCCTGGCCGACGTGACAGTAGATCCGCTGCCCGGCCTTGACTGCGAGTTTCCCGGTCACCCGCCCGCCGGGGCGTGAGCCCGAGCCAGCACCGTCCAGGCTGACGGTGATCGACTTGACATCCTTGGGGACGACCCAGGACGACCAACCGATCTTGGTGAAGCCAACCGAAGGCATCAGGCGATCCGCGATACCAGGAGCATGTCGACGACCGGCTTGGCCGTCTGCTGCTGCGGCATGTCGATCGTCACGACGTAGCCGAAGCCGCAGGAGAACTCGGGCCAGTCCATCGGCCTGCCCGAGGAGTCGGTCGCCAGCGAGTCGGCCCGCCGCCGGCCGATCCCCGCGCTGTCGATGTAGATGTCACGGTCGGCCCCGTCCAGCACGAGCGTCGAGGACGGCGGGAGGTAGGAGATCACGATGTCACCGCAGTAGTTGCACGGGTCGCTGTTGGGGTCACCCGTGCCGAAGACGTCGGCGTAGAACCGCAGCCGGACGTTCCGCGCCTCCTCGGCCTTCGTGGACAGCTTGATGATCGGCACCACCTGGTCCCACAGCGGGATGAACTGTGCTGGCAGGGTGAAGAAGTACCGCATGTAGTTGGCCGGGAAGCTGAAGCAGGTGGGCACGATCGTGGGGACGTCCGGCGGTGGGGCGAGCAGGTCGCAGGTCGGGTCGTAGACCGGCGTGTAGACCGCCACCGGACAGGCGTCGTCGCTGTCGACGTGACCGAAGTAGTCGTAGACCCCGCCCTCGGGGATCACGCCCCCGGCGTAGGGCACCTCCACCGCGGGGTCCAGGAAGCCGACCACGAACGGGAGTTCGACCCCGAACTCGGCCGGGTTCGCAGCCACCATCGTCCAGGTCACCGACCAGGCACAGCCACCGTCGGTCATGGCCATCTTCTGGGTCACCACCGGCCCCACCGTGGTGGTCACGTCGTGCAGCTGACGACCCACCTTGGCGTAGCAGTCCGTCGCAGACTCCTCGCACGACTCGTCCACACAGGGGGCGCAGCTCAGGTAGCACAGGTCAGCCCCACCGCAGACCCCGTAGTCGGGGGAGAAGCACGGTCCTGAGGTCAGCGCCGTGCGGAGCCATCGCAGCCCGTACTCGACCGCACACTCGCTCGCTCCGACCAGGACAGCGGAGAACACCGCCGTGCGGGTCTTCCGGCGCGGCTTCTGGACGTAGCCGCCGTCGACCACCGACTCGACCACCACACCCTCGACGGTGGAGTCCTCCAGGCCCTCGATGTTCAGCGGGTAGACCCCCCAGAAGTCGTAGGAGTCCAGCCGGTCGGGATCGGTCCAGGGAGCCTCATCCTGCAGCGGCGAGGTGTAGTCGGACTCCCCGAGCAGCCAGGGCAGGTCGCCCTCGCCGTAAGCAGCTCTGAACCAACCCACGTCGAAGTGGCGACAGTAGCTCTCGACTCGGGTGCTGTTGATCACCTCGGTGCCGTTGAACATGAAGTAGCCCGGCCACGCCATCTCCGCCTCCTTATCCCTGGCTAAACGCTAGATGTACGAGCCCGCCACGACCCGGGCGAAAACCTCGGCGGCCACGGCTGCGGGGTCCTTGGTCGGGGTGACGATGGTGACGTTCATCGTCGGCTTCTCCTTGGACGGCTTGCCGGGGATGTCCAGCCCCTGGGCGAAGGCCGACAGGGCGCGGACGGACGGGTCGACCTGGGACAGGGACCGGTTCAACGGCACCACCGCCTCCGGCCCGGCCTCGCCGATCCAGGACAGCATCGGGCCGTGGGTGATCGACCCTCTCGCGAGCCCGGCGACAGCACCTGCGGCCGACGCGATCACGTCGCCGTTGCGCGGGTCGGTGATGATGGCCTTCACCCTGGGCCGCTTGATCTCGGGGATGATCACGTCCACCGTGACGGTGACCTTGCCGATGGCCCGCTCGATGTCCTTGTCCAGGCCGTCGAACTGGTTCACGATGCCCTGGGCCACCCGGTGAGCCTCCTTGACGCCCCCCTGACCCCAGTCGGAGACGGCACCGCTGAGGCTGCCAGCCTCCTTCATCGAAGCGGAGGCGAGGCCGGAGAACTGGTCAGCCATCTTGTCCGCGGTGGCGTCGGCGGCGGGCGGACCGCCCGCCAGCCAGTTCTTGGCTGCCTTGGCGAAGTCCCCGGCCTTGCTGAAGATCTTGCCCGCAAGCCCGATGAACTTGCCGATGATGTCGGTGACGATCTGGGCAGCCTTGCCGGCCATGCCCTTGATCCAGGTCCACGCAGCCGCGGCGGCGTCGCCCGCCTGGGTGAACAGCTTGGCTGCCAGCCCGATGAAGGCGGCAGCGATCTTGCCGACGACCTCGGCAGCCTTGGCCACCATGCCGATGATCCAGGTGCCGAAGGCCACGACGGTGTCCGCGATGGCCTGTGCGATGGCGGTGGGCAGCTTGAAGAACCAGCCGATGATGGCGTTGATCAGATCCGGGATCAGGCTGTTGCCCACCAACCAGTTGTAGAGGTCGATGAAGGGCTTCTTGATCGGGTCGAGGAACCCTGACATGTCGGGCCAGTGGAAGGCACCGAAGGTGTTGGCCCACTGCTCACTGATCCAGGTCCCAAGATCAGTGAAGAGGCCTTTGATCCAAGTGCCCAGAGCAGTGAAGGCGGCCTCGATGGCAGGTGCCGGGTCGAAGTTGTCAACCCACTCGTTGAGTGCCCGAGCAGCTCCATTGATCCAGTCGGGGAAGCCCAGGAAGACGGCCTTGATCGTGGCCCCGACCGTCCGCCAGAAGTTCTGGATCTTCTGACAGACCTCCAGCCACCAGGTGAGCACGCCGACCGCGTCGGTGAGAGCGCCGATGATGCCGTTGATGATCCCGAGGATGTCCATCAGCAACTGGCGGGACACCGGGGTGTCCAAGGCGTCGATGAACTCGACCACCGACACGACGATCTCGCCGAGCTTCTCCCCCAGTCGCTGGGCGTCCTGGAACCACTGGTCGAGGGCCTTCTGGCCCTCCGGGCTGGTCAGCCAGCCGACGATCTCCTTCACCTTGGCTGCGATGTCGCCGAACATCTTGTCCCCGTAGGGCTGCCCGGACCCGAAGATGGTGGCGATCAGGGAGCCGATCGAGCCGATCAGGTCGAACAACACCTTGGCCGAGTCCCACGCCTTGTTGAAGAAGCCCGCCAGATCGGAGCTACTCCCCCCCTTGCCGAGTTCGACGAACTTGGTCATCAACCCGTCGAGCCAGCCCAGCAGCTCGGAGATGATCGGCGACAGGGCGATGAAGGCCTGTCCGAGGCCGAGCAGGAGCTTGCCGCCAATCTGGCCGAGCAGGGTCACCATCGGCCCGAGGGCCGCGGTGATGCCGGTGATCAGGTCCTTGAAGCCCTTGGTCTCGGCGAAGTCACCGAACTGCTTCAGCAGGCCACCGAGAGCCGCGGACACGGTCTTCACGATGGGCTCCAGGGACGTCAGAACCCCGGAGATGACCTCGAACCCGGAGCCATCCTTGCCGAAGATCCCCTCGGCGGCGATCGACTGGAGTTCCTTCCACTCCTTCTTCATGCTCTTGAAGCCGTCGGTCTTCTTCATCTCCTTGGAGATGCCGGAGATAGCCAAGGCCCCCACGCCGAGGGCAGCAGCGAAGGGCACCATCGCCCCCGCCACGGCCCCCAGAGCCCCCACCAGGGCGAAGCCCAGGGAGCCCGCCAGGGCCAGGATCAGACCGGTGGCCAGCGAGACGGCGGCCCCCAGAGCGGGCAGAGTCACCGACAGGGTGGTGATCGCCAGTGCGATGGCCGCTGCCAGGGCGATCAGCCCTGGCAGTCCGGTGGACGCAACCCCACCGAGAGTCTGGATGAAGGCCTGAAAACCCTTCGACCCCTCGTCCATCCGCATCTTGACCTCGCCGGCGAACCCCGCCAGACCCGCCTTGGCGGTGGCCACGAAGCCGAGGATCGCCGCCCCGGCCCGAGGCAGGATCGACATGAAGCCACCGAAGAAGTTGACGAAGTCGTTGCGCGAGCCGCGGCCGAAGAGTCGGCCGGTCCAGTCGCCGGAACCCTTGATCACACCGCTGAACCGGGATAGCACCGGGGTCGCCCGGGAGATGTTGCGGTGCAGCTCGCGGAAGCGGGCGGTCAGGTCGGCGCTCGGCCCCTGGATCTGGACCATCCGCTCGCGCAGCCGGACCAGCTCCTTCCGCAGGTCGGCTCGCGTGCCGACGCCGCGCTCGATGCCCTGGGTGTAACGCTCGACCGAGCCGCCGAGCTCATTCCACATGCGCTCCTGGTCATCGACGATCTGACGGGTCGCCTTGGCCAGATCGGGTCGGAGGTTGGCCAGCCGGTTGGTCAGTCCGGTGTAGTCGATCTGGCCGGACTGCAGAGCCTCGTTGAGGTTCTTGATGACCACCAGGCCGACGTCGCCGTGGTCGCGCTCGATCTGCTCCTTGATCCCGTCGAGGATGCCCTCGCCCGCCTCGCCGCCCATGATGCGGCCCTCGGCGTTCCACCGGCCACGCCCCCGCTGGAACGCCTCCATGACGGTCTCGGAGTCCTCCGAGCCGACCTTCTCCATCTCGTCGGAGAAGCCACGCCGGTAGTCTGCACCGTGGTCGCGTCCGATCTCCTCGAACTGGGACTCGCTGTTACGCAGCTGGCGTCGCAGGTCCTCGTCGAACCCGGTGCCGTCGGCGAGGACGCGGACGTACGCCGTCCCGATCGTCTCCCCGCGAAGCGGCACTGCTCCTCCTTTATCCGGCTAAGCCCGACGACCTGCGTGCGCCGCCATCGTGGCCATGAAGTCGGCCCCCTCGTCCTCCGCCTGGAACGGGGTGGGAGCGACCCTCTCCTGACCGGGCAGCGGCTCGGACAGCATCATCTCCCACTCCTCCCGCTTGTCGTCTGCGATCCGCTCCACACACCAGGCGTAGACCAGGTTCATGAACCGGTGCGGCGGCTGGCGGATCAGGTCAAGGCTGGCGTACGCCGCGTCGATTTCTTCCCACCTTTGGGCGGCGAGGAGGTAGAGCCGGAGAGTGACTGGAAAGGGCGGCCGCCCCACTCCTCGACCATCCAGTTCAGGATCTCGACGATCTTGGTGACCGGGATGATGCTCTCCCGACTCATCATCCGGCTCACCACGTAGCGCTCGGACTCCTCATCGAGCACCTGGATGAAGAAGTCGATCACGCCCGCGAACTGGTCCAGGTTCGAGGTGTGCCTGCCCAGCGACATGACCAGGAGGGCGTACTGCCCCTCAGTCGGTTTGTAGGCCCGCATCTCGTGGCCGTCGATGGAGAAGACCAACGGCTCCTCCTCGGTCTCCTCGGACTTCTCGACCGCTGTGACGAACTCGCGTGCTGGCACCGTGCCTCCTGGGGTGGACTCGACCTGAGCCTAGGGAGGCTGGTGAGGTCACGACAGTCCCCCGACACCGGTGCAGTCAGATGTTCAGCGGGAAGGCGGGCAGCCCCGGATGCTTACCGGCGGTCACCACCCACGCCTTCTCCAGGAAGTTGTTCGCCTGCTGACCACGCACCCACATCTTCGGCGTGACCGGCGGATGAGGCCGGCGACCGACGGCCATCATCATGCCCGGCACGGGTTTGGCGTAGGTACGGCCGTTCTTGGTCTCGTAGAGGTACTCGATCTGACCCACACCGCCGGCAGCCCAGGCGGCGGTGGACATGATCGGGGTGTTGGTGCCGCGCAGCACGTAGAAGGTGTGCGGGGCGTGGCTGGAGATGGTGCCCTGGACCCGCTTGGCCCCGGCGTTGCGCGGGGTGCCGACGAAGATGCCCCGTTTCAGCTCGCCGCTACGGACCGGAGCCAACTCGCGCGCGCTGCGACCGAACGAGCGGGTCACCCGACCCACCCAGCGGATCACGATGCCCTTGCCGCGGTACATCGAGCCGGAGGCGATGACGACGGGACCGAGAACAGCCTTGGACATCAGAACACCAACACAGCGATCGGGACGATCCCACCCACGACGCCCCCTTGTGGGCCGAACGGCTGGTACTGGCCGATGATCCAGTCCCTGCTCTGACGGCAGCACGCGATGGCGCGCCACATGGCGAGCATGTCACCTGCCTGGAGCGTCGCCGCGGCCTGGAGATCCTCCAGACTGGGCGGCTCGTTCGCATCCCCGACCTCGATGCAGCGGGCGATGCCCAGCTCGATGTCCAGGCCGATCGCTGCCGAGCAGTTGCCGGGCTGCTCGCTGGCGATCCCGATGGTGGTCGAGGGGTAGCTGGCCGTCAGTCGCACCCAGGCTTGCCCGCAGGCGTCGTCACAGTCGCCGAGGTACTCCAGGGACACCTCCTCGCCCGGCAGCACGCCACAGGCGCAGACCGCGGGCAGGCCGTCGGTGATGATCTGTGCGCACAGGCAGGTGGCCAGGTCGGACAGCACCTGGCTGATCGGGTCGAGTGTCGATGGCGGCTCAGGGTCGGGTGGGCGCACCCCCCGCGCGGTCACGTCGTAGCGGTAGGTGACGGTGGCTCGCCCCTCGGGCACACCTTCGGTGGGCGTCTCTCCGATCGCTGTGACGCCGTAGGTGTAGGCCAGGGTGGCCGAGCCCTCCGGGACGGCCAGAGCAGGCGTCTCACCGACCACCTGCACGGCCCAGTCGTGAGTGAGGGTCGCGCCACCGGTCGGCACGGGGTCAGTCGGAGCGACATCGGTGACCGTGACATCGGTGCCGTAGAAGGAACTGTTGAAGGCCAGGGTCGGGAACCCGTCGCCGTTCTCCTTGAACGATCCCTGGGCATTGCCCGCCGAGTTCACTCCGTTCGGTGCCACCAGGAAGTCGTTGACCGTATTCGGCCCGTTGAAGAACGTCGGGATGGAAACGTAGCCCATGTAGGGCGGGTCGCTCAGCACCCGGACGTCGACCCGGTAGTGCTGGTTCGGGATCAACTCGTAGGGGGTCGGGAGGTTGATCTCACTCCACCGGTCGTAGCCGTACGGGGCCTGCCAGATCCGCGGCACCACCTGGACGCCGTTGGCGGCGTCGACGACCCTCCACAGCGACATCCCCCGAGGGGCCAGCGTGCCCAGGGCGGAGGGGGAGAAGAACCAGAACTGGGTCACCCATGCTTGCTTGGTGACGTAGAACTCGGTCGCCAGGTTGTAGGTGGTCGCCTCGCTGACGATGGAGGTGAAGCCGGTGAC
>Ga0164241_10000616_pt1 | contig 58896 bp, 50 predicted proteins | sample OricomyardsoilBY_FD_108780 | JGI IMG/M metagenome (GOLD analysis project Ga0164241, IMG submission 108780) | Backyard soil microbial communities from Emeryville, California, USA - Original compost - Back yard soil (BY) | ecosystem: Environmental > Terrestrial > Soil > Unclassified | place: USA...
GCCCCCTCCGGCCCTCCGGGCCACCTCCCCCGCATCGCGGGGGAGGATCTAGACCCTACTTGCCGCTCACCGCCGGCCCGTACAGCAGGCCGTTGAACAGGAACTTGAACGTTCCGTACGACTGCGCCCGCTGGGTGATTTCCGGGCCGAAGGCGAAGACCTTGCCCTTGCCGATGTCGATGTCGAGCATGGCGGTCGAGCCCTTCAGCTTCTCCTGGCCGACGGCCCAGCCGCTGCGCAGGGGCTTGTCGGCGTCGAACCAGGCCACGCGCGACACGCCCTTGGCGTCGGCCTTCACGGTGAAGGCCGGGCTGCGGTCGAAGAACACGTCCACGTCGCTGCCGGCCCCGTAGGCCAGGGGCTGCTTGGGATCGACCTTGGCGCGCAGCACCGAGCCCGGGATGTAGAGCTCGCGGGTGGTCAGGGCCTTCAGCTGGCCGTTCTCCATCTTGGCGGTGGCGACGTCGACCGGCGCGCCCAGGGCCGTGGCCAGGCGCGTCGAGGCGCCGATGGCCACCACCGTGCCGCCGCCCTTCACGAAGTCGGCGATCTTGGGCAGGGTCTTCTCGTCGCTCACGCGGCCCAGCCAGGCGCGGTACTCGGCCGGGATCTCCTCCGGCTTGGGCTGGGGACCGCCGCGGCCGGCCTTGAACGGACCGTCGGCGGGGGCGGGGACGACGCCGTCCGGGAACACCAGCACGTCGTAGTCCTTGGCGATGTCGCCGGCGTCCAGACGCTGCGGGTAGACGACCTGGAAGGGCGCCTCGAACTTCTCGAACATCCAGCGGTTCCAGCCCGAGGGCATCGAGCCACCATAGACGTCCACCAGGCCGATGCGGATCGGCTTCAGGGCGATGGTCGCGCCCGACGGCTTGCCGCCGACGGCGTAGGCGTCGATGCCCAGGTCCTTGACGCCCTTGTCGATCACCGCCTTGGCGACGGGCGAGGCGGGGACGAAGATCGCGCCGGGACCGAAGGCGGTCTTGCCGGCCTTGGCGCCGTCCTTGACCCAATAGACCTTGGCGCCGGCCTTCAGCAGGCGGTTGGTCAGGGTGAAGCTGCCGTTGGTCTCGTGGCTGACCAGCCAGCCCGCGCTCCCTGCGCCCTTCACCGCGCCTGGCGTGACGGTGATCAGGTCCGGCACGCGGCTCGTGGGGGCGTCGAAGCCTTCCAGGATGCGGTCGTACTTGATGCCCATCTGGTAGGCGAGGGTGTAGCCAGTGACGTCGTAGGGGGCCTTGGGCGGACCGCCGGGATATTCCAGGTCGTGCGGGTGATCCTGCGGCTCGAACATGTCCATGATGTGCGGGCGATAGGCCTGGGCCGAGCGCACGACATAGGAGCCGGCCGGATAGGTCTTGGCCCCGACGGTGAAGGGCTTGGTGGCCTTGTCGACGTCGACGCCGGTCTTGATCAGGGCGTTCAGGAAGGCCACGACCGTGGGCATGTCGGCCTGGTCGGCCGGGATGATGTAGCCGCGCGGATCACGCTCTTCCGGCGTCTGCAGCACGGTCTTGTAGAGCTTGGGATCGACCGCCTGGCCGTACGGGCCCGGCTTGTCCTTGCCGGCCGCCTGCAGCTCCTCGACGCGGGTCGGGGTGATCGTCCAGGTGTCCTTGTTGCCGCGCTTGATGCTGTTGTCGCCCATCTTCCAGATGTTGAAGAGCAGGCGTTCCTTGTTGCGGGCGGCGTAGTCGATGACGGCCCGGTTCATGGTCCACTGGTAGTCCAGCGAGTCCTGCAGATGCCATTCGCGCGGCGCGATCGGGGCGGGGCGGTCGTTGCCCGGTAGTTGCAGCTCCGGCACCAGGTTGACCGTCGTCGGGGTCGGGCCGCCGATGATCTCGGTCAAGAGGCCGATCGAGTTGTGGAAATAGGCGACCGACCGCTCCATGCCGTTGTGCCAGGTGGAGTAGGGGGCCGCGCTGCGGGCGCCCGAGCCCGGCTTGTCCTCGGCCACCAGGCGGCTGTGCATGGCCATGCCGACTTCCTGCAGCTCGGTCATGACCAGCGGGTCGTAGTTGAAGTTGAACGGGTCGCGGAACGGCGGGACGAACACCACCATGCCGTTGGGGCCGGTCTGGTGCTGGTTGTAGACGATCTGCGGGTACCACTCGCGGAACAGCTGCTTGTTGACGTTGGTGGTCTCGGACATCGACGACATGAAGCTGTCGCGGTTGTTATCGTGGCCGATGTACTTGTGGTACAGGCGCGGCAGCGAGTTGAACTCGCGCTTCTTCGGATCCTGGTTGCGCATGTACCAGTCCGAGATCATCTCCATCCCGTCCGGATTGTCCTGGCCGAACAGGATGATGGTGTCGTCCAGCATCCGCATCGTCTCGGGATCGGTCTGGGTCAGCATCCGGTACAGCACCTGGATCTGGCCTTGCGAGGTGATGGTCTCGCTGGCGTGCAGGCCGGCGTCGATCCAGACGATCGCCTTGCCCTCGGCGGCCAGCTTGCGGGCCTCGTCTTCCTTGACGCCGTCGGCCTTGGCCAGCTTGCGGGAGATTTCCTTGTACTGGTCCAGCTTGGCCAGGTTGGCCGGCGAGGAGACGATCGCCACCCACATGGTGCGGCCTTCCTCGGTCTTGCCGATGTCGACCAGCTTCATGCGGTCCGACTGGCCGGCCAGGGTCTTCAGGTAAGCCTCGTAGGCGGTGTAGTCGGCCAGGAAGTAGTCGCTGCCGACCGGCTGGGCGAAGGCCTTGTCCGGCGGGGTGATGTCGGCGGCGATCGCGCCGCTTACTCCTGAGAAAGCCAGCACCACGCCAAGGGCCGCCCCGGCCATCGCTCCGCTGCGCGTCATAGTCACTCCCCGTAAGCCCTTGGCGGACGCATGGGTGCGTCGCCCCTCCTTAGACTGACGTAAGTGGAGGGCTTTTCCGCACCTTCGGCAACGCCTGGCCCAGCCCATTTTTTCATGCGCCCAAAAGGAAAGGGGCCGCCCTTGCAGGCGACCCCCTCCATCTCATCGGACCATACTCAAGCGGTCCGTACGCGAGATCTCGTAGCGACTAGTACTTCACGCGCACGCCGACGCGGAAGAAGCGGCCCACGATGCCCGACTGCGAGTAGGTCGGGTTCCAGTTCACGCCGGCGTAGTTGGCCGGGTTGAACATCGGGCCGGTGTCGAACAGGTTCATGACGTCGGCATAGACCGTCGCCTTCTCGGTGACGTCGTAGGCGCCCGTCAGGTCGACGGTCGTGAACGACTTCACGCGGCAGTTGAAGTTCGAGTCGCCGTAGAGGCAGGCGCTGTCGTAGCTGTCGTCTTCTTCGCGCATGCCCGAGACGTAGCTCATGGTGCCCGTCACGTGGATGGGACCGCGCTCGAAGGTGTTCATCCACGACAGGCGGTTCTTCGGCGTACCGGCGCCCGACGACAGCACGTACGGGGCTTCCTTGCCCACGTAGTTATAGGTCGTGCCGTCCTGGGTGTACTTGTAGTCGAAGATGGTCGTGGCATCGAGGTTGGTCGTCCACTTCACGTCGGCCGGCAGGTAGAACGTGGCCTGGACGTTCAGGTCCAGACCGCTGGTCACCAGCGAGTCGGCGTTGATATAGGGCGAGGCGACCGAGAGCACGCGCGCCAGGGCGGTCGGGTGTTCCGGGTCGATCGCGTCGGCCACGACGGTGTAGCCGGCCGGGATGGCTTGGCCCGAGTAGTAGGCGGCCAGGGCCGTGCCCGCGCTGGCTTGCGCGATCACGTCGTTCTTCTTGATGTGGTAGTAGTCCAGCGAGACGCTGAAGGCGCGGGTGGGAGCCCACACGGCGCCGAAGGTGTAGCTGGTCGACTTCTCCGGCTTCAGGTCCGGATTGGCCGTGGTGATCGACGAGAGCGAGTAGGCCTTGGTGTACTCGTTGTTGCCGTGGGCGTCGCGGAACGCGGCGTACTGGTCGGCCTTGAACGAGAACGTCGTGAAGCCCTGGCTGGCCGAGTTACCGGCTTCCGAGAACGACGGCGCGCGGAAGCCCTTCGAGAACGTGCCGCGCAGGGCGACCGTCTTGATGGGCGTGAACTTGACGCCGATCTTCGGCGAGAAGTTGCCGCCGAAGTCCGAGTAGTGGTCGTAACGGCCCGACAGGTTGAACTCGAGCTGGGTCGTGACCGGCAGGCCGACTTCGGCGAAGGCCGAGGCGACGGTGCGGTTGCCCTCGGTGCGGGCGTTGCCCAGACCTTGCGCGTCGTTGACCGGGTTCAGGGCCGGGTCGTTGGTGGCCTCATAGCGGAACTCGCCGCCGATACCCAGCTGGGCGTCGCCGCCCGGCAGGCTGAACAGGGCGTGCGAGGCCTGGAAGTTCACCGAGTCCATGTCGGTGGTCGAGGTCTTGGCCAGGACCGGCGACAGGGCGTTACGGACGGCCTGGCTGTTCTTCGACGGATCGATGAAGTTGTAAGCGCCCGTGTTGATGTCGCTCATCAGCTGCTTGTAGCTGACGAAGCCGGTCTGGGCGCTTTCCAGGGTGTCGTGCGCGATGACGACATTGGCCTGGTAGTTCCACTCGTTGATGTCGCCCTTCACGCCGCCGACCACACGGAACATGCGGTTGGTGTAGCGCGCCGTGGCCGGCAGGTCGCTGAAGCGGTACTTGATCAGCGCGTAGTCGCCGGTCGAGGCGAACGGGTTGTTCGGGTTCAGCGCGCGGTCGGAAGCGGTGGCGCACGAGACGCCGGCCGAGCAGATGTAGACCGGCAGGACCAGGTTGGTCAGGTTGTTCGGCGTGCTCGACGAGATCGGAACGGGGGTGCCGTTCACCGAGGTCTTCGACTGGATGAAGCTGCCCGACAGGTAGGCTTCGAAGTTGTCGTTCGGCTTGATCGTGAAGCGGCCATAGGTGCCGACGCGCGACTGCTTGGGCTGGATGTCGCCGAAGTTGGCGATGTTCTGGGCGCAGTAGGTGCCCATCAGCACGCCGTCGTCATCGAACTGCGAGGTCAGCGGGGCGTCGGCGGCGCAGGTGCGCAGCGGCTGCCAGACGTTGGTCGGGCTGTCGATGGCGATGCCCGTGGCCAGGTTGCCCGGCGTGCCCAGGGTGGCGCGCTTGACGTTGCCGTAGAAGGTGCTGCCACCGGTCTGCGGGTTGTTGTTGGCGCCGCCCGGGATCGAGCTGAGGTCGTTGGTGTTGTACGGGAAGCCGCGCTGGTCGCCGCGGATGCGCTTGTCCAGCTGGTACTCGACGTCGAAATAGACGTTGTACTTGTCGGTATCCAGGTCGCCGTAGCCGACGTCGCCGTTGAAGCGATACTGGTCGCCGCCGCCGTGCTCGCTCGTGCCGTACGAGGCGTCGGCCGACATGCCCTGGTAGTTCGACTTCATGATGATGTTGACGACGCCGCCGATGGCGTCAGCGCCGTACAGCGACGAGGCGCCGTCCTTCAGGGTCTCGATGCGCTCGACCGCGTTGAACGGGATCGAGTTCAGGTCGACGAACGCCTTCTGGCCGTCGTCGGCCAGCGGGTAGTTGGCGTTACGCAGGCCGTCGATCATGACCAGGGTCGAGTTGACCGACAGGCCGCGCAGCGACACGCCGGTCGAGCCGGCGGCGAAGCCGCTGCCGAAGGCGGCCGGGATCGAGCCCGAGTTGTCGGCCGACAGGCTGCGGATGGCGTCCGACACCGTCGTGATGCCCTGGGCCTTCAGCTGTTCGGTCGTCTGGACCGTGACCGGCGAGGGGGTGGCGGTGTCGGTGCGGCGCAGCAGCGAGCCGGTGACGACGACAGCTTCGACTTCATTGTCTTGAGCAGCCGCGGGCGCGGTCGGCGCGGCGGTCTGGGCGTTCGCGGCGAAGCCGGCCAGCGCGGCCACGCCAACGATCATCGAGGTGGTGAGCAACCGACCCCGGGTAACCTGATACTTCATTTCGATATCCTTCCGGGCCGCCCTCGTCGGCGCGAACGCCGGCGTCCTTACAGCCCGATGCAAGATTTGTTTCCCGCCGCGATCCGGCGGTTATCGGCGCCTTAGGAGCTTCCGGGACGCTCGGTCAATCGCGAGTCCCGGCGTGTAATCGTATTGTCGTGAAACTGTATCCCTAAGGCCACGACTCTGGCGAATTGGGGCGGGAATAAGTCAACGCCATATCCCCGGCGTAACATTACAGAAATTTATAACGCCACTCTTGGAGCAATGTCGAAATGACGCCGTTCGCAGAACATTGAACTCTATGTAGCGTTTTTAGTGTAGATAATAATCGCTGAATTTGTTGAATAACGATATTCAGAACGGCGCGTGCTCGCGCGACGCCGGATGTGTATCCGCGCGCGCAATTCGTCAGCGCTCGTACAGAGTTCGAAGCGGAGGTTTGGCGGCGGCTAGAAGCGGCCGCGCGAGACTTCCGAGGCCGCCAGCAGGAAGGCTCCAGCGCCGTAGAGCTGCGTGTCGTCGGCCTCTACGTGGTCGGGCGCGTAGCCGACCTGCTGCACCCAGCCGAGTTTTCCGTCCGGTTGCACGGCCTTGGCGAGGGCGTTCCAACCGCGTCGCGTGGCGGCTTCGTATTTGCGGTCTCGCAGGAGACCGGTGTTCACGCCCCAGGCCAGGCCAGGCCGTAGACGAAGAAGCCCGTGCCGCTGCTCTCGGGCGGGCTGTGCTCGGGCGCCAGAAGCGACACCGACCAGTAGCCGTCGGGCTTCTGTAAGCTCACCAGCCTGGCCGACATCCGCCGAAATAGCGCCACATAGCGCGGGCGCGACGGGTGGTCGGCCGGCAGGGTCTTGAGGATGTTGACGATGCCCGCATAGGCCCAGCCGTTGCCGCGGCTCCAGAAGATCTTGCGGCCCTGGTCGTCGCGCTTTTCGAAATAGCGGCTGTCGCGGAAATAGAGGCCGTTGTCCTTGTCCAGCAGCCAGTCGGTGCTGGCCCAGAACTCCTTGTCGCCATAGGCGGCGTAGCGCGGGTCCTTCGTCGCTGCCGACAGGGAGATCCAGGTTGGTGGGGCCATGAACAGGGCGTCGCTCCAGCACCATCGGGCCTGGCAGGGCTGCTCCTCCTGGCCGTCGATGAAGGTCAGGTCGGCCTTGGGCGGATCGGCCAGGATGGCGTCGAAGCGGGCCTTCACCGGCGCGATCTGGGCGGGGGCGTGGTCGTGGCCGTACACCCAGATCCAGGACTGGGCGATGACGTGGTCGTCGGCATGCAGCGGCCGCTGGCCCAGGCCCCAGCCCTGCTCGACGCCGTGCGCGCGCAGGGCCTGGGCGTAGCGGAGGTCTCCCGTCCGTTCGGCGAAGGCGGTCAGGCCGGCATAGAAGGCGCCCTGGATCCAGCCGCGCGGGTTCTGGGTCTTGGGGCGCTGGGTCTTCACATAGTCGAACGCGCCGTCCATGTGGCGCAGCTGCCAGTCGGCGACGGCGCGGCCCAGGGTCAGGGCGGAGGCGGCCGGATCGTCCTGGACAGTGGGGGACTTGGAGGTCTGCGCCGCAACGGGCAGGGCGCTCAGGGCCAGGCAGGCCATGGCCGTCGCGAACCGCACGCGCATAGAAACCTCCCCCGCCTCTGTCGGGCGCTGCTGAAAGTTGTCTTACCTGATCTCGCCACTTGCAGGCAAATCGCGCCCAGCATGTGGAATTCTGGTCATGCCAGTTGCTTGTCTGGTCGCCCAATTTTGGTGTAGCTGGAATCTGACACCGGTTTCCAAAGCCGGGCGAGGAGGAACACCCGATGATCAGAGCTTTGGTCCTTTGCGCGGTCGCCGCCGGCGCGCTGTCGGTCGCCGCGCCCGCCTTCGCCGCGGGCCCCGTCTGCAAGGCCGAGAACGGCTACGCCGCCGACTTTGACGGCCGCCGCACCTTCCGCTGGAAGCCTGAGGCGCTGAAGGCCGCCAAGGCCAACCTCGCCGATCCGTCCGTCGCCCCGGCCTACAAGGCCCTGATGGCCCGCGCCGACAAGGCGCTGGACGGCCCGTACTACGCCGTCACCGAAAAGACCCGCACGCCGCCCAGCGGCGACAAGCACGACTACATCTCGATGGGCCCGTACTGGTGGCCGGACCCCGCCCAGCCGAAGGGCGAGCCCTATATCCGCAAGGACGGCGAGGTGAACCCCGAGCGCAATACCGAGGCCTTCGACGCCGTGCGCATGGACAACATGGCCAACGCCGTCGAGGCCCTGTCCCTGGCCTACTATTTCACCGACGACGCCAAATACGCCAAGAAGGCCTCGGAGCTGCTGTACGTCTGGTTCCTGGATCCGGACACCCGCATGCGGCCGCACATGACCTTCGCCCAGGGTGTTCCCGGCCGCACGCCGGGCCGCGCCGAGGGCGTGCTGGACACCTTCCGCCTGCTGCGCGTGGTCGAGTCGATCGGCCTGCTGGCCCCGTCGGGCGCGATCAAGCCGGCCGAGCAGACGGCGCTCGAGCACTGGTTCGAGGTCTATACCCAGTGGCTCCAGAAGGGCGCGACGGCCAAGGAAGAGCAGGCCGCCCAGAACAACCACGGCATCTGGTACGACTACCAGCTGGCGACCTTCTCGCTGTTCGCCCGCAAGCCCGATCTGGCCAAGGCGACGATCGCCGGGGCGGGCAAGACCCGCATCGACCCGCAGATCGATCCCGACGGCAAGATGCCCAAGGAACTGGCCCGCACCCGGGGCCTGCACTACAGCTACTTCGCCATCGAGCCCCTGGTCGGCATGGCCGAACTTGGCCCCTGCGTCGGCGTCGACCTTTGGAACTACAAGGGTCCGAAGGGGCAGGGCCTGCGCGCCGCCTTCGACTACCTGGCGCCCTATGTCGGCAATGAAGCGGCCTTCCCGTTCAAGGAGCTGAAGCCGCAGGACGCCACGGAAGAGGCGCTGCCGCTGTATGACCTGGCGGCTTCCGCTTATGCTGACGCTGGCTTGGCGGCGAAGGCCGACTACATCGCTAAGAAGGACCCGGCGGCGCAGAGCCGGCTGACGATCGGGGCGTATAGGAAGTAAGCGCAGAAGCGCCCCCTCCGTCTCGCTGCGTATCCGCGGTGATCCACCTCCCCCGCTACGCAGGGGAGGAGAGGGTGTGTCTTCTCCTCACCCGTGAAACGGGGGAGGTGGCGCGGCGCGAATACGCGCCGTGACGGAGGGGGCGCTTAGATCGCCGACCTTCTCGCCAGTTCCGTCCGCCGCGCCGCCACCTCGTTCCGCGCCCGTTCCAGCGCGTCGATCTCGGTCGCCGTCAGCAGGTTGTCGATCACCCGGCCCAGGTGCTCGCGCATGGCGTTGCGGGCGGCGGTGGGGTCGCGTTCCTTGAGGGCCAGGAGGATCTCCTGGTGGTCGTCGATCAGCGGACGCACGCCGACCTGGCGGGCGCGTTCCAGCATGGCGCGGCACAGGGGCGACTTGTAGCGCAGGTCCCAGAGGTTCTCGACGACGGTGACGAAGGCGCTGTTGCGGCTGGCCTGGGCGATGGTGACGTGGAAGCGGCGGTCGGCGCGGTCGCCCTTCACGTTGTTGTCGTTCTCCACGACCATGTCGTCGAGGATGACGGCCAGCTCGGCCAGCTCCTCGTCGGTGATGGTGGCGGCGGCGAGCGCGGCGACCTCGCCCTCGATCAGGCGGCGGGCCTCGGTCAGCTCGAAAGCGCCGATGTCGAGTTCCGGCGCCTGGGCCTCGGGACGCGGGGCCTCGGTGACATAGACGCCCGAGCCGTGACGCGCTTCGACCAGGCCGCGGATTTCCAGGGCGATCATCGCCTCGCGCACGGTCGGGCGGCTGACCTTGTAGTCTTCTGCCAGATCGCGCTCGGACGGCAGGCGCTGGCCAGGGCGGTGCGTGCCGTCGCGAATCGCGTCGGCGATCGAATTGGCCACTTGTTGGTACAGCTTGCGGGTCTCGGCCGTCGAAGTCGTCATCGTCTCGTCAATCCAGCCGACGCTGCGTCGGCGTCGGAACACCCTATTGTATGACCGATCGGCGCGCTACAGCCGTGCATCCGACGAAGTGGCAAGGCCACTAGCTTCTTGTCGGATAAGTCGCTAGAAGTGGTCAGGCCACTTTACGGCCGCGCTTAGCTACTCCAGGTCCATGCTGAAGATCATCGACGCCAAGGTCATCGTCACCTGCCCCGGTCGCAACTTCGTGACGCTCAAGATCACGACCGAGGACGGGGTCACCGGCGTCGGCGACGCCACCCTGAACGGGCGCGAACTGTCGGTGGTCAGCTTCCTGCAGGATCACATGATCCCCAGCCTGATCGGCCGTGACGCCCATCAGATCGAGGACATCTGGCAGTTCTTCTATCGCGGCTCGTACTGGCGCGGCGGCCCGGTGGCCATGACCGCCCTGGCGGCCGTCGACATGGCGCTGTGGGACATCAAGGGCAAGGTCGCGGGCCTGCCCGTGTACCAGCTGCTGGGCGGCGCGTGCCGGACGGGCGTCACCGTCTACGGCCACGCCAACGGCGAGACCATCGACGACACCATCGCCGAGGCGGTGAAGTACAAGGCCATGGGCTACAAGGCCATCCGCCTGCAAACGGGCGTGCCGGGCTTGAACAGCACCTACGGCGTCTCCGGCGACAAGATGTTCTACGAGCCGGCCGACGGCAACCTGCCGACCGAGAACCTGTGGTCGACCGCAGCCTATCTGAAGCACGTACCGAAGCTGTTCGAGAAGGCGCGCGAGGTGCTGGGCTGGGACGTGCACCTGCTGCACGACGTCCATCACCGCCTGACCCCGATCGAGGCCGCGCGCCTGGGCAAGGACCTGGAGCCCTATCGCCTGTTCTGGCTGGAGGACTCGGTCCCGGCCGAGAACCAGGCCGGCTTCCGCATCATCCGCCAGCACACGACGACGCCGCTGGCCGTCGGCGAGATCTTCGCCCACGTCTGGGACGCCAAGCAGCTGATCGAGGAGCAGCTGATCGACTATCTGCGCGCCACCGTGCTGCACGCCGGCGGCATCAGCAACCTGAAGAAGATCGCCGCCTTCGCCGACCTGCACCACGTCAAGACCGGCTGCCACGGCGCCACCGACCTGTCGCCGATCACCATGGCCGCGGCCCTGCACTTCGACATGTCGATCCCGAACTTCGGCCTGCAGGAATATATGCGCCACACGCCGGAGACGGACGCGGTCTTCCCGCACGCCTACACGTTCAGCGACGGCCTGCTGCATCCGGGCGACAAGCCGGGCCTGGGCGTCGACATCGACGAGGAACTGGCCGGGAAGTACGAGTACAAGCGCGCCTACCTGCCGGTGAACCGTCTGCAAGACGGGACGATGTTCAACTGGTAAGGCCACTTAAGCGTGCGCAAGCTTCTCCTGCTGACGGCGGCGGCCCTGGTGGTCGCCGCGCCCGCCTTCGCCGCTGATCAGAACCCGCGCGGACCGCTCTATGTCGGTCCGGTCGCGCCGATGAACCAGACGGTGGAGAAGCGCCTGCTGCCGCAGACCGCCGTGCTGCTGGAGAAGCTGCTGGCCGAGAAGCGCGACATGACCCTGGACGGGGTCAAGGTGTTCGAGGCTGACGACAAGTTCCTGCCCGGCAAGATCGCCATCGGCCTGGCCTATCTGATCGTCGACACGCCGCGCAGCGATCCGAAGTTCCAGCGCTACCTGGCCGCCTACCGCCAGATCGCCGACCTGACCGTCGACGACCCCAACGACACCTGGGGCATCTACTATTACTGCCAGGCGATCCACATGCTGAAGGACGCCGGCCTGCTGGATGAGGCGATCGCGCCGGCGACGCTGGAGAAGCTGAAGGCCAAGCTGGACTGGGGCCGCTTCGTGCGCACCGACGACCTGACGCTGATCAACCTGCCCAACAACTATTACGGCGTCGCCTTCAGCGTGGCGCGGCTGCGCTATCGCCTGGGCTGGGAGGACGCCTCGGCCAGCGAGGCCCTGCTGGGCAGGACGTTGGACCACTACCGCAAATATTCCGGCGAATACGGCTTCGCCGACGAGACCGACGGCGACGGGCGGTTCGACCGCTACTCGGTCCTGCTGATCGGTGAGATCAGCCATCGCCTGATCGAGGCCGGCATGCCCGCCACGCCGGAGGTGCGCCAGTGGCTGCGCCGCTCGGTCGATCTGATGCTGCCGCGCCTGAACCCGCGCGGCGAGGGCTTCGAATACGGCCGGTCCATCGGGACCTATGGCGAGACGGCCTTCCTGGAGGTGCTGACCGCCGCGGCCAAGCTGGACGTGCTGACGCCGCAAGAGAAGACCATGGCCTACGCGTTCTCATCGCGCGTGGCGGCCCGCTACATGGACTTCTGGTTCGATCCCAAGATGGGCTCGGTGAACATGTGGGAGCATGGCCGCCGCACGGACGCCTATCGCGGCAAGCACCGGATTCTGGGCGAGAACCTCAGCCTGGGCCGGCAGTACATCTACACCAGCGCGATCTGGAACGAGCTGGGCTTCAAGGACAAGGCGCCGGACCCGGGCTTCAACGCCTGGCTGGACACGCTGCCCAAGCGGACGGTGACCTGGTTCGCGCGCGGCCAGAACGACCGGCTGGTGGTGACCTTGCGGGATCGCGGGCGGGTGATCTCTCTGCCGATCATCAATGGCGGCGAAAGCCAGCACATGAACACGCCGTACTATCCGGTCCCGTTCTCGCCGGGGATGTTGCAAGGCGTGGCTGACGAGGTGTTCCCGCAGCTCCTGCCGCGCATCACCCTGGCCGACGGCGCCCAGCTGGCGCCGCTGGCCTATGCCGCTCACGTCAAGGTGGACGGGCAGGGCGCGCGGACGACCGTGACCTACGACCAGGACCGGCTGGACCGCCTGGGCCAGAAGGCCCCGGTCGCCGACGACCGCTTCAGCGTCAAGACGACCTATGTGCTGGAGCCGGGCCGCATCCGCCGCACGGACGTGTTCACGCCCAAGCCCGGCGTCGCGGTGAAGGCCGTGGACCTGGCCTTCGCCAGCTTCTCAGGCAAGGCGACGACCAAGGGCGGGGCCACGACGTTCGGGACCGGCGACGTCACGGGCTTCAAGGTCGAGGGTTTGACCTGCTCGACCCGCGCTCTCGCCGACGAGAAGGCCTATCGCAGCCCGACCGGCGCGATGACGGCCCTGACCAGCTGCACCGGCGCCGCTGGCGTGAGCGGGCCGATCACGGTCAGCTGGACCATCTCCTACAAATAACCCGCACCTCTCGTGTCATCCCGGAAGCCTCGCAGAGGCTGTCCGGGACCCAGGGGTAACCGCGCTGCATTGGCCCCTGGGTCCCGGCTCTCCGCTGCGCTGCGGCCGGGATGACAAGCTGTGTTGGCCTCGATTGCAGATAAAGGATCAATTATACGATCGCCAATGCATAGCGAATGCTTCGTATTCATGATGTATTTCGATGGTTTATAGCGCTCACGCGCGTGTGAATGTCGAGTTTACGACTAACATTTATTGCTTCTGTTGGCTGTATTTGTTCGCGCTCCCCAAATCGGGGTGTTAAGCTCTGGCTATCACCGGCACGGCCTTTTCGAGCGCTGGTGACTGAGAGACGAAGCCTCGGCTTCACTCCCGCTCGAAAGGCAGGAGTTGTGTCATGCCTACCTACCTCTTCTACCCGCGACGCGCCGATGGCGTGTCCCTGACCTTCATCGCCAATACCGCCGAGGACGATATCGACGCCCTGGAACTGGCGGCTGAGGTCGCCCAGGCGCACGACTGCGTCGGGGTGTTCGTGTGGGAGCCGGCCGCCGCCGCTGACGGCAAGGACCGCTTCGTCGGCGAGGTCGAACGGCGCGGGGCCGAGGTCCTGCATCAGCCGATGCCGCAGCGCGGAGCCTCCGCGCCGGCTTAAGCGTTACCGGAGCGATCTTAAGGAGGTCGCTCGTGGACAAGCTGTTCGCCAAGTTCGCCAACGTCACGGCCAAGGCCACCGGCAGCCCGCCGGCCTTCCTGATCTGCGTCGCCTTCGTGCTGCTGTGGGCGGTGACCGGGCCGATCTTCAAGTTCTCCGAGACCTGGCAGCTGGTGATCAACACCGGCACGACGATCATCACCTTCCTGATGGTGTTCCTGATCCAGAACACCCAGAACCGCGACGGCCTGGCCTTGCAGACCAAGCTGGACGAGCTGATCCGCGCCACCACGGCGGCCGAGGACGAGTTCATCGGCATCGAGAAGCTGACCGACAAGGAGCTCGAGGCCATGCACGCCCACTGCAAGGCGCGGGCGGACAAGCACATGCGGATCTTCCAGCAGCTGGCCGCCGAGAAGGACGCGCGCACCAAGTCCCGCGCCAAGGGCAGGCCCGCCGCCAAGTCCGGCAAGAAGGCCCCCACCGTCACCAGCCGCGTCAACAGCCGCGCCAAGGCCCTGGCCGCCGGTCACCCCCTGCCCAAGAAGGTCGGATGATATCAGACCACGACAGGGTGGACGTCAGACCTTATCGACGATAGCGGTAACACCGAACGGGCCAAAGTGACGGTCCGACCGGGGAGTATCGCCTTTGCCCAAACTGAAAGCCCTGCGCTGGTGGATCATCGGCCTGGTCATGCTGGGTGCGATCGTCAACTACCTGACGCGCTCGACCATGGGCATCGCGGCCCCGACAGTGCTGAAGGACCTCGGCATCTCGGTGAAGGAATATTCCTGGATCACCAGCGCCTTCCAGCTGGGGATCATGATGCAGCCGGTCTGCGGCTACGTGCTGGACACCCTGGGCCTGCGCACCGGTTTCGCGGTGTTCGCCGCCGCCTGGTCGCTGATCGCCATGGCCCACGGCCTGGTCCACAACTGGCAGGGCTTCGCCTTCCTGCGCGGGTTCTTAGGCCTGGCCGAGGGCTCGGCCCAGCCGGCCGGCATGAAGACCGTGGCGCTGTGGTTCCCGGCCAAGGAGCGCGGCTTCGCCGGCGGCATGTTCAACATCGGCGCCTCGATCGGCTCGGTCCTGGCCCCGCCGCTGGTGGTCTGGGCCGTGCTGGCCTGGAACTGGCGGGCGGCCTTCGTGCTGACCGGCGCGTTCGGCCTGATCTGGGTGGTGCTGTGGCTGTTCTTCTACCGCTCGCCCGAGCAGCACCCGTCGATGACCGACGAAGAGCGCGCGCTGATCGCCGCCGGCCAGGAGGCGCACCTGACCGCCACGGGCAAGCGGCCGTCGATCATCTCGATCCTAAAGCAGGGCCAGTTCTGGGGCATCGCCCTGCCGCGCTTCCTGGCTGACCCGACCTGGGGGACGCTGTCGTTCTGGGTGCCGCTGTACCTGACCCAGACCCGCGGCTTCGACCTCAAGCAGATCGCGCTGTTCGCCTGGATGCCGTTCGTGGCCGCCGACCTGGGCTGCCTGGCCGGACCGGTCATCGCCCACTTCCTGCAGAAGCGCGGCGTGTCGCTGATCAACGCCCGCCGCATCGCCTTCACCCTGGGCGCGGTGCTGATGACCGGCATGATCTTCGTCGGCAAGGTCGAGAGCGCCTACGCCGCCATCGCCCTGCTGTGCCTGGGCGGCTTCGCCCACCAGACCCTGTCGGTGACCGTCATCACCATGGCCTCGGACCTGTTTCCCCGCAACGAGGTCGCCACGGTGGCGGGCCTGGCCGGGATGATGGGCAATCTCGGTTTGCTGATCTTCTCGCTGATGATCGGCGGGCTGGTGACGACGATCGGCTATGACCCGTTCTTCGTGGCCCTGGGCGTGCTCGACATCGCCGGGGCCGTTCTGCTGTGGACGCTCGTGAAGGACCGCGCGGCGCCCCCCATGTCTCCTGAAGCGGCTAAAGTATGAGCGTGATTTCCAACCCCATCCTGCGCGGCTTCAATCCCGACCCGTCGATCGTGCGGGTGGGCGAGGACTACTACGTCGCCACCTCGACCTTCGAGTGGTTCCCGGGCGTGCAGATCCACCACTCGCGGGACCTGAAGCACTGGCGCCTGCTGGGCCGGCCGCTGAACCGTCCCAGCCAGCTGAACATGCTGGGCGATCCCGACAGCTGCGGCGTCTGGGCCCCGTGCCTGACCCATGCCGACGGCAAGTTCTGGCTGATCTTCACCGACGTGAAGCGCTATGGCCGCACCACGGTGGGCGGGGCCTCGGGCGCGTCCCTGCGCGACTTCCACAACTACCTGGTCACCGCCGACAACATCGACGGGCCGTGGTCGGACCCGATCTACCTGAACAGCTCCGGCTTCGACCCGTCGCTGTTCCATGACGACGACGGCCGCAAGTGGCTGGTCAACCAGCTGTGGGACCACCGGCCGGGCAAGAACCGCTTCGCCGGCATCGTGCTGCAGGAATATTCGTCGAACCAGCAGCGGCTGGTCGGCCAGCGCAAGGTGATCTTCGACGGCACGCCGATCGGCCTGACCGAGGCCCCGCACCTCTACAAGCGCGACGGCTGGTACTATCTGGTCACCGCCGAGGGCGGCACCGGCTGGGGCCACGCCATGACCATGGCCCGCTCGCGCAATATCGACGGCCCGTATGAACTGCACCCCGACAACTACGTCCTGACCTCGCGCGATCGCCCGCACGCGCCGCTGCAACGCGCCGGCCATGCCGACCTGGTCGAGACCGCCGACGGCGAGACCTACGCGGTCTATCTGTGCGGCCGCCCGCTGCCCAATCGCGGCCGCTGCCCGCTGGGCCGCGAGACGGCGATCCAGAAGCTGGTCTGGGGCGAGGACGGCTGGCCGCGCACCTTGGACGGCTCCGGTGACCCGACCCTGGAGACCCCTGCGCCGAACCTGCCCGAACAGACCTGGCCCGTCGCGCCGGTGCGCGCGGACTTCGACGGCCCCGACCTGCCGATCGACTTCCAGTGGCTGCGTTCGCCCTATCCGGACGAGCTGTTCAGCCTGACCGCCAAGTCGGGCAGCTTGCGCCTCTATGGCCGCGAGAGCCTGGGCAGCGTGTTCCGCCAGGCCCTGGTCGCCCGTCGCCAGCAGGCCCAGTGCTACTCGGCCGCCACGGTGCTGGACTTCGAGCCCGAGCACTTCCAGCAGGCCGCGGGCCTGGTCTGCTACTACAACGGTTCCAAGCTGCACTATCTGCACGTCAGCCACGACGACGCGATCGGCAAGCACCTGCGGGTGATGAGCTGCAACCCCGACAGCCCGCAGTCCGACAGCTTCACCGCCGAGATCCCGCTGGCCACAGGCCCGGTCGAGCTGCGCGTCGAGGTCGATTTCGAGCGCCTGCGCTTCGGCTATCGGCAGGGGCAGGGGGCGTGGACCTGGCTGCCCGAGGTGTTCGACGCCTCGATCCTGTCCGACGAAGCCACCGCTCCCGGCGCGCCCAACTTCACCGGCGCCTTCGTCGGCATGGCCTGCCAGGACACCTCCGGCATGGCCGCGCCGGCCGACTTCGACTGGTTCGACTACGAGGAACGCGCGTATTCTCGCTAGCTGGGGCCGCTCCCAGAAATTGTGAATTGAGTGATCGGCGTTCAGTCGTAGGGTCGTGAAAAGCCCTCGGGAGGACGCCATGAACGCCCCGGTTTCGATTTCGCAGCAAGACGCCGTCGACTATGCCGGCCTGACCGTCACCCCCGCCGGCACGGTGCTGGGGGCCGAGATCTCAGGTCTCGACCTGAGCGAAGCGCTCAAGCCCGAGATCGTCGCGGCGATCCGCGCGGCCCTGCTGCGCCACAAGGTGGTGTGGTTCCGCGACCAGGACATCAGCCACGAGGCCCACGTCCGTTTCGGCCGCTATTTCGGCGACCTGGAGGGGCATCCCGTGACCGCGCACGTGCCGGGCTTCCCGGAGATCCTGCACATCGAGGCCGCCGACGGCATGAAGTTGCGCGAGGAGATCGTCCCGATCGTCCGCGCCGCCAACAAGTGGCACACCGACGTCACCTTCCGCGAAGCGCCTTCGATGGGCGGCGTGCTGCGGATGCGGCACATGCCGCCGCTGGGCGGCGACACCCTGTTCGCCGACACCGCCGCGATCTATGCCGACCTGCCGCAGAAGCTGAAGGACCAGCTCGAGACCCTCACCGCCGAGCACGACATCATCCAGAGCTACGGCTACCGCGTCGACGAGGCCAAGCGTCAGGAACTGCGCGCCGCCTATCCGCCGATGATCCACCCGGTGGTCCGCACCCACCCGGAGACCGGCGACAAGCACCTGTTCGTCAACAAGGTCTTCACCACCCGCATCCTCGGTCTGCCCGAGGACGAAGCCAAGGCGCTGCTGGCCGACCTGCTGGACCGGGTGAAGTCGCCCGAATACCAGGTCCGCTTCCGCTGGACCCCGAACGCCATCGTCTTCTGGGACAATCGCGCGACCCAGCACTACGCGATCCTGGACTACTGGCCCCAGGAGCGGATCGTCGAGCGCGTGACGATCAAGGGCGAGAAGCCGTTCTGAGGCTGTAGCGCCCCCTCCGTCACGCTGCGTATCCGCAGCGCGCCACCTCCCCCGCTTCGCAAGGGAGGAGAAGGCAGCTCCCTCCTGCCCCGCTTGCGGGGGAGGTGGCGCGGCGCCGATAGGCGACGTGACGGAGGGGGCGCTGGGCTGCTACCCGATCAGCGCCCGGTTCAGGCAGTCGATCAGCGCCTCGCCGGTGAAGGGCTTGGGCAGGAAGCACATCACGCCGGCCTTTTCCGCCCGCGCCCTCTGGGTGTCGTCGGCGAAGGCGGTGATCAGGATCACCGGCGTGTTGTCGCCGGCCGTGACCATGGCTTCCTTCATCTCGACGCCGGTCATGCCGGGCATCTGGACGTCGCTGATCACGCAGTCGGCCTGACCCCGCGCGTCCGAGGCCATGAAGGCGGTGGCGCTGTCGAAGGCCTGGACGCGATGGCCCAGCGACCGCAACAGCCCCTCCAGCGAGACGCGGACCGAGGAGTCGTCATCGACGACGCAGATCAGGGGGGAGGGGGACAAAAGCGGGTTCCTCGAACGCGCGACAGTGGGTCGCGTCATGAAAGTGCCCGAGATCCGCTTCGGCTGGAATTATACGGAGGTTTGTGTCGCTTTGCGTCAGAAACGTTCAAGACGGCAATCAGGCCGGGTCTTCGGGCCGTAGCTTGAGCGCCTCGGCCATGCGGACCAGGTCAGCCAGGCTCCTGGCTTCCATCTTCCGCATCAGATTGCCGCGATGGATCTTCACGGTGATCTCGGACAGGCCCAGCTGGTGGGCGGCCTGCTTGTTCATCAGGCCGCTGGCGACCAGGGCCATGACCTGCTTCTCGCGCTGGCTCAGCGTCTCGTAGAGGGCGCGCAGGTCGTCGAGGCCGCCTTGCTCGGCGCGGGCGGCCTGGTCGCGCTCCAGGGCCGCGGCGACGGCGTCCAGCATGTCCTGGTCGCGGAAGGGCTTGGTGAGGAAGTCCACGGCCCCGGCCTTCATGCCGCGCACGCTCATCGGGATGTCGCCATGGCCGGTCATCAGCACGATCGGCATGCGGATGTCGGCGGCGGCCAGCTTCTCCTGGAAGTCCAGGCCCGAGAGACCCGGCAGGCGGACGTCCAGCACCAGGCATCCGGCCTGATGGGCGTGGCCCGAGGCCAGGAACTCCTGGGCGTTGCCGAACGCCTTGGTCTCCAGCCCGACCGAACGGAACAGGCTGCCCAGCGCCTCGCGCAGGGCGCCGTCGTCATCGACGATATGAACCGTTTGGCTGACCATGGTTCCCGTTAGCTGGACCAGACGCGCGGCCTCGTCAATAAAGGCGATCGGAGATGGGGGCCGCATGATCACCGAAGATGACGAGCGTCGCCGCCAGGACCTGGCCGAGATGCTGGATGCGGCGCATGACGCCATCTTCGTCAGCGACCTGGAGGGCCGGATCACCTTCTGGAATCGCGGCGCGGCGGCGCTGTACGGCCATGCGCGCGAGGACGCGGTCGGCAAGGATCCCGACGCCCTGCTGGCCACCCGCTATCCGGCCGAGATCGCGGACATCAAGGCCCAGCTGATCGAGACCGGCCACTGGGAGGGCGAGCTGACCCGGACCACCGGCGCCGGCGAGACCGTGGTCGTCGACGGCCGCTGGACCCTGCGCCGTGATGCGGCCGGGACGCCGATCGAGGTGCTGGAGACCGGCCGCGACGTCACCGACGCGCGCCAGGCGGCTTTGGCGCTGAAATACAGCGAGTACCGCTACAGCAACGTCTTCCGCGCCATGGCGGTGTCGTTCTGGGAGCTGGACTTCAACGGCCTGGGCGAGGTGCTGGCCGACCTGCAGGCCAAGGGCATGACCGATGTCCGCGCCTATGTCGCCGAGCATCCCGAGGTCGTCCGGCGGATGATCGAGGTCTCCAAGGTGGTCGACGTCAACGACAAGTCCGTGGCGCTGTTCGGGGCCTCGCGCGAAGAGTTGCTGGGCTCGGTGTCGCGGTTCTGGCCGCGGGCCAGCGAGTGGGTTTTCGCCGAGAGCGTGTTCGCGGCCCTTGAGCGGCGCCACAGCTACGAGGCCGAGGCGCGGTTCTGCAAGGCGGACGGCCGCGAGTTCGACGCGCTCTTCACCACCTGCTACCCGCGCGACGGGGTCAAGCGCGGCACGGTGCTGGTGGGCATCGTCGACATCAGCGACCGGATGGCGGCGCAGGACGCCCTGCGCAAGGCCGAGGCCGACTTGGCCCACGCCGCCCGGGTCTCGATCCTGGGCGAGCTGACCGCCTCGATCGCCCACGAGGTCAACCAGCCGCTGGCCGCCATCGTCACCAACGGCGAGGCGGGTCTACGTTGGATCAACCGCGCGGAGCCCGACCTGGAGGAGGCCCGCGCCGCCATGGGCCGGATGATCGTCGAGGGCCAGCGCGCCTCGGACATCATCAGCCGCATCCGGGCTCTGGCCCTGAACAAGGACCCGCAGCGCGCGCCGGTGGCGCTGAACCCGGCGATCGAGGACGTCGCCCTGCTGCTGAAGCGCGAGCTGGCCGCGCACGACGTGCGGCTGATCCTGGCCCTGTCGCCGGACATCGGCGAGATCTCGGGCGACCGGGTGCAGTTGCAGCAGGTGATCATCAACCTGGCCATGAACGGCATCCAGGCGATGGCCGGCCACGCGACGCGGGACCTGACGCTATCCACGCGTCGCGACGGCGAGGCGGTGGTCCTGGAGGTGCTGGACACCGGTCCGGGCGTTGAAGCTCAGGACGCGCAGGTCCTGTTCAAGGCCTTCCACTCGACCAAGGCGACGGGGATGGGCATGGGCCTGTCGATCTGCAAGTCGATCGTCGAGGCCCATGGCGGCGGCATCGCCGTGGAGACCGCGCCGGGCGGCGGAGCCCTGTTCCGGGTGGTCCTGCCGGCGGCCTAGAGCGCCGAGACCGCCAGCCGCACGCCCTCGATGATCACCGCCCACAGCGCCAGCGTCATCGCCACGGGCGCGAGCCGGCGCAGCACGAAGGCGCGGGGCTTGAGCGTGACGGGGACGGCGATGGCGCGCATATCGGATCTTTCTCTGCAAACGTTTTCAGAAGCGGACAAAAGGCGGGTATTCGCAAGCGACTAGAGATTGCGCGACCGGACGGCGCGCTGAAACTGAATGGGAGCAGACCCGAGACGGGGCCCAACGCTGACCTTTAAATGAAGCCGGCTGGTCTCGCTCTGGGCGGGGCCAGCCGGCTCTTGAAAGGTGTCGGACGCGGTGGGGTGCGCCGAGTTCTAGAAGCTTCGTCGAGTCCCCAACGCAAAGCAATGCTTTAGGTTCCCGCGCTTGTGCGACAAACGCGCACAGTCGCCTTTCAGGCGTCAAACCTAGGCGTAGTGGGCCCGGCGCCAGGCCAGGGGCGTCGCGCCGGCCAGCTTGCGGAAGGTGCGCGAGAAGTGGGCCTGGTCGGCAAAACCGCACAGATAGGCGATCTGGCTGAGCGGTTCGGCGCTCTTCAGCATCATCGCCTTGGCGGCCTCGACCCGGCGGCGCATCACGTGGCCGTGCGGCGTGTCGCCGAAGGTCTGCTTGAAGGCGCGGCTGAAATGGCCGGCGCTGAGCGTGACCAGCTGGGCCAGGTACGAGACCGGGATGGTGTCGCCCAGATTGGCGTCGATGTGGGCGCTGACCCGCTTGGCCTGCCAGGGGGCGAGGCCGCCCAGGCTGACGCGGGCCTGGCTTTGGCTCATGTCTCCGGTTTGGGCGGCCTCGGCGATCATCGCGTTGGCCTTGGCCAGCAGGGCGCGGGCGGTGTCCAGGTCGTCGCCCATCGAGCGCTCGGCGCGGGCCAGGATGTCCTTCAGGTCCGGAGCGAACGAACGGACCTCGTTCTCCAGGACCTGGCCGGCGACGACGCCGTCGAAGCGGGCGGAGTTGGTGTCGAAGGCGCGGGCGGCGGGTTGGTAGGACATGGCGTCGATCTCCGTTGTGCCCCTGGGGAGAGGGCTCCGTGTTTCGACGATCAGTGTTCTCCATCCCCGGATCGGGGACCATTCAACCAAGGCTTGGCGGGGACCTGCGTTGGTCTGTCGCACCTATACCTGAGTATGGTTAGCGGTACCGGCGGGGGCTCGCGGGGCCCCCGCCGGGCGCGGCCCTACTTCTGGGCGGCTTCCTTTTGCTTGTAGAAGCCCTGCAGCACGAAGAACGCGGGCTTGCGGCGGCCGGTCGGGGAGACCAAGCCCTTGCGGTTCCAGCCCTGCTGATAGATCGGGTGCTGGCGGCGCGGGGCGCGGAAGTCCTTGAGGATCCAGGGCGACATGCCGGCCAGGGTCGGGGCCTTGGCGGCCATGGCCAGGGTCTTCTCGTAGTACTTCTTCTGGAAGTCCTCGGAGAACTTGCGCATCAGCACCGGGTCGCTGAAGCCCGACAGGGCGTCGGCGCCGAATTCCGAGAACACCATCGGCTTGTCGGTGGCCTTCCAGGTCATGGCCGGCAGGCTGTCGAGCGTGTCGTCGCTGTACCAGCCGTTGTAGGTGTTGGCCGCCAGCACATCCAGCTTGTCGGCCAGCGGGTCGTTCAGACCCATCTCGACCACGCCGTCGTTGGTCTTGCGCGCCGTCAGCAGGGCGGCGGTGACCAGGCGGCTGTCGTCCAGGGCGCGCACGTCGTCGACCAGCTGGTAGAGGAAGGTGTTGCGCGGGTCGGTGATCGGCGTCTCGTTGGCCACGCTCCACATGATGATCGAGGCGCGGTTGCGGTCGCGGCGGATGTTGTCGGCCAGCATGCCGCGCGCCAGCTTCAGGGTGCGCGGATTGCCGAAGTCGACCAGCCAGTAGACGGGGATTTCCGACCAGACCAGCAGGCCCATCTCGTCGGCGACGCGGGTGGTGATCTCGCTGTGCGGATAGTGGGCCAGGCGCACGAAGTTGCCGTGCAGGCCTTCTTTCACTTCGGCCAGCAGGGCGCGGGCCCCGGCCTCGGTGATGGTGCGGGCGGGGTTCTCGCCGAACTCCTCCTCGTGGATCGAGATGCCGCGCAGGAAGATCGGCTTGCCGTTCAGCAGGATCTGGCTGCCTTTGGTCTCGATGGTGCGGAAGCCGACACGGTCGGTCAGCCTGTCCTCGCCGGTCTGGACGACGACGTCATAGAGCTTGGGCTTCTCGGGCGACCAGCGGACCAGGCCCTTGGGCGCGGCGGCCGAGGCGTTCAGCACGCCCTGCGCATCGGTCTTCCCGGTGACGTCCAGGCCCAGTTCGGCGACGCGGACATGGACCTCCTGGCCCGCGGCCTGAGCGCCGTCCAGCTTCACGGTGGCGGCGATCTTGCCGTCCTTGGTCAGGCGCACCCAGGCCTCGTCGACGAAGGTGCCGGGGGTGATCACCAGCCGCATCGGACGGGTGACCCCGCCATAGTTCTCCCAGTCGGTGACCGGCGGCGGCACGCCGTCGGCCTGGGGCGTGGAATCGACGCCGACCGTGACCTGGTTGTTGCTGGCGCGAAGGACGTCGGTGACCTCCATCGAGAACGGCGTGAAGCCGCCCTCGTGCTCGCCGACCGGCTTGCCGTTGAGGAAGACCTTGGCGGTGTAGTTGACCGCCTCGAAGCGCAGGAAGGCGCGTTGGCCGGGCTTCAGGGCCGGGGCGTCGAAGCGGCGCTCGTACCACATCAGGCCCTGGTAATAGCGTAAGCTGGGATCGTGCCCGACCCAGCCCTGCGGCAGCGTCGCCGTGGGGCTGCGGTCCATGTCGTATTCGTAGAGGGCGTTGGGCTTGGCCTTGGTCACCGCGTCGACATCGACGTCGTCATAGCGACGATGGCCCTCGCCCGGCGCGCCGCGATGGAAGCCGGCCAGGCCGTCGCGATACGGGTCGACCGAGTAATGCCAGGTCCCCGAGAGGTCCTGGCCGTCGCGGTTGTCGGCCCGGGTCAGGGTGGGGGAGGAGGCCCAAGCGGTCATGGGGGCCGCCATCGGCGCCGCCAGCATCAGGGCGCACATCGCGCCCGCCAAAGCCTTCAATCCCATCGCTTCCTCCACAGCCGTTCGGCTTGTCGCAGAGGTTGAAGCACGGCCAGTGGCCAGGGCGCAAGGAAAAGTGGTCAGGCCACTTTGCATAAGAAAAGGGCGGCCAGGCCTTTCGGCCGGGCCGCCCTCGTCAGATCGGCTTAGAAGCTCTTGCGAACCGTCAGGCCGTAGGTGCGCGGCGCGTTCGGATAGCCGCTGTAGCTGCCGTCCTGGGCCACCGTCGGGAAGGCCGAGATCAGGCTTTCGTCGTTGGTCAGGTTGCGGGCCCACAGGCCGACTTCCAGCTGGCCGGCGGTCTGGACCAGGCCGATGCTGGCGTTGACGATGTTGGTGTCATAGCTGGCCAGGGTCGGCGACACCGTTTCCGTCAGCTGGACCTTGCTGCTGTGGTCGTATTCCACGCGCGCATAGCCCTGCCAGTTCTCGGTGATGTCGTGGTTGATCGTCGCCGAGGTCGAGAACGACCACTTGGCGATGCCGGCCGGGGTGTCGCCCGTCAGGTTGCGGAAGTTCGGACGACGGCCGGTGGCCGGATCGACCGGGCAGCGGACGGTGTCGAAGGTCACGCAGGCCGCGCCGGTGAAGCTGTCGTACTTCGGATCCAGATAGGTCACCGAAGCGGCCAGGTTCAGCCATTGGACCGGACGCCAGGCGCTGTCGACTTCGAAGCCCTTCACCGACTCCTCACCCGCGTTGACCAGGCTGTAGCCGAGGCCGGTGAAGGCGTTCGACTGGAAGCCTTTGATCGACTGCTTGAAGGCGGCGATGTTGGCGTAACCGCCCGGGAAGCTGGCCTTCACGCCGATTTCGTAGACATCGACGTTTTCCGGCTGGGCGCTGCGGCCCACGCCGTTGGCGTTCGGCGGACGGCTGTCCGACGACAGGTTGAAGGCGCCGGCCTTCCAGCCCGTGGAATAGCTGGCATAGGCGTTGATGGCGCCGAAGTCGTAGGCCGCGCGGACGGCGTAGGTGACCTTGTCGCCCTTCAGCTCGCCGGACTCGGTGGCGTTCGGATAGTTGACCGGGCCGTGGGTCGGGTCGTTGCCGTAGAAGAACTGCAGGGCGCCCAGAGCGCTGTAGATGTTGCCCGGCAGGCCGAGCGCGATGAACTGCGGCACGGCGCCCAGGTTCAGCGCCGAGAACGGGTCGTTCATGACCACGTTCGAGCGGGCCTTCTTGGTGTCGTTCATGTAGGCGAGGCCGCCGGTCAGGGTCAGCTTTTCAGTGACCTTGTAGTCGAACTGGCTGAACAGCGAGTACGAGTCCTGCTTCATCTTGTAGTAGTCGTTCAGGCCTTGGCCGGCCTGGAAGTAGGTCGAGCCGGGACGGATCGACGGCGTGGCCAGGCTCTGCAGGAACTCAAGCGCGTAGATGTTCGAGCGGCCGGTCAGGGCCGGACGGATCGCGGCCGGCAGGGCGGCCAGCAGCGTGGCCGGGACGGCCCCGCCCAGGGCGTCGGCGAACGCGCGGACGTCGCTGCCGTAGGTGATGGTGCGGCCGGTATCCAGCTTTTCGTTCTGGTAGAAGCCGCCGATCAGCCAGTTGAAAGGGCCTTCGCCGTTCGACGCCAGGCGGACTTCCTGGGTGAAGGTCTTGATGGTGTTGGCGGTGCGGTTGTTGGAGATGTCCGCGCCGGTGAAGTCGATGTCCTGGAACGAGGCGTTCTTCTGGTTCCGATAGGCGGTGATCGCGGTCAGCTTGGCGAAGCCGAGGTCATGATCGAGCTGGCCCGAAATGCCCTTGCCCGACAGCTTGTTGGCCGGGTCGGTGTTGAAGATGACGTCGCGGTCGAAGATCTTGGTGGTGTCGCTGATCGGCTTCTTCAGGATGCCGCCGATGGCCAGGGTGGCCGGACCGTTGAAGATCGAGGTCACGCCGCAGCAGGTCTCGTTGATCTTGTTGTAGTCGGCGATGACGCGGAACGAGGTCTTGTCGGTCGGCTCCCACAGGGCGTCGGCGCGGATCGACCAGCGGTCGCGGTCGTTGACGTCGCTGCCGGTGGTCAGGTTGGTGAAGTAGCCGTCACGCTTGTTCAGGCTGCCCGACAGGCGCACGGCCAGGGTGTCGCTGATCGGGCCGGTGATGGTGCCCTTGATCTGGCGGGCGTTGTAGTTGCCGTAGGTGCCTTCGATCTTACCGCCGAACTCGAACTGCGGCTTCTTGGTCACGATGCTGATCGCGCCGGCCGACACGTTCTTGCCGAACAGGGTCGATTGCGGGCCGCGCAGCACTTCGACGCGTTCGATTTCCGGAAGGTCGTCCAGGGCGGCGGCGGAGCGCGAGCGATAGACGCCGTCGATGAAGATGCCGACCGAGCTTTCGATGCCGTCGTTGCCGTTGCCGTTGCCGAAGCCGCGGATGACGAAGTTGGTCTGGCCGGCGGCGTTGAACTGCTGGACCTTCAGCGAGGGGACGACCGACTGCAGGTCGATCAGGTCGCGGACCTGGGCGCGTTCGATGGTCTGCTGACCCGTGACGGCGACCGAGATCGGCACGTCCTGCAGGGTCTGTTCACGCTTGGTGGCGGTGACGACGATTTCCGAGATCGAGTTGCCGTCAGCCTGGGTGGTTTGCGCGTAGGCGGGCGCGGCGATGGCGAGCGCGAGGGCCGAGACCCCCAGAAGATGGACGTTTCTCATTACGAACTCCCTGTTTTTCTTTATTATTTTCCGTACCTCTTCCCGTCCCGCCTCGAGCAATCGCGGGTTTCTTTTGGGGAAGAGCGGATGTGTTGACGTGAGGGAAGGGCGATCCTGGCCGACCGCGCAAACCGCAGAGAGCGATCGCGAGCCCTTGGCCTTGGATGAAGACGCTTTGCGTCATGTTTCCGCCCCAGCGCGGATGGCTTGCATCCATCCGCAACTGACGCTGATTTTAATATGAACTCGATATTCTAGCGCAAGTTAGAATTTTGGGTTTGCACCAGAACGAGTTCAGGTGATGCTGGAAGGCATCGGTAGTCGCCCGTCACTAGAAATGGGCGCGCCGGCGGAGGAGAGAGCGGTTGGCGAAGGGCGTAGACCCTCTTGTCCTGGCGTCCCGTATCTTGGGGGACGACGTCAGGCCGATGGCGCAGAGCCAGAAGTCGGTGAAGAAGCGCGAGGCGATCCTGCGCGAGGCCATCAAGATCATCAACGCCAAGGGCTTCGCGGCGGCCACCATGACCGACATCGCCGCGGCCCTCGATCTGCGGGACGCGGCCCTCTACTACTATTTCCCCAACAAGCAGGCCCTGGCCTATGCCGGCCACCAGCAGTCGCTGGAGCGGTTCGAGGTCCTCCTGGTCAAGGTCGACGCCGACGGCGGCACCGGCCTGTGCAAGCTGCGGCGCTTCCTGAAGGCGCTGCTGGACGACGCGGTGGTCAACGGGCCGCAGCTCTATTTCGGCGACAGCTCGTATCTGGACCAGGATCAGCGCCAGGCCATCGAGGCCTGGACGGCGCGGCTGTCCAAGCGGCTGGAGCTTTTCCTGGAAGAGGGTATGGCCGACGGCACCGTCGCGCCGTGCGAGCCGGCCCTGGTGGTCCAGTTGATGGTCGGCATGCTGATCTGGCTGACCAAGTGGGCTCCGACCACGCCGGGCCTGACCAACGAACGCCTGCTGGAGGCCATCGAGTCGATGGCCCTGAAGGGCCTGGCCGGCCCTAAAGCCCCAGCTCTCCCCGAAGCTTGCGGGTGAGCTTGGCGGCGATCAGGCCATGGGCGGTCTTCAGCCAGTCGGCCACCTCGCCCGAGTCCAGTTCGGCGAGGTCTTCGAAACGCACCCACTTGGCGCGGGCCAGATAGGGCGCGGGGATGGCGCGACCGGTCTCGGTCAGCACCTCGAACGCGACGTCCGAGGCCTTGAACGAGATCCCGCCCTTGGGCACGGCGTTGCCGCGGACGGCGAACATCTTGCCGCCGACCTTGAAGACGTGGTCGTCGCCCCACTGGATGGACAGCGTGGCGCCCGGCAGGGCCAGGCACGCCTTGTCGAACGCCTCCGGGGTCATCAGGCGCCGACGCCCAAGCCGATCGGGCAGACCACGCCGGTGCCGCCGATGCCGCAATAGCCTTCCGGGTTCTTGGCCAGGTACTGCTGGTGATAGTCCTCGGCGAAATAGAACGGCCCGGCGGCGGCGATCTCGGTGGTGATGTCGCCCAAACCCTGGGCCGACAGCGCCTGCTGGTAGGCTTCCTTCGATTCGACGGCTGCGGCGGCCTGGGCGTCGTTCGTCACGTAGAGGCCGGAGCGGTACTGGGTTCCGATGTCGCCGCCCTGGCGCATGCCCTGGGTCGGGTCGTGATTCTCCCAGAAGGTCTTCAGCAGCGCCTCATAGGTGACGGCCTTCGGGTCGAACACCACCAGCACCACCTCGGTGTGGCCCGTGCGGCCGGTGCAGACCTCCTCATAGGTCGGGTTCGGCGTGATCCCGGCCGCGTAGCCGGCGGCGGTGACATAGACGCCCGGGACCTGCCAGAACACCCGCTCCACGCCCCAGAAGCAGCCCATGGCCAGGATCGCCGTCTCCAGGCCGTCCGGATAGGGGCCCTTCAGCGGATGACCGTTGATGAAATGCGTCTCCGCCGTCGGGATCGGCTGCGGACGGCCGGGCAGGGCGGTGTCGGCGGAGGGCATTTCGAGGGTCTTGGTGGTCGACAGCATTTCGGGTCTTTCAACGCGGAAAATCTTCGGCCGTCGTTATAGGCGGTCATGCCGCGTCTTTCATCCGGGAACGCGCTTGCTACCTGACGGTCCCTGAGTATATTGCGCGCCTTCCCGCGCCGGGGGTCTCAACCACCCCCGACACGATTGCGCTGGTGAGGTGGCCGAGTGGTTGAAGGCGCACGCCTGGAACGCGTGTATAGGGGAAACTCTATCGAGGGTTCGAATCCCTCTCTCACCGCCACCGCCTAAGCTATCTTGTTGATATTTTTCATATAATTTTTTGACCGTTTTGACGGTCCTACTTTCGGTCCCATTTTGAAATTTCAATCTGGATGCCAGTGCGCGCGAATTAGGGGCACCGAACCATTGTGGCAGGTGGGATCGGGGTTGATGACCGAGGGGCAGGAAGGGGCTGAGTCACAGTCCTAGCCTCGAATCGCTTCCGGTTATGTAGGCAGCGCCGGGGCGTCGCTCGTGTGATACTGCGCTAATCGGGAATTCGCTTGCCCAGCTCAGATCGCACGGTCCAGATGGCGCTGAAAGAGCGATCGCATCCCCAGCGCTGCCCACGAGCTACAAAAGCTGACGTTCCAAGTCGTCCTTCCGGCGCCGCCAATCTTGCATCACCTGGGTCAACAGATCTTGCCAGTCGTGTCCGTGATCTGGGTGCAGCGCGTGTGCGAGTTCGTGGGCAATAACATAGTCGATGAGGTGAGGTGACGCTTGCACTAGCTCACTGTTCAAAACCAAATTTCCTTTGGATGTGAAGCTTCCCCAGCGCTGAGACATAGCTCGAATTATGAGACGGGGCCTTGCGACGCCCATGCGCAAGAACGGCGGTGCCGTTGCTTCCAAGCGTTCACGGAAAACTCGGTGGCTCTGCAATCCGTACCAATGTCGCAACAGCGTCTTTCGATGCACAAATTCGCTGTTGTGGCGTACAGCGAGAACAATACGGTCGCCGTCCAAGCGGACATTCGGCGCTCCTTCATTGGTCACGATAAGGCGATACTGCTTTCCAAGAAAAAGGTGGGTTTCGCCGCTCACGTATTGGCGGGTTGGAGTTCGGGGGCGCCATCTTTCGCATCGAAGCAATTCGCGCTTGATCCAGCCGCCACGCCTTGAAACGCGCGCGACGATCTCGTCGTCCGTGGCGTGATCCGGTACGTAGGCGGCAACGCTTCCATCGGGAGAGATGACAATTCGCAGTGTGCGCCGATCCGAACGCTTCACGGAAAACGGCAGAACCATCTCGCCCCAGCGGGCAATAAGCTCAGCGGATTCTGCCATCGTCGGCCATTCGCACGCGCGCTGAGGCCAGCACGTCATCGACAATCATGTCGATCACGTCGGGGCCGATGTTGATCTCACCAGACGACAGAATTTGGTCGAAGAAGAAATCGTCGATCGAGTTACGGATACGGTTCTGAAGGTCCCTATCATGCTGCCAGCCGACAGTTCGATTGCGCTCGATGATGTCGGTGATTGCGATGGCGATGTCCGTAGCGGCACCATCGGCATCAAGGCCAACTTTCTTGAGTTCCCGGCGCGCAATACCCCAGAATGCCGTCTCATTGCCTCTCCCCTTGATCGAAGGAGGCGTCGGATCTTCGCTGTCCTCGCGCGTGTCGATACGGTCTCGAAGTGATCGCATCTGATCGAGATAGGCCTTTTCCTCCAGTCGGCGATTCCTGAACGCAGCGATAGTGTCCCGGATGAGCTTGGAAAATCTCTCGAAGAAGACAGGATCCTCGTTCCATTTTTCTTCGATCGCACGCAGGGTTCGGTGGGCGATTTCATCGGCGATCGACGCGTCCGAACGGTTTCCTTTTGCTCTAGCTGCGTCGATGGCTGCATCATCAAATACTGCCAACGGCTCTACGATTGTGATCACCTCATGGGCGGTCACGTGGTTGTCGAGAAGAGCGCGCACGCGTCTTTCATAGTCGGACCAGTCGATCGCGTCAGCGTATCGGGTCTTCACATGAGCACGCAGAGCAATGAACCGTTTCTCATCAGCACGCCACCGCGACATCCGCTCAGGCGGCGTTTCCTCGACGAATGTCCGTGAGGCCACGGCCACCGTGAGTGTTCGGGAGAATACCGATAACGCCTTGTAGAATTCATCCCTCAGGCTCTCGTCGGAGAGAGCGCGGGCATAGGCCTCTTCATCATATTTATTGGAGACGCCGACAAAAAGGTCGAGCAACGCCGCATGCTTGCTGGGAAGAGATCGGGCCTCATCGGCTACTTGGGTCACGGCCTGATTGAGGTCACTTTCATTGAAGCCTTTTAGTGCGTCATTTGAAGTGAGCGCCTCGCCCAAGTCCTGTAAAACGCCGCAGTAGTCGATGATATACCCAAACGGCTTTTCGGGGGCGCCGTCGTCATCAAACACGCGATTCACACGTGCGATGGCTTGCAACAGCCCGTGCTCGCGAAGCGGACGTGCCATATAGAGAACGGTGTTTCGAGGGGCGTCGAATCCTGTCAGCAGCTTATCGACGACAATAAGGATCTCTGGATCACCGGGACCTTTGAAGTTCTCCACGATCGACCGGTTGTAGTTCTCCTCACCCTGCCAACGGTCCATCATTCGGCGCCAGAAGGTCACAACCTCATCGACATTTTCCTCGTCGATGGCGGTCTCGCCTTCACGCAGCTCCGGTGCCGAAATAACGACTTCTGAAGTGACGTCGCCAAACTCGTCCAACAGCTTCTTAAGCGTAATGGCGTCGCGCTTCGACGGTGCGACAAGTTGTCCCTTCAAGCCGGTGCCTTTGAAGTTCTCAGCGAAATGGCGGCTTACGTCGAAAGCGATGCAGCGCAGACGAGCGGACACGCCCATCAACGCACGCGGTCGGCTCATCTTGCGTTTGAGATCGCCCTTTTGCGCGTCTGACAGCCCGCGAGTGACGCGATCGAACCATGCATCTACGGCCGCTTCGTCGATATCCTCCTCAACGTGGCGCCCTTCGTACAAGAGCGGGACGACCGCGCCGTCCTCGACTGCGTCCTTCATCGAATAAACCGGTCGGGCCAGCGTTCCAAATTTGAGGAAGGTATTCCGCTCCTTCGTTGCGATTGGCGTGCCCGTGAAGCCGATCAGGCAGGCGCTCGGGAAAACCTCCCGCATACGGGCGTGCAGGCTATCCAGATCACCATACTGACTGCGATGGCTTTCATCGACCAGAACGAAGATATCGGCGCTGTCGTCCACCACCCGGCGCTTATTTAGCCCAGCCTTGAACTTGTTTATTACGGTGGTGATGACTGGGGCTTTGCGTTCGATCAGTTCGATCAGGTGCTCGCCCGTCTTGGCCCTGACCGGCGATAGCCCAGTAGCGCGGAAGGTATCGGCGATCTGCTTATCGAGGTCGGTCCGGTCCGTCACCATCACTAGCCGCGCGTTCGGCGAGGCCATGACGAGCGCCTTGGCCAACATGACCATCGTCAGCGACTTGCCCGAACCCTGAGTATGCCAGACTACCCCGCCTTCACGCCTGCCGGAGCCATCGCGTGTCTGCACGCGGCGAAGTAGGTCGTTCACCGCGAACATCTGCTGATGCCGAGCGATCTTCTTTACTGGACCGTCGAACAAGGTGAAGCGCCGCGCCATGTCCAGCAACCGTTCGGGGCGGGCGAGGCTGATCAGGATCGAGTCGAGTGGCGTCGCAAAGCGCGCACCGGCCTCCGTCAGGTGACTGTGTCTCGCCTTGTGAATAGCGAAGTCGGCGAAGATCGATCGTGCCTCGATCTCGTCCATTTCGCGCGACATCACATTGACGATCTCCTCTGGCGTGTCCTCCAATTCCTTCCAGGCCGCCCAGAACTTCGCCGGCGTACCGACCGTAGCGTAACGCGGAAGGTGGGGGCTGGCGGCGATAAGCAGTTGTGCGGAAAAGAACAAATTGGGCGCGCCGACGTCGGGCTTCTGATTGCGAAGCTGCTGACTGATGCCCTGCATCGCATCTTCCTGGCTGCGCTTCACCTCAACCACCGCAAAGGGGATACCGTTCACGAACAGCACGATGTCCGGCCTGATCGCAGCCCCTCCAGGCCACTCAACCGGAAATTCGGCGGTCATATGGAAGGCGTTGGCGCGCCAATCCGCCCAGTCGATATAGTGGAGCTGGTGTTCACGGGCCTGGCCGTCGATGGTTTGCGGAAGGGCGATGCCAAGTTGAAGCAGATCGGTCACGACCTCGTTGGTACGAAGGAGGCCATCGAAACGAACATCCCGCAGCCGGTCGATCGCAGTGATGATGTTGGTTTCGGAAAATGGGTGCGAACGCTTTCCTCGCCGGATGTGGTTCAGGCGGGATAGCTGCGCAGATAGGATGTCCTCCAGCAGCACGGTAGAGCCGCGATACCCCCGCTGGCGCTGCGCCTCGGCGCGCGTGACGTAGTGCCAGCCAAGCGCCGACAGCGTTTGCAATGCCTGAAGTTGCGCGCCACCGGCTTCGGACAGCGTAAATTCCGGGGAATCGTTCATGCGGCGACTGTGGCGGGCGGGGTCTTGGGCCTGCGCTTGGCCTTGGTTGTCGTTGACGCTGGCTTAGCTATCCAGGCGAAGGCGCACTTGTAACCCAACGCACGCAGTTCGTTCGCGGCCTGCCGGAAAGTAACAAGGCTGAAGAAGGGAAGTCGGTTTGTGCCAGCACTCAAGCCGGAGCAAATCACAGCATAGACAATAAGATGCGCTGCCTCATTATAAGGAGTCCCAGAGGAAGCGACGAGCGCTTGATAACCGGTCAAGCCAAGTACTGTTTCTTGACTGGCAATTTGCGTCCTCAGGAGGTCACGAAACGCCCCATCCATCTTCATCACACGGGCCGACACCGTTCCCTGATTAAAGAGGTGGCTAAGGCGTGATGACGACGTCTGGTCCTTCACATGGATCAATGCCCCAGTGCTGTCGAGAAAATCACAGGCTTCGATCGACGAGGAAGCGCCGGTTGGCTTCACCAGTTTGCGGTCAAGGCAAAGCATGTTGTGGCCGCCGATCGCGACCCGACCATTGTATGTTTCCTCATTTTCATCGGCCAGAGCGTCAGGCATCACGTGTGCCGTGATCCCGGCAAAGAACGTGGTGACCTCATTCGCGAGACTGGTATCGATCCGATACCAACGATCTGCGGAGAGAACATATTTCTCGCCGTTCAGGTCCGTTTCGAAGACGAGGCATTCTTTGATGCGCCAGCTCTGGCCATCGTCTTTGCCTTCAGCGTTGCACTCGCAGACTTTGTGCCCAGCGAGAAATCCCGGCTCATAGCTGGCCAACGCCTTTTCGCGGATGTCAGCAACGTAGCCCCCAATCTCAAGATCGGTGTGAACGTTAGAACAGTTAAAGCCTTTATACCGGATGTGACGTGCCTTCTCCGGATCATAAATGACTGGATAGGCAAGGTGCAATGTTTCTGGAATTGCGCCAGCCAAAGTGCTTTTCAACGCTGCGACCAATGCCGAGTCGAGAAAATCTATCGTTGTCTTGTCGCGAACATGCTTGATCTGGTCGATCCAGGCGAAGTTCGCCTTGTAGTCCGCCCTGCCGAAGGCGCCAAAGGCATCGGCGCAAACTTGCGGTAGGTCGGCGACTTCCATTTCCTTGGTCAGCGTCAGCCCATCGCTGCCCGCGACGCGTGATGCGAATGCAGCGATCTTAGGCTCGCCCGCCAAGCCGCGCACGATGTCACGCTCTATATCGATGCTGAATGCCGTCTGGTCGGAACGTCGGGCGGTCTGGGTCCGGCGGGAGGTGGTATTCTCGTCTGGTGTGCGAATGTCAGCGCTGCGCAGCTTGTCAGGATCAACGGTGTTCAAAACCACGCGCAGCCCGAAATCTTGCTCAAATGCGTCTGGGTCGAGCTTCACATGCCCCAGTCCAAATGAGACCGCAAACCAGCGGCCGACTTTCGGAATAAAGACGAGTCCATAAGCGCTTAAATTGGCGAGCTTGGCTTTCTCTGTATCCGAGAGTTCAAGGAACTTAGACCATTTCGGCGCGCCGCCGCCGATTGTATCGAGCGCGATCTGCGCACCTTCGAGCTTATCCCAGGCCGCCAACTGAACGCCCGCGCGCACACTATCAGCCGGTTGTTTTCCATCACGAAGCAAGCGGATGGAAACGGTCTGGGATTTCTTCGTCATGCCAACGCTCCCACCTGAACCGCCCGTTGCGTAGCGGCGAGGTCAAATTGCCGATCCAGCCGCCATTCTCCGACCAACAGCTTTTGCATTAGGCCGCGCTTTTGCTTTACAAGAGCTCCGATAGTAGCCGCTGTTTCCGCGATCTCTTCACTCATAGCACTCAATATAGCAGAACGACATTTCTGCTCGCTGAATGACGGAACGGGAACTTCGCTCTCAAAAAATAATTCCCTATTGAAATTTTTCCTGACGACGCTCGCCCTCTCAACAGCACATGACACTAGAATTTCCCTAAATGCATCCGATCTAACTAAATATTTGAAGTATTGTGGATGTGCACAATCTTTAAATCGATACACCTTGTAGTCAGGCGAAATGCAGACGTCGACTTTCTCGCTGCTAACGTCAACGGATCCAAGCCAGAAATTCAGGCCGCTTAAGGCGAATTCACCAGGCCTGAGTATCATGTGCCGAGAAATATCGCTATTTGCAATTCGTTTGCTAAATTGTTCAATTTGAGGTGTTAATCCTTCTCGTGTCACCGAGTACACCTCTAGTGAACGCTCGCTTCCGACGCGATCTCGGGAGATCGTCATCAGCTCTGACAGCGGTCTCCAATCATCTGAACCATTCCAGATGATTTGCTTCATGACGCCGCCGAATCGCCGCCGCTTAACCTCTAGCAGCCGCTTCGCGTGGCGAATGGCTTGATCCCAGGCATCGAGCACCGCCACGATACGCTCTTGCTCCGGGAGCGGTGGAACAGCGATCTCAACTTCATCGTAGAATGCCGATGGATTTATATTTGCCTGTGAAATGGCCCTGGTTACCAGTCGATCAATCTGTTGCTTACTTCGGCTAGTAGACAGGGCAGCTAGAGTAAATCTTGGATGGGCCTTTTCGGGTCGAGCGGGATAACGAACTAAGTAAGATGCAAAGACGGCTGCCTCGTCACGAGACCAAACCGCCATCTTGCCGACTAGATCGGGACTATTGGTGCGGTTAAGAAGCAAGTCTCCTTGCCTCAAAAGACAATTCGCAATTTCACTTTCACTAGCAACGACTAGCGTTCGAGGCCCATCTGAAATTTGGCCATCAACTATGTCCTTCATGCCGATGATCGGCATGTTTCCTTCCGGCTTGGCGGCAAGCGAAAGGCCGTATTGTGGCGGGCCAACGACTTGATTCAGTGGGCACCAAAACCAACCATCTGGAAGCTTCGCCCTCACGCCTCGCCTCCACCGGAGATCTGGCTCTTGCGCCACTCACCATAGGTCTGCCCCGTAACGGCATGCTTCCAGTAACGCGGCCCGCTGACATTGCCGCCGTACACGACCCGCGATGCGCCAGAAGGAGAATCAAAGGCGGTGTCTGCTGTGAAGCGCAGGAATTTGCCGTCGGGGGTGACTTCCAGTGCCCCTTCGACGATCATTTCGGCGCGCCGCCGTTTCAGCGGCTCGGCACAGCTCGGCACCTCTTGACGCTTCGCTAGCGATCCCGCCAGCACAACAAATTCGCCGTTTGCCTCTCGCGCCTTAGCGTCTGCACCAGATTCCGTGAAGGTGAAGACGGGGCCATCTACGTTTGGCGCAAACGGCTTGCCCGGCTCGGATTTCGTCGGTGCAGCGGATGCCGCGCCAGCTTCATGACCGGCTGGCCGGAGGATATCAAAGCCGAGCACTGGGAGCAGCACCTCAATCTCGTCGAGCACGCGCTCCATATCGGCGATTTCGGGCTCAGGCAGACCCTTGAACGGCGGCTCAGTGCCGTTGACCAGCTTGGCGCGACCCGCGCCACGAATGGCCGCGATGACGCGACTTTCCAGATAGCGGCCATGCGCCTTGGTCAAATTCTCGTCCTTGGAGACGATCAGCACAGCACGGGTGAAGAAGTCCTTCGACTCGTCGGAATCGTGCGCGGCCAGGCGGGTCCGAACTTGATCGCCCTCGCCGACATAGACGAGCTGACGCCCCGGCAGATCAGGGTCGGGACCGACCAGCAGGTAGATGCCAGTCCGCGTTGCTTCCTCGCGCCGGATCAGATCCGGCAACGCGGTGCGCGTCGCAACAGCGGCGCGGACAGACGAAACGCCAAGTTCAGCGGTGATGACGCCAGAAGGCGAGCCATCGACAAGGTAGAGCTTGAGGGTGCGGCCCCGGCGCGCAGGCGGCTTGGCGAAGGGGTCAGACATCGATGCCGAGTTCCTTGAGATAGCGGTTCATCTGCTCGCGGTTGTCGGCAAGCTGACGCTCCAGGTCCCGGATTTCGTTTTGCACCGCCTGGATATCGATTTCGGGTTCAGGCTCGAACGTATCGACGTAACGTGGGATGTTGAGATTGAAGCCATTCTCCTCAAGTTCCTCGAGCGTGGCGCGATGAGAGAAGCGTGCGACCTCCAGGCGTCCTTCGCGGACCCGCATGATTTCGGCGATGTCGCTGTCCCGAAGTTTGTTTTGTTTCTTGCCGGGATCGAAGCTGCGGCTGGCGTCAATGAATAGGACATCGCGCTCATGGTCGCGCTTGCCGCCGCTTTCACGCGCGCGGTCGAACACCATGATGCACACGGGGATGCCGGTCGTCGGAAAGAGCTGTGCAGGCAAGCCGACCACAAGGTCGAGCAGATTTTCGCGCACGATCGATTCCCGAATACGTCCCTCCGCTCCGCCGCGAAAAAGCACCCCGTGGGGGGCGACCACAGAGACGCGACCTTCGCCGGGTCGGGCCGTGGCGAGCATATGCAGGATAAAGGCATAGTCGCCCTTACTCTTGGGAGGCACGCCCCGCGTAAAGCGACGATAAGGATCGGCCGCAGCGTCCTCGGCACCCCATTTATCTAGGCTGAACGGGGGGTTGGCGACGACCACATCGAACCGCATCAGATGATCGCCCTCGATCAACTGCGGCCCGTTCAGCGTGTCGCCCCACTTGATGTCCGCTGCGTCGAGCCCGTGCAGAAACATGTTCATGCGGGCGAGTGCGCGAGTCTGGCCGTTCGACTCTTGGCCGTATAGCCGAAAATTGTCGCCGCTGACTTCCTCGCCTGCCCGGATGAGTAGTGAACCGGAGCCGCAAGCCGGATCGCAAATGCGGTCCCCAGGCTTCGGAGCTGCGAGCTTGGCTACGAGCTCAGACACCTTGCGCGGGGTGAAGAACTCTCCAGCCTTTTTTCCTGCTTCCGAAGCGAAGCGCTCGATCAAGAAGATGTAGGCATCGCCGATTATTTCTTCCCGCACGGTGCTGAGGTCCAGCTCAGCGAAATCCTCCAGCAGGGTTTTCAGCCGGCGATTACGGTCCTTTGTCTGGCCGAGGTTCGACTCGGAATTGAAATCGATATTACGGAAGACGCCCTTGAGTTTTGGGTCGTTGGCCTCTTCGATCGAATCCAACACCTCATTAATCAGCTCGCCAATGTTGTCGGCGGCGCGGCGTTCGTGGAGGCTGTAGAAGTCACCAAGAAAAGTATCGACTACCTTTCCCGCGCGGTCCCTCTGCTCGAACATTTTTAACTTGAAGCGCTCACGTTCCATCAAGCGGTTCACACGTAACTCCCGGGTTTCGACCGGGGTGTCCTTAAGTCGATCCCAGTGCTGCGCAGCATGGGACTTCCACACATCTGAAATGTATTTTAAGAACAGGAACGCCAGGACATAGTTCTTATACTGGTCAGCGTCGACGGCTCCACGGAAGGTGTCGCAGGCTGCCCAGACGGCGTTTCTGATATCTTCTGGACGTGCTGGGGTGGCCATAGGCGTTCCTATCTCAACAGCGCGAACGCGCGCTCAAGTGAGGTTTCTGCGAGAGTGCTCTCGACGGCGATTAGTCGGCTGGCGAGTTCGCGGCGGCGTTGAATACATGAAGCCAAGCCGCCGATCACCTTCTGACGCTCGATCGATGGAAGCGGAATTTGAAGACCTGCAATCGCGTCCTTGGGTATGCGAGGGAGGCTAGCGCCAGCCGTACTCTTGCGAAGTATGACGCCTGTCTCCGGGCGCATCAAAAACGCCACGAGATAGTCTGGGTCGAGCTGGCCCGGATCTGAGCGGATCAAATAAATATCGAGCGCGACGTATGCGCCGAACTGAGATTTCTTGGCTTTGATCGCTGACGCACGCTCGCCTCGCGCGGCTAGCAGGATGTCGCCCTGTTGTATTGGGACCGCTCTGCCCGCCGTTGGTCGGCGCCCCAGCAGTAGGTCGACGTCGCCCGCTCCCAGGTTGCGAATTTGCACAAACCGGCAACCGTCCTCATTCGCCGGTTCGGGGTTCACCCCGCTGAAAATAATCGCCGCATCGGAAAGCCTGGCCATACCAGACGTTATGCGCTCGAATTGCCCAGCTATCAAGAACCCTCGTTAGAGAAGCTCTCATACGTCATTATTTATAAGTCGCTGTGTTGGCTCGCTCGACCTCGTCGGCAAGATCTAAGACCTGAGCTACCCGCGCCGCCGTTCGTCCCCAGCGGGCGGCGGCGCATCCTTCTCGATCGCTCGCCGCCTGAGCGCCAAACCCGCTTGCATTCTGGCACCTGCTTCCCACTGTTCCACGGTGCTTTCGCTTGTGTTGAGAAAGCGAGCGAAGACCGGTTGGCTGACGTGATTGCTCTTGCGGAGCTGCCTTATCTGCGGGGCTCGGTCATAGGCGACACAGTAAGCACCCGCCGGCGAACTCACGCATCGTGGCCTTGTTTATCGTACCGGCCCGGTAATTCCGGCGACGTTGTAATGGATCGCCTTGGGGAGAACACGCGCATCAGGGCGCGCTCAGTGAGCCCACGCTGATCGCACAGCGCGTTGCGCCCTTAGCCTTTTGAGCGGCCGCTACACATCGAGCCAGCACAACACGGTTTTGCTCAACGATCCGCTGCGCAGTTCGCATCTCCTGCCAACGCTGCGGGTTGGCAACAGCCATCAGTCGCTCGCCGGCCGGCCATATTTCGCGGCGTAGCACGTGCGCCGCCCTTTTCTCCGGCCACGCCCAAGCTGCTGGCGCGGCATTGACGATCATAGTCGGGACGCTCGCGTAGAGAATTGCGCCAGCGACGACGCCGACAGCTGCCGCCTGGATCAAGCGCCAGTTCTGCAAGCTGGCCAGCCGCGCACGGTCAATCCACCCATCGAGATCGCGAGCAGAGCGTTGAAGCGCATCTTGAGCCTGATGCACCGCCGCGCGGTCCTGCCGCCTAGCCTCGTCCCCCGCCGCCGCGATCTGCCGCGCCAGGTCTGCCGGACTCAGGCCAAAGGAGGGACTGGTCATCACCTTGCCGAGCCGTCCCACCGCCACCGACATACCCTTGGCGATCTCGCCCAACGTCTCGCTGTAATCCGGCGCGGGCGCACGCTCGGCCGCGAGCCCCGCGACGGCGACAGTCAGCAAAGCGACCTCCCGCCGTAGCGCCTCGAACGCCGCCGCCGCATCGACAGTCTCTGCTGGCGCACCATCCTGCTCCATCGTTCATCTCCTAGATGCCAAGCCCGCGCCCACGGCCGATGCCGAGGTATTCGATGAGCCCCTGCCCGACGCTGCGCCCCATGTTGGAAGGGAGGCCCAGCTCGGCCCGCCGCCCGCGCAGCAGCGACTCCACCTGCGGATCGCGCTCCAGGTTCTTGGCCATGGCGCCCATACGTTCCTTGACCTCCCGGGCGCCCGTCATGTCGCCCTCGAAGTGCAGCGCTGATCGCTGACGCTCCAGACTCTGCCAACGCTCGACGAATCGATCTGCCCGCAAACGTGGATCGGCCCGCACCTCGGTCTCGAGCTGAAGAACTTGGATCGCCCGCTGTGTCCGACCGGAAGCGATCTCGCTGGCCAGACCAGGCTCTCGCATGTAGGCCCGCTCCAGATCCTTGGCGGCGTGAGGGCCGACCTCGCCCATGGCCTCGCGGGCATCCACCAGCGCCTGCCGCTGGTGCGCCGGCACCGGCAAGCCGCGGTCGTTCATCCGCAAGACGTCGACCGCGGCGCGGGCGTGACGTTCGATCGTGCTTTGCTGGTCGAACTGGCCGATCTTCCGCGTCACCGTCACCGGCTGACGCGGCGGGTTGATCGGCTTAAAGCCTTCGAACATCCCGCGCTCGCGCTGCGGCGGCTCCTTCGGCCGCATCGACGCCGGCACATGGATCTCGCGCCGCTCCGCAAAATCGCTGGCCATGTCCTTGGCCCGCTCGCGCGACAAGGCGCGGGTCAGCTTGCCGAGATCCTCGAACTCGTCGCGGCCGTAGTGGAGCTGCACGCTGTCGCGGTGACGCGAGAGGGCGACATAGGCGCCGTGACGATCCATCCCCGGCGTCGCGAGCACATGTGCGCGATCGACGGTGACGCCCTGGCTCTTGTGGATGGTGGCGGCATAGCCGTGATCGACCTGGGCGTAGTCCTTCAGGTCCAAGACGACCGATCGGCCCGCGTCGAGGCGCACGGTCATCTGGCCGGCCGATACCCCCTCGATCTCTCCGAGCATGCCGTTCTTCACGCCTAGCCCGCGATCGTTCTTCAGGAACATCAGTCGATCGCCCGTCGCGAACGACCGCTCGCCGCGCTCGGCCTTAACCGTCACGTCGTCGCCCAAGGCACCGGCCTGGCGCAGCCGCTCGCGGGCGGTCAGGTTCAACTCGCGCACCTCGTCGTTGGTGTGGGTGAGGATGATCCGGCTCTTACCCGGCTCGGCCACGCGCTCGCGGTCCCAGCGCTCGACCAGATCCTCGCGCGCCTGATCGCGGGTCTCGGCGGCGTGTATCATGCCGCGCGTCTCGTAGGCCGCCAGCGCCTCGCCCGTCCGACCGGTCGCCAGATGCCGGGTGGCGTCGCGCTGCCAGTCTTCGTCCTGGCGGCGAACCTGGGTGATTTCGACATGGGAATGGCGCTCGGCGATCGACCGAAAGGCCGCGCCGGCCTCGATCGCCTGAAGCTGCTCGGGATCGCCGACCAGCACCACCTTGGCGCCGGTCTTCTCAGCGGCCGACAACAGCCGTTCCATCTGCCGCGAGCCGATCATGCCGGCCTCGTCGATCACCAGCACGTCGCGGGCGTCGAGCAACTCGCGGTCTTTCGCCCACTGGTGTTCCAGGCTTGCGATGGTGCGCGAGGCGATGCCCGACCCGCCTTCCAGGTTCTCGGCGGCGATGCCCGACAGCGTGAGACCTTGGACGCGATAGCCGGCGTCCTCCCAGGCCTCACGGGCGACGCCCAAAAGCGCCGATTTGCCCGTGCCGGCATAGCCGACGACGACGCCTAGATCGCGCCCCTCGGTGACGTGCTCGAACGCCGCCTTTTGCTCGTCGGAAAGGACGAGACCGCGTTGCTCGGCGCGCGCCAAGGCGCGCCGCTGTTCCAACTCGCTAACGCCGTGCGCCCGGCGCTGCGCCATCACTTCGCTGGCGCGATGCAGCCGGTCCTCTACGGCGATCATCTCGCGGCTGGTGAAGCGGTCCTGACCGCGCCCGTCCTGGCCCAGCGCCACGATCTCGGGCGAGGTCTGCACCGCACTCATGGCGCGGTCGAACTGGTCTTTGCCGTCCGAGTGGCGGTGGATGAACTTCGCCAAATCCTGCTGCGTGAACGTCGCTTGCTGGTGGGTAATGGCGTCCAGCGCGATGCGCGGATCGGCGATGATCCGCTCGCCATTCTCGCGCGCGATGCGGTGATGATCTTCGAGCCGTTCGGTCTCGACGCCCTCGCCGGCCATGCGTCCGGCCGCCGGGCCGATCTTGTGCTGCGGCTCCAGGTCGATGCCTTGGTCTTCCAGGCTGCGGTGATCGATCCGCGCGTCGATATCCAGTTGGGCCAGCCGCTCGTTGACGTGTTGGGCCCACGCCTCGCGCCAGTGCTCGACCAGCTCGGTGCGGTTCCAGTCGCGAACCTTGGCGCCAAAGCCCTCCTCGCCGACCTCGCGCATCGACAGCATGACGTGGGCGTGGGGCTTGGCCAGACCGTCTGGGCCGATGTCCCAATGCACATTGAGGTCGGCGACCATGCCGCGATCGACCATCTCGCGCTGGACGAAGTCGCGGGCCAACGCGACGCCCTGCGCCTGGTCCATCTCGCGCGGGATGGCGAACTCGACCTCGCGTGAAAGCTGGGCGTCCTTGCGCTTTTCGCCGGCCTCGACGGCGTTCCACAGCGTGGCGCGGTCGGAGAGCTGCTCGGGCGCGCCGTCCGGCAGCATGATCTCCGAGTGGACGACACCGCTCTTGTTGGTGAAGTCGTGGTCGCGATCCAGCCGCTCATCGCGCAGTCGGCTGGCGGAGCGATAGGCGGCCGAGGCCACGGCGCTGGCCCCGGTCGCGCGGCTGATGACTTTGACGCTGAAATGGTAGATCGCCATGGCGACAGACCAAGTACTACTCTGAGCGCACGTCGGCACGACGTATAAGCGCGCCCTCCCAAGAAAGAGTCTCGGGAGGGACCGGCCCGTCCCAGTGTGTTCCGGCGACCTTACAGCATTCCCGAACGTTCTGTTTTAGGCTTGGCGCATACTCGAAACCTGGAGACTTGGGATGCGCAAGCCACGAGACTTCGACGCTGAACTCAAGAGCCTCGAAGACAAGGCTAGGACCCTGAAGGATCGCAAGGTCAGGCAGCTTGGCGAGCTGGTGATCGCCACCGGCGCCGACGCGCTCGACATCGACACTTTGACCGGCGGGTTGCTGGATCTGGCCGAGGCCGGGAACGCCGCGCGCAAGGAAGGCTGGAGAAAGCGCGGCGCGGGATTCTTTCGCGGCGGGAAGGACGGCCCTGCGCCAAGCGCTAGCGGCGACCAATGACGCCGAGCAACGGGCAAGAGCCGCGCGACATCGTCTGGAGGCGCAGCTGGCCCGGCTCGACACCCGGGCGTGGGTGGTGAAGCGGCGCGAGCGCACCCGCCACCTGATCGAGTTGGGCGGCTTGGTGCAAAAGGCCGGCCTCGTCGAACTGACCCGCGATGATCGCGCCGCGCTCTACGGGGCCTTCACGTTCCTGGCGAACATGCTCAAGGCCGACGATGCCGAGCACACCCTGGCGCTCTGGCGGCGTGGCGGAAAGCGGGCATTCGAGGCTGAATCCCGCCCGGCGTCGGAGATCCGCTAAAGAGTATTGTCAGGCCTTATCGCGGCCTTCCTCGTCGGCCATGGCGCGCACGAGATCGAGGACCTGGCGACGGACGCGGCTCCGACCGATCTTCGGGAACATCTCGGCCAGTTCCAGGCCCTCGGGCGTGTTGAGGAAGTCGGTGATGATCCGATCAGCGGCAGCGCCAACGTCATCGCTTTCGTTGGTCACCGGGTCGGCCAGGCCATCGAAGAAGAACGACACCGGGACCTGGAGCGTCTTGGCGATATCGTAGAGCTTGCTGGCGCTGACGCGGTTGGCGCCGCGCTCGTACTTCTGAACCTGCTGGAAGGTGAGCTTCAGCGCGTCAGCGAGCGTTTCCTGGCTGATACCCAGCATCTTGCGGCGCATGCGCACGCGGCCTCCGACGTGGATGTCGACGACGTTGGGCGTGCGGGCTTCAGGCGTATCGGTCACGAAAGGCTCCATGGTCGGTTCGCCGGCAACGCCGACGATCCCGGAAAGTGCTTGCGGCGCAGAAACGCCTCGAAGCGTGGCTTTTCAAGGTCGTTCTCCACTCGCGCTAGTCGCGTGTGGATTCGACGTGTCCGGATCAATCGGCGATGCTGCGGGAATGTCCAAGTACGTTGGGGTGGACGGCCCCTGCACGGCATCGAAATGCTGGATCGAGGTTGTCGCCAACCTTTAGCAATGGAGACCGTCCATGGAGAAAATCGCCCGTATCGGCGTGGATACCTCAAAGCACGTCTTCCAACTTCACGGCGTCAACAGCGCCGAGCAGACCGTGCTCAAGAAGAAGCTTCGGCGCAGCGACATGGTCCCGTTCTTCAAGGCCCTCGCGCCCACGGTCGTTGCGCTGGAAGCCTGTGGGGCCTCACACCACTGGGCCAGGTTGCTTGGTTCGCTGGGGCACGAGGTCAAGCTGATCGCTCCGCCGCTGGTGCGGCCGTACGTCAAGCGCGGCAAGAACGACGCCGCCGACGCCGAAGCGATCTGCGAGGCAATGAGCCGCCCGACAATGCGTTTCGTGCCAGTGAAGAGTTCGGAGCAGCAGGCCTCGCTGATGCTCGTTGGCGTCAGGCAACAACTGGTCCGAATGCGAACCCAGCTGGCCAACGCCATTCGCGGCTATGCCGCCGAGTTCGGCCTCATCACGCCAAGAGGCATGTGCAAAATCGAACCACTCCTAGACCGAGTTGCGGGTGATCCAGACATACCGGAATTGGCGCGCGACTTGTTCGCCCTGCAGGCCCAGCAATACGCTGCTCTGCAGGAAAAGCTGGAAACGCTCGAAGCCAAGTTGAAGGCATGGCATCGCGCCAACGAATGTAGCCGACGCCTAGCGGAGATTCCTGGCGTTGGTCCGATCGGCGCTGCATTGCTCCAGATGAAAACGCCCGCGCCCCAACTATTCGCCTCGGGTCGGCAGTTCGCCGCCTGGATCGGATTGACGCCGAGAGATCATTCGACCGCCGGGAAGGCCAAGCCTGGCGCCATCACGCGCGCCGGCGATGAAATGCTCAGAGCCAATCTCGTGTCCGGCGCCACCGCCTTGTTACGGCAAGTACGTGCGGGACAAATCCGTAGCGCCCCTCGCTGGGTGGTTGGACTGCTCCAGCGCAAGCCGCCGAAGCTGGCGGCCGTGGCGATGGCCAACAAGATCGCTCGCATCGCCTGGAAACTGATGATCAGCGGCGATCGATACGTGAGGGAGGCCGCGCCAGCAGGAGCACCGGCCGCCGCCTAGAAGATCAATCGACCTGGTGCGCCAAATTTCGGAGCGACCGGGTGGATCCGATGCCTGAACTTGCAGGAACGAGGAGATGGCGTGATCGATCGATCCCTGACAGGGGGCTGCTCAAAGAGGATCTTGGCCCGAAGAGGCCGCAAGTACGTTTGAGAACCTTGTCGCGGAGCCCATCTTGGCCAGCGTTCTACCGAGCGCACCAACAGGCCGGACATACGATCGCAAGCGATCAGATCATGTTCTCAGTCGTCTTGCAGGTAGGGGGCCGTCCACATACGATCCCCTGTCGGGTCATCTGCGTCGCCAGCGTCAAGACGAACTCGAACTGACCTTCGCCGAGATCGAGCGCATCCTCGGCGCCATGCTCCCCAAAAGCGCAGCCCGACAACAGTGGTGGGCCAACACCACCGATCCATACACCAGCCAGGTGCAGCGTAAGGCGTGGGGCGACGCTGGCTACGACGCCTTCCTCATCGCCGGCAAGGACCGTGTTCGCTTCAAGCGCGTACGCTGACGGGTCCGCTTGGCTGGGCCTATCCGGCCGGCCACCGAGCACGCGGCCACCGACCATCTTCGCTTGGAGACAAGACGCCCTGGATCGCTTGGTGGAACAAGGGCCGGACGGGCTGGCGCGCGTCAAGGGCGCGCCCGGCGGGCGCGTCGCGGAGCGACGGCGAAGCCGCCCTTGACCCGCACCATCCCGCCCGGCAGAGGCTCTCCAAGCGCTCCAGGGCGAGCACCGACCGTTCCGGTCCTGGCTCCCGCAGATTGGGCAGGGCAAGGCGGTTGCCGTGGGTGGAGTGGCTATCGCTTGCAAACGGGCGCCCCGCAGTTTGGACAGCGCGCGGTGCGCAACTCCTCCATCGTTGCCTTGAAGAGGTCGTAGCCGTCGCCTTGCTGGTGGACCATTACTCTCAGCGCCACTTCCAGCTTGGCGACGACGCCGTACATGTCGTCGGCGCGCACAGCGGGAAGAGCCTCCAGCCACGCCTCACGCTGCTCGAACAAAGGCTGAAGCCGCTTGTCGATGGCGTCCATCTCCTGCGTCGGCGATAACGCCACCCGCTCCTCGGGCGTCATTCGCTCCCAACGCTTTTCCCGCACCAGGATAGTCTCCAAGTCCGACCAGCGCAGGCCCAGGCGGTCGATCTCAGCGTCGAGGGCTAGCCATTCGTCGCAGCGGGCGATGGCTTGGTCCTGCATTGCCGCTCCAGCGCCGGTGTTGGCAACGACGGGCGCGGCGCCCGCAGCGCCGATCACGACGCGGCGGGAGACCGCGAATGGCCCCTTTTCGTCAGACATTGGGATGCTCCGCATTGGCTGGATTGTTGGGATGAGGACGGGCGCGCTCGATCAGATCGATCGTCCGGGAAATCTCGCAAAGCGCATCGGCTAGGCGTGCCTCGACCTCGGCGGCGGAGATGCCCAGGTGGCGAGCAATCAGAGCGTAGTCGAGCGCCTGAATGTGATTGAGCAGGAAGACATCCCGCGTCGCCTGGCGAAGGCGCAGCACCGCGTAGGACATAACCTGCTGGGTGTTGTGTGGATTGAAGATCCGGCCGCGCCAGAGGTAGGGATGTCGCCAGCGCCACCACTGTCTCGTGACGAGCAGCCAAGGCATACGGAGACGCATCGTCACGCGACGCCCTCCTGACCAGAAGGATCGAGCCCTGAGGCCTCAACCACGGCGACGATGAGCTCTCGAACCGTCGTGCAGGCCTGACGCCATACGGACGCAATCTCGTCCGGCGGCATCCGCGAGATGCCATGGACTTGGTAGTTAGGGCCTAAGAGCGCGGCCAATTCGGCAACCCCGGCAGGGGCGCCGTTGAAGCCGGCGCGTCGCGCGAACCTCAGCGTCTTGGTCAGATCGTGCCGGAGATAGACGCGGTTCCAGTCGTCGCTGATCCCTCGGTCGAGCAGGTAAGCCTTCAGCGCCAGTTCGATGGCGATGGCTAGGAAGTAGCGCGTCGCCTCCGGGTATCGCAGCAGCGCCGCCTCGGCGCCTTCAAGGAAGCCGGTGGCGTTACGACGGAAAGCCGCCGCCAGCGGGCGGTCGGCGCCATCGCGCCGCCGGGCGACGCGGAGGGTCACTTTCCACCGGAGAAGGCGGCGAGGTCACGGACGGCGCGGGTGATCAAGCCGTGCGCTTCGGGGTGGTCCTCCACGAAGATCAGCCGCGCCGCCACCGAGAGGTTGGCGATAACGGCTTCAACGCTCTTCGCTGGCTTCGGCCGCATGGCCTTGAGAAGGGCGTGTCCCTCGACCTCCAGCACATCGAGCTGCGCGTCGATCTCAGAGAGCCTGGCACCCTGGGGGATTTCGGCCTGCTGGGCGGGCGTGAGTTTGTACCAACTGCGGTGGGCGATCAGCCAGCCTTCCAGCGTGCCCCATTCAAGCTGGAGGCGGCGCTGCTCGGCGTCTGCGACGAGCCAGCGCCTACAGACTTCAATGGATTGATCTGCGGAAGCGGGAACTTGATCTGGACTGGGCACCAACGGCGCCGCCGTTACTCCCGCGAGCATGCTTCGGCGAGAGACATGGGTATGCCCTCCATCGCCAGCCTGATCAGTTCGAGAACACCGAACGCGCATGGTCGCCTCCATAACCGATATCGCTTATACGTAAGCGATATCGGTTATGTCAATTTTCCGAAGATGGCTGCGGTGATTGGGTTGGAACGCGCTTCGTCACCCGATAGGCATGAGCCTATGGGACGCCCCGCGCTTGGATTGAAGCAGACTACGGTCAGGTTGCCGGTGGAAACCGTGCGCCGTATCGAGGCGCTACTAGGTCCTCACCAGCTTGCCGCCTTCATTCGCGAAGCTGTCGAGAACGAGTTGAAGAGACGAGAGCAGCGCGGCTAATCGGGTGAACCTGGGCGAGACCAGCGGTGCCAGCGAGCGCAGCTAGCAACATGACGGTACGGTCTCACCTTCGCTAGAGGCGCCTAGAGCCTGTCTTTGTTTCCCAGAGTACGATCTGGTCCCGCGAGGCCTTGCCGCCAGCGGCAAGCAATCCAATTCTGGCTCATCGAATGCCTTCAGATCCCTGTCTGTGGAGCTTAAACCGATGGCTGACCTCGATCGCATTGTCCGCCTCAAGACCGTGCTGGCACGCACGGGCCTAAGCCGCTCGACCCTTTATCGGAAGATCGGCGAGGGCACCTTTCCTCGCCAGGTCCCGATCAGTGTTCACGGTGCGGGATGGCACGAGTCTGCGATTAATCGTTGGATCGCCGATCCGGCGGGGTATAGCGCAGGTCTCAAGCGACCTTCCTGACGCTATCCAGCGCAACGCTTGTGCGCCTGCTACCGGTGCGCGGTACGCTAGGCGCTCGGCTATTCGAGCGTGCGCAAGTCGCGACCGCGCGTTTCGCGGCCCAGGGTCAGAACCATTGCAAGGGCCAGCACGGTCAGGGTACCGACGAAGCCCGCCGCTACGCCCAGAGACGGGGCCAGGGCCGCCAGGCTCAGACCTTGCGCCAGGAGACCGCCCAGCTTGCTGCATCCCGCGATCCAGCCAGAGGCGCGCCCGCGGATGCGTAGCGGGAAGTTCTCGGCGGTATAGGGCAGGATGATGGAGATCACGCCACTGGATCCGACGATTAGCATCGCCAAGGGCGCGATGGGGTTGGCCAAGGCGTGAACACCCAGGCTGCGAAGCAAAAGACCAAACAACCCCAACGCCGTCAGGCCGATCATCAGAGCGAGCGCGCCGCGAGTGCTCCAGGCGGTGTAGAGCCAGACCGAGACCGCAATAGTCGGCGCGGCGATCAGGGTGGACTTGGCGATCAGGCCAGAAGCCGCCGAGACGCTGACGCCTTCGGCGACCAGGGCGCTGGGCAACCACAGCAGGATGCCGAAATTGACAAGACCCCAGGTCAGGGCGGCCAGGGTCAGGGCGGCCGTGACGCCGCGATAGCGATGGTCGATGGGCGGAAGGTGCGAGTGGTCGGGCTCGGCGGCGGGCTGACCTTGCCGGATGGCCGCGCCGAACCGGCCCAACATCGCCAAGGCCTCGGCCTTGCGGCCCGTATACAGCAGAAAGCGCGCGGACTCCGGCAGCAGGGGACTGAGGGCGATCAGGATCAGGCCCGTCGGCAGGTTCAGGAACCACATGATCCGCCACGACCATGTCGGCTGCAGCCAGGCCGACAGAGCGCTGGCGGCGAAATAGCCGCCGACCGCGCCGATCCCGCCAACCAGCACTAGGCTCCAGCCACGATGCTTAGTCGGCATGATCTCGGCCAGCAGGGCGTAGGCGACCGGCAGCATGCCGCCCGCCGCCGCGCCCATCAGGAAGCACATGCCGACGTTCCACCAGAAGTCCGGCATGGCGCCGCAGATCGAGGTGCCGACAAACATCACGGACGACAGGAGGATGGACGCGCGCCGGCCGTAGATGTCGGCCAGCCATCCCCATAGGAACGAGCCGACGACCGTCCCCGACAGAGCCGCGAAGGGCAGGGATGAAGCGATGGCGCCGCTGACGCCGTACTCGGCCTTCATGCCCGGCACGACGAACCCCAGACTCGCAGGCTTCATGATGTCGATGACGAGCGCCACGGCCAGAAGCGCGCACATCAGCCAGTGCGAGGGGGTCAGCGGTGCGTCTTCCGGCGGCGCGATCTCTCCCGTGATGCTGGTGTCATCGTCGACGCGCGGCAGCAAGCCGAACGCCGCCAGACCGATCCCGACGAGGATCACCGCCATGCCCCACAGCATCCCGGCATCCATGGGCATGCCAGCCAGGCGAAAGCCCAGGTTCCGCCCCATCCAGTACATCGGCAGATGCAGGACGACGCCGACCGTGACCAGCAGGCAGCCAAGCCAGAACGCCCAGCCGTGTCGGCGATCTCCGAAGAGTTGATTGATCATTCCGTCCCCCGTCGGAGGCGCCTCCTGCAATGGGCGTCCGAACCTCGACTAGCTTTATCGCATCTCCCTCTCTCAGTCCGCAATCGATGTTCGGATCGGTGCGGGGCGGGCAAGTGTCGGTCGCGGGGCCCGTGTCGGGGAGCAGGTCAAAGGTCAGTTTCTGGTCCGACCACGCCCGAGGGCATTGGCTATCTTAAGCGGCAGAAGAACGACGTGGCCGACGCCGGGGCCATTTGTTAGGCGGTAACCTGGCCGACGATGCGGTTCGTGCCCGTGAAGTCGCCGGATCAGCAGAACGTCATGGTTTTGCGTCGGACACGGCTGGCCCTGACTCGCCAGCGGACTCAATTCTCCAACGCTATCCGCGGACACATGGCCGAGTTCGGCCTGGCGGCAGCGATCGGCCGAGAGGGGCTCGGCAAGCTGATCGAGGTGACCCCCTCGATAACGCCGATGATCGCGTGCCGCTGGAGGCGCGCGTTTGCCTCACAACGCTGATCGATCAGATCCGCCTTCTGAGTCTGCAGATCCTGGAGGCCGATCGCCTGATCCGAACCAACGCCCGCGCGGCCGGGTTCGGCCGCCGGCTGATGGAGATCCCAGGCGTCGGGCTACTTCTTGCCAGCGCCAAGCTGCGGCCAACGGACTTGGAGGGGCGGACCAGATGTAATTCGACAGTCGGTCGATACCGGAAGGCAGGATAATCCACTCGCGCCATCGCGCCTCGAGCGCGTGCAGTTGGTAGGGACCCATCTTCGCGGAAGGCATTATGGCCAGCGGTCATGCGTTCCGCACCAACAGGTCGAACGCATGGCCACCCCGATCAAGCCTCGCAAGACGTCAAATCACCCTTGCCAACGGGGAGTCGCCTCCACATGGCGCGACTTGCGCCGGAGAAATTTCTTAGGCGCGGAGCAAGGTGAACGCTCTTTACTTTGTCCCACCTGAACAATATCCGGCCCACGCTTCCATCAGCTTGCGGCGCTTGTCGAACAGGTCGCCGCGCCGGTAGGCGGCCTCCGCCTTATTAGCGATTGTGTGGGCTAAGGCCATCTCGCAGACCTCGTGCGAAAAGCCCGTCGTTTCCGAGGCCCAATCGCGGAACGTTGACCGGAAGCCGTGCACGGTGATGTCGCTTTTCATTCTCCGCAGCAGCATCGCCATGGCCATGGAGGACAGCGCCGACGCCGACGTCGCGCCTGGGAACACGTGACCGACCGACCCGGCCTCCAGTCGCTCGGCGATAATTTTCATCGCGCGGCCTGAGAGGGGAACGCGATGTTCGCGGCCGGCCTTCATGCGATTGGCTGGCACCGTCCAAATCTCCTTTTGGAGATCGATTTCATCCCAAGTCGCGCCCAGCACTTCGCCCGATCTCGCGCCGGTTAGAATTAGGAACTCCAGGGCACGGGCTGCAACCGCGCTGCGCGTGCGGAGATTGGCCATAAACTCGGGCATGAGGTCGTAGGGAAGCGCCGCATGGTGCCCTCGCTTCAATCGCTGTCGCTTGGGTAGAAGCTGGTTCAAATGGCCTCGCCATCGCGCCGGGTTCTCACCAGTGCGTAACCCTTTGGCCTTCGCCGCATCCAAGACGTTCTCGATCCGCCCCCGCAGGCGCTCGGCCGTCTCGGGCGTGCGTGTCCACAGCGGTTGAAGGACGTCCAGAACGTCCTGAGTGGTGATGTCGTTGACCGGGTGCTCGCGGATCGGCGCCGCGTACTTGGTTAGCGTCATCTTCCATTGTGCGGCGTGCTTGGCGTTGCGCCACGAAGGCTGCATGGCTTCCACGTACGCGTCGGCGCAGGCGCCAAAGGTCTGGACCTTATCATCCCTGGCGCGCTCGATCTTGGGGTCGGCGCCCGCCGCCAGCATCGCACGTAAAGTTGCCGCTTCAGCGCGAGCGTCTGCCAGGGAAAGATCGCGGCGGCCTCCAAGCCCGAGTTCAACGCGCTTACCGGCTCGCGTGTACATGAACACCCACCGCCGACGCCCGCTTTCGTCGATCGACAAATAGAGGCCGCCGCCGTCGGAATGGCGGCCTGGCTTGTTGAGCTTCGCGGCTTGAATCGCGGTCAGTTTGTGAAGTGAACGTCCCATTGCAAGCCTCCAGCTTAGTTCGGCCCCACTTTTCAAAAGCCGCTCGGTCCCACTTCCGGCAGCCCCGGCCTCTCATTCCGGCGAAACCTGCCGACCCTCATTTTCGGCCCCACTTCGGGTCCCACTTTCGGTCCCATTTTGTACTCAGGATCGGGTGGGCGGCTGATGGATAGAATGACACAAGCGCGGATATTACTCCATTAAAATCAACGCGATAGCGGGTCTCTATGGGATGCTATGATGCGGTATGGGAATACTGGTTTGGCGGACTCTCTCACCGCCACGCAGTCTTCCCGAACAGGCTCTGCGATCGACCGCCTCGCCAAGGCGCGGAAATGGCGGACCAATTCCCTGAAGAACCGGACTTTCCTCGAGCTGAAACAGGCACAAATTACCGGCTTTGGGGGCGCTTCCGCGCGCCGGTCTCTGGAGCCGCATGATCGACTCCGGTTTCCCTACGATCAGGGAATTTACACGGAAGGATTCGAGATGATCTCCGAACGGACTACGCCAGAAGTCCACGGATACGGGGCTTGCGCGTAGTAGGCGGTCTACGGGGCCATTTCGGAACAGGGAATTTGCGGCGCGCCATCAGGGACCGCGCTTGGCGAAGCAGGGAAGGGTCTAGGCGTCGAAGCCGAGCGCTCGCTTCTGATCGATCCAAGCCAGCGGCAACGGTTTGCTGATCAGCTGCTGCAGGGTGAGCCATGGCGGCTGGCGACCCTCGAGGATCGCCCGCTGAATGTCCGGCGCCAGGAAGGCCAATGGCGTGAGGCGGCGAATGCAGGAGTCGGCCGGGCTGCGCGCGTCGTGCAGATCGGCCAGTGCGGTCATCGGCGATGCATTGAGCTTCGCCTGCCAGGCATGGGCCGTGCACAGCGCCTTGACCAAGGCGACGTCAGGCTTCGCGCCCTCGATCGGCGCTAGCCCGCCAGGGCTGACCAGCCACGAGCGCCCGCCACGGAAGATCGGCCGGACCGGCGCCGCGATGACGATCTCGTCCTCGGCCTGGCCGTTGGAAATCCGATCGCCCATCTGGCCGCGCCCGACAAGCAGGTCGCGGCTCAAGCCCTCGCGCGAAATGAGGTCGCCGGCGTTCACCGAGATCTGGACGCAGGTTGCTTGCAGCTCCACTTTTTGGATCACGTCGCGAGCCTGCGGCCAATCGAGCTGTCGGCCGAACAGGGTCTGCACGCGATCCAGAACGATCGCTTCGATTGGCCCGGCGGCCACACGGCGGATGACGCCGTCCGACACCGCCTTGGCGCCTCGCCGGAGCGTGGTCGAGACGTAGTAGCGATGCAGCTTGCCGCGCCGGCCATAGACGAAACTGGGACTCATGAGGACGCCGTCGGCGTCTTGAACCAGGCTCAGCAACGGCGACTTGACGATCCGGGCCGGCATGTTGGCGTGCCGCGTGACGTTGTCGTTCAGGCTGGCCTGGACGGCGTCGAAGACGGCGCGGTCGACGATCGGTTCGTGCTGTCCAGAGTAGGTCAGGGTCTTGTGGCGGACCTGACCGACATGGACCGGGTTCCGCAGGATGTGGAACAATGCCCCGCGCGAGATTGGGGCGCCGCCCTGACCCTCGCCCTTCCTGTTGGTCCAGCGCTTGCTCACGACGCCTTGCTGGTCGAGCTGATCCTTGAGCGCGTGCACCGACCCCAGCTCCAGGTATTGCGCGAAAATCTGTCGAACCTGCTCAGCCTCATCCGGGCTAACCATCAACCGCCGATCGACCGCCACGTAGCCGAGCGGGATCCGACCACCCATCCACATGCCTTTGGCCTTAGAGGCGGCGATCTTGTCCCGGATGCGCTCGCCTGTGACCTCGCGCTCGAACTGGGCGAACGACAGCAGCACGTTCAGGGTCAGTCGGCCCATGCTGCTGGTCGTGTTGAAGGCCTGGGTCACCGAGACGAACGAGACGCCCTCGGCGTCGAACGCCTCGACGATCTTGGCGAAGTCCGCCAGCGAACGGGTCAGGCGATCGACCTTGTAGACGAGCACGATGTCGATCGCCTGGCGTCGAATGTCGGCCAGCAGCGCCTCCAGCCCTGGCCGATCCATCGATCCGCCCGAGAAGCCGCCGTCGTCGTAGGCGGTCTTTAGGACGGTCCAGCCTTCGCCGGCCTGGGAGCGGACATAGGCCTCGCAGGCTTCGCGCTGGGCCTGCAGGCTGTTGAAATCCTGGTCGAGACCTTCATCCGAACTCTTGCGCGTGTAGATGGCGCAGTGCAGGCGAGGCTTGCTCATGCCGCCCTCCGCAAGCCGAAGAAGCGTGGGCCGTTCCAGCGCGTGCCGGTGATCTCGCGCGCCACCTCCGACAAGCTCCTGAAGGTGCGGCCGGCGAAGACGAAATGCTCGCCGACCACCTCGACCTCATAGCGCCGGCCCTGCCACTCACGGGTCAGCCGCAGGCCCGTCTGCAGTTTGGGCTTGGCGCTGGGCGCGGCCTTGGACTTCAGCCCCTGGCGCGTTTCGCGGTCGAGGTCGCCGAATGCTTCCGCCTGGATCCGCCAAGCCAGAAGCAGGCGCAGCAGCTCTGGCGAGCGCAGCTTCGGGGGCGCACCGATGCGTTCGCGCCACTCGCCGCGCAGCGCCTCCAGGGACAGGCCCTGGAGGCGGCGCACGTTCTCGATCGCATCGTGATGGCCGTTCATGCCGCCTGCGCGATCTGGTAGCGCAGCGCGCCCTCCGTCTTGGCGGTGGTGACGGGCAGGCCGAGCTTCTTCTTGATCGTTCCCGCGATGGCGCCGCGCACCGAATGGTTCTGCCAGCCCGTGACCTCGGTCATCTCGGCCAGGCTGGCGCCTTCAGGGCGCTGGAGAAGCCGGATCAGTAAGCCGAGCTTGCCCTTGGGCAAGGTGGTGTCTGTTTGCGTCGGCGCTACGGTTTTGGTCGTCTTGGCGGGCATGTGCGTCCCTCGGCGTGAAGCGGGACGCCGATCGTCGCCGCTACCGAGGCGAGCCCGGTGTCGGGCCGAGCGTAGGGGCACTGACGCTCTCTTCGGCGGCGAAGTCCAGGGCCGTCTGCACAGCGTGCTACCCGTGTCCGGGTAGGCTTCTCAATCGCGATCGGTGACGCCAGCATGTCCGAGCGCGCAGGCTCGCTGCGCGCTTTGAGCCGACGGCGTGAGGTTGCGCCTCCAGGACCGTCGAGTAGCTCCTGAGGAGCGGCGCAAACTCCCACCCATTCTCGCGCTTGGCGCTAAGGCGCCGGACGCGAGCTGCTGCAGGAGCTCGTCGTGACCGACAGCTTGTCCATTCGCTATTGCGCCCCAGCGGACATACGTCCCGATCCGCGCAACGCCCGCACACACTCGAAGAAGCAGGTCGCCCAGATCGCCGCCAGCATCCAGGCGTTCGGCTTCACCAACCCTGTGCTGGTCGATGAGGACAATGTCCTGATCGCCGGCCATGGTCGGCTGCTTGCCGTCAAACAGGCCGGACTGGCGACCATCCCGGCCATCACCTTGGCCAGCCTTACTGATCCGCAGAAGCGCGCCCTGCGACTGGCCGACAACAAGATCGCCCAGAACGCGGGCTGGGATACCGATCTCCTCCGCATCGAGCTGGAAGCCATCACCACCAGCATCGATCTGGATTTCACCATCGAGACCCTCGGCTTCTCCGTCGGCGAGGTCGACGTGATCCTGAATGGCGACGGCGTCGATCCCGACGACGAGGTCATCCCCGCCGCGCCGGTCGAACCCCGAGCCAAGCCTGGCGACATCTGGATCCTCGGTGAGCACCGCATCGGCTGCGGCGACGGCCGGGACCTCGATTTGCTACGCCGGGTCGTTGGCGACGGCGACGTCGATGCGGCTTTCCTCGATCCACCCTACAACGTCCGCATCAGCGGCCATGCCAACGTCAAATCTCAACACCGGGAATTCGCCATGGCGTCCGGTGAGATGACCAAGCCTGAGTTCCAGGAATTCCTGTCGGAAAGCCTGCGATCCGCGGCCGCCGTATCGCGGCCAGGGGCGGTGCATTTCGTCTGCATGGACTGGCGACACCTGGACGAAATGGCTGCAGCCGGGGGGGGGGACGCCTACGGCGACCTCCTCAACGTCTGCGTCTGGAACAAGTCCAATGCCGGCATGGGCTCGTTCTATCGCTCCAAACACGAGCTGGTCTTCGTCTATCGCGTTGGCTCCGAACCGCACTTCAACGCCGTCGAGCTGGGCAAGAACGGTCGCAACCGCACAAACGTCTGGGACTACGCCTCGGTCAATTCCTTCAAAGGCGCACGCCGCGAGGATCTCAAGCTCCACCCGACCGTGAAGCCTGTCGCCTTGGTCGCCAACGCGATCCAGGACGTCACGCGCCGTGGCGAGCTGGTGCTCGACACCTTCCTGGGCTCCGGCACCACCCTGATCGCCGCCGAGCGCACAGGCCGACGCTTCCGCGGCCTCGACATCGATCCGGCCTATGTCGACCTGGCGATCGAGCGCTGGGCGGCCATGACCGGCGGCGAACCTGTTCTGGAAGGAGCGGGCGCATGAGCGGCGGCGGCGACAAGGTCGGCTACGGGAAGCCACCCAAGGCTAGCCGTTTCAAGAAGGGCAAATCGGGCAATTCGACCGGGCGACCGAAAGGATCGACCAAGGCCTCGGCGATCGACCGTGTGCTTGGGCGCAAGGTGTCGGTCACGGTAGATGGCAAGCGTAAAATGGTCGACGTCTCTGAGGCGATCCTACTCAGTCTCGTCGGGCGCGCGGTCAGGGGCGATAGGGCAGCCGCGCGCGACGCGATCAGGCTGATCGAAAAATACGAACGACTTGCGGCGGCGCCGGCGTCGAGGTCGCCCCCTGAAAATCAGGGGCCGCGCGTAGTCACCATCTCCACATACGGCTCCGCAGCCAGCTGGCTCCTCAAGCTTGGCCTCTTGGTTGTGGTGGATGAAGAGCGTCACCCCGGCGCGTATACTGGCCCGAAGATCTCGGACAAGCTGTTCGAGTTTGCGATGTCAGAGCTGCCGCCGGGCGCGCTCGATGGCGTCGAGCTTTTCGATCTGCCTTGGGCGCTTGAGACGCCCGCGCTCGTCGGCGAGTATTTCGGCAAGGAGCGCCTGGCGTTGCCAAATGAGCGCGAGGATGGGCCGGCCGATGACGACGACTATGACCCTGACCGCGACGAGCCCTGGATGGCGAAATTCGCCGACTAGATAGCCAACGACCAGACTTGCACGCCGTCGCGCTCAAACCGCGTCAGGCGCTCGGTGTTTGGGAAGGCGGGCGAGCTGAAGAACACGTACCGGTGCGCTTCTGGTCGCGCCGCCATCTTTTTCAGGTCGCCCGCCAGCTTGCCGTTGTTGCGCGGATGGACCGCCGCAAACGTCTCGGCGCCGACCAGGCCATCGGCCTGGCTCATGATGTCCAGCGGGATCGACATATGGGCCCCGGGGGCGACCTTGAAGCCGCCAGCCTCCGGGTGCAGCTCCAGCAGCAATTTCGCCGCCGCCAGGGCCACCGCGTAGGTCCAGGTCTGGTTGATCTGCTCGATCAGGTTCAGCGGGCGGCCGTCTATGGGATGGAAGCCCACAGGGGCGAATTTCATGTCGCGCAGGAGGTCGAGGCAGCTGCCGCCATGCTGGGCGGTCCACTGCTGCACCTGGCCGCGGCCTCGATCCGGGCAAGCAGGGCGTCCACCTCTTCAGGTGATGCAACGGTCAAATGAGGCGGTGGACGGTCCAGCACGGCAGAATTGGCAAGATGATACCTAAAGTCATCATGTTCACATGCTACGTAAAGTCTGTAGAAGTAAAGGCGTCATTTCCAGAGTTTCGCCAGCGTGGGCGAGCCTGTTGGAAAGCTGCGAAAGGTGTTCGCGGACGCTGTTCGGCAGCGTCGCAAGGCGATCGGCCTGAGCCAGGAAGCCCTCGCCGACGAGTGCGGGCTGCACCGCACCTACATCGGCTCGATCGAACGCGCAGAGCGGAACGTGTCGCTCGACAACATCGAGCGGATCGCCGAGGCGCTGCAAGGTGTCCCTCCGGTGAGGGCCGCCTTCCGCTGATCCAGGCATAGCAGCACTGCTAGCAGCGTGGTTAGGAGCGGTGTTAGCAGCGGCATGTCGTACTCGACGTTGATTACGGGGCCAGAGCGGC
>Ga0164241_10000617_pt1 | contig 58835 bp, 51 predicted proteins | sample OricomyardsoilBY_FD_108780 | JGI IMG/M metagenome (GOLD analysis project Ga0164241, IMG submission 108780) | Backyard soil microbial communities from Emeryville, California, USA - Original compost - Back yard soil (BY) | ecosystem: Environmental > Terrestrial > Soil > Unclassified | place: USA...
GTGCGCGCCGTGGAGGGCACCCTTCCCCTCGTCGGCCCAAAAGCACCTTTTGAAAAGCTGGTGTTCCAGGGTCTGACGCCGGGGATCGCCTTCGGCACCCTCACCTACGTGGCAACCGATGACTTGGAAAACACCACTCTCGGCAACCGGGTGATCGTGATCACCAACGACGTGCCCAACGATATCGACTTCGTCGCCGGGCTGGTGACGGAAACCTTTCAGACCCCTCTCGCCCATGTAAACCTGCTCAGCCAAAGCCGCAACACACCCAACATGGCCCTGCCGGATGCCAGCCGCCTGCCGGAATTCCAAGCCCTACTCGGCAAGCTGGTGCGTCTGGAGGTGAATGAAGGTGGCTACGCGGTGCGCGCTGCGAACCTGGAAGAGGCCCAGGCGTTTTGGGATGCCCAACAGTCCGGCAATGAAATTCTGGTACCGCGCCTGGACCGTCTCACCACCCAATTGATCGACCTGCAAAACGCCAGCATGGATAGCCTGCCCACCATCGGTGCCAAGGCATCGCAGCTGGCGGAAGTCTTCAAGGTAAACCAGAACGCCTCCGCCTGCCCGGAAGGCGCCACCTTTGCCGTGCCGGAAAAAGCTTTCGCAATCCCCGCCGCCCATTACCTGGCCCATATGCAGGCCAGCGGTGCCCAGGATTACGTGGACGCACTGCTGGATGATGAGCTGTTCCACACGGATCTGGCCTACCGCAAAGTCGCCCTCCAAACCCTGCAGCAGATGATCCTGGAACATCCGGTGGACGCCGCGCTCCTGACCCAGGTGACCTCCTGGGTCAGCACGCGCTTCGGTAACAAATCGGTGCGTTTCCGCAGCAGCAGCAATACAGAGGATTTGGCGGAATTCAACGGCGCCGGCTTGTATGAATCCATCAGCGCGGAATTGGATGATGACGATGCGCGCGTGGACGATGCCATGCGCACCGTCTGGGCCAGTCTGTGGAACCTCCGCGCCTTTGAGGAACGCGCCAATGCGAACGTGGACCAATCGGAAGTAGCCATGGGCATTCTGGTCCACCTCGCCTTCAAGAATGAGCGCGCCAACGGTGTGGCCGTGGGCCGCAATATTCTCGATCCAACCCGCATCGATCAGTACTACTTCAACAGCCAGGCCGGCGAAGCCAGCGTCACCAACCCGGCCCCCGGTGTAGTCACCGAACAATTGATCTACCAATGGCCGCCACGCACCCCAACCCTCACGTATCACAGCTACAGCAGCCTGCGGCCAGATACGCGGGTGATCACCGCCGCAGAAGCACGCGCCCTCGCCTGCTCCATGGATGCCATCCAGACCCACCTCCGCGAACGGCTCGATCCACAGGAAGAAAACCGCTGGTTCACCGTGGAAAGCGAATTTAAATTCCTCGGCGAAGAACGCCAATTACTGATCAAACAGGCGCGGCCCTATCAATTGCGGAAATTGGATATTCCGAATGATTGTCGGGAGGAGATTTGAGACAAGCGGCGTAGGTCGGAAAAGGCAATGGCCTTAGCGTCATAAACCAACAGTTGGCTTATATAAACCAACTGTTGGTTTATAAGGAGTTGCCACCGAAAGCCATCAAAACCCAGACCCCGGCCCCTTCAAAAACTCCACCTCCTCCGCCGTAGAATCCCGACCAAGCACCCCATTGCGATGCGGATAGCGGCCAAACCTTTCAATAATTACTTTGTGCTTAAGCTCAAAATCCAGGTTAGTGGCAATGCCATTTTTCTCATAGAACACAACTGCCTGCTCATGAATAATGAGCGATTCGCTGTGCATAAATGGCAGATACAAAAAGCTGCGTTCGACGGGGGATAACGCTTGGTCGGCGTCTATGGCGATTGCTTCCTGCGCGAGCGCCAGAGCTAATGCGTCGTTGGCGAAGGCGAGAGGGGAGTCTCTGAACATATTTCTGGAGAATTGATCGAGCACGATAATTTCGGCCAAGCGGCCCCTGACGGTTTTTCGCCAGGTAAATAATTCGCAGCGGCAGGCGCTGGTGTGGATGGCGGAAAATCTTTTTGCTATCAGCTGATCAAAATTGGTATCTTTTTTCCACCACAGTGCCGGTTCTATTTCTTTAAACCAGAAGTTTAAAATTTCTTCTTGCATGATTGATTGCTCCTGCCCATAGATTAATGTCACGAGGCGGCTTAAATGCCGGACCATTGTCTTCTCCGACCTACGGATTTTTAACCGATTTCGGTCCGCGGATTTTTTTGACCTTGGCGATATACGCATCCAGTTGATTGGCAAATCTTTGTCTATCGGTTTGATCGTAAGGCGCGTTGCCGCCGCTCTGTATGCCGCTGCTGCGCAGAGTTTCCATAAAATCGCGCATATTCAGACGCTGGCGGATATTCTCGGGGGTGTAGAGTTCGCCGCGCGGATTTAATGCAGCACATTTTTTGGCAACCACTTCCGCTGCCAGGGGAATATCCGCCGTTACCACCAAATCGCCCACTTCCGCCTTTCGCACAATCTCGTTATCCGCCACATCAAAACCGGCGGATACCTGATGCATTTTTATAAAAGGTGACGGAGGAACGCGGACGAACTGGTTGGCGACTAGAATCACCGGAATTTCAGCGCGCACAGCGGCGCGAAAAAGCATTTCTTTAACCGGTACGGGACAGGCGTCGGCATCGACCCAAATAGTCATTGGCGGATTCCAGGTGCGACAAAGGCGGCACTATAACCTCAGTGCCGCCTTTGAGACAGGTATCCAGTCTAAAACCCCGGATTTTTACATCTGCTTACGTCCACCCGTAGCGCCATAAATTTCCCCGGTGATATAGCTCGCTTCTTCGGATGCGAGAAATACATACAAAGGTGCAAGCTCGGCCGGTTGCGCCGGACGCTCGAATAAAGTGTTTTCGCCAAATTTGCGTACTTTTTCCTGGGGCATGGTGGAGGGAATTAAGGGGGTCCACACGGGACCGGGTGCTACAGCGTTGACTCGCACACCGCGCTTGATCGCCTCTTCCGCCAGCGAAATCGTAAAGTTGGCGATAGCGGCTTTGGTCGCCGCATAGGGTGCCAAATTGGAACTGGGTGAATAGGCTTGAATGGACGTGGTGTTGATGATGGAACCGCCGGGCGCGATAAATTTCAATGCGTATCGGGAAAAATAAAAAAACGCCTCGATATTGACCCGGAAGGTGTAATCCAGCTCGTTATCTGGAATATCTTCCCACTTGTCATAGGTTTTTTGAAACGCAGCGTTGTTGACCAGAATGTCCAGGCGACCAAATTTTTCCAGGCAGTCATCGATGGCTTTTTCGCAGGCGGCGCGGTCGTTTTGGTTCATCCGGATTCCCAACGCCTGCTTGCCACAGGTGCGCACCAGCTTCTCTGTCTCGCGGGCATCTTCGTCCTCGTCCAAATAAGTGAACACTACGTCCGCCCCTTCCCGCGCATAGGCCAAGGCGACTGCGCGGCCTATGCCGCTGTCGCCGCCGGTAATGAGGGCCACCGCATTGTCCAAACGCTTGCTGCCCTGATAGGTTGATTCGCCATGGTCTGCAAGCGGCTCCATTTTCTTTTCTAAACCCGGTATACCTTGGGTTTGCTGGGGAAATAGGGGCGCCGGGTATTTGGTGCGAGGATCGCTAAAAATGCTTTTCATAATTATTCTCCAACGAGTTTATTTCTATTGCACTGCTCAGGTCCTGCCAATGGCGTAAAAACCTACTAAGAAGCGTGAAAAGCCCCTTGATTCCAACTTCGTCGCCACCCTTACCCAAGTGTGACGGAGTTGTAAATCTTGCAAGTTACGCCCGTCGTTTTTACAGAAGTAAAAGCTTTCAGATCTCATCAGCAAAGATCGGCGCCAATTCCTTCTTCTCAATAGCATCAGAGCAAATTCCGGTCCAGGCGCTGAAATAAGGTGGGATAGAAATATCAAGCCAAACAAGGCGATCGCCCTGGAAAAATAGTCCGAGAAGTGGAATAAACATATGTGGGATTCACCCTATTTACACGCGGACTAAAAATTCCAAAATCCAACTTTTACGCAGATTTTTCTGCCGGGTACGCATGTGGCACGCTAGCTGCTATCTCCTGTCAGCCCTTCCGGCGTTTACAGCACCGGACTAACGCACTACCCAACTCCCGGGCTTGCTTGTCCCGTTTCGATCAAATTAATTATTAAACGCAATGCGTAGTTCAATGGAGAATACGGTTTATGCACTCACTACCTAATCCCCAGCAAAATCAGCTCCTCGCTGCCCTGCCCGAAGATGCCCTGCAGCGCCTTTTACCGCACATGGAACCTGTTCGCCTGGAGTTTGGGAAGGTGCTCTGCGGTGCCGGTGATGTGTTGACCCATGCGTATTTTCCTACCGACGCAATCGCCGCATTGGCCTACGTCACCCGGGATGGCGCTTCATCGGCCCTGGCAGCCGTCGGCAACGAAGGTGTGGTGGGTGTAACGCTTTTTATGGGCGGCGACAGCAGCCCATTGCGCGCAATAGTGTTGAACAGCGGCTATGCCTATCGCCTGAAGGGCAACAGATTCAAAGAAGAGCTCAACCGGTACGGCGATCTCAACAGCCTTTTACTGCGCTACACGCAATCCATTGTCACCCAAACCGCGCAAACCGCTGTTTGCAACCGCCACCACTCCATTGAGCAGCGTCTCTGCCGCTGGTTATTGCTGACACTTGACCGCCTCAATTCCAACCAAGTCTCCCTTACCCAGGAATTTATCGCGGAAATGCTGGGCGTACGCCGCGAAGGCGTGACGGAAGCAGCGGGTAGATTGCAACGCATGGGCGTTATCGAATATTCCCGCGGCCGGATTACCGTGATCGACCGGATGCAATTGGAATTTCTCGCCTGCGAATGCTACTGCGTGGTGAAAAAGGAAACCGATCGCTTATTACCCCATGTGCCATTCCCACCCGCACGCCATTACGAAAGATACGTACGCTCCGCTTAATCCGGGCGCACCTCTTAAAAGACTGCGAATTTCTATCGCATAGCATTAATTCTATCGAATTGTATTGCGGCCATTTGAATCCAACAGGATGCAAAGGCCGCAATACTCAGTTAGCCTCCCGGTTAGAAATTTCTCTATTTTTGTCAGCCAAAAATCCCTTAATTTGAAAAAGCTACACGTCGTCTGTGCGATCGGCATCTCCGATTCTCGATTCAATTCCTTTAGACGCGCAAATTACCAGGATTTCAGCGGCTTATTTTAAAATGAGAAATTGGTTCCAATTTTGCAAGTTCTCTTTGCGCGAGAGCCAAATATCCGGTGCATCGCAGCCCGGGCATCGCGGATAGATGAAAATCGATAATCCCAATATATGGATGAGGAACCTGTCATGACCCCCATTAAAAAAATTTCCGCCGGAATAATTTTGACACTCATCGGCGCCTCAGCAGGATTTTCTGTTGCCTATGCCGATGATAAAACGGCAGAACGTCCGAGTTTTGTCCAGGGAACTGTCGACCCGCAGGAATTTGTGAAAAAGGCTGCGGCCTCGGGTGTCGCGGAAGTGGAATTGGCAAAACTGGCGCTGTCGAAATCCAGCTCAGAGGAAGTACGGCACTTTGCCCAGATGATGCTGGAAGACCACACAGCCGCCAACCAGGAGTTGCGCAAACTCGCCAATGCCAAAGGGATCGTGATTGCAGAAGAGGCGGCGCTGATCAAACAGGCGAAAGGCGATTTTACGAAGATGCGCGAAGGTGCTTCCTTTGATGAGGATTATGCAAAAGCCCAGCTTAAAGCCCATACGGAAACCTTGGAGCTCTTTCGAAAAGCGGCCAATTCCAGTGATGAGGAATTAAAAACGTTCGCCGACGCTTTGGTGCCCACATTGGAACATCATTTTTCCATGGCGGAAACCTTGGTAGACACGGTGGCTAAAAGTACCAGCACAGACAATGCGCCAAAATCCACTTCCCTTGAACGAGGTGATTTATGAGTCGCGGCAGTAAAGAAAAATATTCCAGTGAGCAAAAACGTAAGGCAGAACGCATAGAAGAAAGCTATGAAGAAAAAGGGGTGACACCCAAAAAGGCGGCCCAAATTGCCTGGGCCACCGTTAATAAACAATCCGGGGGCGGAGAGAAATCCGGTTCCGGACGCCATAAAAGCGCAGCGGAAAAGACGCAAGCGCGTAAAAGCTCGGCCAAACGTGCCGTGGCAACCAAAAAGTCTGCGGAAAGACCGGGCGCCATTGAAAATCAAACCAAAGAAACATTGCTGGAGAGGGCGCGTCGTAAAAATATCGTCGGCCGCTCCTCCATGAATAAAGCCGATTTGATCGTTGCCCTGCGCAACCCTAACGCGTGAATGACCATGCAATCATCTCAATTAAAGGAAAAGCCGATGTTTGTGCGCGTACAACGCCATGGAGCTTTGGTCAATCAAGGTTCCACGCGCTTTGCGTTATGGGCGCCGGACGCAAAAAAAGTGAGTGTGAAAATTGCCGGGGAGGAAATCCCTTTACAGGATCAGAATAGCGGCTGGTTCGTTGCTCATGCTGCCTGCGGAGACGGGGCGGATTATTGCTACATAATCGATGACGGCATGGCGGTTCCGGACCCGGCCGCGAATTCACAACCGGGTGATCTCCACGGCATGAGTCGGGTGGTGGATCATTCGCTTTATGACTGGCAGGCAAAGCAATGGAAAGGAAAGCCCTGGCACACCACCATTCTCTATGAACTCCATGTCGGGGCCATGGGCGGCTTCAAAGCGGTGGAAGAGCAGCTGCCGCTACTGGTCGGACTCGGCATTACCGCAATCGAGCTGATGCCCGTCAATCAATTTCCGGGAAAACACAATTGGGGCTATGACGGCGCCCTGATATTTTCTCCGGCGAATGCCTATGGCACCCCGGACGATTTAAAGAGCTTGATTGATCGCGCCCACCAATTGGGGCTGATGGTATTTCTCGACGTGGTTTATAACCACTTTGGTCCCGATGGAAATTATCTCGGCAAGTATGCCAGCAGTTTTTTCCGCTCCGATATTCACACCGCATGGGGCGCAGCTATCGACTTCCGCCGCACGGAAGTACGGGACTTCTTTTTTGAAAACGCCCTCATGTGGGTGTTGGACTATCGCATAGACGGCCTGAGATTCGACGCCGTACATGCCATCAGTGAAAAAAACTTTCTGCTTGAAATGGCGGCGCGCATCCGCAGTGCCGTACCAGCTGATCGTTATGTCCATCTGGTCCTGGAAAATGAAGAAAACTCAGCCCTACTGCTCGAAAAGGGCTTCGATGCGCAATGGAACGATGACGGCCATAATGTGTTGCATCATTTACTCACTGGTGAAAGTGAAGGCTATTACGCGAATTACTCCGATAAGGCCACGGAAAAATTGATGCGTTGTTTGGGCGAGGGCTTTATTTACCAGGGGCAGGTGACGCAACGGGGACATACCCGTGGAGAACCCAGTAAACATCTGCCGCCGACCAGTTTTGTTTTATTTCTGCAAAACCACGATCAGGTGGGTAACCGCGCTTTCGGCGAACGGCTTACAGAGCTGGCCGATCCAGATGCACTCAAGGTGGCCATAGCCCTGACATTATTAAGCCCGATGATTCCGCTTCTCTTCATGGGGGAGGAATGGGGATGCGAGCAACCCTTTTATTATTTTACCGATCATTCGGAAAAACTCGCAGAACTGGTACGCGAAGGTCGCCGCAATGAGTTCGCCGAATTTTCTCATTTCGCCGATCCCCAGGTCCGGGAAAAGATTCCCGATCCCAACGCGAGGCAAACCTTCAGAGATTCCTGCATTGATCATACAAATTGTCACAAGCCCAAGCAGTTGGAATGGAAGGAATATTACCGCCACCTGTTGGAACTGCGGCACATTGAAATTATTCCGCGTCTGCCGGGCAGTCACAGCAAGGGTGTGCAGAAACTCGCTGAAGCGGCGGTCTCGGCGCTGTGGCACATGGGGGACGGTAGTGTGCTGAGTATGGATCTGAATTTGAGCGGAACCGCCGTACCTCTGCAATCGCGTGCGAATTACGGCCGCGTATTTTTCCGATACCGGGTGACAGACGAGGATTACCAGCGGGGAAATCTCCCGCCCTACAGCATTAGGGTCGCGTTGTCGTCCGACGACTGAGAGGATTTTGGGAGCACACCTTTTTAGTGACGCCTTTTAAACTCTTTTTGTGAAAATTTTTTGTTAAGACTATCGATATAAGGAAAATTTCATGCTGAAAGATTTCGCCACAGCAGTAGCCGGAAGGAGAACGAGCCTATGAGCCGCGTACGGGCTTGTGTGAGATTGCAATTTCACAAAGACTTTACTTTCGATCACGCCATTACCCTATTGGATTATTTTTCCGAGCTGGGGATCAGTCATATATATTCATCTCCCATTCTGAAAGCCCGCCCCGGCTCACAGCACGGTTATGACGTGGTGGACCCCAGCTGTGTCAATCCTGAACTCGGTGGCGAAGATGCCCTGCAACGTCTGGTTTCCGCTCTGCGCGAACGCGGCATGGGATTTATTGCGGACTTTGTTCCCAATCACATGGCGGTCGGCGGATCTGAAAACCCCTGGTGGTTGGATGTTTTGGAATGGGGCATGCGCAGTCCTTACGCAGAATTTTTTGATATCCAATGGAATTCCCCGGATCCGATGCTCACAGGACAGCCCCTGGTGCCTTTTCTGCGCACTGATTACGGTGAGGCGCTCAATTGCGGTGAGATCACCTTGCATTTCTCTGCAAAAGAAGGTGCCTTTTATGCGAAGCATTTTGATCACCGCTTTCCCCTTTGCCCCACAAGCTATAACCAAATACTGAATCTCACCCGCAGCGATTCCCTTGCAAACTTTGGACAGCGGTTTGCCCAGCTCAGTGAAAATTCCGACCATTGGCGCAGCGCGCGCGCCTTACGGCGCGAACTCAGCCAGATGGTAGTTGCGGAAAATCTTAGTGAGACGATCCAAAAAGCCCTGGGCGAGTTTAATGTACCCGCTGCCTCTTCGGAGCAGCCGCATGACACCTCTGAAGCGGCGCTTGTACGCCGTGAACAGATCGTGCAGCGCATGCATCAATTGCTTGAATTGCAACATTACCGTTTGGCCAGCTGGCGCGCAGCGGCCGACGACATTAACTGGCGGCGATTTTTTGATATCAATGAATTGGCGGGTGTGCGCATGGAGCAGGCGCATGTGTTCGAGGCGGTCCATGAAAAAATGTTTGACCTGATCGAACGCGGATTGGTCGATGGTTTGCGTATCGATCATGTCGATGGCCTGGCAAATCCCCGCGCCTACTGCCGCAAACTTCGGCAGCGTATATCCGGACTATTGCAACGCCGTTCTCCCGCACTGCGCGATTCCGAGTTTCCGATTTACGTGGAGAAAATTCTCGCAAGTGACGAGCAGCTGCCGCTGAATTGGCGGGTAGACGGCACCACCGGTTATGAGTTCATGAGTCAGGTGTCTTTAATCCAGCATGACCCAGCCGGTGCGGAGCCATTGATAGGAGTCTGGGCGCAATTAAGTGGACGCAGTCCTAATTTCACTGACGAAATAACCGAAGCGCGGCGTCTGGTACTCACCATATCCCTGGCCGGTGATTTTGAATTGGTTTCGCAGAACCTGTTGTTGATCGCGCGCGACAATATCAACACCAGGGATTTTACCCTCGCAGCCATTCGCCGCGCGCTGCTGGAACTGATAGCGCACTTCCCTGTGTATCGCACTTATGTCACTGGTTGTCCACGTTCGCCCCAGGACCAGAAATATTTCAGCAGTGCGATGGCCGCTGCCCGCGCGGTTCTTGGCGATAACGATGGCCCCCTACTCGACCATTTAAATCTGTGGCTGGGTGATGAACCTCTGCATCAATTGCTTCCAGATTCCACGAGGGAATTGCGCCGTAAAACCCTTGCGCGGTTCCAGCAATTGACTTCCGCTGCAGCGGCCAAAGCTGTGGAAGACACCGCCTGTTACCGATCTGCAGCGCTGCTTTCGCGCAACGACGTCGGCTTCGATCCGTGTCAATTCAGCGCGCCGGTGGAAGAATTCCACGCGCAATGTCAGACCCGTGCGCAAACCTTTCCAGCTAATTTGCTGACAACCGCCACCCATGATCACAAGCGCGGTGAAGATACGCGCGCGCGATTGGCGGTGATCAGCGAAAGGGCTGAATGGTTTATCGCTCAGGTTGCCCATTGGCGCATTCTCGCGCTGCCACTGCGCCAGGAAATCGAAGATGGTATTGCACCGTCCGCTGGCGACGAATTGATGTTGTATCAAACATTACTGGCCACTTGGCCGTTTGATCTCGCGCCCCAGGATTCGACTGGAGAAAAAATGTCGGTGTATCTGCAACGTTTGTGCGGATGGCAGGAAAAATCCATGCGCGAAGCCAAATTGCGCACCAGCTGGAATGCGCCCAATCAGCGCTATGAAGAGGCGAACCGCCATTTTTTAACAGCGCTTTTACGCGATGAAAGCACCCTTGAATTGCGGACCAGTATTGCCGAGGCCGCCATGGCGTTGGCGCCTGCAGGCGCTATCAACAGTCTCACGCAGAGCCTGTTGCGCATGACGACGCCGGGAATACCGGATTTATATCAGGGAACCGAATTCTGGGACTTCAGCCTGGTGGACCCGGACAATCGCCGCCCCGTGGATTTTGCAGAGCGTGTCGAGGCGCTGGACCGATCATCCGCACCTGACGGTTTGCTACAACAGTGGCAGGACGGCCGTATCAAGCAGTATTTAATCCGCAAGACTTTAGCCTGCAGACGCGAATTCCCGGAAGTTTTTTTGGATGGCGACTATCAACCCGTCGCCGTCGAAGGCGACCAAGCCGGGCATGTTATCGCCTTTATCCGGCGGCAGGGTTCCCGGCTGATTCTGGTCGTTGCGCCGCGCCTCCCCGCCGCACTGTTGGGCGATGCGAAAATTCCACTCATCCCCGCCGCCTATTGGACAAACACCCGCTTGGACTTGTCGGAATTCCATGCTCCGCAGGGTTGGCGCAGTGCGTTTGATCCGAAACAGGTATTTACCCAAAGTAGTCCTGCGCAGTCCGATTGGCTGTTACGGGATTTATTAAAGGATTTCCCCGCGAATATTCTGATCAGCCAAATGGATAAATGAAATTGCATTTAAGAGGATATGCTCATGAAAATTTCGGACTTCCGCCTGCACAAAAACAACTTGGGCAAAATTATCCCGGCCACGGCTGCGCAGGGGCCCGGCACCAAACCGGAGCAACCGCGACACCCGCCGGAATATCCGGCGCCGATCGAAATTCCCAATCCCACGGAAATTCCAAGCCCGGTGCCCGGCGATGCACCGACAGAATTTCCCGGACCCGATGAAAATCCCACGCCGGAAATCGAACCGCCAAAAGAAGAGCTCATAGCCGGCTTTTCGCTGCGGTCGCAAAAAACGCCCAAGACGGAATCTGGAACCAGTGGTCTTTTTATTCGCGTCAACCATACCCGCGCACGCCGTATCTTTTTAATCCGGCCTATTTCGTCAGTACGACTTTCTTAATGCACTGATAAGTAGCCCGTTTAATTTCACGAATATTAGGAGAATCCATGAACACACCCTTAGCTCCCGAGGTTATGTCCCATTCGCGCGTAACAGAAGGCAGACCTTTTCCACTCGGCGCGACCTGGGATGGCCTGGGCGTTAATTTCGCGCTCTTTTCCCGGCACGCCACCAAAGTGGAACTTTGCCTGTTTGATGCCAATGGCGAAAAGGAACTGGAGCGGATTGAATTGCCTGAATACACCGACGAGATCTGGCACGGCTACGTGCCGGGCATGCACGCAGGCCAGGTATATGGATATCGCGTTTACGGCCCGTATGAACCCGATAACGGCCATAGATTCAACCCCAATAAATTGCTCATCGATGTTTATGCAAAACAGCTGGTGGGTGAGCTGAAATGGTCCGAAGCGTTATTCGGCTACAAAATTGGGTCGCCCGATGCCGATTTGAGTTTTGATGACCGGGACAGCGCACCTTTTGTGCCCAAGTCGCGCGTTATTGATTCAGCATTTACCTGGGGCGAACATAAAGGCATTCATGTCCCCACCGATCAAACCATTATTTACGAGGCGCATGTGCGGGGTCTCAGCATGCGTCATCCCGGTATTCCCGATGAACATCGCGGTACATTTGCCGCTCTGTCCAATCCTTACATTCTGGAGCACTTGACCAAATTGGGGGTAACCAGCCTCGAATTGCTGCCAGTGCACGCATTTGTGAATGACCGGCATTTGCAGGAACGCGGATTAAAAAATTACTGGGGTTACAACAGCATTGCGTTTTTTGCGCCCCATACGCCGTATCTCGCCCGCGGTCACCTGAACGAATTCAAGGAAATGGCGGCGCATCTTCACGCAGCGGGAATCGAATTGATTTTGGATGTGGTGTACAACCACACCGCCGAGGGCAATGAACTCGGCCCCACACTTTCCATGCGAGGTATCGATAATTGCACTTATTATCGCTTGATGCCCGACAACGCCCGGTATTACGTAAACGATTCCGGTACGGGGAATACGCTGGATTTGACCCATCCTTGTGTCGTCCGCATGGTGACGGACTCCTTGCGATATTGGGCGGTGGATATGGGCGTGGACGGCTTCCGCTTTGATCTGGGAACAATTCTCGCGCGCGAGGAAACCGGCTTTAATGAGCGCCACGGATTTCACGTCGCCTGTCGCCAGGATCCGACGCTGAGCCATTTAAAGTTGATTGCCGAACCCTGGGACTGCGGTTTGGGTGGCTATCAGGTCGGTGCTTTCCCTCCAGGTTGGCTGGAATGGAATGACCGTTTCCGGGACACCGTTCGCGCCTTTTGGCGTGGCGATCAGGGCAAGTTACCTGAGCTCGCTTCGCGTATGACAGCGTCAGGTGATATTTTTAATCAGCGCGGTCGCCGCCCTGCTGCAAGCGTCAATTTTGTCACTGCCCACGACGGCTTTACGTTGCACGATCTCGTCTCCTACAACCATAAGCACAACGAGGCTAACGGTGAAGAAGGCAGGGACGGCACAGACAATAACCTCTCCAACAATTATGGCGAAGAAGGCTCCACCACCAATAAAAAAATCCAGGCGGTGCGGCAGCGCCAGATGCGCAACCTGATGGCGACGCTGCTGTTTTCCCAGGGTACGCCAATGATTTTATCCGGCGATGAATTGGCTCACAGCCAGAATGGCAACAACAACACCTATTGCCAGGACAATGAAATCACTTGGTTGGATTGGGATATCCAGGATCAGGCCGCGACCATGTTGGCGTTTACGCGCAAATTAATTCAGCTCCGCAAAAACTATCCCATCCTGAGACGTGGACGCTTTCTGGTAGGCGAGTACAACGAGGAACTGGGCGTAACCGATGTCACCTGGCTCGCCCCTGACGGGACACCCATGAACGACGAGAGATGGCATGATGCCGGAAGGGCCTGTATCGGCATGTTGATGGATGGCAGAGCGCAGCCTACTGGTATTCATCAGAGCGGTGGCGATGAAACACTGTTATGGGTTCTCAATGCACACTCCAGCGGCATTAATTTCACGCTGCCGGAAGTGGCGGAAGGCACCGGATGGCATTGCCTCATCGACACCAACTATCCCGATATGGAAAAAGGCGAGAGCTTCAACTTTGGCCACGATTACGTGGTGCCGGAGCGAACGGTTCTGCTCTTTGAATTACAACACAAAGATAAAGCGGAAAATGTTGGTTGACCGATATTAACGGATGTCGCGAGGCACTCCGTTAATACCAGTCTGTTAATACCAATCCGTTAAAGCCAATTAACAATTAACAATTAACATTATGAGTCGAGGGGCAATTGCCCCTCGACTCATATGCATTTACGACTGGCACTACACCATAGGTTTCGGCTTATCTTCCGGATGGTCAATCTGGTCAGCCAGATCGGCTGTATCTTCATCCTGCTTCGCCGGTTGCGGTGGTTCAATAGGCTGACGCTCGTCCATCTGCACCTGCATACGATTACGTGGTAATGCACCTGGGTGCTCCTGCTGCAACCATAAAATCATCTTCTCGCGAATTTCACAGCGCAAATCCCAGGCGGTGGGACTGTTTTTGGCGCTCATTAAAGCTCTGAGTTCCATGGTTTCCTTGCCGGAATCGATAATTTGCAACACTTGCACATTGCCGTCCCAAAGTTTCGATTGCCCCAAAAATTCTTTTAATTTTTCGCGCATTTCCGCAATAGGAACTGTGTAATCCGTGTGCCACATGACACTGCCGATAATGGCCGATCCCTCGCGGGTCCAGTTTTGGAAAGGCTTTTCAATAAAATGACTTAAAGGCACTATAAGGCGTCGCCAATCCCATATTTTAACTACCACATAAGTGGACGTGATTTCTTCAATCCATCCCCACTCGCCTTCGATAACCACCGCATCGCCTATACGTATCGGTTGGGTCAGGGCGATTTGCAGGCCCGCCAATAAATTGCTTAAAACCGGTCGCGCCGCAAAACCCACGACAATGCCAGCAACCCCTGCAGAAGCGAACATGGATACGCCGATACTACGAGCGCCTGGAAAGGTCATCAGCATGGCGGCAACCGTTACCAGAAAGATGATCATCGACATGGCTTGTCGTAATACCCGCAAACGTGTACGCATTTTTCGGGCGGTTAAATTATCCTCCACATCAATACGGTAGTGCGCTATCGAAAAATCCGTTAACACGGAAACTACCGTGAATGCCACCCAACCGGCCACCCCTATAATGCAAAGTGTGGTTAGCTGGGAAACCACAATCTTCAAACGCTCCGGCATATCCACCAGAGGAAGCGTCAATTCAACGGCGATAATAATCAAGCCTACGCGTACAACCGGCCGGATTTTTTCCACCAATTGCCGCCACTGCGCCTTTTCGCTCCTGTGTGCCAAACGGCGTAACACTTTAAAAAGCAACAGGTGGGCAATTAAGGCGACTGCAATCGCACCCAGAAGGCCTGCGATTCCCATCAGGTTATCAAACCCGACATTGGCGGTAATTGTTTCAAAAAAAGATAATTTTTCGTCGGATGGTTCGGTGGGTTCAGGCATGGTTTTCTCCGCTGTGTGTTGAATTTGCTGTTTGATTATTATTGCCTTTGGAAAATTCATTTATGGTACGCAAATAGCTAGCCATATGTACCAGGCCAGGAAGCGAGTGAAATTAAAGGTAATTAGCACCCGATTAATCGGTTTAGCATTCCGATGCCCTGCGGATATGGTAAAAAATCCAATAGCTTCTGTAAGTTTTTCACATGTTATAAGTTAGGAACAGACGTAATAAAAATCGGCTATTTATATCAAGATCAAGGACGAAGTATGTTGTGTGACGTACAGATCCAATTGTCGATTCCGCCTAGGGTAAGAGTAACTATCAAAAGACCGTAACCATTAAAAGACCATCATTGATTCATCAGAGGATTAAAACATGACATCTACAGCCAAGAAAAAGCAGGAACCAGCCAAAGCCACCAAAGCGCAGGATGCAATTGCGTTGTTACGCGCCGACCATAAACTGGTTGAAGAGCTGTTCGAACAATATGAGAAATCACGCAGCCCTGCCAAAAAGCTGGATCTGGCCCAGGAAATTTGCACAGAGCTGACCATTCACGCGCAAATTGAGGAAGAAATTTTTTACCCCTTGGCAAAAGAAGCGCTTAAAGATCACGAGTTGGTACCGGAAGCCGTTGTTGAACACGCGACCATGAAGGATCTTATCGCCCAAATTCTCGACGGCGACCTGGAAGCAGATCCTGAGATGTATGACGCCAAAGTCAAGGTTCTTTGTGAATACGTTCAGCATCATGTCAAAGAAGAGCAGAACGAACTTTTCCCAAAAGTTCGCGATACCAAAATCGATCTGAAGGAACTGGGTGAGCAAATGCAATTGAGAAAAGAGGAACTTCAAGCGGGCCTTAGCAGCTAAAAGCCTGAGGCACGCCGCTACTTATTCGACTATTTGAGGTGATAATTATGAATAACGCACGAATGATTGAAAAATGGATGAGCCAGAACCGAAATGTGCTTGTTGCAGGTGCCGTACTGGCAGTAGGCGCCGGTGCCGTTTGTGCAGCAGTCTGGCGCCAGATGCGGCCTTCTGCATCCACATTTATCCTGGAAGCCTATTCCAATGGTTTGGCAGAAATAACGTCCGCTGAACTTGCGTTGCAAAAAACCACTTCCAGCAATGTAAAGGCGTTCGCCCAGCATATGATCGACGATCACAGCGACTTGAATAAAGAGTTGCACGCCATGGCGGACCGTAAAAATCTGCATTTGGTCGATACCAAGCGGCTTGCCGATAAAACCAGGGCATTTCTGCTGCGGCATAAAGAAGGTCAATCGTTTGATGAGGCCTATCTGGAACACGAGATCCGAGCCCACAAGCAGACCATAGCCCTGTTTCAGCGCGCCACTCACTGCAAAGATTCCGAGGTGCGGGATTTCGCTGCAGTTTCGTTAGGCAAACTGGACAGTCATTTGAAAATGACACAGAAATTACTCAAAGCCGTGCAAGAGTACAGAGTGATTAAGCCGATTGGGCGAAAATCCAAAGTCGAATCGACCACTGCTCCCTCTTTGTCCTTGGGCACTGCAGCAGAGACGGGTAGGCACCCCAATTAAAGGGTAGGCGGTTTACGGGTCCTCTATGTTCGCCGCATAACAGAATTGTGCTTAGGCTAATGATAAAAAGTGGCCCGCATCGGCAAAACAAAAATATAGCCTAGCCGCGTACCAATATGACACCGATTAAACCGGAGACTTTTATGAACAACAGCAGGAATGAAAAAGAAATTCAGGAATTGGCCTATACCATCTGGGAGGCCGAAGGTAGACCTGTAGGCCAAGCCGAGCGCCATTGGAATATGGCGATTGGCTTGGCTGGAGCTGTCAATGAGCAATCCATGCTTGGTGAAAACCTTTCGGGCAGCAGTTTCCTGGGAGATGGCGTTAATTCCGGCGTGGTGAGCGACATAATTCCGAACAGCCGGGAGTATTCAGAATCTCAAAGCAAGGTTCGGCAAAACAAAGTGCAACAGGCTGCGCAGGATCCAAATTCGCAAAGCACCTCCACCGGCGAAAGTAAAAGCAAGAAAAAACCGGGGAAAAAGAAATCGTCAGACAATATCCTGGTGTGACCAGGAAGTTCTGCCGACGATATTTAACCCATTAAATAGGAGGGTTCGCGATGAAAATCAGCGAAATTATGACCCGCGATGTTGAAACCATAACGCCCGATCAGAGTATCTGTGAGGCCGCATGTGCTATGGCGCGTGTCGACTGCGGCGCTATTCTGGTCCACGATGGCGACCGCCTTGTAGGAATGGTGACTGACCGGGATATTACTGTGCGCGGTGTGGCGGAAGGCATGGAAAGCGACACGCCCGTGAGCCAGGTAATGAGTGAAAACATCCGTTATTGTTTTGAAGATGAAGATGTTCAACACGTAGCGGAGAATATGGCGGATATTCAAATGCGGCGCCTACCTGTGCTTGATCGCAATAAGCGCCTGGTGGGCATCGTATCCCTGGGTAATTTTGCAAGCTGTACGAACCAGAATGCCGGTACAACGGTTTTGCGTGGTGTTGCTACAGCCCTTTGAAGCTAAGCTTTTGAGGCAAAGCATCGGCTCCTCTGTCCAGAGGAGCCGCGAACATATGAGCCGGAGCAGCACCGGCTATTGATTGAATTAAACGCTACGTCCCCGCACGGCTTCCAATGCCACCATTACGCCGCGTAATTCCGCCAATCCTTTGAGCCGACCCAAATAGGAATAGCCTGGATTGACACCCGGCTGTCCAACTTCATCCGCCAGAAGATGGCCGTGGTCGGGACGCATGGGAATCTGCCAATCCGTGCGACCTTCACGTTTGCGGCGGGACTCCTCATCCAACAGCGCATTTATCAGCCCCACCATGTCGTTATCCCCATCCAGGTGATCCGATTCAAAGAAGGAGCCATCGGCCTCGCGCTTCACATTACGCAGGTGGACAAAATGCACCTGGGAGCCGAATTCGCGGGCGATAGCGACCAGGTCATTGTCACCACGGGCACCGAACGAGCCGGCGCATAAGGTGAGCCCGTTATTGGGACTTGGTACGCGGCTGAAGATAACCCGCGCGTCATTTGCCGTGGATACCACACGTGGCAGGCCGAAAAGCGAGAACGGCGGATCGTCCGGGTGAATGCACATATTCACCCCGCTCTCTTCGGCGACGGGAATGACGGCTTCGAGAAACTGGATCAAATGATCGCGGAAACGCTCTTCTCCCAGCTGGATAAAAGCGTCTATGGCGATGCGTACGCCGTTGCGGTCGTAAGAGCCTTCGCCCCCTGGCAGACCGGCGATGATGTTTTTTTCCAGCAATTGCTTTTCTTCATCGCTCATGGCGGCGAAGCGCTCATCCGCACGGGCCAGCACCTCCGGGCTGTAGCTCTGGAGAGCGCCGGGGCGCTGCAGCATATGCACGTCATAGGCGGCAAAATCCGTCATCTCAAAACGCAGCGCCTGGGCGTTGTTCGCCAAGCGATAGCTGAGATTGGTACGGGTCCAGTCCACCACCGGCATAAAGTTGTAACAGACCGTATGGACGCCGGACGCCCCCACGGCACGCAACGACTTTTTATAGTTCTCAATTTGCTCGATGTAATTGCCGGTGCGCAGCTTGATGTCGTTATGCAGCGGAATACTTTCCACCACCGCCCAAACAAGGCCCGCGCGTTCGATTTCCTCCCGGCGTTTACGCACCTCCTCCTCCGACCAGGCTTGGCCAGTGGGTATGTGGTGCAGAGATGTGACTATGCCTGTGGCACCGGCCTGGCGGATTTTTTCGAGGCTGATGGGATCTTTCGGGCCGAACCAACGCCAAGTCTCTTGCATAACCACCCCCTTCAAGGTGCAAATTCAGGTGCGTTAGCAGAACACCCTGGGCGGAACTTGGCAAGTGTGCGCCGTGCCTGTGGCGCGTGATACGCGTAAGTTTCCGCGCCGTATCGTGTAGGAAGCCACCTGACCACAGAGTATGATTGCCGTCACAAATTTTTTCTTTTCGGTGAGGTTGTTATGCAGGCGATGAATGAGGCGAAACGCCCCAAAATCGTGGTGGTTGGTGGAGGTGCCGGCGGTTTGGAGCTGGTGACAAAATTGGGGCATAGCCTGGGCAAGCGGAAAAAGGCGGAGGTTGTTCTGATCGACCGTAATACGTCCCACCTGTGGAAACCCCTGCTGCATGAGATCGCCGTGGGCGCCATGGACGACGGTGTGGACGCGGTGAGTTATCGCGGCCATGCCATCAAACATCATTTCCAGTTTCGCGTAGGTACGGTCACTGGTCTGGATCGCACCGCCAAACAGGTCATACTCGCACCTATGCTGGATGACGATGGGACGCAGGTCCTGCCGGAAACCCGCATCCAATACGATTATCTGGTGATGGCGTTGGGTTCCGCGAGCAACGACTTCGGCACGCCCGGTGTGCGGGAAAACTGCATCTTTCTCGACAGCCCTCAGCAGGCTCGCCGCTTCCGCAGCAAAATGCTCAACACTTTTTTGCGGGTGCAACGACTTCCCGAGCAATACCAGGATGTGAAAATCGCCATAGTCGGCGGAGGCGCCACGGGTGTGGAACTCTCCGCTGAGTTGCATCATGCGGTGAAAGAAATCCACCACTACGGCTTTAGCCGGGTTTCCAACCTGCAATTGAAAATCACGCTGGTAGAAGCGGCGCCACGCATACTCTCCGCCCTGCCGGAACGCATTTCCCAGGCGGCCCACCGGGAGCTGGAAAAGCTGGGCGTTACCATCAAGGTCAACACGGCTATCACCTCGGCGGAAACCGACGGACTGAAAACCAAGGAAGGAGAAACCATTTCAGCCGATCTCATGGTTTGGGCCGCCGGTGTAAAAGTGCCGGATTTCATGCACGAGATAGGCGGACTTGAAACCAATCGCATCAACCAGTTGGTGGTCAATGAATTTTTGCAGGCCACGCGCGACCCGGCGGTGTTCGCCATTGGCGATTGCGCCCAATTCACCGGTGCAGACGGTAAGCGCGTGCCACCCCGCGCGCAGGCGGCACATCAGATGGCCACCACCTGCCATAAGAATCTGCTGGCACTCCTACGCCAGAAGCCACTGGTCGCTTATGTCTATAAGGATCACGGTTCCCTGATTTCCCTTTCGGAATATTCCACGGTGGGCAATTTGATGGGCAATCTCAGCAGCGGCAGTTTATTTATCGAGGGACGCTTGGCGCGGTTTGCTTATATCTCGCTGTACCGCATGCACCAGATCGCAATTCACGGCTTGACCCGCGCCGGGCTGGTGATTTTGGTCAGCGGCCTCAACCGCTGGTTGAGGCCGAGCCTTAAATTGCACTGAAAATGCATTCAGAACTTAACCGATTACCTGAATGGGTATCTGCATCATGATGCGCGCTGCACAACAGGGTCTAAGGTGGGTGGACAGTCACTGCCATTTCGATTTTGAGGATTTTGATGAGGATCGCGCATCCCTGTGGAAATCCTGTCGCGCGCAAGGTGTCCGCACTGCGGTCATTCCCGGAGTCTCCCCCGAGCAGTGGCCGCGTATGGCACAACTCTGCCTTTCCAGTGAGGGACTCTATTACGGTGTCGGTTTGCATCCCTGCTGGTTGCAGGCTTTTTTAAATGCTGACGCTGTTGTAGGCGCTGACACTGTTTTAGGCGCTGAGGCTTGGCGCGATCAGCTGCCGCAATTGCGCCAAGCCCTGATAAGCGCAGCCGCGGATAAATATTGTGTCGCCATCGGCGAATGTGGGCTGGATCAGTACATCGACGGCGATGCGGAACAACAACAGGCAGTCCTCATCTGCCATCTTCAGGTCGCGGCAGAACTCGGCCTGCCTGTCATCCTGCATTGCCGCCGCGCACACAACGATTTGCTGCGCCTGCTGAAACGTCATCCGTTGCCTCGCGGCGGCGTGATGCACGCTTTCAGCGGCAGCGCAGAACTCGCACGGCAATATTGGGCCATGGGTTTTTATCTCGGCGTCGGCGGCACCATCACTTACGAACGCGCCAACAAAACCCGCAATGCGGTAAAAGAATTACCGCTGGAATCCCTGCTGCTGGAAACAGACGCGCCGGACATGCCGTTGTGCGGCAAGCAGGGACGACGCAACTCACCGGATCAAATTCCCCTGGTGGGTGAAACGCTTGCGCAACTGCGTGGGCAGCCCATAGAAACGATTGCCCATCAAACGACAATCAATGCCCAACAATTATTTCGACTGAACCTATGATGACGCCGGATGATTTTTCAAATGTGGAATTGCAACAACTGCGTTACGCAGGCGACTGGCAGCATCAATACCGGTTATTAATGCAATGGGGTGATCTGGTCACAAAAAAAGAAATCCTGCGCACCGAGGACAACCGTGTAAAAGGTTGTGCCACGCCGGCCTGGCTGGCGTATGTGGATGGTCAATTCCATTTCGACAGCGATAGCCGCATCATCAAAGGTTTGGCTGCGCTGGTGTTGTCCGCTGCTGCGCGTGGCAATCCGGGAGAATTATATCCTTCTTATTGGGAAGCCCATCTGCGGGAACTTGGCCTCGCCCGGCATCTCACGCCATCCCGCACCAACGGCTTTCGCGCGCTGGTGCGACGGGTGCATGAATTGATGTGTGGGGATCCATAAAAAAAACGGCATTCACCTTAAGGGTAAATGCCGTTAACGGGCGCGCTACATTTATTCAGCCTGTTTAAATTTCTCCCGACGTTTGTTCTTCATTTCCTGCAACTGCGTACGTTGCTCCGGGGTTAAAATCTCGTAAACCTTTGCATGAACCTGGCCGCGCTCGATGATCGCCTGCTCCAGTTTGGCGGCCTGCTCTTTGGCCATTGCCGCTACCTGTTCCTGGTAGTCCGGCGAAGTGGGATCCAATTGCGATACATCGCGTATGAATGGGCGTTTTCGGGATTCGTCACCGCCTTTGCGATGGGCTTTATGAATTTCCTCTATGGCGGATTTTTGCGCTTCGGTTAAATCCAGCTTTTTCACCAGATGTTGCAGATGTTTGCCGCCTTTGCCGTGTCCGTGATGATAACCTTCACCGCGATGATAACCCTCACGATCACCAGCGTAAGCGCCAACAGTTCCCAACAAAGCCGTGCTCAGTACCAATGTTTGAATCAACTTTTTCATAATTACTCTCCGGGATGGATGAAATGTTCAACCGTGAGTGCATTGTGGATTCTGTCGATGATAAGTAGGGTTAAGCCGGTGTAAAGTTGTGTAAAGCCACGGCGCCCGCCGATACCTTGAGTTAAATTTTTGCCATGACAAACACACAAGCTTCCATTCTGCTGGTGGATGACGATCAGCAACTCTGCCAATTACTCGCGGAATATCTATCTGGTGAGGGCTTCGCCATTCAAGCCGCACACGATGGTCGTCAGGCGGTCGAGTTATTGCGTGCACCGAATTCTTTCGACGCCCTGGTACTCGATATCATGATGCCGAAACTGTCCGGCCTGGACGTATTAAAGGAAATCCGCCAGTTTTCCCAGATGCCGGTCATCATGCTCACCGGGCGTGGCGACGACATAGACCGCATCCTCGGTTTGGAAATGGGCGCCGATGATTACCTGGGCAAACCCTGCAATCCCCGCGAATTGAGTGCGCGCCTCAAAGCGATTTTAAGGCGCACCAAAAATACCTCCGATCCGGCGCCGGGTCCCATCGTCAGAGTCGCAGGTTTACAGCTGGATCCCGCTGCCCTTTCCGCCAGCCTCAATGGTGAATCGCTGCAATTGACTGCGGCGGAATTTCGCGTGCTACAACTTTTGGTGGAACATGCCGGCCAGGTGCTGAGCAAGGAATTTCTCACCGAGCAGGTGCTGCAACGCAAGCTCAGCCGCTACGACCGCAGTATTGATGTGCATGTGAGTCGCATTCGGCAAAAACTGACGCAGATAAAAAATGCCGGCGGGCCACACATCAAAGCCGTGCGCGGCATGGGTTACCAGTTATTGTTGGAAGTCAGCGATGAAAATTAAACGTCTCTTCTGGAAAATTTTCGGTGCCTTCTGGCTTGCCAGCCTGTCCATCATGTTCGCCACCAGCTATGTGATCCTCACCACCGTGGAGACCGAAAAATACCGCAACCTTTATGAAAAAACCCTGCGTGATATGACGGGGCGGGCGATCAATCACTACGAAGGCAGAGAGCGGGACGTAGCCATGCAAAAACACCTGCTGCGGCGTTTTGCCGGTGGCCCGCGTGGCGCTATTAGCCAACGCCAAGTGGTGCGCATCTTTCGCGGAGACGAAATGATTTTTCAACAGGAGGATGTCCGCAAAGGTGCGGTCTTTCGTTTTGAATTAATTTCCGACAAAGGCAATCGCTACACGGTGGAAGCTCTGGAGCCGCGACCGCCACGCATGTTGATGGATGCATTGAAGCGGCTTAATACTCTGCAATTTTTTATTATTCTCGTGGCCTCCACGCTGGTGAGTCTGCTGCTTAGCTGGAGCATCACCCGGCCGCTGAAAAAGCTCGGCACCGCCAGCCGCCAATTCGCCCAGGGCGACCTGCACACCACAATCGATGGCAGGGTGTTGCGCCGCGCCGACGAACTCGGCGACCTGGCCCAGGATATGGCCTTTATGATGCGCCGCACGCAGCAGACACTGGAAGCGCAAAAGCAACTGCTGCATCACGTCTCCCACGAATTGCGCGCCCCCCTCAGCCGCCTGCAGGTATCGGCGGAATTGATTCAACAGCGCGACGAAAAATCCCAAGCCTATATCGAACGCATTCACCGCGAATGCGAGCGCATGGACCAGTTGATTCAACGCATTTTGAATTTTTCCCGCCTGGACGAAACATTGAGTTTTGCTGCACTGGATCTGGTGCAGTTGACGCAAAGCCATATCGATACCATCCAATTCGAATATCCCCAGCGCAAAATCGAATTTGCCCACGCCATGCCCAGCCTTGAAATTCAAGGCGATCAAAACCTGCTGGGCGAAGCACTGGATAATGTGCTGCGCAACGCCTGCAAATACACGCCGGAATCCGCGCGGATTGAAGTCGGCATCAAACAGCAGGATTCCCAGATCATCCTGGAAATCCGCGACCACGGTCCCGGCGTCCCCACCGAGGAATTAACCAAACTCACCACACCCTTTTACCGCTCCGGTGAGCGCATGCACGGGGATGGTTTTGGGCTGGGTTTGAGTATTGCCAAACGCGCAGTGGAAAAACTGGGGGGGAAATTGGAATTGGATAACCATCCGCAAGGGGGTTTGTGGGTGAGATTCTGGTTGCGGGCGGAGAATGGAAAAGCTGGCTGAAATTACATTCCCATGACTGCACGCATCCGCCCCATAAACCCCGAATTTTTATGGCCCGTCAGAATCAGCTCATCCATGGCTCGCGTCATGGCTACATAGAGCAAGCGCGCTTCTTCTTTTTCTTCCTGTTTCGGCGAAGGCAAATAACCCAGGCCTGCGACAAACACCACAGGAAATTCCAGGCCCTTGCTGGAATGCATGGTCACGAGCTTGACGGAATCGGTTGTGTGGAGGGCGTTGGCTTTTTGTTCGGCGAGGATTTCGCAGGGAATGGCATTTTGCGCGAGGGCTTTGCGAATTTTGTCGCCCATAAAATTGGAGCGGTAAACCACCGCCATTTGATTCCAGGGGCGACCTTTGTCGTGCAGAGTTTGCAGGCGTTCGGTGATATAGCGGATTTCGGCGGTTAAACCGGGTAATTCCAACAGCAGGGGCGCCGAACCCCTGCGTCCGGCACTGGTGGGTGCCAGTAGCGGAATACCGTCCTCCTCCGCTTCCGCTTCGGTCAACAATTCCCGGGCGAAAGCCGACGCGGCTTTGATGACTTCCTCCGTATTGCGGTAATTCAATTTCAAAATAGTGGTGCGGCCCCGCGCCTGGATACCTACGCTGGCAAAACTGAATTTGCTGCGCGAGCGCGTGTAGATGGATTGGGCGTCGTCGTAGAGCACCAGCAATGCGTTGGTGGATGGGTCCACCATTTGCGCCGCGAGCTTTAGCCATTCCGGCTTAAAATCGTGCCCTTCATCCAACATCACCGCGCCATATTGCCCGGCGGGAATGCGGCCAGCATCCACGGCAGCAATCAACCGCTGCACCAATTGTTCAGAAAATTGCGGCCCGTCCGGCGGCAGGGATTCGTTGTAGGTCAACAATTGCTGACGGCACCAGCGATGAAAATTGTAGACCTGCACTTTGTCGGCTATGCCTTTTTCACACACCAGTTGGTTCAGGCGCGCGGCCAATGCACGGTTGTAACAGAGCACCAGGATTGGCCGCGACATGACTTTCGCCAAGTACAGGCAGCGATACACCAGAATCAGGGTTTTGCCCGCGCCGGCCACCCCGTGTATAACCCGGTGGCCCTCGCCCAGGCTGCGCGCGAGCTGTTCCTGCTGCAGGTCCATCACCTTGATCAAATCCGGCAGCCATTCAACGGTACTGGGGTCCGTTTCGGCATCAAACGTCCCGTCACCAAACAAAGAGCCCTGCACGATGCGCACCTCCGGGAAGAGGTGCCAGCGCACCCGGTCGATCTGCGGCAGGGACAAAGCCCGCTGAAATTGCACCGCAAACATATCCCACAAGCGCGACTGAAAAATTTCCGCCTCGACGGATTCCATCATTTCGTCTTTGCAGATCACGCGATTAGGGGGAATCACCTCGCCCAGGTCGGTTTGTTCAAATTGCTGGCGCGAGATATTGGTCAATATCACGCCATGGCCAAATGGCATTATCAGCCGGCCTTTGAAGGAGTGATGTTGCGGATAGATCAACTGCGGGTCGCGCTCAAGGCATTTCACCACAGCGTGGCAGTATTGACGCGCCTGCTCCAGGGGATTGGTCACACGCTTCAAACCCTCTGCTGTGAGCAGGGCAGCGGTGGTTTTATCCATCGTCTGAATGGTATCCAGCCTCCAGTCCTTTACCTCCAGAATCAGAATGCCGCGCCTGGGGTGCAGCACAACAAAATCCGGGTGCAGGGCTTTGGGGCCGACCGGTACGTCATACCAGCAGAGATAATCGTCCTCCAGCAACTGCTCCAAGCGCTGCCCGAAACGCCGCTCGCCTGGGGTCATTCGGGACAGGCAAGTGTTGATGGCAGGGATCAACGTGGCCATGGACGCTCCTTTGAATACTGACTTGTGCAGTATTGTCGAGGACGGTGCTTTGGTCCAGGGTGCTTAGGCCGGTGAACGCAGCGGGCACTTACCTTGATTGGATCAGAAGGGAACTCATCTCAACCATATTCGTACTTGAGGCCCCGTTGCAGGGAAAAATCGAGGCGGCTGCGGCCATGCATGCGCTCCACCACGGCATAGGCTTCACCATGACGGGGATCCTCGTACAACCATTCGAGAAACTCCGCCCTTTGATCCGGGGTGCATTCATGGGAGTGAATGCAACTACACCATTGTTCGGCTTCACGTAGAGTCGCGCTCATGGAATATGCCTCGTTTGGGTATAGGTCGAAACCTATTCAGCAAAGGCTGCGCCAGCGACTGCGCAAACGCTGATAATTACCCTAAACAATTGAAAACAATAATTTTTTAGGGAAATCACCGACTCAACGGTAAAGGGAAACCAACCCTTTGTGTGCGCCATAGCGGAACATGGCGCTCAATTGGAAGGCACACTTCCAATCATAAAAGCTGGATACATGAAAACAGAAAAGGCCCATAAAGGGCCTTTCGAGGGAGGAGACGAACAGTCAGGTTTATTTGGCTTTTTTGCCAGCGGCTTCCGGTGCCGGGCGACCCATGATTTTTACCGGTATGGGCTCGTTGGACGCTTCCAACCACTGCCCGGTACGCATTTCCCGCAGCATACGATTAATGGTTTTTACGCTGCGGGTATAGTCCGATGAACGGCCGGTAGTGTCTGCCGCCCTGTTGGATTTGCTCATATTCAACCTCCGGATCTCTGCGCCAGCAAGGCCTGTCGGCGCATTAACAGTTGGTCGATCATTTCCTTGAAGGGAATGATCAAATTGACGTAAGTATACACCTGTTTTTCGTCAACCAGGATATTGAGCCGGTTGCAGTGGATATTCAGAATGCCACGCTCCGGTATGCGGTCATTAATGCGCACCGATAGCCAACTGTTCAAACCCTTACCGCCCTGTTCGTGGAAATAAGTTTCCACCGCTTTAATAACGCTGGGCGACACATCGCAATTTTCTTCCACCAGCCGCGTCATATCCCGGCTGTCGGCAATAAGGCAGGGTTTATCCTTGAAGGCCGTGGGCGCGCCGGGAATATAACGGGTGCGCCCCGGCAGCGACACATCCATTTCCGGAATCGGCAGCGCGATAGGCTCCAGGCGCGCATCCGGTTGGATACTTTCCTCATCATCGTTCAGTGACGAAAAGGACAGATCAAGCTCCAGATCCAATACACCGGTCAGCCCATCCAGGGAGCGCACTTCGACAAATTTCAAACGGTTGAGCACCGCATCCTTCTGCAGTGGCTGGGCGATCAGGTCCCGGCTTCTGCGGTAAACCATGATATTGGCTGAATAAATCGTATTACTTGGATAATTTTCAAAAGCACTGATAATCGAACATAAGGCGCTGAGGGAAAGACGAATGGTTTCCTCCACCTTGGCGAGCGCTACGCGATCGTCGTTTTCCGTCGCTTCCTGCAGCGTGTGAAAATGCTCCGATAAAAACCGGTAGGCCTTACCGTAGGCACTCAGCATATTTTGCGGTGGCATGGTGCGTACGGTTTCCATCAATTGTTTCTGCGTGCGATCAAGCTTTTCCACATGGTGTTTGTGCTCTGCATCCAAACGCCAGTCGCGCATCGCCCAGAGCACCAGAAAAACACCGCAGGCGACCGCAAAGTAGAGCGTGTATTCACTGCCGACTTTGATCTCAGTCGCGTAGAGAGAGGATATAGCGCCCAGCATCACGCCGGCCAAAACCAGAAATGCGCCGAATCCGCTGTTTTTTAACGCGGCATCCAGGAAACGCAAAAGATAGTGCCAGAATGACATAAGTGATTCCCGATGCTAATGGCGTTAGCGCTCTCAAACCGCAACAATTTATGTCTATTCGACTTTAAATTGCTCCACGTCCACGCCGTGGCGCTGCACGATTTTATAAAAATCGGAACGATTGCGTCCGGCAAGACGCGCGGCTTCCGTAATACTGCCTTGTGTGGAGCGCAGCAGATCTTCCACATATTTACGCTCAAAATCCTTTTTGGCGTCGGTGAGACTTTTGGCTTTATTCGATGCGGTAAAGGGCAGCGCATTTTCCACCAGGGTTTCCGGAATCATCATACCGGGTGCCAAGGCAACCATTTGCTCTATGACATTTTCCAACTGCCGTATATTGCCCGGCCAATGGTACGCCAATAGTGCATTGAGTGCCTTGGGCGCTAAACTTTTGGCCACTGCGCCAGTGCGCTCCGCGATCGCCCGCAAAAAAAACTGCGTCAGCAAAGGTATGTCCTCTTTGCGTTCTCGCAAGGCGGGCAACATCAAAGTGACAACATTCAAGCGGTAATACAAATCCTCACGGAAATGATTGGTTTGAATTGCGTCCACCAGATTGCGGTGTGTCGCCGACAATATCCGCACATTGATCGGCCGATCCTTGGTGCCACCCACCGGGCGCACCGACTTTTCCTGTAAAACCCGCAACAGCTTGGCTTGCAGAGGCAGTGGCATATCCCCTACTTCATCCAGAAACACCACGCCGCCTTCCGCCGCCACAAACAACCCCTCGTGATCCCGGTTGGCACCGGTAAAAGATCCCTTGAGATGGCCAAACAATTCCGATTCGAGCATTTCGCCGGGAATGGCACTGCAGTTGATGGCGATAAAAGGCTTGTCGGCCCGGCGGCTCTGGCGATGCAGAGTGCGGGCCAGCACCTCTTTACCCGTGCCGCTTTCACCGCAAATCAATACATTGACGTCGCTCGCTGCCAGCAGGTGCGCCTGTTCCAGTAATTGATACATTTTCGCACTGCAGGTATTGAATTGATGAGCCCAGGATTGTTTGTCCCGAGGGGCTTCATTTTGATGGCTGATCGCGTGATTGAGGGTGATCATGAGTTCGTCCTTATCGACCGGCTTGGTCAAAAACGAAAACACGCCCTTTTGCGTTGCTTCCACGGCTTCGCGAATCGAACCGTGGGCGGTAATTATAATGACCGGCAGGCTGGGCCAGTCCGTATGAATTTTTTCGAACAGCGCCAGACCGCTCATCTCCTCCATGCGCAGGTCCGTAATCACCGCGTCCGGCAGCTGCTGCCGCAACAGTTGCAGCGCTTCGGCGGCGCTGTTGGCACAGCGCGTGGAATAGTTCAGGGCACCAAGACGCATGGCCAGCAATTGCAACATGCCTGCGTCATCATCCACCAATAAAATGTCGGGGCGATTCATGGCGGTCATCAGGGCGCGGAGTTGACGGTCTGGAGTTCAATCTGGGCTTCGATTTCACTCAGACCCTGAATGGTTTTTTCATGCTCTTCTTTTAGATCCAGATACACTTTTTCCACGGTGGCATAAGCCCTTTGGCCGGCGATCAACAGATCAAAAAAAGCTGCGTATTCTTCCGGCCATGTGCCGGACGCGGTCAAATCGGCCAGCAACTGATTGAGCACACCGGGTGTGCGGGCCGGTTTGCAGGAGGCCAACAGCAGGGCATTCAATTTTTCTTCATCCACACCATTGGCGGGCGAGGTTGCCCTTGCATTGACCTGGTTGAGATAGGCCTCCTGGTCGGGGCCACTGCACAATGCCAACCGCTCCACCAATAATTGGTGAACGCTGCGCTTGGGTTGCAGCAAACCATCGCGTGCCTCCGGCTGCGCAACGGATAAACGGTCTCGCAATAAAATTGAGGTCGAGCATCCGCTAGCGAGAATGCCCAACAGTAAAATCCAGCTCTTCATAAATTATTCTCGCTACGGTGAGGAAAACGCAGTACAAATTCGCTGCCCTCTGTCCCGGATAGGATTTCAATAGTGCCCTGCAGATGGGCAACACATTCCTGAACTATCGCCAGCCCCAAGCCCGTTCCCTGAAGAGGCCCGCGGCGACGCGCCTTGCCTTGAAAAAAAGGCCTGAAAATATTTTTCCGCTCCTGCTCGCTCATACCCGGCCCGTTGTCGGCAACACTCAGCCACCAGCATTCATCATCCTGGCCCCAGGTGACCGTCACCTTACCGGATTCCGGTGTGAAGTCATGCGCATTGGAAAACAGATTACTCAGAATCATCTCCAGCGCCTGAGGGTCGCTGCGCACCACCGGGGGTTTGCCTTTGATAGACCACTTACAACGGCTGTTGGGCCTGGAATCCATCAGTTTGCTGCGGATTCTATTGCACAACGCGGCCAAATCAATATCGGCATAGGTGTTAAGCACAACATGAGATACGACGTTGTAATTCAATAATTGCTGAACCAGCGCCAGCAGGTTATCGGCATTGCTCATAAGTATGTTCAACACCTGCCGCTGAACCGGATTGATCTCCCCAGGAACCTGATCACGCAACAGTGAGCCAGCCTCGACAATCGCCGCCAATGGTGTTTTCAGTTCATGGGTAACATGCCGCAGGAAAGTTTGTTTTTGCTTTTCCGTCGCATCCAACCGGTTGCGCATCCACTCCAGGCTGGCACCTAAGGAGCGTAAATCCGCCGGGCCGCTGATGGTTATTGGCTCCTGCCAGTGCCCGTGCCCCAGTTGGCGAATGGCATTTGCCAGTCGGCGCACCGGGCGGGTGACAGTCATCGAAGACAGCACCACCAGCAGGAAAGTGCCGGGCAAGGTAAACATGCCGATCAGCATCAGATGTCCCATGACCTGTTCAAAACGGCGATCGCGTTCATCCAGCACAAATTGCACTTTGTCATCCACTGCAATGCTCAGCTCGCGCGCACGGGCATTGGCCTGTTGCAAATTGGCCAGAATGGGTTCTGGATCAATCCGATCGGAGATGGGGGATGGCAACTGGTCGATAAGAACCCCCAATACTTGGCGCAACTGCGCTATGGATTCGCTTTCCGGTAAGTCCACCTCCACCTGCTGCAACAAGGGTTGCAGAAAAGCCACATGCTGCTCAAACAGTTCGAGGAAGCGAGGATTGCGCAACAACAAATACTGGCGGGCGGAGCGCTCGATACTGCTCATTTGCGCATTGATGGTGGAATCCAATTCATTCAGTCGGCCAATCGCTGCCACCATGCTTCGTTGCGACTGTGCCTGATCCTTCAGGTATTGAGCCGCATACAGGACTGCGCCCACCAGCGGAAGGATGGCGAGGAGCGTGGCAATAATCCATTGGCGAGTGAGCGTCAGCCGATTGAGCAACGAAAACATGCTGTATACCTGGATTACGTTGCTTTTTGGCAACGCCAAATATCGTTGTTTTTATTCAAGTTTTTAATTTCTATCACCAAATCCGTTGCTATTTGCCAACATTTTTGCCCCCGCCGGACCTTAATTCAGCGAGAAAAAAACTCAAGCTATTGATTTTTAATAAATTTTCCAAAATGGCACAGAATCCGCTATGGCGCTGAAGCCTGCAGGCGCACATCAGACAGAAGTATTACAACGGCCGGCAGTTTTCACTTAAATGTTTTGAAACTCAACCCAGAGCGCAATGAAAAATAAAAAATATCGCCACGCGTTGATTGTCGCCTCGATGTCATGGGCAGCGTTCGGTTTTTATCCGGCTGCGTCCTTCGCGACAGATCTCAGCCAGTGGCAAAAAGGTGCGATTGAAGGTGCCTTTATGTTCAACCCCCATTTGCGCAGCCGAAATGTGCAAGTGGAAGTGCAAAACAACCGTGCCATCTTGCGCGGTTATGTGGATTCCGAACTGAGTCGTGCCCTCGCCGAGCAATTCGCCTTGAGCGTAAAAGGCATAGATGAGGTGATGAACCGACTGCTGGTAACACCCGATCTCCGGCTCAATGAATCGCAGCAGTTAGGAGTGGTGGCGGACGATCAAAACCGATTGGCCAATGTGACCATCACCAACAAAGTGCTGTCACAACTCCTGGCCAACCGGGTGACCAATGGAATGGAAATTGACGTAGAGACACGGGACCGGACAGTGACTGTCAGTGGTGCGGTCAATAGTGAAGCGGAAAAAATACTGGCCTATTGGATAGTCAAAAACACCCAAGGGGTGAAAAACGTTATCAATCAATTGGAAGTGGTATCCGAATTGACGCACCAGGCAGTGGTGCAATTGGCAGAATAGATAAAAGAACCTTCAGGAGTCCATTCAAAAGCACCCGGTGCTTTTGTAACGGGCTTCTAATATCGCTCGGGATGAGCGATTTCATCGGCAGCCCAGGCCGCCGATGAGCCCGGGGAAGTAGATGATGTTTTCCCTGTTCACGCTTTACCTGGATGTCGGGTGTGAACACTCTCTTTTCAATCGGTTTGCCAGCAATAAGCGGTGCGGAATCTGTTTGAGAAAAGACTGAAATGGCGCACAACCGTCAGCTACAGCGCAATTATTTTGCTCTGGCGTTGTTTCAGCACTGCTCAAATCCAACAGCCCGCACCGCCTATTGCTGGATTTTTTGAACATTCAGGAGTTGGCCATGTTCCGTCGCAAAGAGTTGCTGTACATAGTATTGGTACAAGCTGCCATCACTCTCATCCTGAGCTCCGCCACACCCAACAGCGGTATTATTCATCCAGGCGCAGACAATCAAACAACGAGCCACAGCTTTTTCCAGCACTACCACAAGCACCGTGGTTATTAAATTCAAGTTATTGATTGCTTCACCGGCTTGGCATCGCTCATCCCGGCTCTTCCGGTTCCAGTAATACGATAGCCTGCCCCGCATTTACCGATTGCCCCTGCTGGCGACCAATAACCTGCACTATTCCCGAATAGGGACTAACGACTTCAATCTCCATTTTCATGGATTCCAAAATACACACCACGTCTCCGGCGTTTACCTTATCTCCTGGCTTTACTCGCAGCTGCCAGATGTTGCCTGCCACGGGGCTTGCCACTGCTGTGTCTTGTTCCGGAAGTTCCTCGGTGACTGCGGATGAGGACTCTTCACTCTCAAACTGCATCTGACCGGAGCTGATCCATCGCTGCAATTCCTGATTGAATGCTTCCTCGCGCTGCGCGGCAAAGGCGTTTATGGAGTCATGCTCGCGCGATAGAAAGGCTCGGTAATCCTTCAGGCAAAATTCCGTTTCCTCAATTTGCAGGCGGTAGCGTCCGAGCGGAAAATCCCGGCGGATCTTTTGCAGCTCTTCGGCGCTGACTTCAAAAAAGCGGATCTGATCAAAAAAACGCAGCAGCCACGGCTGAGAAAATCCCTGTCTTGTCCGGTACCGGTTCCACATCTGCAGAGTACGGCCGACAAATTGATATCCGCCCGGTCCCTCCATGCCATAAATACACATGTAGGCGCCACCGATGCCGACCGAATTTTCCGCCGTCCAGGTGCGCGCCGGATTATATTTGGTGGTCACCAAGCGGTGGCGCGGATCCAAAGGTGTCGCCACGGGGGCGCCAAGATAGACGTCACCCAATCCCATCACCACGTAACTCGCGTCAAATACAATTTTTTTGACATCGTCCACCGATGCAAGCCCGTTGATTCGGCGAATAAATTCGATATTGCTCGGGCACCAGGGCGCGTCCTTGCGTACGGATTGCATGTATTTTTCAATCGCTAGCTGGCAAGCGCCATCATCCCAACTGAGCGGCAGATGCAGAATGCGCGACGGAACCCGCAGACTTTCAATATTGCGCAATTCCCGCTCCGCACGTTCAAGCCAGGTCATCAATTCTGCGACCGGCAACAGCAAAGGCTCGTAATGCACCTGCAGAGATCGTATGCCCGGCGTCAAATCCAGCAGAGCGCGTTGCAATAATGGCTCTTGCTTCTGTTGATCACGCAACCACAGCATCAACGCATGCACGCGGAAACGCAGGGACAGATCCAATTGCAACGGACCGTATTCCACCAGCAGGTTCTGCTCCCCCGCCAGGCGATAAACCACCTGCACTCCATTTTGTTCTGCGGTGGCAGTTTTAATAATCGGCGTGACTGGCGTCACCTCTGGTACTTCTACAACGGAGCCATCCAACTGATCCAGTGCATGGAGTCTGCGCTGCTTGAGCAACACTGCCTGTTCGAGGCTGACAGGAACGAACTGCACCGTATCACCTGCGCGCAATTGGCCAAGCTGCCATAAATCCGCCGCAATAATCGTGGCTGGACAAACAAACCCTCCTAGGGAAGGGCCATCCGGCCCAAGAATCACCGGCATATCCCCGGTAAAATCCACCGCTCCTATGGCGTAGGCATTGTCGTGGATATTCGACGGGTGCATCCCTGCCTCACCACCATCGGATCTGGCCCACTCAGGCTTGGGGCCTATAAGGCGAATACCCGTGCGACTGGAGTTGTAGTGCACGCGCCAATGGTGGGCAAAAAACATTTCCATGTCGCCCTTCGTGAAAAAGTCCGGCGCACCGTGGGGGCCGTAAATCACACGCAAACACCAATGGCTCCGCAATTCCGGTCGCTGCGAGACTGATAAATATCGCGGCTCTTCATGCGATTGGATTTGGGTAAAGTTCAGCACATCGCCGGTGCGCAATGCACGACCGGACAGGCCGCCGAACTGTCCCAGGGTAAACGTGGATTTGGAACCCAGATAATTTTCGCAGCTAAGACCCCCGGCAAATAAACAATAGGTGCGCGCGCCGGCGCCGATGATTTTGCCGAGTTTCAACACCTGCCCTGGCTGCACTGCAAATGTTTCATATACCGGGACAGGCTGATCATCCAGCCAGGCCTCTATGGTCGCACCCGTCAATACCAACTGCTGATGGCAATTAAATTTTAAGGTGGGACCATTAAAGGTTATTTCCAAACCCGCAGCGGTTTCGGCATTGCCCAGCATGCGATTGCCCAAGCGAAACGCCAGATCATCGTAGGGGCCGGATGGTGGCACCCCCACATCCCAATAACCAACACGTCCGGGATAATCCTGGATACTGGTGAGTGTGCCCGGCACCAGCACATCACAGCTCAAGGGCCTATATTCGAAGCTTGTGAGAAAACGTGTGTGGATATTTGCCGATCGCAACTCGGGTGTGTGCAATATGCGCCGGACATATTCGCAGTTGGTGACTATACCTTCGATAACGGTGTTGTCTAATGCCAGCGCCAACGCCTCTATTGCCTCTGCGCGGTCTGCTCTGTGACAGAGGATTTTGCCCAACATGGGATCGTATAAAGGCGATACCTCTGTTCCGGATGCAATCCAGTGATCAATGCGCAGATTTTTGCCGTCGGCCTCCGGCCACTTCACCACATTCAGAACACCCGCCGAGGGCTGAAAATCCCGCGCAGGATTTTCCGCATAAATACGCGCCTGAATCGCGTGGCCAACACTGTGCAAGCGCGGGCGAATATCCTCCAGCGGCTCCAGCTCTCCCGCCGCGAGACGTACCATCCACTCCACCAGATCGACGTTATAAATCAACTCGGTAACACCGTGCTCCACCTGCAGACGGGTATTTACTTCGAGAAAATAAAAATCATCGGTTTTCTGGTCATAGATAAATTCCACCGTACCTGCGTTGCCATATGCCACGGAGGTTACCAATTGCCGGGCACAGTCGTGCAGCCGCGCCCTCACATCCACCGGGATATTGGGTGCCGGTGCCTCTTCAATCACTTTTTGATGACGCCTCTGGGTGGAGCAATCACGATCTCCCAATACCAGGGCATTCCCCAAACCGTCGCCGAAAATCTGCACTTCGATATGGCGGGCATATTCGATGTATTTTTCAAGAAACACACCGGAATTAGCGAAATTATTGGCGCTGAGCCTTTTAATGCTGGGCCAGGCAGCGCGCAACTGCGCTTCACCTTGGCAAATCTGCATGCCGATCCCGCCTCCGCCAGCGGTGCTCTTTAGCATCACCGGAAAACCCAGCGCATCCGCCGCCGCAATCGCGTCATCCAACGAATCCAGCAACCCGGTACCCGGTAACAGTGGAACACCGTTTTTCTCCGCGAGCAGCCGCGCCTCGTGCTTTAAACCAAACGCTGTCATCTGCGCGGAATTCGGGCCGATAAAGCAAATGCCCATCTCGGTCAGACGGTAGCAAAAATCGGCATTTTCACTTAAAAATCCATATCCGGGATGCACAGCGTCGACACCCGCCGCGGCAATAATGGAAAACAGCTTTTCCTGATCCAGATAAGTTTGCGCAGCGCTACCTTCGCCCAGCGACCAGGCTTCATCCGCTAAAAACACATGGGGCGCGTCGGCATCCGCCTCTGCGTAAACCGCAACGCTGGTAATCGACATCTTGCGCAGGGTTTTAATAATGCGTACGGCGATGGCGCCGCGATTGGCGATGAGAACTTTTTTAAACATACATGCTCTTGCCGGGCCGTCCCGCGCTGGAAACGACAATCGGGTCGTCCCGATTGGGGTGGTATTGCGGAAATTCGCTTTAATTCCAGATCAACAATTCGATGGGCGTGGGATTATAGGCATTACAGGGATTATTCAGTTGCGGGCAGTTGGAAACCAGAACAACCACATCCATCTTCGCCTGCATTTCCACATATTTCCCTGGTGCAGAAATGCCATCGGCAAAAGTCAGCCCGCCCCTCTCCGTTATAGGCACATTCATAAAAAAATTGATGTTATGGGTGATATCGCGTTTACCGATTCCATAATGAGGATGTTCCGCGATTGCCAGCATCCAACTGTCGCGACAGGCGTGCATGCAGCGCTTTTCCAATGCGTAACGCACTGTATTACTTTCCGTGGCGCAAGCACCGCCTAAGGTATCGTGACGACCGCAGGTGTCGGCGGTGATTTCCAGCATTACGCGGTTCCAGTTGGAGCGCAATTGGCTGCCCACCGTCAGATAAAGGTTGCCCTGCTCGCGAATAGTGTCCATGGCGCTATAACGCTCACTCGGATCCGCTGCGCTATAAAATAAAGTATCCGCCGCCTGATTGCCTTCCAGATCCAAAATCCGCAATGTCTGCCCAGCTTTGATTTCCCACAACCAATAGTCACCCGCTCTCACCACTTCACGCAGTGAAGCCAATTGTGGTTCTAACGTGCTTTCTCGAATCATGGTTACACCTATTGATCCAAATAATACAAACGGTTGTTGGCGAAACCGCGCTGATTTTCCGCGCAACTGTTTTTGCAGAAATCGTCTTCCGCAGCGGCATCGGCGGCGAAAATTTCCACCAGCACCGGTTTGCGCGGATAAACCTCGCGACTGCTCAGTGGATGCGGACAGCTGTGCATAATCACCAGGCTGTCCATTTCAAACCGCAGTGTCACACTATTGCCGGGTTGCGAATGGTTTTCCACCAGCTGCATATCGCCTTGGCTATCCGCCGCCACTTTGCTGAACCAGTTGATATTCGCTGCCATATCGCGCCCGCTCAGACCATATTTCGCCAGCTCCACCAGAAAGCTGTCATAGCCATTTTGCTTCCACTGATTGCGGTCAACTTGATAATCACGCGAGCCCCAGCGTTTTGCCACCGTCGCTGCATGACTGTTGCCACATACGGTTTCGTGCCAACCCAAATCGTCCTGAACGATCGAGCAGAATATTCGCCCCATATCGGAATAAAGACAGTGGCCCGTTGTTAATTTAAAAGTATGCTGGCATTTGAGCGTATCCGGCGCGTTGTAGCGCTCCAGTAAATCTTCAGGGTTATACATCAGCATCCCAAGATTGGCGTCGCCCTCAATATCCGTGATTTTTAAACACAGTCCGCGTTTGAGCCGCAAAGACCAATGGCTCGCTCCGGGCATGGTATATGTGTAAAGACACTTCTTCACAGGCTCTCCTCTAATTGCAGTACGTGCTTTACGGCTTGATCCCGATTTATTGAGTTGTTGCTTTTAGGATAGGTCGGCAATCTGCCGCGGGCTTGGTGCCGCAATTTCTTCCAATAATTTCTGGTCGCACTGCCCGACTGGTAAATCGTAGGTAATCTGCGCACCATAAGCGTTGGGCGCCTGCGGATCCACACGGTATTTGTCGAACACCCAAAGGCGGGTACCCAGATAAAAGCCCTCACGAATATCGTGCGTGATCATAAATACAGTTAATTTGTATTCATGCCACAACGACAGCACCAACTGATGCATATCAGCGCGAATGCCGGGATCCAATGCACCAAAAGGTTCATCTAAAAGCAGTATGCGCGGCTTTTTAATCAACGACTGCGCCAACGCCAGTCGTTGCTGCATACCACCAGAGAGTTCGTGCGGATATTTATAGAGCGCATGCTCCAAACCGACGGCTTTGATCATGGCTACCGCGTTCAATTCCGCCTGTTTGCGCGCCCGGCCAAACAGGCGTCCCCAAAAGCGGCTTTTGCTCAACTCCTCAGACAAGACCACATTCTCCAATACGGTCAGGTGCGGGAATACCGAATAACGCTGAAATACTATGCCACGCTCTGGACCCGGTTCGTCGGCCAAAGGTTTTCCTTCCAGCATGATTTGGCCACGACTCGGAAATTCCGTGCCCAGCAACATTTTCAGGAAAGTGGTTTTTCCACATCCGGACGCACCGACGATCGTAATAAATTCGCCTTCCTGAACACGTTTGTTCAGCTGCTCCAGAATCACCTGGTCGCCATACTCCTTCCATAAGTTGCGAATTTCGATAAATGCCACGGCATCAGCCTTCTGCGAAATTCGTTTGCGCATGAAACCACGGATAACAGAACCGTGAAATTCTTCGCAACAGATAATCAAATAAAAAAGCCAACAGCGTAATCCACGCAACATAGGGCAGAATCACATCCATGGCCAGATAACGCCGCACCAGGAATATGCGGTATCCCAAACCTTCCGTGGCGGCGATCGCCTCCGCTGCAATTAAAAACAGCCAGGCTGCTCCCAATGATAAGCGCACACTCGCCAATAGCCGCGGCATAACCTGTGGCAAAATCACACGCAAAACAATCTGCCAGCTGTTAGCTCCCAACGTCTGCGCTTTAATCAATTGTTCCGCCGGTATTTCAATGACGCGGTGCTGCACATCGCGAATCAAAAATGGCGCTATCCCGATTACAATCAACATGATTTTTGACAATTCGCCTAAGCCGAAAACAATAAACAAAACGGGCAATATCGCCATGGGCGGCACCAGTGAAATTGCGGTGATAAAAGGCGAGAAAGGCGCACGCGCATAGGGAATAGCGCCGTTCAGCACGCCCAAAGCAAGCGCTGCCAGTGCACTGACGAGGATGCCAACGCAAAGACGTTTGAGACTGCTCAGGGTATCCACCACCAGCAGGTATTCCCCGCTGCGTTTATCGGGTGTAAATGCGAGCCGGTCAATCGCCTCCACAAAACTCGTAAACGCGGGTAGCAACTTGTCGTTGGGGTTTTCGATCAACCGTGCGTTTGATGCGCTCCAATACAGGATGCAACACAAAACGAAGGGCAGAAATCCCAGCAACCAGCGCGCAGTGCGATTGGGGGCGCGGTTGATCAGCTTTTTCATGCAATGACGGTCCTCTGGCTAGCCGTGGTTAAAGCTTGCCATCCGCTGCCATTTGCATATAACTCGGGTCAAAGCGCAATTGCACGTTTTTGGGATTGCCATAAACACCTGCGGGCGTTTCTATACCGATAAAAGTGGCGTCCGCGGCCCCTTCCCCCAAAAGTCCGTGATCGAATGAAAACTCCGCCACATATTGCATGGTGGTTTTCAGCTGCGCGCTTTTAGAAAAGGCCACCGCCTCGCCTGGGGAAAAAAACATTTTTGTGGAAGCCAACTGGCTTTCATAACCTGCCAAATCAGTACCCGATGCTTTGCCCATGGACAAACGTGCCGCTTTGCCCGCATCCGTATTAGCATTCATCGCTCCCATGATTTCATACCAGGCGCCAACGAGGGCTTTGCCGAATTTAGGATTTTCTTTCAGAGTTTTGCTATTGACGATCATCAGGTCGATGATTTCGCCGGGAATTTTTGCGGAATCAAATACTGTGTGCGTATTGGGCAGTGCGAGAATTTCCGACAGCAGCGGATTCCACGTGACCACCGCGGTAACGTCCTTGGTATTGAAAGCGGCGACCAGATCAGCGTCGGAGGTGTTGACGACTTTAATATCTTTTTCTGCCAAACCTACGCTTTCCAACGCACGCGCCAGCAAATAATGGGAGACGCTGAGTTCCACCAGATTGACCTGCTGCCCTTTAATGGCTTTCAGATCCTTCTCGTTTTTCAGCACCACACCATCATTGCCGTTGGAGAAATCCCCCACAATTAACGCAGTGGAATCCACACTGCCGGCGGCGGGGATGGTCAATGCATCCATGTTGGTCATGGTGCAGCCGTCGTATTTGCCAGCGGTGTATTGATTGATTGATTCGATATAGTCGTTGATTTGCACTACATCAATTTCGATGCCGTATTTATCCGCCCATTTTTTTACGATGCCCTGATCCGCACCAAAACCCCAGGGCATCCATCCCACATAAATTGACCAGCACACGCTGAATTTTTTGCGTTCGGCCGCGAACGTTGGCAATGACACAGCCAAAGTGGACATGAGCAATAAAGCAGAAATCAAGATGCGGAAAAATTGTTGGAACATTAGGAATCTCCCAGTGGTTACACGTTTATTAACAGAGGACTCAACAGCCACTCGGGTGTGTATATCACACCCATTGCTATTTCGAACCTCCCGGGCTTTTATCCCGCCGTGTAACCTTCGCGAGTTCCCATGCATTTTCGAGAGAAAATCAAGGACTGGAGAAGGTCGACCGCTCTCGGACCAGACATCACGTTTTATTACACGGATATTCGATGTAATTGAACCTGATCGGAACCCTAGCGATCCATTGCGCGCCGGATTCTAACTGAGTTTTCGTAGGCGGGAAAGTCCGCATACGAGCCTCCGTCCTCTGTCAATACAAATGGCCGGTAATCGAACCGGCCTTGAACCTGCGCACCGAACTCAACGCAATTGCGGTGCCAGGCAGATTCCCTAGAAGAAGTGTTTGCTGAAAATGTCGATTGTGTGGGTAATTAGCTTCGCTCTTCCGCACTACCGTATGCTTTTTGTTTCATCCCGATGAATAAATAATTTCACCGTGTTCCGCGTCCACTCGGCTAGCTCCAAATATGGGCACCAAAAAGAGGCAGAATTTTATAAAGGATCTATTTTGGATCACTCTGGAATTTCATTGATGCAGGCCCAATAATGGAGCGCACGCCCACTATGAGGTTTTATATGCATCTCAAGCATGACCCGGTCTGGACCGCCATCAAGCAGGAAACCCGCGAGCAGGCCCAGAACGAACCGGCCCTGGCCAGCTTTCTCCATGCCACAATTCTCAATCACGACACCCTGGAGGATGCGCTGAGTTATCACTTGGCGCAAAAGCTGGCGAGTCCCGCCATCAACGGCCTGCAAGTGCGCGAAATCATCTATGAAGCGCTTGCGGCGGAGCCGCGTATTGGAGAGGCGGTGCGCGCTGATATACAGGCGGTTTACGAGCGGGATTCCGCGTGCAATGAGTACTGCCTGCCCTTCCTGTATTTCAAGGGATTTCAGGCGCTGCAGTGTTACCGGGTGGCTCACTGGTTATGGGGCCAGGGGCGTTTCGCACTGGCGCATTTTTTTCAAAGCCATATCGCCCTGACCTTTGGCGTGGACATTCATCCGGCGGCGATATTGGGTAAGGGCATAATGCTCGACCACGCCACTGGAATTGTGATTGGTGAAACTTCGGTGGTGGAAGACGATGTTTCCATCATGCAATCGGTCACCCTCGGCGGCACAGGCAAAGAGTCCGGCGACCGCCATCCCAAAGTGCGCAAAGGTGTGCTGATCAGCGCGGGCGCCAAGATTCTCGGCAATATCGAAATTGGAGAGGGTGCGAAAGTGGGTGCTGGCAGTGTGGTGCTGAAAGCCGTGCCGCCTCACACGACAGTGGTAGGGGTGCCTGCAGAGGCCGTAGGCAAACCCAGCAGCGCATCACCCGCATTGGATATGAACCATGAAATCAGCTGCGATGGGGGCTGATCAATGGTCGGCGAAGGGCATGACTTCGCGAATGTCCCGGACGCCGAGCAGACACATCAACAGGCGATCCACACCCAGAGCTATACCGGCGCAATCCGGCAGCCCTGCTGCAAGCGCTGCCAATAACCGCTCGTCTTTTTCCGGCACGGGCAGTCCCATGGCACTTCTTTGTTGCTGGTCCGAACAAAAACGCCGCCTTTGTTCCTCAGCGGCATTCAGCTCCCAATAGCCATTGGCCAGCTCCATCCCATCCCAATAGACCTCAAAACGCCGCGCCACTACGAAACCGGCGTCATCTATGGCCAGGCGGGCCAATGCGCATTGCTCCTTCGGATAGTCATAAACCAGGGTAATACCCGGCCCCAAATGCGGCTCGACACAATGGCTGAATAAAAGATCGAGGCAGGCGCTTTTGGTGTTGATGGGAGAATTGAGCTCCAACACTTGGTCAATCGCCATCTGCAGCTGGTGTACATCGGCCGCGTGCGGGTTGATGTCCAAAGCCGCATCAAATACTTCGCGATACGAACGCTGAGAGATGGGAATTGCCGGGGCCAGTGCACCGAACAACTCCATCACCTGCGCCATCAGTTGGCGATCATCCATACCGAGGCAATACCACTCCAACAGGGTGAATTCCGGTCGATGGCGTCGCCCCGACTCCTCACTGCGATAGGCTTTACCCAGGAAATAAATGGAGCCGGAACCCGCGGCGAGCAGCCGCTTCATGTAGTACTCCGGCGAGGTTTGCAAAAAGCCGCCGCCTTTTACCTCCAACGCCTGGATGTGCACATCGGTCACTGTGGCATCACCTATCGCCGGCACGTCCACTTCCGGAATTCCACGCCCATAAAAAAACGCGCGCAACTCATGCAGGAGTTGCGCGCGTTTTTTCAGGGTATGCAAACTGGCGCTTGGCTGGAACATCAAAAGGACCGATCTACCGCCATTTGCGGATGCAAAGCATTATTTATTGGCGCGTCCCAGGTACTCGCCTGTTCGGGTGTCCACCCGCAGTACATCGCCGATGGAAACAAATAAAGGTACCTTGACCACCGCACCTGTCGATAATTTAGCGGGCTTGGTGCCTCCCTGGGCGGTATCACCCCGGATACCCGGATCGGTTTCCACCACTTCCAGCTCCACATGGTTGGGGGGCGTGACAGCAAGGGGAGAGCCGTTATAAAGGGTAAGCGTTACGACGTCCTGCTCCCGCAACCATTTGTTGGATTCGCCGACTGTCGCCTCATCCGCCTGCAACTGTTCGAAAGTTTCCGGGTGCATGAAATGCCAGAACTCGCCATCGCTATAGAGATATTGCATCTCGCGGTCCACCACATCGGCGGCCTCCAGGGATTCACCCGACTTGAAGGTACGCTCCCAGACCCGGCCGGATTTCAGGTTCTTCAGCCTCACCCGATTGAACGCCTGGCCTTTTCCGGGCTTGACGAATTCGTTCTCGATGATGGAACAGGGATCGCCATCCAACATGACTTTCATGCCGCTGCGAAATTCGTTGGTAGAATAGGTAGCCATTTTGCCCTCAAGTCATTATTCAGTTATTGGGTACACACAAAAAAGGCGCACATGATACCGCGAACCATGCCAACTTGGCAGATCACAAACTGGCAGGACGAACTCAAGGACCTGATCCAGGACCCGGTGACCCTGATCGACTATCTTCAGCTGGACCGGCAATGGCTGGAACCGGCGGAGCGCGCCGCCCGGATGTTTCCCCTCCGTGCGACCCGCTCCTTCGTATCGCGCATCCGCAAAGGGGATCCTGCGGACCCGCTGCTACTGCAGATCCTGCCGCTCGGTGCTGAACTTCTACCACAGCCGGGATATGAGCGCGATCCGCTGCAGGAACGGCAATTTAATCCGGTTCCGGGATTGGTACACAAATACCGCAGTCGGGTGTTGCTGGTAGCGGCCACTCAATGTGCCATCAATTGCCGCTACTGCTTCCGGCGTCATTTCCCGTACGAAGACCATCAACTCAGCCGTCCCGAGTGGCAACCGGCATTGGACTACGTGCGCCAGACACCGGAAGTCAACGAGGTTATTCTCAGTGGCGGAGATCCCTTATCCCTGGGTGACAAGCAAATCGCTTGGCTGGTGGGGGCCATCTCCGATATTCCCCATGTCACGCGGGTACGTATACACTCGCGCTACCCCGTCATATTGCCCAGTCGCGTGACCGACGGGCTGCTGAAGGCACTAACGACAACCCGCCTCAAGCCGGTGTTGGTGATCCACTGCAACCATCCACAAGAAATCGACGACCAGGTGCGTGAAAGCTTGGCTATCCTGGCAAGCAGCCAGGTAACCCTGCTAAATCAGACTGTGCTATTGAAAAACATCAACGACAACAGCAGAATTCTCGCGACATTGAGCGAAGCGTTGTTTTCCGCCGGCGTTCTGCCCTACTACCTGCATATGCTGGACAAGGTAGAAGGTGCCGCCCATTTTGCGGTGGACGATGTTCAAGCCAGAGCCCTGTACGGAGAACTGCTGACACTCCTGCCGGGTTATCTGGTCCCCAAGTTGGTGAGAGAAACACCGCACCAGGCGTCCAAAACCCCGGTGCCACCTTTGGTTGAGCCGAGATGCGCTTCGCATGGCGACTATAATGAAAATACAGAGCTTGAGAGAGCCTTGTCAGGCGCCGCCCGCACCTGACATAACGTTAATAAACACCAGGATGGTGCACAGGGTTTTTGATGAGCCAGTTATTTGAACCGACATTGAGTCTTGCCCAATTCAAGTTACCGCCGCAGGACATCAACCTGCTCAGCTTCTGTGAAAGCAATAAACTGGTGAAGGTACAAGCCTGGGTGGATAATCTGAAGCTCACCCAGATCAAAACCACCAGTATTGAGCTTTACGAGGCCCTTCCGGAAATCGCACACCTCAAAGTGGATACCCGGACCCGTTTTGACATGCTGGAGGCTCTATGGCCAGTCACCCAGCAATGCCTCCTGGGACTGTTAAAAGAATTCCTGCAGCAACCCCTGATTCTTCCGGAATCCGCACAGAAAACCGCACTGCTCGCCCAGGCGCTGCAGAAACATCTGCTGGATGGCTATACCGTCTGCGCCAGGGAATTGATTCAAAAGAAACTTAAAGTACCGCAACAGCAGCTGCTATTGAACGCGCTCTACCGCGCGCTGACCGCGCTCAGTCTGCTTATGTTGCGCGCGTTCCAGTTGTATACCGCCATACCTCAAACTCTATGGCTTCGCGCGCACGCCCTCTTTCAGGTGGCGGAATTCTATGATCTTCACAACCGCCCTGTACCCTTGACCGCCACCACCCCCCACACTCTGACTGACGCCTATTTGCGTCTGGTGATGCTGGCGAGCATTCGTCCGAACCAGTTGGCGCAGAACGACATCAACATTGTTTTTCGCGCGCTGGAGGGCTGGGCGCGGCAGGTGCGGTTATTCCCCTCCGCCACTGCCGACCAGAACAACCTGTTTTTGGTGGACTTAAACCAGGACAAAGGGCCGGTTGCGAAAAATCGCTACGACGGCAATCCGGACAGCCGCGTACTGGAACTGGATTTCCAGTCCCTGGTCAGCCAGCTCAACAAGCTCTCCGGTGGCAAAAATCCCTCCGATTGGCTGGGCCAGACATCCGCTGTCACTGTGCCTCCGGAAATGCCCGCCAGTCTGCTGGAACATGTGCTCCACTGTTGGAGCAACTCGGTAGAACGCAACCAGGATCGACGGCGGCTGGAAGTAGAGGCGGACGCCTGCATAGGCCTGATCGACTGCCATTACCACCTCTGCGGTAATGTGGAATTCGATCAGTTCGTCAATCCACGTGAAAACCTGGACAGCGATTCTTTTCTGTCCGGCGGGTTCGACGCACTGGTTGCCAGTCTCAGCGGAAAAAAGGACGTGGACGAATCCAAGGCCAGCCGCCAGACCGTATTCCGCGTGATGCTGCACAACGTCAGCGCCGGAGGTTACTGCGTGTTCTGGCAAGGTGATCCGGGCAGCCGGGTGGAGGCCGGGGAACTGATCGGCATACGCGAACCGGACCGCCGCGTCTGGAGCATCTGTGTGGTGCGCTGGATCCGTCAGCTCAAGGGCGGATCCCAACTGGGTATACAGGTACTCACCAATCAACCCGTACCCTATGGCGCGGCCAGCGTGTTCGATATGGGAGGCTATTCAGACTATATGCGTGCGATCCATATACCCTCGCCAACCATGGCCAACCAGCCACCCAGCCTGCTGACTGCTTCGGTACCATTTCAAGAGAACACCCGGGTAAAGTTGAAGCAGGAAGACAATGTGATTGATGTGCGCCTGAATAAGTGCGTATTTTCCACCAGCAAGTTCAAGCTCTTCAGCTTTGAGACCTTGACCAACGAAGACAGCCGGTTTTAATACCGCGCACCACCCCGAGGACACTCGGGTTTTCCCAAGCTAGGACTATACTTGCTATTTCAGTACACTGGCGCGCTCAGCCAGTGCCACTGCCGCGGCTTTTTGCACCGCGTCCACACCTCACAATCACAACTGAAGTGGTATGACTTCGAATACAACCATAAGACTGCTTATTCTCAACGATTCCCGCGCTGAAGCCGAGCGCTTGATCAGCATGTTGCACAACGCTGGCCGGCCAACCCGTGCCCAGCACGTCGAAAGTGAAGAGGCCCTGGTCAAATTGCTGCAAGAGCAGTCCTGGGACCTTATTCTGGGTCTGGATGCCACCGAAAGTGTGCCACCCGCCACAGCCTTCAAACAAATTCGCCGGCTCGCCAAAGATGTCCCGATGATCCTGCTGACCGATGAGGAAGGTACCCAGGCGATTGTCGAAGGTATGAAGCTCGGCGCCACTGATGTGGTGCGTCTTGATGAAGACCAACACCTACTACAGGTGATCACTCGCGAGTTATCCAACCGCGAAAGTCGCGCGCAGCAGCGCTTGGCGGAGCGCCGCTATAAGGAAATCGAACGCCGCAATCAGCAGTTGCTGGACAGTTCCCGCGACGCTATCACCTTCGTGCAGGACGGCATGTTTTTATACGCGAACCAGTCCTTTGCCGAAATGCTGGGTTACAAAGACCGCAGCGACCTGGAGTGCATGCCCGTCATCGACATGGTCGACGATAAAGACCAGGAACGAGTGAAGGAATTTCTCAAAGAATTCATGTTGCGCGGCAGCGAGGTGGAAACCACCAAACTGACGTTTCAGGGCGTTACCCAGCAACAGCAAAAAAGGCCCTTGAACGTCGAGGTGCGAAAATCCCAGTACGATGAGGAAATGTGCATCCAATTCGTCGTGCGCGCGAACACCACTGACAACGCCGAACTGGAGGCGCAGCTGCAGCAGATCCGCCACCAGGATCTCGTCACTGGCTTGCACAACAAAAATTATCTGATCGAAAAACTGGAAGAAGCCGTAGATGCGGCGGTAACCAATCACACCACCAGCGCCCTGCTCTACATCGGCATCACGGATTTTCTTGAGAGCGTGCAGCAGAAGCTGGGATTGGCATCCGCCGATATCGTTTTGGGGACCATCGCCGTTTTTGCGAAGACCCTGGTGAGAGACGGTGAAACCCTCTGCCGCTTCAACGAAGCCGGATTTATGTTGTTGATTCCCAAAATCGACGTGGACTCGGCGCAAAAACGCGGCGAGGAGATCGGCAGAGCCCTGCGCAGTCATATCGTGGACATCGACGGCGCGACACTGCAGTTTATTTACCACGTGGGCATTGGCATCATCAACGAGACCACCAGCAATTCCGACACCCCCATTTCCCACGCGCTCAAGGCGCTGGAATTGGCCGTCGCGCGGCATTCGAAAGATAAAAATGCAATTGCCACCACCTTCGAAGAAGAGGCACCGGCCACCAAAAACGGTCGAAGCTCAAAAGAAATCGCCAAGATGGTTCAGAACGCGCTCAACAGAGGCAAATTCCGCCTGCTATTCCAGCCCATTTTGAGTTTGCGCGGTTCGGATAAGGAACATTATGAAGTGCTGCTGCGGATGGTGGATGAGGACAATACCGGCATGTCCCCCACGGAATTTCTGGATATAGCAGCCGAGATAGGCGCCACCACGAAAATCGACCGCTGGGTGATACTGGAGTCCATCAAGGTGTTGGCGCAGCACCGGGCCGCTGGCAACAACACACGGCTGATCCTCAACCTCAGTAAAGAATCCCTTAAAGACACCACCCTGCCACCCTGGCTCGGGGTTGCCTTCAAGGCGGCCAAGCTGCCTCCCGAGGCGATTATTTTTCAGTTGCAGGAAACCGACATCAACGATCACCTCAATATCGCCAAGTCGTTCACCAATCAGGTTACAGCCCTGGGCTGCGGCTGTAGCATCAGCCATTTCGGCTGCGCCCTTAATCCTTTCAGCGCGCTGGAGCACGTGTCGGCCCAATACATCAAAGTTGACGGCTCCTTTACCCAGGAGCTGCAGAGCGGTGGCGGCGAGCCCGAGGCACTCAGCACCCTCGTCAATCAAATTCACGAGCACGAGAAAATCACCATCGTGCCCTTTGTGGAAAACGCCAGCGTCCTGTCGAAACTTTGGCAATCCGGGGTGCACTACATCCAGGGTTATTATCTGCAGGGGCCGGCGGAATCCATGGATTACGATTTTGATACTGAAACCTGAAATTCCATCGCGCTCGTCCAGCGCTTTTCCCGCATTTATCGGCGCATAACGCCACTCACCGATTTTCCGGTGGCGTTCGCCGATCTCCCGATATGAACACCCGGTTTTGTCTGTAGCCTGATGGTACTCATCAAGGAGAACCACCATGACCACTCAAACCATCGAACACCAAGAATTCTGCCGCAACGTCAAACAACACCAGCACTGGGTACGTTTGATTTATATGTTGATCCTGGGCGTACTGCTCAATCTCGCTGGAATCGTCATGTGGGTGCTGTGTGGCCTGCAGTTCCTGTTTGTACTCGGATCAGGGCGCGATAACCGCCAGTTGCGTGTCATGACTCGCTCCATCACCCGGTTTATGGAACAGGCTTTGATGTACGTCAGTTACAACAGCGAGCGCAAGCCCTTTCCCTTTGCTGCCTGGCCAGAGACGCAGGATTCTGCCGTGGACACGGCGACATCGGATGTGATCGTCAGCGGAACCGACGAAAAATCCGATTCGTCTCCCGACAAATCCGATCCCACTCCATAAGGGGCTTTGTGACCCTGAATATCAAATACCTCCGGCCGTAAATTCAAGCGCGAGAAAGTCTATGAAAACACAAAAAGGCGAAGCAAAACCCCGGGCCATCGTTGGAATGGTCTTGATCGTCCTGGCGGTTTTGCTGTTTTTAAACAACATCGGCTTTAAATTATTCGGCTCCGTATTTGACCATTGGCCCCTGGCTATGATCGCGATCGGTGGATTCCTGATTTATTCCGCGCGGCGTAAAGGCGCTGTCGAGCAAAATATCGGCCTGTTTCCTTATGCGTTGGTTGCCGTGGGTGTATTGGCGGCGCTGGGGAAATACGGCTTTCTGCGTTTTAGCCTGGGCACCTTATTGGTACCACTGGCCCTGTTGTTTCTAGGCCTGCATCTGTTTAAGCCTCAGGGAATTTTTGGCCGGAGGAGCAAATCCCCGGCTGATCACCGCAGGAATATTCTCCTGGATCAACCCAGGGACGAAACAGCAGCTGCAGACCCGATAGCGGCAGAGAATTCTGCATCAGCCAATACCGCCAACCTGGACAATCGGATCGATATATTCACTATCCTCGGCGGCGGCAACTACAGCACCCGGTCCAGTGATCTGGTCAGCGGCAACATTGTCTGCATACTCGGCGGTGCGGAGCTCGATTTACGGGACGCGGATACGCGCGAGGACGTCATACAACTGGAGGTGCTGGCATTTATGGGTGGGATCGAAATGAAAATCCCGCCGCATTGGCAAGTGACCATCAAAGCCTTCCCGTTTCTCGGGGGAATTTCCAATCGCACCACCTGCCTGGCGGAAAAAATGGGCGTTCCCAAACGTCATTTGGTGATTACGGGCCTGGCCTGTATGGGCGGCATAGAAATTCGCAACTAAAGCGACGCAGATCGGCAATTTATGCATCCCATATTTTTTTCAAGCCGCGGCATGATTTTGGCCTTTGGGATTTGGCTGGCGGTGACATGCGTCTGCAGTGGGTTGATGGTGTGGCTGGATTGGCGCATCTGGTCGGACCAGAGCTTACAAATGTCCACTGGACATTTGGCGACCGCACTGGCGCTGTTTATACCCTGGTACGGTATTTTTTTATTTGTCTGCCTATCGAATTTTTATCTGTGCCTGCGCTTGCCTCTCGATTCATCGGGCACGACGCGCATCGCAATTACACAAGGCGCTTCGGCAATTGCCGCTTTAGGCTTCTGGCTGCTGTCGGGCAATGGCTGGGCAAAAATGCTCGATGCCATGGGTACCACCAGAGCGGAGCAATTGTTCAATCACACACTGCCGATCAATGCGGCCATTGCTGCGGTTCTCTATGCTGTATGGATTCTGTGGCACTACATGCACCTGCAGGCCCGCGCACATGAAAACAACTCCAGCGAAGATCTGCAGCAAAAGCTGCTGCTAAACGAGGTGGAATTGCAGGCGATAAAAGCGGCCATGCATCCGCATTTTCTGTATAACAGCTTGAACATGCTGGCCAATATTTCTCTGGTCGCACCGGACAAAATCCACAATCTTTGCGTGCAGATGTCGGACTTTCTTCGCTACAGTTTGAATTACAGCAATAAGCCGCAGGTGACCATTGCCGACGAAGTCACCCACATCAACAATTATCTAAAAATCGAACGCGAGCGTTCTGGTCCCCGTCTCCAGGTAATTCAATCCATAGCTGCGGCAGCGGACAACTTTCCCGTGTTTCCGCTGCTGCTTTTCCCTTTGATTGAAAACGCCATAAAACACGGAATTGACTCCAGTCTGGAGCCCGGTTTTATTGAGCTTTCCATAAGCATGGAGACAGGGCAATTGACCATACGGGTGCGCAACTCCTGCGACCCCGCAGGATGCAATCGCCAGGGAACAGGCCACGGCTTATCCTCTCTGCAAAAGCGCCTGACACGGTTTTATCACCAACGCGCGACACTGAAAACGCAATTCAGCAACTCTGTTTTCGAGGCAATCGTACAGCTTCCATCCGAGGAGAAATAATCCCATGGCCATTTCCGCAATTCTGGTGGACGATGAACCCCATGCACGGCAAGCCTTGGAAAGATTATTAGGGGAACACAGCGAAATTCAAATACTGGCCCATTGCGAAAATGGCATGCAAGCGGTCAAAGCGGTTCTCGATCTTAGGCCACAGGTTGTTTTTCTCGATATCCACATGCCTAAATTGGACGGCTTTGACGTTCTGGAATTATTGGGCGAATCCACACCAGCCATTATTTTTGTTACCGCCCACGATGAATACGCCATCCGCGCCTTCGATCAGAATGCCCTGGACTATCTGTTAAAACCGGTCAGTCGCGAACGGCTGCATAAAACTATCGAGCGCGTCAGCGCCAGATTTTCCCGGGTTGAACCTGCCAAAATGCAGGCCGGTACAGAACAGCTGCTGGAACAGCACTATCGTCAACAGGCGCCGTTGTCGCGCATATTGATTCGGGAAAAGGGTGAAGTGTTTGTCATTCCCTGCCAGGAAATTCTTGCTATAGAAGCGGCGGATGACTACGTGGTCTTTCATACGGAACAGGGTAATCATATTAAGCAGGAGCGACTCAACCGACTGGAGACGTTGTTGGATCCCAGACAATTCTGCCGCATTCACCGCTCGACCATTATCAATCTGGATTATCTCGAAGGCATTTCTGCTGAAGGCAAAGACACCCGTTTTGCCAACCTCAAAAAGCAAAAACAATTCGCCATCAGCCGCAGTGGTTACGAAAGACTGATCGGCCTTTTGTAAAGAACTCCCGGCAATAATATGGCCTACCTGCCGGGACGAAGGCCGGCTGCCGCCGCTGTCATGAACAGTGACCCAACTCCCAAATAGCCCGTCGCTTCTGTGTTACGTTTGGGCAAAGAGCCGGGTTGTCAAACCCGGGTTAAGGATGTCCGATTTGCGGCAGGCAATATATCCCCCAACCTGCCCCAGATGTACAACGCCATTTATATTCCTATAACAACCTGGAAGACGGCCGCCCGCTGCGACCGACATCAAAAGGAGAACGCCATGTCCGCGAACCGCTATCAGGTATCCCTCAAATGGTTGTTGTGGCTCTATCTCACCATTCCGCTGTGCTTGTTGATTCAATTGGTGGATAGCCTGTTGCTCGACCAAAGTCTGCAGCAGCGCCTGCCTACAGATCCGAACCAGGTATTTATCTACAATTTGTTTTTTGGTACGCCTCACATACTGGCCAGTAGCCTGATTCTAATAGGCAACCGTGAGTACAGCCGGTTTTATCAGAAAAACCTGTTGCTGGCGTCTGCAGCCATTATCGCCTTCCTCTGCCTGGGTGCGCTGTTCCTCTCCTACAAATTGCTGTTCATCATCATTGCCACCATGAGTATCGTGCACGTGATCAAACAGCAGGTGGGCATTGGCAATATGACCTGTCGCTTATCGGGTATCTCATATCAGCTGTGGGTATGGACCGGCATTACCGCAGGCGCCGTTATATTTAATGGAATATTTATCCGCTCGCTTTTTACGCCACCGCAAATCCAAACCATGGAACAGGCCCTGTGGGTTTTGCTGATTCCCTTCGCCGTATTGACCATGATCCAACATAAAAACGTACGGCACAAAAAAGGCGGAATAGGATTTTTATGGGCTAACTTCGGACTGGTGGCGGCGCCGGCGTATCTGTATTTTCAGGAATATTATTTTCTCGCGGTGCTGGCACCGCGCATCATTCACGATCTCACGGCCTTTACGGTGTATACCGTGCACGACCAAAACCGGCACTCGCCAGCACCACAAAACCGTCTGTTCCATTTTGCGCGGCAATATCAGTTGCCGGTGGTGCTGATCACACCCGTGCTGGCCCTGGCGCTCGCGTATTTTTTGCAGCATCACCTCGACGGAATCGTCAGCGCCCTGGCATCCAATCTGCTGCAAACCAGCATACATATCAGCCTCGCTCTCGGCCTGGTGAGTTTTTGCAATCTCCTCCATTACTACACGGAAACCTTTACCTGGGGATCGGGTTCGCCCTATCGCAAACATATGTCCTTTAAAGTTTGATGAACACCCTTTTTTTTCTGGAAGCGCTTCGCGACCGGATGCGCAGCGACTCTGTGATAGGGCACTCAAACGTCTGGATCCGCGAGCTGCAATCCAAAAGAGTTTGATAAGTTGGGCGCTGCCGCGCACCGACACATTGGCGCGCGCCATTCGCGGCATTAGCCGACCGCCGGAAAGACGCACGGTCACCGAGGCTATGGAATTCCGCCTACACACCCAAAAATTAAAATCCAAAAACGAGGTGCAGCCGTGATCAAAACTTTATTACCGGTGCTGGCCGCCTGCTTGCTGCTTGCCGCCTGCGGCGGGCCGGACACCGAGGACAAACCCAATTCCAGTAGTTCGTCCACTTCAAGCTCCAGTTCCGCCAGTTCCAGCAGCAGTTCGAGTTCCAGCAACGGTCATCCGGGCGCCATGGGCGATCCGCAGCGCGGCCAAGTGTTATACCAACAGCAATGCCAGGTGTGTCACGGCGAACAGGGGGAAGGCAACGCCCTGCTGAATTCCCCCACCCTGAAGAAATGTTCGATCTGTGAAAATCCCGATGTACTGAGCCACTACATCGAAGCCTATATGCCACCCGGTGGACCGGAGGCGGCCAAGGCCTGCGGTGCGGAATGCGCACTGCACGTCACCGCTTACGTGATGGAAGCTTTCAACAAACAGGTGGACCGCGCTGCCTGCAATGCCGGCGGCGATCCCAGCCCCAGCACTTTTAAACGCCTCTCACGCCTGGAATACAGCAATACCGTCAAAGACCTGATGCAACTGCCACATGCCCCCAACGTCGGCGCCATCCCGGATGATCCCTCGCTTTTCAACTTCAAAACCATCGCCAGCGTGCAGGGTATTCAGGCGAGCCATTTGAATGGTTATCTCACCGTTGCCACAGAACAGGCCGATGCCCTGATGGCCGACGCGGACCGCCGCACCCGTGTACTGGGTTGCGAATACACCAGTGCCGGCTGCCTGGACAGCTTTATTCCCCGCTTCGGCCGCCTGGCCTACCGCCGCCCGCTGGCGCAGGAGGAGTTCAATCGCATCCGCCAATACGTGGTGAGCCAGGCACCCGCCGCGCGCGATCAATTTGTGATGGCACTGCAGATTTTCCTCACCTCGCCCAACTTCATTTATCGAGTGGAGGTCGGCAATAGTCCAGAGGGCCTCTCCACCCTTAACAACTACGAACTGGCCTCGCGCCTGGCATTTTCCTTGTGGGGCCAGGGACCGACAGCGGACCTGCTCGACAAAGCGGCCAACGGCACCCTGAACAACGCCGACGGCCTGCGCACGGTAGCGCAGGAGATGCTGAAGGATCCCCGCGCGCGGGAGAACCTGTCGCGCTTCTTCGAGCAATGGCTGGCTACCAATTTGCTGGAGGCGCCGGCGGAAAAACCGCAGGGCTGGTACAACGCCATACTCACGGACATGCAGGCGGAGACCAACAATCTCCTGGGTGAGTATGTGTGGCAGAACAAGGATTTCATGCAGATTTTCACCGAAAACCGCACTTACCTGACGCCCGCCCTTGCCGACTATTACGGGGTGGCGCGCCCGGCCTCTGCCGCTCAAGCGGTGGCCTTGCCCTCCAGTGACCCGCGCGCTTATACGGGCATATTGGGCCACGCCTCCAATATGTTCTCCAAAGGCGATGGCGACCTGATCGCCAAACGCGGCAACTGGCTGCGCAGCACTTTCCTGTGCAAAGAGCTGCAATTGCCAAGCGGTGTGGCGGACATCATCAACGGCAAATTCGCCGGTTTTACCGCTATGGAGATTATCACCGAGCGCAACCGCGACCAGAGCTGCGAGCGCTGCCATTCGCAGATCGACCCCATAGGCGTGGCCTTCGCGCCCTTCGACCGCGCCGGCCGTTATGACCATTCGGTGCGGATAGGCGACTATCCGATCCAACCCGGCTTCCCGGACAGCGGTGACCCAGGTGTGCGCAGCATTCAGGACATAGCCCGCGCCCTGGCGGAAATGCCCGAGGTGGGAGAATGTCTGGCGGACCGTTTGTTCCTCTACACCCGCAACCGCTTGCCGGAACAACACGACCACTGCGTGGTGTACGAAGCCAGCGATAACTTCCGCGATTCCGGCCACCAGTTTGTCTCCCTGCTGCTGTCCATGGTGGAGGATCCCTCATTCCGTACCCGCATGACACCGGAGCCGGAGACTGACACCCAGCCGAATACCACTATCCTCAACCTGGCATTGGGCAAGTCCGTCACCACCTCCAGCGCCGAAAACGGCAACCCTGGCAGTCGCCTGACGGACAACGACCTCAGCGGCGCCTCGCGCTGGTCCGCCCAGGTGTTTCCGCAGCAGGCCACCATCGATTTGGGACAGGTGCGCAACCTCATTCAAATCGAGGTGTATCCCTACGAGGACCGGGCTTACAAATACACCGTGGAGGTGTCGCAGAACGGCGCGAATTACACCCGCCTTGTGGATCGCAGCAATAACACTCAGGGAGGCAACGCCATCACGGATCTCTTTGCACCAACGGCGGCGCGTTACGTCCGCATCACTATCACAGGCGCCAGCGGTTATACCGGCGACTGGGCATCGCTCCGGGAAGTGAAAATCCTCGGGCCTGCTCAATAGGCGCGAACGCAACGCAACCAGTGCAAACAAAGAGAAACGCCGGAGAGAATTATGATTATCAAAAAACAACCGCTTTCCAGACGAACCTTGCTGCGCGGCACCGGTGTGGCCCTCGCCCTGCCCATGCTGGAAATCATGCTGCCCCGGCGCGCTTCCGCCCAGGCGACCCCCAAAAGGTTTTTTGGATTTTTTTATCCTAACGGCACGGATCCCGGCCGCTGGCAGCCGGCCACGGGCAAATTGACGGCGCAGAGCCTGTCGCCCTGCCTGCAGGACCTCGCCGGCTTTCGCGCCGAAGGCATCTGGCCCGCGTGCGACGCACTTTACGATTACATCACCGTGGTCAACGGCATCAACCACGAGGGCCTCAACACCAATATCCACACTCCGTCCATGGCGCTGCAGTCCTATAAACGGGAAACCTCAGATGACTCCTCCACGCCCGTCGCACCGAGCCTGGATGTGATGATCGCCCAGCGCTTCAAAGGGCCTTATCCCTACCTCGCCATGTCCGCCTCCACGGATACCGCCTTGTCGCAAGGTTATATCTCCTGGGAGGGCAAAGGGCGACCGGCCGATACCGAGCGCGACCCTGCACGCCTGTTCAGCAAACTCTTCGGCGCGCAACAAAATACCGCTGCCGCCAACGCCATCAACCAGCGCAAAGCGAGCGTGCTGGATTTTATTCGCGAGGACTGCACCCGCCTGAAATCCAAACTCGGCCAAGCGGATAAACAGCGTGTGGATGAATTTTTTAACAGCATATACACGCTGGAGGAACAGCTCGCGGTTTCCGCCTCCTGCCAGGCGGTGAATATTTCCGGCACCGGGCGGGATTTTCACGATAAATCCAAATTTTTTATCGACATAGGCGTGCTGGCCATGGCCTGCGATCTGACCAACGTGGCAACGGTGCAGTACAGCAACAGCTGGGGCGTGAATTACGCGGGTTATGTTCTGGGTGATGGTCGACCGGATGAGGCGGGAACGATTGGCGTGGGCAATCACAGCGATCATTTTATTTCCCACAAACTTGACGACAACGACCGCGCGAAAGACCTGGATGCACTGCCGCGCGATGTCGCCGCGAGAATCGCCGACAACCGTGTGGTGCTCACCTCGCGCTTTAAAGTGCGTCGCTTTTCCTATCTCGTGGATTCCCTGCGCAAAACACTCACGCCGACCGGAAGCCTGTACGACGAAACCCTCGCGCTTTATTGCTCGGAAAACGGCAACGGCGACTCCCACGGCCGCCGGGATATGCCCACGTTATTGGCCGGGCGTCTCGGCGGCTTTGTACCGGGGCGCGTGATCAATTCCAACGGCGCCAGAACGGCCGCACTGCACGCGGCGATCCTCAATAAATTTGATTTTAATTTAAGTAGCTACGGAGATCCGGCTGCGGGGCCGCTGGCGGGGATTTAATGGGTCCTGCCGGTTGCCCTGGAATGCTCTCCACTAAAAAGGCAATACCAGTGGCACCAGCACCACGGTCACTACCAGCACCACCAACGCAAACGGCACGCCGATGCGTACGAAGTCCAGAAAGCGGTAATTGCCGGGGCCTACCACCAACGTATTCACCGGCGATGACACCGGCGTCATAAACGCCGTGGATGCGGCCAGTGCAACGGTCATCGCAAAGGGATACGGCGACACCCCCAAAGCTTCGGCAATTGCCAGGGTGACCGGCGCCATCAGAATGGCCGTTGCCGTATTGGAGATAAACAATCCGAAGACGGCAGTCATCGCGAATATCGCCGCCAGCATCACGCGCGGATTAGCCTCCCCCACCACCTGCAACAGCGCCTCCGCCGCCAGATCCACTCCGCCGGTTTTCTGCAGCGCCAGGGAAAACGGCATCATGCCGACGATCAGAATCAGGCTTTGCCAATGGATGGAACGGTAGGCGCTGTCCATATCCACACAACCGAAAAAACCCAACAACAGGCAGCCGATCAGCGCCGCCTGCACATTCGGAACCACACCGAACACCATCAGGCCAATCATCAGCGCCAGCACCGCCAGAGCCTGGGGTGCACGGTGGGGCGCCTGCACCTGGTCGTCCAACTCGGCAGGAAGATTCAACAGCATCAGATCACGACGGCTTGCCTGCAACTTGCGGATCGCCCGCCAGGGACCAACCACCAGCAGAGTGTCTCCCAGCTTTAGAGATTCGTGGGGAATGCTGCCCTGATAAGCGCTCAGCCCGCGCTTCAGGCCGATGACCGCGAGATCGTAGTGGGTGCGGAAGCGGGCATCCACCACCGACTTGCCGATCAGCGCCGATCCGGTGGGAATCATCAGCTCCGCCATGCCGATCTCCCGCAGGCTGTCCGCGAAGTAGTTTCCGGCCAGCGACAGAGGCGCCAGGGAAAAGCGGCGACGTACCTCGTCCATATCCACACCCGGCTCGAATACATCGAGAAACAGCACATCGCCGTCCTGAAGCCGCGTTTGCGCCAACGGCCGGATCATCTCACGTGAAAACCGGCCGCCACGCTCGATGGCGATAATGTTCACCCCGGAGGTGGCGCGCAGGTTCAACTGCTCCAGGGTCTGTCCCACCAGCGGCGAGTCGGGTGCGATCCGGAGCCGGTGCTCGCGGCCGGCCAGCGCGTATTCCTCCACCCACTGTTGCCAGCGCGGCTGCTTTTGTCCCGCGTCCTCCCCGTTGCCTCCTTTCGCGAGCCAACGCCGCGCAAACGCCATATAAAGAATCGCGAGCAGCAGTATCGGAATACCGAAAGGTGCAAATGCAAAAAAGCCAAATCCCTCGTGGCCGCGCCGAATAAGCTCACCGTGCACCACCAGATTAGGCGGCGTGGCTACCAGCGTCATCATGCCGCTGATCAACGCCGCAAAGCTGATCGGCATCAAC
>Ga0164241_10000618_pt1 | contig 58810 bp, 62 predicted proteins | sample OricomyardsoilBY_FD_108780 | JGI IMG/M metagenome (GOLD analysis project Ga0164241, IMG submission 108780) | Backyard soil microbial communities from Emeryville, California, USA - Original compost - Back yard soil (BY) | ecosystem: Environmental > Terrestrial > Soil > Unclassified | place: USA...
AGACTTCGCATAATGTATATTATGTTAAATTCTGCAGGGATCTGCAGTCGGTGCTCACCTGCAAACGCTGCACCGCCGCTTCAACGCTCAGCCTCGTCACGCGGGCAATAGTTCGCGCACAGCCTGTGCAAGTGGTTCCGCAACGGAAATCCAGCTGGTTTCATGACTCACCGTGTCGGTGCTGACGATCCGTTCCACGCCAGCCTGCTTCAACTGCTCCAATGCGTCGTCGGCAAAGATCGCGTGCACACCAATGCAGGTCGGACTGGCCAGGCCGCAGGCATGAACTTGCCGGACAGATTCGATCATGGTCCTTGCGGTCGACACGATGTCATCCACCAGCACCGGTGTGTGATCACGCCAGCGCGCTGCATCGAGCCTTGATACCGTCACGTCGCGATCCCCGTGCCTGAGCTTCGTCAGTACCTGATAGTGCGCGCCGATCTGCCCGGCGATGTCCGACACCCATTGACCGCTTTCCTCATCCGGGCCCAGCAGCAAGGGCTTTGCGACATTGCTGCGAATCCACTGCGCTACCGGCTCCGCGGCGTGCGCGACACGAGTGGGGATGGAATAGACTTCGGACAGGGCCGTGATCCGATGCAGGTGCGGATCGACCGTCACCAGCCAGTCGACTTCCCGTGACAACCAGCCGGCCACATGCCGGGCGCTGGTCGCCTCCCCCTCCTGGAATCGGCTGTCCTGGCGCATGTAAGCCAGATAAGGCGCAACCAGCCCCAGGCTGGCGGCACCGGCCTCACGTGCCGCACCAGCCAGGAGCAGCAGGGCCGCCAGCTTCTCGTCCGGCCGGTCCAGCGAGCACAGCAGGATCAGATGCCGACCCGACACCTTCTCCAGTATGCGCACGTAGGATTCGCCGTCAGGGAAGCGCCGCACTGTGACCGGACAGGACTCAGCCGGCAGCAAGCGGCACAGGTTGTCGGCCATGCGTTCATTGCCTGGCAAGGCCAGCAGCATTGCGCTCATGCAGACAGTTCGTCCGTCAGGTACACCGCCGGATGCTTGCCGACATACTGCAGTGCGTATTCCAGTTCACCGGGCGCTTCGGCATGCAGGGTGAACAGCGGCTCGCCGCGCTCGATCCGATCGCCCAGCCTTATGTGCAGTTCGAGTCCCGCCGTCGGGCTGGTGGGTGCACCGGCCAGCTTGGCCGCCCGTGCAAGGCGCCGGCAGTCGATCGCTGCAATGTACCCGGCGCGATCCGTGAGGACGTCATGGCGCAGGCTGGCAACGCCGGGTTCACGCATGCCGCCCTGCGCGGCGCAGATGCCCTGAAATTTCTTCCACGCCAGGCCGCTTTCCAGCAGGCGCTGCGCCTTGTCTCGAGCTGCTTCCTGCGTGCCATCGCCACCGAATTCCAGCAAAGCAGCGGCCAGCGCCAGCGCACGCGCCTTCAGATCCTCCGGCGCACCGGCCTGCCCGCGCAACACGGCGAGCACATCGCGCGCTTCCAGCGCCGGGCCAATTCCGTGTCCGACAGGTTGCGTCCCGTCGCTGCGGATCACGCGCAGTTTCAACCCACAGGCCTGCGCGACACTGTCCAGCAAGGCCTGCAGACGCGTCGCGTCGTGCTCGCTGCGCAGTTTGGCGCTGGGTCCGACCGGAATATCGATGACCGCATGCGTGGCGCCCGCCGCAATCTTCTTGGACAACACCGAGGCCACCAGCTGCGCATCACTGTCGAGGTCCAGCGGTCGCTCCACGCGAATCAGCACGTCATCGGCGGGACTCAGCGTGAGCGCACCTCCCCACACCATGCAGCCTCCTTCGCGCTCCACGACGCGACGCATGCTGGCCACATCCAGATCGACTTGCGTGATGGTCTCCATCACGTCCGCCGTGCCTGCTGGCGAGGTGATGGCGCGCGAGGAGGTCTTGGGAATCACGTACCCGGCTGCGGCCACGATTGCCACGACGATGGGCGAGGTGCGATTCCCGGGCAATCCGCCGACGCAATGCTTGTCCAGCACCATGGGCCGGCGCCAGTCGATTACCTCGCCCGCGTCGACCATGGCACGAGTCAGGTCCGTTGTCTCCTGCACGTCCATGCGCCCACCGGCACAGGCACTGAGAAACGCGGCAACATGAATGTCCGCGTAGTGACCCTCCACGACGTCCGTGATGATGGATCGCAACGGCTGGTAGCCGAGGCGATGCCCATAGATCTTGGCGCGCAGCGCGCTGAGGGAATCCAGCGTAGGCGCATGACGCACCACCACGCGATCGCCGTTGCGGCCGCCCAGTTCCTGGACCGCCAGCTTGGACAAGCCAGCCTCGCCAGCCCCCAGCAGCTCACCGTCGATGACATTGAGCGTAGCCATCAGGTGACGCCCGTTGCACTCGACTTCCACTCGCGTCAGCGAGTCGAATCCTTCGGCGCGGCACACATGACAGTCACGGCGCATGTACACCGTGTGCTCCTGCTGGGTGTCGATCCCCAGCATCCGGAGCGTGAGAAAGTTCTCGCTCAAGCAGCAAGTTCCACGCGCTGCCCAAGGCGTGGCACCACCGCGGTCCAGCCGAGCTCGTGATCAATGCGTTGGCGCAGCGCGTCTGCGGCCCCGGGCTCGCCGTGATTCAGGTAAATGCCTTTCGGCCTGTGTTGCGCCCCCGACAGCCAGGCCATCACCTGATCGGCATCCGCATGCGCCGACATGCCGGGCAGTGACAACACCTCGGCATTGATGTCCACCTCCTGGCCGTGAATGCGGATGCGGCGCTCGCCCGCCAGCATGCGTGCGCCGCGCGTGCCGCCGGCCTGGAAGCCGGCGAATACGATGGCATTGCGCGGGTCCGGAGCCATGACCTTCAGGTGATGCAGTACCCTTCCCCCCGTCGCCATCCCGCTGCCCGCAATGATAACCGCCGGCTCGCGCCTGGCATTCAATGCCCTGGATTCCTCGGCGGTGCGAACCATCCGTGCCACATGACACATGCCTTCGCAGTCCTCCCGCGACAAGCGGTGCTCGGCACGATGACGATGGTAGATTTCGGTCATGTCGATCGCCATTGGGCTGTTCAGATACACGGGAACGTCGGGGATCTGCTGATTCATCTTCAGACGGTAGATGGCGTGGAGCAGCGCCTGCGTCCGGCCTACGGCAAATGCCGGGATCACCACGCAGCCGCCGCGTGCGTAGACGCGGCAAATCACATCCCGCAGCATGGCTTCGGGATCCGCGTTGCCATGCAGGCGGTCGCCATAGGTTGATTCCATGATCACGTAGTCGGGACAACCGATCGGAGCCGGGGCGCGCATCAACAGGTCATCGGGCCTGCCCAGGTCGCCGGAGAACAGCACAGTCGTACCATCGACGCGGATCTCCACGGACGCAGCGCCCAGGATGTGGCCGGCCGGTCGCAGCCGCAGCTCAAACCCGCCTGCCACGGTGAGCGGCTTGTCGAACCGAAGTGCCTCGAACAGTCGCAACGCCCGATTCGCATCGTCCTCGGTGTACAGCGGCAGCGGATGCGCATGCCGCGAGCGATGATGGCGACCGAGGTATTCAGCGTCCTCCTCCTGCAGCCTCCCACTGTCCGGCAACATGATCCCGCAGGCGTCGATGGTCGATGGAGTTGCCAGGATCCTGCCACGGAAACCCTGCTTCACCAGCAGCGGCAATGATCCAGAGTGATCCAGGTGCGCGTGTGTCAGCACCACCATGGGCAGGCGCGCAACATCGAAGGGCAGCGCTTCCCAGTTCAGCAGCCGCAGGTTCTTGTAGCCCTGGAACAGGCCGCAGTCGATCAGCAGCCTGTGGCCATCGCGTGCAAGCAGGCTCTTGGAGCCAGTTACCGTGCCCGCGGCGCCCAGGAAATCAAGCTGCATGCGCCCATCCGCACAATGCCCCACCGGGACGACCATTGGTTCGGACAACTTCACGGGCCATTGGCCCCGCATCCTATACCGTCTGCAGCGCTTCCGAGCGATCGGATTGCCTCTGCCAGAATTGGCACGAACTTCCACCTGCGCGTCGCCCTGTGGCCGTGCAACTGACCAGCGACTCACTGCGTTACCTGCGCGACCACGTGCTCGACGACATGCTGCCCGGCCTGGGCCTGAAAGTGGAAGGCGACGCCCTGCCCTTCGAGCCGGACGCCGGTGCGTATTCATCATCCCATGCACATGAGCACGAACATGGCCACGGCGAACATGAGCACCACCAGCACGGCTGGCTCGTCGCCGCTGCTGCTGCGCCTGCATGCGGCCTGGCAGCGAGGCGATGTGGCGCGCGCGCTCCCGTGAGCTGGTCGCCTCGCGAGAGACAAGGGAACTGCGCGCCGAAGAGCGGCACATGGGCCAGGCACTGGCCAAGGTGCTGGTGGAATTAGCCATCGAGCCGGCGCGACTGGCTGCGTGAACCAGGAGCCCGCTACGCCGCCATGTTTGTGCTGGCCATGATGGCCAGCGCCTGGCACGAGACCCAGTACACCCGCCTGTTTCGCTCGTAGCCGAAAACGCCCGGCAGTGCCGGGCGCTTGTGAATCATGTCTGACCTGGATTGGGGTCTATCAGGCCCGTTGACGATGCCGACGGCGCGCCAGACCGAGGCCCAGCAGGCCAAGTCCCAACAGACCCAGTGTTGCAGGCTCCGGGACAGAGACGCAGCTCGTATCGCCGCGCTCGCATCCGTCGAGCTTGATCGACTGGCCATTCAGGAAGGCGTTGATGTGAAGGACGCTCAGGTCAAAAGCGTCTTCGGAGTTGATGGTCCATGAATAAATATCGCCGACCTGAAACCTGCCAGGAGTGTTCGAGGTGGGAAAGCTGAGCACCCAGTTGTAATTGTGGCCATCAGCACCGGTGCCAGTGGCGCTGTAACTCACTGCTGGCGCCACCGTGCCCGTCGCGGAACCGGCCGTATATGAACCGCCGACGCCGCCGATCAAGGACACATCCTTGATGAAGGATGCCGCGCCGCCCGGTGCCCAGACGAATTCCAGCGTGAAGCTTGTGCTGCCAGTAGTGGTCAGCGTCGCAACTGTATTGCCGCCGTAGCTGAAGTCGTAAATCGCATCGGCGTTGGCTGCCCCGCAGAAGGCAACTGCCAGGGTCGAAGTGAGCAGGACTTTCTTGAGACTATTCATGGCAGGCCTTGGTTACGGAATTTTCAAGCTGGAACATCACTTGGCGGGGTAGTACGAAGCAAGCTGCATGCCATCCCGAGTCAATCCTGTAACCGTCTGAATTACTGGGACTTTCAATACCATTCAAATCGGATCGACCCGTCGACCTGTAAATATTTCCGACATCCGGGGCCACTCGGGCCCGGACGACCGCTTACGGCGAGCGATTCGCCGCCGGCGCGTCCGGTGGCTCCTGGTAGCCGTTCCTGCTCAAAGCCAGCTCCGGCTTCACACCACACGGCACGCAATCCGGTTGATGCAGTTCCGGCACCCGCCCGCTCACCGGGTTCGTGTAGGTAAACCACATCGGCATGATGGAGGGCCATTGCAGCGGCGCCCCGGGCCCGCCCTGAAAATGTTCTTCGCGCTTGCCAATCTGCACCAGCGTGACATCGACGTTGGCAGTGTTGGCAGGCGCTCGCGCCGGTGCGCCCGCCGGCCTCGGCGCTGGATCTTTGGCCTTCGCCCACACGCCATCCTTCCACGCCACTGGCGTGATGTACGGCTCATCGAGCGTCAGCTCCCAGATGCGCCACACGCCATCTTCCAGTACATACCGGTCGTGATACATGCCGCCCCAGAACGCAGCGGCCAGGAAGTCACCCGCCTTGCCCACGGTCTTGCCGGTGCGCGGCTGGAAGAGCTTGAAGCGGCCGGTTGCCGATCGGCCGTCATCGCTCACCAGCACCATCGGCTGGATCAGCCAGTGATAGGAAATGCCGGCCTGCTTCCCGGGGCCGGGCCCGCGTACGCGCGCGGCAATCAGGCGGTCGCGGCCGATGTGATAGCCCTGAAACGGCGTTTCCTTGAAGCCGTTCTTCGCCAGCGTATTGGCCCAGCCGGCGTTGTTCGAATCATCGATGTAGTAACCATAGGTCGCCGAAATATTGGTAATGCCATCGTAGGCTGTGGAACGCGCCAGACGGCGGCGCGCCTCCTGCAGCGACACCGCCTGCGGTTTGCCACGGGCAATTGCGCCGGTGAGAGGCTTGCTCGCAGCCAGTGTCGAATTGCCAAGCGCCTTGATCGCCTTGCCGGTAACCGGATGCGCGGCCACGAACGCCGGCATCGCCAGGCTCTGCGCGGATGCTGCGAGCGCGGACACCGCAACGTCCGGCTTGTTGGCACCAGCAGGCGCAATCTCGAAGATGCGACTCTCGCCCCAGCCCTTGAAGATGTCGGTCTTCATCTGCACGAAGCGGCGCATCTCGCGGATCTTCCACACCCCGTCTTCCTTCACGAAGCGGTTCTGGAAGGCGGCCACCTCCCACCAGCCCTTTTCCTGATCGGCCTCGCCGAGCATGCCGAGCTCGATACCGCGCGCGAATGCCTCATTGCCGCCCGGCATGATGGTGACCGTCACATCGTGCTGCAGGCGATCGTTGAGCTGCCCATGCGAGAGCCCGGCGTGCCCGATGCTCTCCAGCCAGCGACGCACGCCGGCCTTGCCCTTCCATACGCCCTGCCCCGCGATCTCCACCACTCCATCCGCTGCGAAAAGATCCACCACGTCGTCCCACATCTTGCGGTCCGCGTAGTAGCCGTACGCGGACTGCAGATTGCGCACGCGATCCTCGTCGTTCATGGCATCCACTCGCGCCTGCAGTGCGGCCAGCATTGCCTTGGCGGCCGGTGCCTTGCCGACTGCCGGCGGGATCGGAATGCCGGCAGTGGTGGTGTCGTAGTGATACGGCGCAACGGGGATATCGCCGCCGCCCCAGTTGGTCCAGCCGTCTTCGTACGCGCCGTCGTACTGCGGGTAGTAGTTGACCTGCCGGATCTTCCACACGCCCTTCTCGCGCGCGTACTCGTTGACGAACACCCCGCCTTCGATGCGCGCATGGGTCCCGTGGCCGTGGAAGATGATGCATTGCCAGCGCGCCTTGGCGCTCTCGCCATCCACGGCCAGGTTCACCACCGGAGCGTCGATGAACATGGCGGAGAGACTGTCGATCTTCATTCCGTCCATGCCACCGCCGTAGCGATTGCGCAGGAAGGCCGCGATGGCCTTCGGGCCGGTGGCTGTTTCAGCCGTCTTGATCAAACCGTCGAAAACAAAGCGGCCGTTCCGTGAAAACAGCGAACCGACTTCCGTCCACAGACCGTACTGCGCGTACTGCGCGTAACTGAACTGCAGGGTCTTGACCGCCCGCACACTCTGCGCGCGGTCCACATCGCGAGCGAATTCATCGAGGTCCGTGGCAGCGCGGACCGGCAACCCAAGTACCACAGCGAATGTCGCGAGCAATGCCATTGCCGTCAGTTTCATGTGGACCTCCGTACCGGGATTGCGCGAGTCTAGCAGCAGCCGTCCTGCATGCCGCACGCAGATTGGCGGCCCTGCGGATAGTCATTGCACTATGTGCACTTGCTGGCATGATGCTTTGCAAAGGGGACCGCATGACGACAACCCCGGGGCAGCACACATGAGCGCATTACCACCCACCAATGACGACAGCGCGATCTGGGACATCTGGCTGTCGCAGTTCCCGCTCCCGGTGGTCAACGTCAATGCCGAGGTCGGAACCTTCAAGGCACTGAGTGATGCGGCGCTGACCACGGACGAGCTGGCCAACCAGCTTCAGGTAGACGCACGTGCGCTGACCATGCACCTCGCGGCGCTGTGTTCCATGCGCCTGGTCGAGAAGCGCCTCGGCAAGTGGCGCGCGACCCATCTGGCGCGCACCTGGCTGCATCCGGAGGCGCAAGGCTACTGGGGCCATTTCACCATGCAGATCGATTTCAACGAGACGCTGCGTTCCCGCCTACTCGAGTCGCTGCGTACCGGCAAGCGTCCCGGCGACGTGGGTGAAGGTTCCGGCGACATCACCTCTCGCCCCGCGGAATGGGAACGCGGCAGCATGTCCCAGGAGGCGGCCGAAGGCATCGCGAAATTCATGCACGCGCACAGCCAGGCACCCGCGCTGGGGGCCGCTGCGCAAAGCGTGTTCGGAGAACTGGATTCGTTGATGGATGTCGGCTGCGGCTCAGGCGTCTATGGAATCGAAATTGCGCGCGCCCACAAGGGCCTCAAGGTGGTGCTGCTGGATCTGCAGGAGATGGCCACCGAAGCGCAGAAGTACATCGATCGCGCCGGCATCGGCAAACAGGTCTCGACCGCCGGGGTCAACATGTTCACCGAAGAGTGGCCACGCGGGCACGATGGCCACTTCTTCTCCAACGTTTTCCACGACTGGTCGGATGAGACCTGTCGCCTCCTTGCCAGGAAGAGCTTCGAAGCGCTGCCCAAGGGCGGCCGCATCTTCCTGAACGAGATCCTGATGGATGACGATCACACCGGCCCTTTCCCGGCCGCCGCATTCAGCCTGCTGATGCTGGTGGGTACGCTGGGCAAGCAATACACACTCGCGGAGTTCCGCGACATCCTGGGCAGTGCCGGCTTCGTGGACGTGGCAGCCGTACGCACCGGCGGTGGCTACTACTCGCTGGTGAGCGCCCGCAAGCCCTAGGCTGCTGGTTGCGGCGGGCCGGCGTAACTGTCTATTCTTTTGCGCAATTCGGGGGAGGTTCACATGGCCATGAGAACCGTGCGCAGGCTGCAGCGGGTCCTGCTGTCCAGTGGCAGTGCCTGCGCCCTGCTGGCTTCCTCGCAAGTCATGGCTCACCACAGCCAGGCTGCCTACGATTCCGGGCGCGAGATCACCATCGAAGGCACCATCAGCCGGCTCGACTGGAAGAATCCGCACATCTATCTGATCGTCGAGACTTCCGATGACAAGGGCGGCAAGCGCCTGCAGCAGATCGAGGGCCTGGCGGTCACGCAGGCGCTGGTCGACGGGCTGGATCGCAAGGCCCTGCAGCCAGGCACGCATGTGCTGGTGCGCGCCAATCCCAATCGCCATGGCGCCGATCGCACCGTGCGCGGCCTGGATGTGGTCACCACAGCCGACGGCGAGGTGCATCCCATGTACCGGCGCAGCGGCCCGCCCCAGCCATTGCAGCCGGCCACCAGCATCGCGGGCAAGTGGGCGCCCTCGCTGGCCGAGACCGGCAAGGTATTCGGCGTGGTGCGCGGCGCGTGGAAGCTCACCCCTGCAGCCAAAGCCGGGGAGCTGGTCGGCGCCTGCGACATCGAGCCCGTCCCGTTCCTGGCGGTGATCAACGAATTCCGCATGATCGAAGTCAGCGGCACCAGCGTGAAGTTTCGCTTCGACAACTCCGGAGACGAAGCCGTGCGCGAGGTTCATCTGGACCAGAAACAGCATCCGGCGAGCATCACGCCCTCATTGTTCGGTCACTCGATCGGGCACTGGGAAGGCGAAACGCTGGTCATCGACACGGTGGGCTACAAGCCCCACGTATCAGGGCTGTTCTCGGGAATCCCGGCGGGTGCGAAGAAACATACCGTGGAGCGCCTGACGCTGACCCCCGACCATCTGCATCTGCGTTACCAGATGACCATGGAAGATCCGCAGTTCCTGGCTGAACCCGCGCAGCTCGACATGCTCTGGGACCATCGTCCGGATCTGGACTTTGCCAAGGTGCCCTGCGACAAGGACGATTCCGACCGCTACCTGGCGGACTGACTCCGGACTGGCGAAACCCGCCCGCTTCAGGCGATCAGCCAGGTGATGGCGCCGGTTGAGTCATCCATGCGCTGATAGCGCACACGTCGCCCCGACTCTTCGGCAAGGCCGCGCACCAGCAGGAACTGCGGCCAGGAGGTCGCTCCCAGCAGGCGCGTGTCGCGCGCCGCCAGCAGCTGCGCCTGGGGTCCGCGCCACTGGCGAACCGGATCCGCTTCGAGTCTGATGACACGGGCATCAACGCCACCCAGTCTCTGGGTCAAGTCGTGCGGCAGCCGATGGCGCGAATCCTGCAGGATTACGGTGGCGCCCCGGTCAGTGCTGGAAACGCCTTGCTGGCGCGAATCGGTGCAAAGGACGCTGGCCACGCCGCCGCTGACCAGCACCGCAGTTGCAGCCAGCACCTCACGACGCGTGATTCCCGCCGCGCTCACTGACCGCCCTTTGCAAGATAGGTGGCAATCGCCTTCATCTCCGGATCGCTGACCTCGCCGCGCGGGATGCGCGGCATGTTGCCGATGCCCGTGCGTGTCACGGTGGTGACGAACTCCACCGCCAGATCCTTGCGCTGCTCCAGCAAGCCGTTGCTGGTATCGCCCGGGCGACGCGACAGCAGCGACACAGCCATGCCGATGCCCTGGTGGCACATGCCGCAGCGATGCTGGTAGAGATCCCTGCCATCCAGCACTTGCGCGGACTGTGGTGCCGCCATCGCGGCGGCTGGAGGTGGAGGCGGTGTCGCCGAACCGCAAGCGGCAATCAGCAATAGCAACGCAGCCGGAACTGCTGGCACGATACGACACAGTTTCATTTGCGCAGGCTCCGGTAGCGCTCCGGCCAGATGCCGCTCTTGCCAGGTGCCAGAATGCCGTTCGGGTCGAGCGCATCCTTGATCGTCTCGTTGGCCCTGCGCAGCGCATGGTCGTTGAAGTCGTAGCTGCCGGCGACCAGGTCCATATAGTCGATATGGGTTCGGTATTCCCCATAGCGCTTCTCGGTGGCATCGGCCACCAATGCGCGGAAGAACTGCCCCACGCGCGCCATCATGTCCGCGTCGTCCTTGTTGAACAGCACCTGGTTCACATTGACGATGCAGCGTTCGCCCATGGCGAAGGAGCCGTGGTAGTCCATGCCGAATTCACGGTAGCGATCGTAGGTGCGATGGAACTGCTCCAGTGCCGCCTGGCCATTGGCCGGCAACACAGGCGAATAGCCCAGATGCCCGCCCCGCCCGCCATGCCACGCAGCGTTGGCCAGCGGAAAAGTGATGGGCACGCCAGCGAACGCGGCCTGCCCCGGCGATGGGTTCAGCGGCTCGCCCTGCTTCCAGCGCGTAACCGTCATGGGCTTCTTCGTCTGTTTTGCAAACTGTGCCTGGATGATCTTCGCGGCTGCCTCGTTGACCGGCTCATAACCGTAGAGCCTGAGACTGATCGACCACCAGCCAATGTTGAAACGCTTGCGGATTGCGGCGATGACCTCGTCGGGCAACGCACCGGGCTTGTCGTACCACTCCTTGCGACTGGTCAGCACGGCCGCGCCACGCAACCAGGACCCGATCGACGGCGACTGTTGCAGCAGTCCGTCGCGGCGCATCGCTGCCACCACGTCGACGGCCCAACCCAGGTCTTCGGCGTTGTCCAGCTCCAGGTCGAGCCCGATCATCGATTCAGGAGCGGGCATCAGCCACACACCGGCCTTCGTGACCACTCCAAGGTTCGACTGCACGAACATCTGGTCCCAGGAGGGACCGAACCCGTAGCGATACAGGTTCCAGGTCGGCGAATCGCTCATCGCTCCCATGCCGGTGCGCATCAGCTCGCCACTGGGCAACACCACTTCCAGGCCGCAAAGCCGCGCCGTGTGTTCCCCGTAGGTGGTGTAGCCCACGCCGCGATCCAGCGCATTGCCGAGCACCGAGCCCCAGCTGTTGCCCGGCACAGAGGTCCAGTAGGGCAGCTTGTTCTGCTGGATGTAGTCGTAGAGATCGTAGAAGCCCACGCCGGGCTCCACCAGCGCCACGCCATTCTCGGCGTCGAACTCGATCTTGCGCATTCGCGACAGATCGAGCACCACCGAACCCTTCAGAAGCGGCGCAGCACCGCCATAGCCGAAGTTCTTGCCCCGGCTGATCGGCCACAAGGGCACCTTGTGCTGATTGGCAATACGCAGCACCTGCTGCACCTGCTCGGCAGTCAGGGGTGCCACTGCGGCTGACGGCGCGTGCGCCGCCTCATCCACCGCGAAATGATCCAGGTAGGTGTCGCGATCCAGATCGGTGGCAAGCACCCACTCATCGCCGATGGCACGGCCGAATTCCTTCAGCGCGGCATCAAGCTGACTGGCGGAGAGCCCAGGCGGCAACGTCCGGTCCATCAGGTCACCTTGTAGTAGCGCACCAGGTTGCCGTCCGGCTTGCGCTCACCGATGCCCACGAACACATGCCTGGTGAGCCAGTCGTGCTTGCCCACACTGGTTTCGAAGGTCGGACTGGCGCGCAGGTAGTACTCGGAATGCGCGACAGCAGGACCGTCTTCAAAAGCCCACTTGCGCAACTTGTTCATGGTGTCCGCACTGCGGCCCCACAGGAACCCCTTGTTATGCAGCAGGATCAGCGTGCCATCGTCCTCCTGCAGCATGTAGCGCGCATCGAAACAGGCCACGTCGTCGGGCCGGAACAGCGCATAGTCGCCACCTGAGTTGGGCACGGCCTTGCCCTTGAGCATCGGACCGGAAAATTCTCCGGAATCCACATACACCGCGCTGCGGGTTCCACCCGCGGGTAGCGGCGTGATCTGGTTGACGCGGGTGAACCGCAGGCGCACTTCGAGCGCGAACTCGAAACGCGGCTGGTCCATGGTAGAGAACGCTGCCGGGTCCATTGCACCCCCTTGTGGAGAATGCGGGCAAGCATAACATCCCATCGAAATACCAACCGGGGCTGCTCGCGAAGAGACTCGCAGTTCACGGCACGCACGCGGCCACCATCATTCTGCTGTCCGGCCTGCGGTCGGTCCCTGCGACGACGGATTGTGGGGCACCATCACGACTCTGGGCGACTACGACCTGCGTTTTGCCGACACGCTGACCGGCCAAGACGGGCCGGCTGGGTGAGTTCCGCCTCACCGATGGCACCATGGCCAAGCCGCTGCTGTACCGACCGCACACCTTCTATCTGCTGGAGCTGTTCAAGATCAGGGACGGTGCGATCGAGCAGGTCGAATCCGACTTCATCACCATGCCGTACCACATGCCCTCGCCATGGAATGACTGGGCAGCCGAGGCTCGTTGAGGGCCAACCGCTAGGTCTTGAGCAGGTTCTCCAGATAGCTGCGGAACGGGGCACCCAGCGCCTCGTGTTTCAGTCCGTATTCGACCGTGGCCTGCAGGTAGCCCAGCTTGCTCCCGCAATCGTAGCGCTTGCCCGCGAAGCGATAGGCGTAGACGGGCTCTTCATTCATCAATTCGACGATGCCATCCGTGAGCTGGATCTCACCACCTGCACCGGAGCCGATGCGCTGCAGGTATTCAAAGATGGCCGGTGTCAGCACATAGCGGCCGACCACGGCCAGATTCGAGGGCGCCATGTCCGGCTTGGGCTTTTCCACCATCGCGCGAATCTCGGCGATCTGTTCCTTCGACCCGCTGGTGTCGACGATGCCGTACTTGTCGGTTTCAGATGGAGCGACTTCCTCGACCCCCAGGACGCTGGCTCGCTTCTGCAGGTACACGCCAGCCATCTGCTTCAGGCACGGAGTCTCCGCATCGATCAGATCGTCTGCCAGATGAACAAAGAAGGGCTCATGGCCGACCGCGGGGCGTGCGCACAGCACCGCATGCCCCAGCCCCAGTGGTGCCGGCTGCCGGATATAGATGCAGGTCGCCCATGCGGGCAGTACGCCCCGCAGCTGCTCGGCCAGCGCCGTCTTGCCCTGGGATTCCAGCAGCTCTTCCAGCCCCGGGTCCGAATCGAAGTGGTCCTCGATGGCCCGCTTGGACGCACCGGTGATGAACACCAGCCGCTCGGCCCCGGCGGACAAAGCCTCATCCACCGCATACTGGATCAGCGGCTTGTCGACCACCGGGAGCATTTCCTTGGGACTGGCCTTGGTGGCCGGCAGGAAGCGCGTGCCGCGCCCTGCCACGGGAAACACTGCCGTCCTGATGTACTTGAGATCCGTCTCCCTCTTCACAAATTCACTCCGGGGCTCCGCCATGCGAGTCCCCGGAGTTTACAGGACTGGCGTCCTGATCAAGGTGACGCAGTCGCTGGCGCGGCCTTGCCGGTTGTCTTGGCGCCCTCCTTGCCGCTGCCTTCCACGCGAATGAACTCGCGGTTCTTCGCAATGGCCGCTGCGCCAATGCCCTTGACCAGCGTCAGCTCGTCGGCCGACTTGAAGGGACCGTGCTTCTGCCGGTACTCCACGATGGCATCGGCCAGCTTCGGACCAACACCTTTCAGCTCCTTCGCCAGCGTGGCCGCATCGGCCGTATTGATGTTCACCGGCCCGGCCTGCAGTGCTCCGCTGCACAGAAGCAGTACGCAGCCAAGACCGGCAGCCAGCAGTGATTTTCCGCGATTCGACATGGGACACCTCCGCTTGATGGCCGGTCGACATGACCAGCCCGTGGAGATCAGGCTAGAGGTTCCGCCTTGCGCTCTGGCTGCGGATATCAGGCGCGTTGATGCTGAAATGCCGGCGTATAGCCGGCCACTGCCCATCAGTCGCGGATGGGCGAACCCGCGCTGTCGTTGACCCGCTCGCGCAGGTCCTTGCCCGGCTTGAAGTGCGGCACGTGCTTGCCGGAAAGGGCGACAGCCTCACCCGTCTTCGGATTCCTTCCCTGGCGCGGCGGCCGGAAATGCAGCGAGAAGCTGCCGAATCCGCGAATCTCGATGCGCTCGCCCTGGGCGAGTGCATCGCTCATGATTTCGAGAATCTGCTTCAGCGCCAGTTCCACGTCGCGCGCCGGCAGATGCTTCTGCTTGGCAGTGATGATCTCTATGAGTTCCGACTTGGTCATGCGGGCCCATCCTGGAACCGCCCGGCCTCCGGCGCGCTGTGGCGCCAAAGGCCTGGCGGATGCTCATTCGCCTACTCGTCGTCGCGATCGTTGCCAATCTGCTCCTTGAGCAGGTCACCCAGGCTGGTACCAGAAGAACTCACGCCCTGGTCGGTGCGGTAGCTCTGCACGGCCTCTGCCTCTTCATGCATTTCCTTGGCCTTGATCGACAGCGTGATCGATCGCGTCTTGCGATCCACGCCCACGAACTTGGCCTCGACGGCATCACCCACCTTGAGGACGGTGCGGGCGTCATCCACGCGGTCGCGACCCAGCTCGGTTGCCCGAAGCTGGCCTTCGACGCCATTGCCCAGGTCGATCAGGGCGCCGCGCTGGTCCACCTCGGTAACGGTGCCGTTCACGATGCTGCCGCGCGGGTTCTCGGCCACGAAGCCCGAGAACGGATCCTTGGCGAGCTGCTTGATGCCCAGCGAGATGCGCTCGCGCTCGGGGTCGATCGACAGCACCATGGCCTCGATGAGCTGACCCTTCTGGTAGCTGCGCACCGCTTCCTCGCCGGGGATGTCCCAGGAAATGTCCGACAGATGCACCAGGCCGTCGATGTTGCCCGACAGGCCGATGAACACGCCGAAGTCGGTGATGGACTTGACCTGGCCGGACACCTTGTCGCCACGGTTGAAGTTCTCGGCGAACTCCTTCCAGGGGTTGCTCTTGCACTGCTTCAGGCCCAGCGAGATGCGACGACGCTCTTCGTCCACATCCAGCACCATGACCTCGACTTCCTCGCCGGTCTGCACGACCTTCGACGGATTGACGTTCTTGTTCGTCCAGTCCATCTCCGAGACGTGCACCAGACCCTCGACGCCGTCCTCGATCTCCACGAACGCGCCGTAGTCGGCAATGTTGGTGACCTTGCCGAACACGCGGGTGTTGGGCGGGTAACGGCGGGCGATGTTCTCCCAGGGATCGGCGCCCAGCTGCTTCAGGCCCAGCGAGACGCGCGAACGCTCGCGGTCGAATTTGAGAATCCGCACTTCGACTTCCTGGCCCACCTGCACGACCTCGGAAGGATGCTTGACGCGCTTCCACGCCATGTCGGTGATGTGCAGCAGGCCGTCGATGCCGCCCAGGTCCACGAAGGCGCCGTAATCGGTGAGGTTCTTGACCGAACCCTTCACCACCGCGCCTTCCTGCAGGTTGTCCATCAGCGCGCTGCGCTCGGCGGAGAATTCCTGCTCCACGACTGCGCGCCGCGACACGACCACGTTGTTGCGCTTCTGGTCGAGCTTGATGACCTTGAATTCCAGCGGCTTGTTCTCGAGGTAGCTGGTGTCGCGCACCGGGCGCACATCGACCAGCGAGCCGGGCAGGAAGGCCCGCACGTTTTCCAGCTCCACCGTGAAGCCGCCCTTGACGCGACCAGTGATGATGCCGGTGACGATCTCGGAATCGTTGAAGGCCTTTTCCAGGCGGGTCCAGGTACGGGCGCGCTTGGCCTTTTCGCGCGACAGGCGGGTATTGCCCTCGCCGTCCTCGACGGCATCCAGTGCCACCTCCACGTTGTCGCCCGCCACAACCTCGATCTCGCCGCGTTCGTTGCGGAACTGCTCGATGGGGATGTTGGCTTCGGACTTGAGGCCGACGTTCACGATGACCATGTCATCGCCGACGCTGATTACCTGACCGGTGAGGATCTGGCCAGGCTTGATGCGCTGGTTGGCCAGACTTTGTTCAAACATTTCGCTGAATGATTCGCTCATGTACCTGAAAGACTCGTTACGTACCGCCAGCGCGCCGCGAGGCTGATGAAGCTGGTTGCACGGTTGGTTGACACACCAGGGCGCCGCATTGCACGACACCCCGACCCATTTCCCTACGCCTTTGACAGCCCTGCCTTGCGCGCTTCGGCCAGAACACAGTCGACCACTGCCTCGATTCCGAGGTGGGTGCTATCGACCACGATGGCCTCCGCCGCGGGTACCAGTGGCGACACGGAGCGGGTCGAATCCCGCCTGTCGCGCTCGGCTATCTCCAGCGAAAGGGCGGCGAGGTTAGCACCGGAACCCTTGTCTTTCAACTGGTTATAGCGCCTCAGTGCCCTTTCTTCAGCGCTGGCTGTAAGGAAGATCTTGAGGGCCGCGGCCGGGAACACCACCGTCCCCATGTCCCTGCCGTCCGCAACCAGGCCGGGGGCGCGGGCGAACGCGCGCTGCCTGCCTAGCAGTGCCTGCCTGACCGCCGGCCAGGCGGCCACCCGCGACGCGCCCTGCCCTGCCTCCTCGCTGCGGATGGCCGACGTTACGTCGACGCCGTCGTTGCCCAGCACCACCCGCTCGGCGCCATTGGCGTCCTGCCCAAATCTCACTTGCAGGGAGCCCGCCAGCGCCGCGTGGCCAGCTTCATCGCCCGGTGCGAGCCCGGCCCGCTCCCCGGCCAGTGCCACCAGTCGGTACAGCGCGCCGCTGTCGAGCAGATGCCAGCCCAGCTGGCTGGCAATACGACGGCTGATGGTTCCCTTCCCGGACCCACTGGGTCCATCGATGGTCAGTACCGGCACCGCCGCTCCGCTCATGTCACCGCCACATCCAGCCCGCAGCCGCGGGCAGTCTCGACGAAGCCAGGGAACGAGGTGCCCACGTTCTCCACATCGCGGATGGTGAGCGGACCATCGGCCAGCAGACTAGCCATCGTGAATGCCATGGCAATGCGGTGGTCGCCATGGCTGTTGATCTCGGCGGTGCGCAAACGATGCCCGCCCTCGATGCGAATGCCATCAGGCGCCAGCTCATTGGGAACTCCGGTGCGCGTCAGCCCTTCGGCCATCACGGCCAGGCGGTCGCTCTCCTTCACGCGCAGCTCCGCCGCTCCGGTGAACACCGTCTCGCCCGTGGCGCCAGCCGCGGCGATGAACAGCACCGGCAGTTCGTCGATGGCAAGCGGCACGAACTCCTCCGGCACTGCGATGCCGCGCAACTGGCTGGCACGCAGTTCGATGTCCGCCACCGGTTCAGCCCCCGCGGCAGCGCGTGGATGGATGCGAAGGTCGGCACCCATCAGTTTCAGGATGTCCAGAATCCCGGTCCGCGTGGGATTGATGCCGACGTTCTCGACCACGAAGCCGTCGGCACCGGCCAGCGCACCGGCCACCAGAAAGAACGCGGCCGACGAGATATCCCCCGGCACCTGGATACGCGCACCGGAAAGCTTCTGTCCACCAGCCAGGCGCACGCGCAGACCTTCGGTCTGCACGTCGACGCCAAACCCGCGCAGCATCCGTTCGGTGTGGTCGCGCGTGGGTGCCGGTTCGGTCACCGTCGTCGTTCCTTCGGCATAGAGACCCGCGAGCAGGATCGCCGACTTCACCTGCGCACTGGCCATCGGCAATGCGTAGTCGATCCCGGTGAGATGCTGCACCGGCCGCATGGTCACGGGTGGCCTGCCATCGGTGGTCAGGATGTCGGCGCCCATCTGGCGCAGCGGCCTGGCCACGCGTTCCATGGGCCGCGAACGCAGCGACGCATCGCCGGTCAGCACCGATTCGAAATGCTGACCCGCCAGCAGCCCCATGGACAGGCGGATCGCCGTGCCCGCATTGCCCATGTCCAGCACATGCGCCGGGGCCGCGAGCCCCCTGAGGCCACGGCCGTGCACGGTCAGGGTATTGGCATCGTGGCGATCCACGGTCACGCCCATTGCGCGGCAGGCCTCGAGCGTCGCCAGGCAATCGGCGCTCGCGAGAAAGCCACTCACTGCGGAGATTCCCTCGGCGATGCCGCCCAGCATCACCGATCGATGCGAGACGGATTTGTCTCCGGGCACACGCACAGCACCTGCGACCCGTGATGCCGGCAGGACCTGATAGCTCTTCATGGACTCCCTGTGGTCATCAACTTCTTGTTACTGCCGCCAGCGCTGCGAGGAGCCGTTCATTCTGCTCCGCCGTGCCGATCGTGATTCGCAGCGCGCCCGGCAGCCCGTAGCCAGCCATCGGCCGCACGATCACGCCCTGGCGCAGCAATCCCTCGTAAGCGACTTTGCCGCTGCCGCCCACATCCACCAGCACGAAGTTCCCGGCAGTCGGATGTGCCTTGAGACCCAGGCGCGGCAGCCCGGCACCCAGCTGCACCAGTCCATCAGAGACCAGTTGGACCGCGCGCCGCGTGTGCTCGGCGTCTTCCAGCGATGCCTCCGCGCCCACCAGCCCGGGAATTCCCACATTGAAAGGCTGCCGCACGCGGTTGAGCATGTCGGCGATCCCGGGGTGCGACACCGCATAGCCCACCCGCACCCCTGCCAGCGCATGCGCCTTTGAAAAGGTACGCAGCACCACCAGGTTCGGATACTCGCCAATGAGGCTCATCCCATCGGGGCAGTCGACGCGACGCGCGTACTCGAAGTACGCCTCGTCCAGCACCACGATCACGCCGGGCGGCACGCGCTCCATGAATGCGCGCAACTGGTCGGGCGCATTCCAGGTTCCGGTCGGGTTGTTCGGATTGGCGATGTAGACGAGCTTCGTGTCGGCATCGATCGCGGCCTGCATCGCGTCGAGATCGTGCCCATACGGCATCGAATGACCCGCGTGGTACGCAGCGGCGACATTGCGACGCGCCCCGGTGGCCTGGATCGCCAGTCCGTAGATGGCGAACGCATACTCGGAATAGACCGCACTGGATGCCTCCGTGAGAAAGCTTTCGGCCAGCAGCACGATCAGGTCATTGGACCCATTGCCGAGTGTCACCTGCGCCGGGTTCACGCCATGCTTGCGCGCCAGTGCCGCCTTCAGATCATGGCCACTGCCATCCGGATAGAGCCATACGTCCGCGAGAGCCTTCTGCATCGCGGCCAGCGCCAGTGGACTTGGGCCCAGTGGATTCTCGTTGGAGGCCAGCTTGATGATCTGGTCAGGTGCAATACCCAGCTCGCGCGCCAGCTCATCGATGGGCTTGCCGATGACATAGGGCGCGAGGGCGCGAACGGCCGCCGTGGCGAGACTCCCGGGCCCGCCGCCAGAACCATGCGGCGGGTTCACAGCACGGCCCGCGGATACGAGCCGAGCACCTTGAACAGCGAGCTGCGTTTTTTCAATTCAGCCAGGGCCCTGGCCACCGGCTTGTCATCGGCATGGCCTTCCAGGTCGACGAAGAACACGTAGTCCCACTTGCGCCGGCGCGAAGGCCGGGACTCGATGCGGCTCAGGCTGACCTTGTGCTTTGCAAATGGCTCCAGCAGGTGGAACAGTGACCCGGCCTTGTCCTTGTCGCCGGCGACCAGCAGGCTGGTTCGATCCACGCCGCTGGCAGCCGGTATACGCGCGCCAATCACCAGAAAGCGCGTGGTGTTGTCGACGTGATCTTCGATGTTGTGCGCCAGGATCGACAGGCCGTACACCTCGGCAGCCACGTCGGCGGCGATTGCCGCGCTGCCCTGCTCGTCGCGGGCCCGGCGCGCGCCTTCCGCATTGCTGCTCACCGGCACGCGCTCGGCATTGGGCAGGTGCTCGTCCAGCCACAGCCGGCACTGACCAAGTGCCTGCGGATGCGCGCACACACGCTGGACCCCGGACAGATCCTTCATGCGGCCCATCAGGTTGTGATGCACCCTGAGCTCCACCTCGCCGCAGATATGCAGACTGGTACTCATGAAGCGGTCGAGCGTGTTGTTGACCGTGCCTTCCGAGGAATTCTCGATCGGCACGACGCCAAAGTCGGCACTGCCGGCCTGCACTTCCTGGAACACCTCGTCGATCGACACCAGCGAAAGCGCCCGCACCGAATGCCCGAAGTGCTTGAACACCGCCTGCTGTGAATAGGTGCCCTCCGGCCCCAGGTAGGCCACCTTCAGCGGCTTCTCCTGCGCCAGGCACGCCGACATGATTTCGCGGAAGAGCCTGAGGATTTCCTCGTCACGCAATGTGCCGTGGCGATTGCGCTCCAGCGCCAGGCGCAGCACTTCGGCTTCGCGCTCCGGTCGGTAGAAGTCCACAAGCTTGCCCGAGGAATGCTTGGAAATGCCGACCTCGCGGGCCAGTGCCGCACGCTGATTGATCAGCTCATGCAGCTGGCTGTCGACTGCGTCGATGCGTTTGCGGATCGACTCCACCGGTTCGCCGGACTTGCCGGCCCTGGGCTTGCGCGAGGCCATCAGGGCGTCCCCTGGATCAGGCGCGCCGCCAGCACCCCATGGATGCCGCGAATCTCTGCGAACGTCGTGGCGCCAATCGACCCATCGGCATCGATCAGCGTGTAGGCGTATTCGCCGCGCGATTTGTTCAGCAGGTCCGCGATGTTCACGCCGGCTGCGGCCAGTTGCGTCGAGATCTGTCCAACCATGTTCGGCACGTTGCTGTTCGCGATCACCAGGCGCGTCGTTCCGGGCACGCGCGGCATCACTGCCTCCGGGAAATTGACCGAATTGCGGATATTGCCGTTTTCGAGGAAATCGCGCAGCTGCTCCGCGGCCATCACCGCGCAGTTCTCTTCGGCTTCACCTGTGGAGGCACCCAGGTGCGGCAGCGTGGTGACCCGAGGGTGGTCCTTCAACGCGTTGCTCGGGAAATCGCAGACGTATGCGTGCAGATGGCCGCCGTCCAGGGCGCCCAGCACGGCGCCCGAATCCACGATCGGTCCGCGCGCGAAGTTCAGCACGATGCCTCCCCTGGGCATCAGCGCCAGCCGCGCTGCATTGACCAGACCGCGCGTGGCATCGTTCAGCGGCACATGCACGGTCACCGCATCACTGCGGGCAAACAGATCTTCCAGCGACAGGGCCTGCTGCACGTTGGCCGACAGCGTCCACGCCCGCTGCACCGTGATCTGCGGGTCGTAGCCCAGCACCTTCATGCCCAGCGCCAGTGCCGTGTTGGCCACTTCGACGCCGATGGCGCCCAGGCCAATCACGCCCAGCGTGCGACCGGGAAGCTCGAAGCCCACGAAGTTCTTCTTGCCCTTCTCCACCGCCGCGTCGATGGCGGCATCGTCGCCAGTCTGTGCCCTGGCAAACTGCCAGGCCGCGCCGATGTTGCGCGCGGCCAGGAACAGGCTCCCGATGACCAGCTCCTTCACGGCATTGGCGTTGGCACCTGGCGTATTGAACACCGGAATGCCGCGCGCGGTCAGCGCCGCGACCGGAATGTTGTTGGTACCGGCGCCGGCACGCGCCACCGCCAGCACAGTCTCTGGCAGATTCATCTTGTGCATGTCCGCCGAGCGCAGCAGCACCGCATCCGGCCGGTCAATTCCGGAGGCCACCTCATAGCGCTCGCGCGGCAGGCGCTCCAGCCCGCGGGAACTGATGTTGTTGAGGGTCAGGATGCGGAAGGCTTCAGCCATGGCGCCGCTCGAATTCGCGCATGAACGCGATCAGGGCATCGACGCCCTCGGGCGGCATCGCGTTGTAAATGCTGGCGCGCATGCCACCCACCGAACGGTGACCCGCGAGGTTCGTGAGCCCCTGTGCCTGCGAGTCCTTCAGGAACTGCGTATCCAGTTCCGGGTTCGCGAGGATGAACGGCACATTCATGATGGAACGACACGGCACCATCACCGGGTTGCTGTAGAACCCGCTGCCGTCGATGGCCGCATACAGGCGCGCCGCCTTGTCGTGGTTGCGCTTGCCCATGGCCGCCAGACCGCCCTGCGCCTTCACCCACTGGAAGACGAGGCCCGCCATGTACCAGCCGAAGGTATTCGGCGTGTTCGACATCGACCCTTCGGCTGCCATCGTCTGGTAGTTCCAGATCGACGGCGTGCCGGCCTGCGCCCGGCCCAGCAGATCCTCGCGCACGATCACGATCACCAGGCCGGATGGGCCGATGTTCTTCTGTGCTCCGGCATAAATCAGCCCGAAGCGCGACACATCCAGCGGCCCGGAAAGGATGCAGGAGGAACAATCCGCGACCAGCGGCACCTGCCCCGTGTCGGGAATGAACGGGAACGCCACGCCGCCGATGGTCTCGTTCGGCGTGTAATGCAGATAGGCCGCCCCGGCGGTATGTTTCCACGAGGCTTGATCCGGCACCGAGTTGTACTTGCCCCCGGCATCTGCAGCCACGTTGACACTTCCGCAGAAGCGCCTGGCCTCGCCGATTGCCTTCTTTGACCAGCTGCCGGTGTTGACGTAGTCCACCGTTGCGTCGGGTGCAGCCAGGTTGAGCGGAATGGCCGCGAACTGGCCCGTGGCACCGCCCTGCAGGAACAGAACCTTGTAGTTCGAAGGGACGGCCAGCAGCTCGCGCAGGTCGCTTTCAGCCTGCTCGGCAACGCGGATAAAAGCCTTGCTGCGATGGCTGATCTCCATCACCGACATGCCGCTGCCCTGCCAGTCCGGCAGCTCGGCCTGCACTTGTTCCAGCACCGGTAGCGGCAATGTCGCCGGACCGGCTGCGAAATTGAAGACGCGCACTTTTGAGAGGGTTCCTGCGAGGCGATGCGACGCTCGCCGCAACCGGACGGGCATCTTAGCAGCGCGGCTACTCAGCTGGCCGTCAATCCCGGCGGGCGCTGTGGTCGCTGGTAGCCGACCTGGCTGGCATCCAGCATGGCTGGACCGATGTCGGCACTCGGCAGCAGGACCTGAAGCCGGCCAGGCTCGGGCGCGGCGACCTGCTCCCCGGCCTGATCAGACCTCGCTCCAGGCGCGCAGCAGATTGTGATAAACGCCGGTCAGTTGCAGCACTGCCTGGCCGTCGGCCTTGCCCTGTCGCAGCGTTTCGATCGAGGTATCCAACTCGAACAACAGGCGCCGGCGGGAGTCGTCGCGGACCATGCTCTGCACCCAGAAGAACGCTGCCAATCGCTCCCCGCTGGTGACCGGTGTTACCCGGTGCCGGCTGCTGGAGGGATAGAGGATCAGATCGCCGGCCGGCAGCTTGATCTCGTGCTCGCCGTAGGTGTCGCTGACCACCAGCTCACCGCCCTCGTACTCGTCGGGCTCACTGAGGAACAGCGTGCAGGACAGGTCAGAGCGCAACTGCCCGCTGCCACCAAGACGCATGACCGCACCGTCGACATGGAATCCGTACTCCCCGCCTCCGGCATAGCGATTGAACCTGGGCGGCAGGATCTTCAACGGCAGCGCCGCCGCGAAGAACAGCGGACTGGCGTCCAGTGCGCCGAGTACGACATTGCCCAGCTCGGTCTTCACCGATGAGGCTTCCGGCAGCTGCTGGTTGCGCTTCACCTGCGCGCCGAGACTGCCGACGGTCTCGCGGCCGTCGGTCCACTGCGCGGCTTCCAGTGCCTTGCGCAGGCCGGCAAGCTGCTCGGTGCAGAGGACCTTTGGAACGTGCAGCAACATCTCGCGTCAGAAGCGCCAGTCAGCGCTCAGCAGAAAGCTGCGCGGCGCGCCTGGCAGGTAGCGATACCCGCTCTTGTTGATCGAGGCCACATAGTGCTTGTCGGTCACGTTGTAGGCGTTCATGCGCAGCGACAGCGACTGGTTCAGCTCATAGGACGCAACCGCATCGAGCACGCCGTAGCCGCCCGTGCTGGCGGGCGTACCGACTGCGCCATCGGTGCCGCGATGCAGGCCGTCCATGAAACGCAGTCCGCCTCCGACTGTCAGCCCGAACGGCAACCGGTAGCTGGTCCACGTCGTGATGCTGTAGCCCGGCGTGTATGTCAGGTTCGGCGTTCCATCCTGGGTCACGGCCGGACCTTCGGTCACCTTCGTCTCCAGATTGCCCACGCCGGCCGATACCGACCAGTTGCGGGTCAGGTTGCCGACCACCGAGAACTCGATTCCGCGCACCCGCTTGCGCCCGGTCTGCGTCGGGTTGCCCAGGTCATCGACGATCTGCGTATTGATCTCGTTGCTGACCGCGGTCTGGAACAGCGCGAAATTCACCATCAGACGCTCGTCCAGCGCGCTCCACTTGGTGCCCAGTTCGATGGTCCTGGCCTCCTGCGGGTCGAGGTTGGGGTTGCTGGCACTGCCGGCCGAGGTACTCAGCTGGAAGTTGGCACCGCCGGGTGGCTGCTGCGACAGCGCATAGTTCACGTACAGGCCGAGCGACCGCACCGGCTTGTACACCACGCCCAGCTTCCAGTTGAGCAGCGTTGCCCGGTCGGTGAGGTCGGCCGTGGAGACGATGGTGCCGATGGGCGCACCACCACAGGACACCGCGCCTCGGCCGGTGCCGTCATTGCAGATACCGGTGCTGTCGTAACCGGTCTGGTAGCGATCGGCCCGCAAGCCGGCCGTGACCAGGAAGCGCGACCCGAACTTCACTGTGTCGAACAGGTACAGCGCCAGGGTATCGGTGCGACCATCGCTGCGGGTGCCATTGCGCGCCCAGGCCAGATCGCCCACATCATTCCAGTCCGGGTGATACAGGCTGGCATCGGGCCGGCTGCCCGTGGCCGTGTTGTTCCAGACCGTGTAGTCCTCGCGAGTGAGCTCAACACCGGTGCTCATGTTGTGTTCCACAGCGCCGGTGATGAAGTCGACCCGCAGATTGAGCTGGTCGGTCAGGATGTCATTGCGCTGGTCGCGGAGGGTGGTGATGCCGCGCGCCAGGGTATAGGTGGAAAGATCGCTTGCGTCGGTCCATTTGACGTCGCCGGCCATCGGGTTCAGATCCGTACCGCCGGTCACGCGGTATGAACTGAGCAGATAGTCCTGGTCGGTCCGGCCCCACCGCGCGGTGTTCGTCAGTGATGCGGCGCCGTCCAGGTCGTGTTCCAGGCGCAGCGTGTACATCTGTACGGTCACGTCGTCGTGATCATCGCGCGTGCCATAGAAGTTTTCCGGGTCCACCGGGTGACCCACGAGCTGCTCCAGACCCGTCTGCGGTGTCCAGCGCGGCAGGCCGATGGTCGGTACGAAGCCGTCCGGAACATTGTCCTGCTGCACGTAGTAGAAGCTGGCATTCAGGCGGGTCGCGGCATCGAGGCCAAAGCCGATGGTCGGGGCCACGCCCCAGCGCTGGTTGCGCACATGCTCGCGGCCCACCGCATCGCTGTCCTGCCACAGCGCATTCACGCGCAGCGCGCTGCCGGTGAGCCCGAGTGTCTGGTTCCAGTCGGCCGTGATGCGCTTCTGCCCGTCCGCACCGCCACTTGCGCTGGCCGAGAGCGCATCTTCGAGAAAGGCCTGCTTCGAGACGGTATTGATCGCCCCGGTGGGTGCGGTGCGCCCGTTGTCCGTGCCGGCGGGACCCTTTTCCACTTCCACGGCTTCGACATTGAACAGGTCGCGGGAGATGGCGCCGAGGTCCCGAATGCCATCGGCAAAGAGACTTCCCGAGGAATCAAAACCGCGCATGTACACCGAGTCCCCGGTGCTGGTGCTGCCGTTCTCGCCCGCATAGAAGGTGCCGACTGCCGGGCTGTTGCGCAGTGCCTCGGTCAGGGTGGTGGCGCCCTGCTGGTGCAGCAGTTCCTTGCCGATGACCTGGATGGTCTGCGGCGTGTCCTGCAGCGACTGCGTGAACTTGCTCGAAGCCGGGAACTGCTCCGCCGTCCCCACGACGTGGACAGTCTCCAGTGTGGTCGCACCGCTCCCTGCCGCGTCGGACGGCTCACCGGCGGAGGCGTGGCTTGCAACGGCCAAGCCAACGGCAGCGGCCACACGGGCCACCCCACGACTGGACACCGCGGGGCCCAGGCCTTGCGCAGCATGCTTGCGGGTCTTGATGAACATCCTTCGGGCTCCCTGTGGTCGGCGCTACTTGCGGTTTCAAATGATAATGATTCGCATTTGAATAAACAAGCAGCACAGACCCCCTGAAACCGCGACCCGCGGAGTTCAAATCGCCCGGAGAACGGCTCAGCTGATGGGAGAGCTACCTGAATCAGGCTCGGACGCTGAGGACGTATCTGGAGAGGGCTGACCACCCGCCTCACCCTGATCGTCCTCGCCATCGAGCTTCTCGACGCCTTCGACACCTGTCAGGCGGTCGCCTTCGTCGAGCCGGATCAGCCGCACGCCCTGCGTGTTGCGGCCCTGCACTGAAACATCGGAAACCGGCGTGCGCACCAACGTCCCATTGGAGCTGATCAGCATCAGCTCCTGATCGGAATGCAGCTGCAACGCTGCCACGGTCTCGCCATTGCGGTCGCTGGTCTGTAATGCGATCACGCCCTGCCCTCCACGCCCATGCGCCGGGAAGTCATCCAGCGGAGTGAGCTTGCCGTATCCGTTCGCCGAAGCGACCAGGATCAAACCCTCCCCCACCACGATCAGCGAGATGACGGACTGGCCGGTCGCAAGCTTCACGCCCCGCACACCGGTGGAGTCACGGCCCATGGGCCGGACCTGTTCCTCGCTGAAACGGATTGCCTTGCCGCCGCTGGTGAACAGCATGATCTCGCGGCTGCCGTCGGTGAGGCCAACGCCAACCAGCTGGTCATCGCCTTCCAGATTCACGGCGATGATGCCGCTGGGGCGCGGCCTGGAATAGGCCGACAGCGGCGTCTTCTTCACTGTGCCATTGCGGGTCGCCATGAACACGAAGTGGGTGTCGTCAAACTGCTTGATGGGCAGCACCGCCGTGATCTTCTCGCCTTCCGCCAGCGGCAGCAGGTTGACCATCGGCTTGCCGCGCGAGGCGCGGCCTGCCTGCGGCAACTCGAACACGCGCCGCCAGTACACCTGGCCGTGGTTCGAGAAACACAGCAGCGTGTCGTGGGTATGAGCCACGAAAAGTGTCTCGATGAAATCCTCGTCCTTGGTGGCGGTCGCGCTCTTGCCGCGCCCGCCGCGCCGCTGTGCCTGGTAATCGGACACCGGCTGCGACTTGGCATAGCCGGCATGCGAGAGCGTCACCACCACATCCTGCGGTTCGATCAGGTCTGCGGTGGAAAGGTTCAGGTGATCCAGCGAGATCTCGGTGCGGCGCGCATCGCCATACTGCTCGCGAATCTCCAGCAGCTCGTGCCGCACCACTTCGGTCAGGCGCTCGGGGCGCGCCAGGATGTCTGACAGATCGGCGATCAGGTCGAGCAGCTCGCCGTATTCCTTGAGGATCTTGTCCTGCTCGAGGCCAGTCAGGCGATTCAGGCGCATCTCGAGGATGGCGTTGGCCTGGGCTTCGCTCAGCCGGTACACGGCGCCCTGCAAACCGAACTCGCTGGCCAGGCCTTCCGGCCGCGAACTCACCGCGCCGGCACGCTCCAGCATCTGCGGTACCGCCCCGGCCGGCCAGGTGCGCGCCATCAGTGCCACGCGTGCTTCCGGCGCTGCCGGCGACGCCTTGATCACCGCAATCACTTCGTCGATGTTGGCCAGCGCCACCGCCAGGCCTTCCAGGGTATGTGCCCGCTCCCGTGCCTTGCGCAGGTCGAACACGGTGCGGCGGGTAACAACCTCGCGCCGGTGCCGGATGAAGGCCTCCAGCATGTCCTTGAGGCCCAGCAACCGCGGCTGGCCATCCACCAGCGCCACCATGTTGATGCCGAACACCGTCTCGAGCGGCGTCTGGGCATAGAGATTGTTCAGCACGACCTCTGCCACTTCGCCGCGCTTGAGCTCGATGACCACGCGCATGCCGTCCTTGTCGGATTCATCGCGCAGTCCGTCGGCCGCGATGCCCTCGATCTGCTTGCCGCGGACGAGGTCGGCAATGCGCTCGATCAAGCGCGCCTTGTTGACCTGGTACGGCAGTTCGGTGATCACGATGGCCTGGCGTTCACCCTTGCCGATGTCCTCGAAGTGCACTTTGCCACGCAGCGACAGGCGCCCGCGGCCGTTCTTGTAGGCGGAAACGATCTCGGCGGCGCCGTTGATGATGCCGGCCGTGGGGAAATCCGGTCCCGGCAGGTGCTGCATCAATTGCACCAGCGAAACGGCCGGGTCATCGAGCACCGCCAGCAAGGCATTGATGACTTCAGTGAGGTTGTGCGGCGGAATGTTGGTGGCCATGCCCACCGCGATTCCCGAGGACCCGTTGACGAGCAGGTTCGGGATGCGCGCCGGCAATACCGCCGGTTCATGCTCGGATTCGTCGTAGTTCGGCTTGAAATCGACGGTACCCTTGTCGATGTCGGCCAGCAGTTCGCTGGCGAAGCGCGACATGCGCACCTCGGTGTAGCGCATAGCAGCCGGCATGTCGCCATCCACCGAACCGAAATTGCCCTGGCCGTCGGCCAGCATGTAGCGCATGGAAAACGGCTGCGCCATGCGCACGATGGCGTCGTAGACGGCCGAATCGCCGTGCGGATGGTATTTGCCGATGACGTCGCCGACAACGCGTGCCGACTTCTTGTAAGGCTTGTTCCAGTCATTGCCGAGCTCGCGCATCGCAAACAGCACACGGCGATGCACCGGCTTGAGCCCGTCACGCACATCGGGAAGCGCACGCCCCACGATCACGCTCATGGCGTAATCGAGGTAGCTTTGACGCATCTCGTCTTCGAGATTTACCTGCAGGATTTCGCGCGCGATTTCGCTCATTCTTGGGCTCGTTTTCGACGCCTTAAAAAACGGCGAATTCTAGCACGGCAGGGTCCTTTTCCGGCACTTGAAACACACTCTGAAACGCTATACTTCGACCCTGTCATGACGCGCCCCGCTGCCAGTGCCGACCCTGCTGAAATCGCCAAATTCGAGGCCCTTGCGCATCGTTTCTGGGATAGCGAAGGGGAATTCAAACCACTGCACCGGTTGAACCCTGCGCGCGTCGATTACATCGCGTCGCGCACCCGCGTCGATGGCGCGCTGGTACTGGATGTGGGTTGTGGTGGTGGCCTGCTTGCCGAGGCACTCGCGCAGCGCGGTGCCAGGGTCACCGGCATGGACCTTGCGCCTGCCATGATCCAGACCGCCCGCCTGCATGCAACGGAGTCAGGGCTTTCCATCGACTACCGCGTGCAGGATGCCGGCGAACTGGCCACGCAATCCCCGCATGCGTTTGACGTAGTCACCTGCATGGAAATGCTTGAGCATGTGGCCGACCCGGCCGGCTTTCTCAAGGTGCTCGGCCAGCTGGTGCGGCCCGGCGGCGCGCTGTTCGTGTCGACGCTGAATCGCAACGTGAAGTCCTTCCTCAAGGCCATTGTCGGCGCCGAATACCTGCTGCGCTTGCTGCCTGCCGGCACGCACGACTACGAGCGCTTCATCCGTCCTTCGGAACTCGCGTCCTGGGGCCGCGCGGCGGGACTCACGCTGGTCCACACCGCCGGCCTGCATTACGACCCGTTCCGCGACCGCTGCACCGTGAATGACGATGTGGCGGTGAACTACGTTGCGCACCTGGTGCCCGGCGCTTGAAGAACCCGGCTCTGCGTGCGGTGCTGTTCGATCTGGACGGCACGCTGCTGGATACGGCGCCGGATCTGATCCGCGTGCTGAACCAGGTCCGCGTCGAACAGGGTCGCGAGCCGCTGCCCTGGGAGCTGGCGCGGACGCAGGTTTCGCACGGATCTTCCGGCCTCATCCGGCTCGGGTTTCCGGACCTGGCAGGCCAGCAGCTCGAAACTCTGCGGCTGCGACTCCTGGAGCTGTACGCGGCGCAACTTGCCGTCGGTACGCAACTCTTCGACGGCTGCCAGGCGGTGCTGGAGCAGCTGGCCGCGAGACAGATGCCCTGGGGCATCGTCACCAACAAGCCCGGCTTCCTGACCACACCGCTGCTGAGGGCCCTGCATCTGGATCATCTGGCCGCCTGCGTGGTGTCCGGCGACACGCTTCCCGAGCGCAAGCCACATCCGGCGCCACTGCTGCACGCGGCAGCGCAATTGTCGCTGCCGCCAGCGCATTGTCTGTATGTCGGCGATGCCGAACGCGACGTGCAGGCAGCGCGCGCCGCCGGCATGCCGGTACTGGTGGCGCGTTACGGCTATCTGGGTCCGGCCGATGATCCGGACAGCTGGCAATCCAATGGCCAGATCGAATCGCCGCTCGGCATCATCGACTGGCTCGACCAGGTGCGCTCATGAGCGCTGAACTCGGCGGACGCGTCATTGCCATTACCGGCAGCACCGGCGGGCTCGGCCGCGCCATTGCGCTGGACGCTGCGCGAGCTGGCGCTGAGGTGATCCTGCTGGGCCGCAACGTGCAGAAGCTGCAGGGTCTGCGCGCGCAGATCGAGGCGTTCGCGCCGGATCGCGCCCTGATGGCGCCGCTGGATCTGGAAAAGGCAGTCGCCCAGGATTACGACCAGCTGGCTGATGCCGTGACATCCAGATATGGACGACTCGATGGGCTGGTGCACTGCGCGGCGCTGCTTGGCGCACTGACTCCGATTGACCAGTACGAGATCCCGATGTGGGCGCGCGTGATGCACGTGAACCTGACCGCGGCGTTTGCGCTGACCCAGGTGCTGCTGCCGGCACTTCGCCAGTCGCCGGATGCCTCCATCATCTTCACGTCCAGCAGTGTGGGCCGCAAGGCTCGCGCCTACTGGGGCGCCTATGCCGTTTCCAAGTTCGGTGTCGAAGGCCTGATGCAGGTTCTGGCTGACGAACTGCAGGGCACCACGAAAGTGCGCGTGAATTCGATCAACCCGGGTGCCATGCGCACGCCCATGCGCCGCCAGGCCTATCCCGCCGAAGCGCTGGAGACTCTTGCGTTGCCCGAGACACGCACCGAGCCCTACCTCCGCCTGCTCGGGCCGCGCGGCGCGGGCATCACTGGCCAGGCGCTGAACTGCCGGTAACTCCGGAGCTGAGTGCGCTATGTGCGGCTTTGCCGCGGGTCCACCACCAGCTGCATCTGCGCCGTCACGACGCCGCCCTCGAATTGCGCCTTGCAGCGCAGACCGCTGTTGCCGCGCTCATCGGCCTGTATGCAGCCAGCGTAGGCCGGAAGCAACGTGCGACGCAGGTAGGGCTGTTGTGAGCGATGCACGCTGTCGGTCAGCGATGGATCGAAATACAGCTGCGTGGTGAACAGGTGATCATCGCCGCGGTAGTACACGCGCCCGCGCGCCTGTGAGCCGCGCTTGAGCACCATGGCGTGGATGTGCAGGTCGCGGCCGTTGTACCAGCCCGGAAAGATGCTGCGGAAGGAGACCACGCCATTCGCGTCGCTGATGCCGATGCCGCGACAGAACCGCGCGTTGTTGTACAGCTCGTTGGTGTTGGGCCGGTTGCGATACACCTCATCGGGGTTCTGCTCGCCGGGATTGCCGAAGCCGCTGTAGAAGCCTTGGGCATCGACATGCCACACATACACCTCCACGCCGGTGAGTGGCGTGGTGCCGCACTGTTCGCTGCCGGCATCCAGGACGCGCAGGTGCAGATGCATCTGGACCCCGGGCTCGGCGTCCTGGTTGTAGCGCCCGCGGATGTCCTGCCGGAACATGTCCACATCGTCGTCGCGCTCGCCGTTGTGGATGAAAAACGGGCCCTGCCGCGCCTGGTCGGTCCTGCTCGGGGTACATGCCGGCACCGCATCCCAGGGCGGCACCACCAGCGGCGCATCAGCCGCCGCCGCCGCGCGCGCCGACCCGGACCAGGACCTGGGCAGCAACAGGCTTCCAAGCCCCGCCGCTGCACCGGCGAGCAGGGTACGTCGTGACGCCCCCGGCGAACTGGCAGGTCTGCTGCTCATCAAATCCCCCGATTCGCGGCAAGTGTGCCACGCGGCTTCACGAGAGTTGGTCAGCGCTGCCGAGCAGTTGTTCGATCTCGGTTTCGGTCAGCTGGCGCACCTGACCCCGGCCCAGCGAGCGTTCCAGCTGCAGGCCTCCCAATGCGGTGCGCAGGATGCGGCTCACCGTCGCGCCCTGTCGCTCCACCATCGCGCGCAGCTCACGTCCATTCGCACCGATGCTCACGATCCGGTACCAGCGATTGGCGCCCTCGCCGCCTCCCGGCTCGCATTCGCTGATCTGCAGACGCTCGCCGCTGTCGAGCAATCCCTCGAGCACGCCATCGATCTGCTCCGGATTGAGTTCGCCGCGCACCCGCAGGCTGAACTCCACCGGCATGCGCCTGACCGCGCGCTGCAACCGCGCCGCCAGCGCACCGTCAGAAGTGACGAGTTCCAGACCACCGTCGATCCTGGGCATGGGGCTGACGGCGATGTAACGCCGTCCGACCCGCCGCGACAGACGCTCGACCACGGCCGCGCGTGCATCCGGTCTGGCTTCTTCCTCGCGCGGCGTTGCCAGCGGCTCGCCCGGCGAGCGATGACACAGCCAGGTCGCCGAGCGCTTCGAGGGAGCGCGATGGATGAGCTTGCCGTCCAGGCGCAATTGATCGCTGCCGGCGGCGCGCATGCCCAGCGTGGCCTGCTCGCCATTGACGGTCACGCGACCGGCACGGATCCACTCTTCGGCCTCGCGCCGCGAGGCCAGCCCCGTCTGCGCGAGGACCTTCTGGATCCGCTCAGCCGTTGCTGGCGTCTTCGGCTGCCGGGTCGGTGGCTTCGTGCGCGTCGTTGGCGGCCTGGTCGGGCGCTTCTTCATGGGCGTTTGCGTCCTCGCTCGCTACCAGCGCGGCGATGGGTTCAGGCAGCGCAAGCTGCGGGTCAAGGTCTTCCAGGGATTTCAATGCGGCCAGCGGCGGCAATTCGTCCAGGGTCTTCAGGCCGAAGTAGTCGAGGAAATCACGCGTGGTGCCCAGCAGCTCCGGGCGCCCCGGCACCTCACGATGACCGACGACGCGAATCCACGAACGCTCGAACAGCGTCTTGACGATATTCGGGTTCACCACCACGCCGCGTATCGCCTCGATCTCCGCGCGGGTCAAGGGTTGCCGATAGGCGACGATGGCGAGCGTCTCGAGCAGCGCGCGCGAGTAGCGCGGCGGCCGCTCCGGCCACAGCCGCGCCACCTGTTCGGCGAATTCGCGTCGTACCTGGAAGCGGAACCCTTGCGCAGTTTCCTTCAATTCCACGCCGCGCCCCTCGAAGGATGCACCGAGTTCCTCGAGCGCTGCGCGCAGCGCGCTGTTGTCGGGCCGATCGACCGGATCGAACAGCTGCGCAAGCTCGGTGAGCGACAGGCTGCGGCCTGCTGCCAGCAACGCGGCCTCCAGCACCCTGCGGGTGTATTCGGTATTCATTGAACAGGCGTCTCCTCGTCGCCACTGCCCTCATCCGGCACATCATCCGCACTGTCGTCAGCGCCATGGACCGCAATGGAATCAGCAAGCAGCCGGGCGTCATCGGCCACCACTTCCTCCACAGTGCCTTCGATCACCAGACCCGGCTCCTTGTGCACGACACCGCTGATGTGGATGGGTGCATAGGCCTCATTCTGCACGATCTCGATCAGCCCCTCGCGCTTCAGCTCCAGGATGGCTATGAATGTCACCGCCACGCCCATGCGCCCTTCATCGCGCCTGAACAGGCTGGTGAACTCGGTGAAGGCGTCTGGTCGCACGCTGACCAGAATGTCGCTCATGCGCGCCCGTACCGACAGCGGCTCGCGGTGAATATGATGGTGCGCGAACATCTCCGCGCGCAGCGCCACATCCTTGAAGGCCAGCAGCATTTCCTTCAGCGTGATGTCCGGCAGTACCTTCACCACGCGGCGCTCGTCGACCGCAGCCGACCCGATCCAGGTATCCCGCTCCAGGCGCGGCAGCTGGTCCAGTTCCTGCGCGGCCTGCTTGAAGCGCTCGTACTCCTGCAGGCGCCGCACCAGTTCGGCGCGCGGATCGCCTTCCTCGCCGTCGCCGGGCAGGCCCACGCGCGGCAGCAGCATGCGCGACTTGATCTCCGCCAGCGTGGCCGCCATCACCAGGTACTCACCGGCCAGATCCAGCTGCAGCTCGCTCATCAGGTCGATGTACTGCATGTACTGGCGCGTGATCTCGGCAATGGGAATGTCGAGGATGTTCAGGTTCTGGCGGCGGATCAGGTACAGCAGCAGATCCAGCGGGCCCTCGAAGGCATCGAGGAACACCTCCATGGCCTGTGGAGGTATGTACAGATCACGCGGCAGCTCAGTGAGTGGCTCGCCCTGCACGATGGCGAAGGGCATCTCCACCTGTACCGCCGTCGCGGTGGGCTGCGTGCTCACGGCGACTGCACTCCGGGCGGCAGCAGGTTCATGGCCTTGCGTACCACCTGCATGGTCTGCTCTGCAGTCCTGGCCGCCTTTTCGCCGCCTGCGACCAGGATTTCGCGCACGCGGCCCGGGTTGTTGGCGTAGGGCGCGGCGCGCTCGCGCATTTCGGCCGCCTGCTGGCCGACCTTTTCCCACAGCGGCTTCTTGCAGTCGATGCAGCCGATGCCGGCCGTGGTACATCCCTCGCGCACCCAGGCGCGTGTTGCGTCGCTGGAATAGAGCTTGTGCAGCTCCCACACGGGGCACTTGTCCGGATCGCCCGGATCGGTGCGCAGCTTGCGCGCCGGATCAGTGGTCATGCCGCGGATCTTCTTCTCGATGGATGCCGGATCTTCAGTCATTCCAATCGTATTGCCATAGGACTTGGACATCTTGCGACCATCCAGGCCCGGCACCTTCGGCGACGGAGTGAGCAACGCTGCGGGCTCCGGCAGCAGGCGATGCACCTCGCCTTCCAGATTGGCCAGCAACAGATCGCGTTCCGCAGCGGGCAACCCTGCGGCCTCCACCACCAGCGTGCGCGCCTCGGTCAACGCGGCGTGATCGCCGCCCTCCTGGAACCGGCGCCGCAGCACCGCGTATTGCTCGCGCGCGGGCCCGAACTTCGACAGCGCCGCCTTGACCTTCTTCGCGAACTGCTCATCCCGGCCATAGATGTGATTGAAGTGCCGCGCGATCTCGCGCGTGATCTCCACGTGCGCAACCTGGTCCTCGCCCACGGGAATCCAGGCGGGCCGGTAGATCAGGATGTCCGCGCTTTGCAGCAGCGGATAGCCGAGAAAGCCATAGGTCGCCAGGTCCTTTTCCTTCAGCTGGGCCTGCTGGTCCTTGTACGTCGGCACCCGCTCCAGCCAGGACAGCGGCGTGATCATCGACAGCAGCAGGTGCAGCTCGGCATGCGCCACCACGTCGGACTGCAGAAAAATGGCGGACCTCTCCGGATCAAGCCCCGCGGCGAGCCAGTCCACCACCATGGCATGCACGTGCTGCTGCAGGGACGCAGTGTTGTCGTAGTCGGTGGTCAGCGCATGCCAGTCCGCCACGAAGAAGTAGCATTCGTACCCGTCCTGCAGGTCCACCCAGTTGCGCAAGGCACCGTGGTAGTTGCCCAGATGCAATTTGCCCGTGGGTCGCATGCCGGACAGCACGCGTTCCCGCTTTCCTGACGAGGGGGAGGAGACCATCGCCGGGATTATACGTGCCCGATCTGGCCCTTGCCCTGCCGCAGGATGGCCGGCGGCGTCACGGTCAGATCCACCACCGTGGTCGGCTCGATGCCGCAATGACCACCATCGACGATCGCGTCGAGCACGCGATCCAGCCGCTCGCGAATTTCGGCGCCGTCGGTCAGCGGAGTTTCATCGCCGGGCAGCAGCAATGTGGAAGACAGCAGCGGCTCTGCCAGCTCCGCCAGCATCAGGTGCGGCACGGGATGGTCCGGCACCCGGATGCCGATGGTGCGGCGTTTCGGATGCTGCAGGCGCTTGGGTGTCTCGCGGGTGGCCGGCAGCAGGAAGGTAAATGGCCCCGGCGTCGCGGACTTCAGCAGCCGGAACTGCGGGGTGTCCACGCGGGCATAGTGGCCGATCTCGGCCAGGTCCCGGCACACCAGCGTGAAATGGTGGTGTTTGTCGGCGCCGCGAATGCGCCGGATGCGCTCCAGGGCATCCTTGTCTCCCAGATGGCAGCCCAGCGCGTAGCAGGAATCCGTGGGATAGGCGATGACGCCGCCGGCGCGGATGATCTCCACGGCCTTCCTGATCAGCCGCAGCTGGGGATCTTTCGGGTGCAATTCGAGGTACTCGGCCACTGCCGCTATCATACGGGCCATGCAGATGCTCCTCGAACTCCTGCCCGTCGTGGCCTTCCTGATCGCATACAAGATGAGCGACATCTATGTCGCCACAACCATATTGATGGTCGGCATGGTGCTGTCCCTGGCAGTATTGTGGATGCGGGCGAAACGCCTGCCGACCATGTTTGCCCTGAGCACGGTCCTGGTTCTCGTGTTCGGCGCGCTGACTCTGGTGCTGCGCAATGCACGGTTCATCCAGTGGAAGCCCAGCATCTTCCTGTGGGCAATGGCGCTGGCATTTCTGCTCAGCGTCTTCGTCGGTCGCGAACCACTGGTACAGCGCCTGATGCAGCCGGCACTTGGCGAAGCAAGACTCGAGCGCCGTGACTGGCTCAAGCTGAACACAGCGTGGATGCTGTACGGCCTGCTGATGGGCGGAGTCAATCTGGTCGTGGCCTATCACGCCTCGGAAGCCACATGGGTCAATGTCAAGCTGTACGGCCTGACGGGTTCCATGTTCCTGTTCATGGTCGGTCAACTGCTCTGGTTGCAGCTCTCGGGCCGGCTCAAGCAATGACGCCGGTTGCCGCAGAGCTGCAGGCCCTGCTGCAGCAGGCCCTCGCCCCCACACGACTCACCGTGCGCGACGACAGCGCGGCTCATGCCGGCCATGCCGGAGCCCGAGAAGGCGGGCATTACACGGTCTTCATCGTTTCCGGCCGGTTCGCCGGCCTGGGGCCGCTGGCACGGCACCGTCTCGTGTATGCTGCGGCCGCGCCGCTGTTGCCCGGCCGCATCCATGCCCTGCAGATCAACGCGCTGACCCCGGAAGAAACAGGAGATTCCCGATGACCCGCCTCAAGCCACTGCTCAGCATCGCGGCAGTCGCCATGCTCGCAGCATGTGCCCAGAACAAGAATGCGGATGTGTCCGACGTGGTTGCCACGGTCGACGGCCACGGCATCAGTCGCAATACCTACGAACAGTACGCACAGGGCGTGGCTGGCAAGCCGGCAGCGGACCTGAAGGAAGAAGAGCGCAAGCAGCTGCTCACATCGCTGGTCCGGGCCGAGGTCATCGCATCGCAGGCCGAGCGTGACGGCATCGCCGCGCTGGATGAGACACGCGCGGCGATGGACCTGTCGCGTTTGCAGATCCTGCAGCGGGCCAGCCAGCAGGCCTACCTGAAGAACCGCCAGCCTTCCGAAGAGGAGCTGCACGCGGAGTACGACATCCAGGTGGCCCTGCTGGGCAAGACGGAGTATCGCGCCAGCCAGATCCTGCTCGATACCGAGGATGCCGCGAAGAAGGTCATTGCCAGGCTCAAGGCCGGTGCGAATTTCGCGGAGCTCGCCAAGTCGGAATCCAAGGATGCCTCCACGCGGGACAAGGGTGGAGACCTCGACTGGTTCACCACCAGCGATGGTCCGCTGGTGGCCGTGGTCAAGGGATTGAAGAAGGGCGAATTCACCCAGGAACCCGTCAAGACCCAGTACGGCTGGCACATCATCAAGGTCACCGATACCCGCGATGTGACGCCGCCGACCTTCGACTCCGTGAAGGAACGGCTGGTCCAGCTGGTGCAGCAGAAGAAGTTCCAGGCCTATGTCGACGGGCTGCAGTCCAAGGCAAAGATCGATACGAAACTCTAGGGAATCTCTGCCGGGACGGCTGGCTCAGCACGGCCGGATCAGATCGCCCACGTTCCAGCCCCAGCGCTGCACCCCGCCGGCGCAGATCTGCCAGACCTGGCGCGCGCTCTTTTCGCGCGCCACACGGCACGGCCGGAGCGCGCGCTGGATGCGCAGGATCTTGCCCTCGGCATCGCAGAACAGAACATCCACCGGATAGTGCAGCCCGATCGTGTGCGCCACACGCCGCCCCGGCAGAAGCCACACGCATTCCGCGTCGGGACGCCGCCGCAGCACCAGGCCGCGGCTGCGTTCCAGACTGTTTTCACAGACATGCACCTGCAGGCGTTGCAGGCGCAGCCGATTGTGTTCGACACGAAAGATGATCATGGGAATTCACCTCGCCCGAACATTTCAACGCAGTTGCCACGCGCGACGCTGCCGGCAAAGTGGCGCGAACTGACAGAAATCGCCAGCGCTGTTCAATCCGGCTAACATCCATCGCAGTGAAACGTCGTGTCCGCCTGCTGGCCATCCTGTTGCCGGTCTTGTTCTCGACAGGCCAGGTGGCAGTCGCTGCCGATGCGCACAGCGAGCGCATCATCGTGAAATGGCGTGACGCCCCAGACGCCGCGCCCCGCGCACGTCAGCAGCATGTGCGCGAACTTGCCGACCGGCTTGGCCATCCCTTCACCGCCGCCCGCAATCTGGGTGGCCGGCTTTCTGTCATGCAGCTGGCTGCCGGGCAAGATGCACAGCTGGCCGCCACATTGGCCGCATTGCGCGCCGACCCGGAAGTCGAGTTCGCGGAGCCCGACCAGCGCGTGAAGGCGCTCGCCTACGCGCCCTCCGATCCGCTCTTCAATGGCTTCTTCTTCTACGATCGGCAGTTCTACCGCTACCAGTGGTATCTGCGTGGTGGCCAGCCCGCGGCCATCCGCGCCGATGTTGCATGGGACATCACCCGCGGCGGCACGAGCGCGGCGACTTCGCCGGTCGTGGTTGCGGTCGTCGATTCCGGAGTGCGGCTGAATCACCCGGATCTTGCCGGCAAACTGGTGCCCGGTTTCGACTTCGTTTCGGATCCGCGTGCATCCCGTGACGGGGACGGCTGGGATCCAGACCCCACCGACCCCGGTGACTTCATCACCCAGCAGGAACTGCAGCAGCCGCCGTTCAACAGTCGGGACCAGGAGTGTGGTGGCGGCACCAACCATGATGAAGCCCTGCCGAGCAGCTGGCATGGCACGCGCGTCGCCGGACTGATCGGCGCCACCACCGACAACGGCACGGGCATGGCCGGAACGGGCTTCAATCTGCGTGTACTGCCGGTGCGCGTGCTCGGCAAGTGCGGCGGGTTGCTCTCTGACGTACTTGCGGGCATGTACTGGGCAGCGGGCTTCTTTGCCAGTGACGGCAACCTGCCCATACCGGCGGAACTGCTCAGCGATCCCGGTGCGTTGAAGAATCATCCGAACCTGCATCCGGCACAGATCATCAACATGAGCCTCGGGTCGGATGGCCGTTGTTCCCGGGCATACGAGACGACGGTGCGCGAAATCACCTCGGCCGGCGTGCTGATCGTCGCCGCGGCCGGCAATGACGGTGGCACGGTGTACCAGCCCGCCGACTGTCCGGGCGTGCTGGCCGTGGCCGGATTGCGGCATGCCGGCACCAAGGTGGGCTTCAGCAATCTCGGACCGGCCGTGGGCATTGCGGCTCCGGCCGGCAACTGCGGCGTGTCCACCCCCGACGCTCCCTGCCTGTTTGCGCTGACCACGCTGACCAATCTGGGCGCAACGGATCCCGAGCAGGACGACTACTCGCTGCCACTCTCGCATCCGTCGTTCGGTACCAGCTTCTCCGCGCCACTGGTGACCGCGACTGCCGGATTGATGAAATCCGTCAACCCGGCACTGACACCGGCGCAATTGATCGCGCGCTTGAAGGAAACCGCGCGTCCGTTCCCCACCACGGACGAATTGGGCACCACCGAGATCTGCGTGGTACCGGCGGAAAAGCCCACCCAGGATCTGCCGTGCCTGTGCACCACCGCAGTCTGCGGCGCCGGCATGGTTGATGCCGGCAGCGCCGTGCAGGCTGCGCTGCGTCCCGCGGTGCTGATCAGCGTGGTCCGCTCCGGCAAGACCTACCGGCTCAACGGCAGTCTCAGTGCCGCCGCGACTGTGGATGCACGCAGCATCACCAGCTATGCATGGAGCGTGACTGGCGCGACTGGCGGCTCCGGCATTCCGGTGATCACCGATCCCGACCAGGCTGTGGCGAGCATTCCAGTGCCCTTTGCCGGCGAAGTCACTGTGCAGCTGGTGGTCACGGACAGCAGTGGCGACAGCGACTCCGCCACCGCCACGCTCACCCGCTTCAGCAGTGCTTTGGAGTTTCCGCCGCCGGTCGAAGAGGTGCACCGCGGTGGCGGCAGTGCCGATGCCGCGCTGCTGGCCCTGCTCGGAATATTGCTGCTGGCACGCCTTTCACAACGCCGCGGCATGGCGGCACGGAACTAGCGCATGGATCTGTGGCAAGCATTCGTACTGGGGCTCGTCGAAGGCATTACCGAATACCTGCCGGTAAGCTCAACCGGGCACCTGCTGATTACCGAGCGGCTGCTGGGCATGGCCCAGGACCAGGCCTCCAATGGCTATGCCATCGCCATCCAGGGCGGCGCCATCCTCGCCGTGCTGGGTCTGTACCGCGCGCGCGTGGGATCGATGCTGGAAGGCATTGTGGGGCGTGATGCCGACGGGCGCCGCCTGCTGATCAATCTCGTCGCTGCGTTCGTACCAACCGCCGTGCTGGGCAAATTGTTCAACGATCGCATCGAAGAACACCTGTTCGGCGCGAAGCCTGTGATCGCGGCGTGGATCGTCGGCGGCATTCTCATCCTTGCACTCACCCGCTGGACCGAAAGGCGCCACCAGGGCAAGGACCTCTCCCGGTTGACCTGGAAGGCAGCGGCCATCATCGGTCTCGCGCAGAGCCTGGCCATGTGGCCCGGCACCAGCCGCAGCCTGGTCACCATTCTGGCCGGCCTGGCGCTGGGCTTGTCGATGGCGGCAGCAGTGGAATTCAGTTTCCTGCTCGGCGTCATCACGCTCACAGCTGCCGCCGGATACACAGTCTTGAAGGACGGCCCGGAAATGCTGGCCGCCTACGGATGGCCCGCGCTGGCCACCGGCTTCATCGCGGCCTGGATCTTTGCCGCGCTCGCCGTGAAATGGATGGTGGCCTGGTTGAACCGCCACGGCCTGGGCGTATTCGCGTGGTGGCGATTCGCCGCGGCGGGCCTCGCCACGTGGTGGCTGCTGTTCAGGCCCGCCTGAAGTCTCTCAGGATTCCGTGATGAACTTGGTCACGAGGCACGCATCGAGTCCTTCGATGCCCTCCTCCGACCCGTGCCCACTTTCCTTCACGCCACCGAAGGGCGCCTCGGGCATCGCGATGGTGAAGCTGTTGATCCCGAGCATGCCTGACTCCACCTGCTCGCCCAGCAGGTTCACGCGCCGCGCATTGTTGGTGAATGCATAGGCCGCAAGCCCGTACGGCAGCCGGTTCGCGGCCGCGATGACTTCGTCGAATTCGCGGAACGGCCGCAATACCGCCACCGGCCCGAATGGCTCCTCGTTCATGATGCGCGTGGTCTCGGGTACGTCGGCCAGCACGGTTGGCTCGTAGAAATATCCCGGACCGTCGATGGCATGGCCGCCGGTGAGCAGCCGGGCCCCGTCCTTCACGGCGGCCTGGATCAACGCGTCCACCGCAGGGCGCCGACGCTCGTGGGCCAGAGGCCCCATGCGCACACCCTCTTCCAGGCCGTTGCCAACCTTGAGTTGCTTCGCACGATCCGCAAAGCCTTTGGCGAATCGATCGTAGATCGCCTCGTGCACGTAGAAGCGGGTGGGTGAAACGCATACCTGCCCGGCGTTGCGATACTTGGCGCCAACGGCCAGATCCAGCACCGCGTCAACGTCGACGTCGTCGAACACCAGCACGGGCGCGTGGCCGCCAAGTTCCATGGTGGTGCGCTTCATGGTGGCTGCCGCCAGCTGCGTCAGCTGCTTGCCCACCGGGATCGAGCCCGTGAAATGTACGCCGCGGATGATGGGCGACCTGAGCAGATGTTCCGAGACTTCAGCCGGCACGCCGAATACAACCTGCACCGCACCCGGTGGAACCCCCGCATCCAGCAAGGCCTGCGCCACCGCCAGCGCGCTGGCCGGCGATTCCTCGGCGGGCTTCAGAATCACACTGCAGCCAGCGCCCAGCGGCGAACCGATCTTGCGTGCCGGATTGCCCAGCGGAAAATTCCACGGCGCGAAACCTGCCACCGGCCCGACCGGCTCCTTCACCACCGTCATGCGCATCCCGGAGACACGCTGCGGCAGGACACGACCGTAGGCCCGCCGCCCTTCTTCGGCATACCAGGCAAAGATTTCCGCCACCATCGTGGTTTCGATGCGCGTTTCGGGCAGTGTCTTGCCCATCTCCATGGTTGCGACGCGCGCCATTGCCTCGCTGCGCTCGCGGATGAGATCCGCTGCCTTGTGCAGAATCTTGCCGCGCGCCTGGGGTCCCAGCGCGCGCCACACGGGCCAGGCCTTGCGGGTGGCCGCAAGCGCGCGATCCAGATCGGCGGGTGTTGCCATCGGCAACTGGCCCAGGGTTTCGCCGGTAGCAGGATTCACCACCGGAATCGTGCGGCGGCCGTTGCTCGCAATCCGCTCACCGTCGACGAGCAGGTACAGATCGGGATATGACATGGTTGTGCTTAAATACCGGCCTTTCCGGCACGGCCTGATGGAATGAGTCAAACCATGATAAAGAATCCCGGCTACCTGCGCATCGCAACCGAAGAAGCATTTCTCACCAAGGAGATCTATGCGGGCTTCCTGAGGCGTGTGAATGACGCCAGCTTCGATGACGCGGGCTTTCGCAGCCTGTGGGGCTACTACGGCTCGCACACCGGAGAGCGCGCGCAATCCATTCTCAGGCGCCTGCTGGATCTGGGCCCCGCCCGCATCGCCGACATGGACGCGGCCGGCATCGACCATCAGGTGCTGGCGCTGACCGCACCGGGTGTGCAGGTGTTCGAACCGGCCGAGGCCAGCGCGCTCGCGGTCGACGCCAATGACCAGCTGGCAGAGGCCTGCCGCAAGTACCCGCAGCGCTATTCCGGCATGGCCGCGGTGGCCCCGCACGATCCGGCGAATGCCGTGAAGGAAATGGAGCGGGCAGTCCGCAAGCTGGGCTTTACCGCCGTGGTGATCAATTCCCACATCATGGGCCACTTTCTCGATGAACCGCAGTTCCTGCCCGTGCTCGAGGCTGCCGAGGCGCTGGACGTGCCGATCTACCTGCATCCACAGGGTCCACCGCCGGCGATGGCGAAGCCTTATGTCGACGCGGGCCTGGATGGCGCGGTGTTCGGTTTCGCGGCCGAGACGGGGTTGCACATGCTGCGCATCATCGTCAGCGGCGCATTCGACCGGTTTCCGAAGCTGCAGTTCATCGTCGGGCACACCGGTGAGGCCCTGCCCTACTGGCTGTACCGCATCGACTACATGCACGGCGCCACGGTGCGGTCGAAGCGCTATCCATTCATGAAGGAGCTGAAGCATCCGGTCAGCCACTACATGCGGCACAACGTGTTCGTCACCAACAGCGGTGTCGCGTGGCAGCCGGCCATCGAGTTCTGCCAGAAAGTGCTGGGTGTGGAGCGCGTGCTGTACGCGATGGACTACCCCTACCAGTACGTACCCGGGGAAGTGGACATCTGCGACGCCATGACCATTCCCGACGTCGACAAGCGGGCCTTCTTCGAAGGCAATGCACGGCGCGTGTTCAAGCTGGATTTCTGAGGGAGACTTCCGATGAGCAAGCATGTGTGCGTGCGCGAGATTCCGCGGCCGGACGCCGCCGTATCGAAGCAGCTGGCCGGCCATGGCGTGGCGACGGTGCATGAGGCGCAGGGACGGACCGGTCTGCTGGCGCCTTACATGCGGCCCATCTATGCGGGCAAGTCCATCGCCGGACCGGCTGTCACCGTCTCCTCGCCTCCCGGCGACAACTGGATGATCCATGTGGCAGTGGAAATGTGCCAGCCAGGCGACGTCCTCGTCGTGGCCCCCACCTCCCCCTGCAGCGACGGCTACTTCGGGGACCTGCTCGCCACGTCATTGCAGGCCCGCGGTGTGCAGGCACTCATCATCGACGCCGGCGTTCGCGACGTCGCCACACTGAAGGAAATGGACTTTCCGGTGTGGAGCAAGTGCATCTATGCGCAGGGCACCATCAAGGCGAGCCTCGGATCCGTCAACGTACCGGTCATCTGCGCCGCGCAGGCCATCAATCCCGGCGATGTGATCGTGGCCGATGATGACGGAGTGTGCGTCGTGCGCTGCAGGGAAGCCCCGCAGGTGGCCGAAGCCGCTGCCAAACGCGTTGCGATGGAGGAGCAGAAGCGCCAGCGGCTCGCCGCGGGGGAACTGGGCATGGACATCTACAAGTTCCGCGAGAAGCTCGCGGAACTTGGTCTCAAGTACGTCTGAGGATTGCGGTCGGCGCTCAGCCGACCGCGTAGACCTGCATGAGGGTCTGGATGGGAGGTGCCCCAAAGAACTTGGCTTCTTCAGCAGCAATCAGTTTCACGGCATCGGAGCTCGTGGCCTCTGCGAACCGCTCCAGATCCGGAATGTAGAAATTGACGCTGCCCAGCATCAGCGCCTTCTGGCCGTTTGCGCTCTGTATACCCTCGAGTACCTCGATGCGCTTGATCACCTCGGGACCGCACGCGGCAAACAATTTCGGCAGATAGTTCTTGGCATAGTTGTTTGAATCCCACTTCGCGCCTTCCTTCGCCTCCACAAGGTAGGTCAGGCAGCGGGTTTCGCTCTGCACGTCGCCACGCCCGGCGCCGAAATCGGCCACGATGCTGTCGAACTGCGCCATCGGCGCACTGCGAGTGATGGCGGCCATGCTCTGGGCCACTTCCTTTGCATGCGCATTGGCGCCATCGGCGAACTTCTTGAAATCATTTATCCACATGCTGACCGCGGCGAGCAACGGCGGCGGTGGGCCCACCGGGGCTGCGGGGGCAGCCGCCGCTGGAGGCGGCGGCGGCGGCGGCGGTGCCGCAGCCGCTGGAGCGGGCGCGGTGGGCGGCGGCAAGACTCTCAACCCGACAACCGGTGCCGGTGCCGGTGCTGGCGCCGGCGGCGGCGCTGCAGCGGCCGGCTCTGGAGTCGGTGCAGGAGGCGGCGCGACCGGCGGCGGCGGGACGCGCAGCTCTATGCGCGCGACGCCATCGCCATAGGCATTCCTCAATACGGCAATGTGCTTGTCGCGAAAGGCGGCGGCGTCGAAAGCCAAGCCTGCACCGGAAGGATAGAGCATGGTCAGGCAAATCGACGGGCTGGCCGCGCCAGCCGCCTGCGCCGCCCGCAGGTGACGCGGCAGCATGGCCGCCAAGGATCCAAGGGCAGCCGACTGACCAATGCCGCTCAGCACGGCTCGCCTGGAAATCCCCGTCTTCATCTTCGTCTCCTTGAAAGATCCTTGCAGGTCAAACGATTTCCAGGACCTTGAGTTCGTTGAACTCGGGCGCCGGAACGTCCGTGAACTTCTTGATGTCATCGACCATCTCGCCGAATGCGCTCCTCGCCACGCCATCGTAGGCGTTGCGCTGGCGCATGTAGAGCGTTGTCGTGGCCTTGTAGGTGGCCTTGCTGCCCTGGTCCACGCCCAGTGTCGCGGTCAGTCGGCGCACCACGCTCTGCCCGTAGATCGAGTACAGCTTGGGTATGTGCGTATTGACCAGATAGTCCTCATCCAGGTGCTGCCCATCGTGCAGCGGAAAGAAGGCCGTCAGCAGCTGGGTGCCGACTTCCACCTGTGATATGTCGTCGCCCCTGGCTGCGATGAGCTTGTCCACCTGCACGATGCGCGGACCTTTGGCCACCGCATTCAGGTCCAGATTGATCGCCTGGCTGTTGGTCGCCAGCGCCTGGCTGAAGGCCTTTACGTCCTTGATCCAGATATGTGCCGTTGCCAGCACCGATGCAGCCGCGACGCCCGTGGGAGGTCCGACCAGGGTGCGAAATTCGATTCTGCTAACGCTGTCGCCATAAACCCTGCGCAGCATCGGCATATGGTTCTTGATGTACTTCTTCTCGTCTATCTTCGCCTTGGCGACATTCGGGAAGATCATGTTCAGGGCCAGCTGCTGCGCCGGCGCTGCAGGGGCTTCCTGGGCTTCGGCCAACGAAAGCAGGCGGGCCCCGAGCGCGCCCCAGGCGGTGGCATAACCTGCGCCCGCCAGCAGCGAACGCCTAGTCAGATTTCGAGCCATGTTTCCCCCTTCATCAAGTCACACCGCCTCGAGCAATTGGCGACCAGCAGTGACTTGGCCTGCCGGAGCATAAACTGCACCGGCCCCCGCTTCAAATGCCCCAGGGGGGCTTCAGGCAGCGGCAAGCCGGGCCTTGAGGCGCGGATACACGCGGTAGGCGTTCTCTTCGAATATGCGCTGCTTGTCGGCCGCCGGCAGGCTCGACGCATCGATGTAACGCCTGGTGTCGTCGTAGTTGAAGCCGGTGGTGGGATCCACGCCCCGCACCGCGCCAACCATTTCCGAACCGAACAGGATGTTCTCCACCGGGATCACTTTCAGCAGCAGGTCGATGCCGGGCTGGTGGTACACGCAGGTGTCGAAGAACACGTTCTTCATCAAGTGCGTGTCGAGCGGTGGACGCTTCATGTCCTGCGCGAGACCCCGGTACCGGCCCCAGTGGTAAGGCACTGCCCCGCCGCCATGCGGAATGATCAGTCGCAGCGCGGGGAAGTCCTTGAACAGGTCGCCCTGTATGAGCTGCATGAAAGCAGTGGTATCCGCATTGATGTAGTGCGCCCCGGTGGCATGGAACACCGGATTGCAGGAGGAACTGACATGCACCATCGCAGGCATGTCCAGTTCCACCAGCTTTTCGTAAATTGGATACCAGTACCTGTCGGTCAGCGGCGGTGCGGTCCAGTGGCCGCCCGAGGGATCAGGGTTCAGGTTCGCACCGATGAACCCCATCCTTGCGCAACGTTCCAGTTCCTTCACGCTGCCGGCAAGTGGTGCACCGGGAGATTGCGGCAGCATGCAGACACCCACGAAATTCTGCGGATAGAGCCCGACAACGCGCTCGATCAGGTCATTGCAGATTTCGGACCATTCCAGGCTGGTCGATTCGGTGCCGATGTGGTGCGCCATCGTGGAGGCGCGCGGCGAAAACACGGTCAGGTCCGAGCCACGTTCACGCTGCAGCTTCAGCTGTGCCTTTTCCAGGCTGTCCCGGATCTGGTCATCGCTGATCTTCAGCGACGCACGCGACGGGGTCTGCGCCGGATCCTTCAACGCAGCTTTCTGGGCATCGCGAAAATCGGTGAGCGCCTGGGGGGCAGTGGTGTAGTGTCCGTGGCAGTCGATGATCATGCTGTGCGCCTTGTCCTCGTGATCCGCCGCGCATGATACCTTGTCACTCCATATGGAAGGCTTCCTTCTCCACCGGCCGGTTGGCCGCAGCAGCACCTCCATCTCGGCCATTGGTTTCGGTTGCATGGGCCTGGTGGGGTGGTATGGCACTCGCGATGACGAGGAAGCGCGCGCCACGTTGCTCGCCGCGGTGGAGGCTGGCATCGATCACTACGACACCGCGGCCAGCTACCAACTGGGCGAGAACGAGAAGTTCGTCGGCAGCGTGCTGGGGCCGGTTCGCACCCAGGTCTTCATTGCGACCAAGTGCGGTCTGGCACGCAACAAGGAAGGCGGCGCCGCAGTCGATAATCGTCCCGCGACCATCCGCGAGTCATGTGATGCCAGCCTGGCGCGGCTGGGTACCGATTACATCGATTTGTTCTACCTGCACCGCATCGACCGCAGCGTGCCCATCGAGGAATCCACCGGGGCGCTGGCCGATCTGGTTCAGGCGGGCAAGATCCGCCATGCCGGCCTGTCCGAATGCAGCGAGCAGACCCTGCGCCGCGCCTGCAAGGTCATGCCCATTGCCGCCGTACAGAGTGAATACTCGATCTGGTCGCGGGATCCTGAACTGGGAGTGCTCGCGGCCTGCGAAGAACTCGGGGTGACCTTTGTCTCCTACAGCCCGCTGGGCCGCGGATTCCTTGCAAGGAATTTTCGCAGCGCGGCCGACCTGCCTGCCGGCGATGCGCGTCGCTCGCACCCGCGCTTCCAGCCCGAAGCCGCGGCTCGCAATGCCGAGCTCGTGGCTGCCATCGGGAAGATAGCCGCCGCACACGGCGCAACGGCGGCCCAGGTCGCGCTGGCCTGGGTGTTGTCGCGCTCGGCACGGGTCGTCACCATTCCCGGCATGAAAACGCGGGCGCACCTGGCGGACAATCTCGCCGCCGCGCAACTGCAGCTCAGCGCGGCGCAGCTGGCCATGATCGATGGACTCGCGGAGCAGGCCACCGGCGAGCGTCACCCGCCGGCCATGATGGCCATCCTGGACCGGTAGGGTTCGATCGCTACAGCGATTTTTCGATGCGATCCAGCGTCCGGTAGCAGGGCAACACCTGCGCTACGCTGGCATTGGGCTCGCGCCCCTCCCTGATGGCGGCAAAGAATTCGCGATCCTGCAGCTCGATGCCATTCATCGAAACATCCACCTGGGACACATCGATCTGTTCGTTCTTGCCATTGAACAGGTCGTCGTAACGACAGATGTAGGTGCCGTTGTCGCAGATGTAGCGGAAGAAAGTGCCCAGCGGCCCGTCATTGTTGAACGACAGCGACAGCGTGCACACCGCGCCCTTTGGCGTGCGCATCTGGATGCTCATGTCCATCGCGATCTTCAGGTCAGGATGAATCGGCCCCTGCACGCCGCGCGCCACCGCGGCTTCCTCGCCGGTCTGGTACTGGAACAGGTCGACCGTGTGCGCGGCGTGGTGCCACAACAGATGGTCGGTCCAGCTGCGCGGCTTGCCCAGCGCATTCATGTTGGTGCGCCGGAAGAAGTAGGTCTGCACGTCCATCTGCAGCACCTTGAGTTCGCCGGCCACGATCTTCTTTCTGATCCACTGGTGGCTGGGATTGAAGCGGCGCGTATGGCCACACATGGCGATGCGGCCGGCCTCCTTCTGCGCCCGCAGGACTTCCTCGGCATCCTTCAGGCTGTCGGCCAGTGGAATCTCGACCTGCACATGCTTGCCGGCCTTCAGGCACTGGATGGTCTGCGCGGCGTGCATCTGGGTGGGGGTTGCCAGGATCATCGCCTCCAGGCCCGGCTGCTTGAGACTCTCGGCCAGATCGCCCGTGAAATGCGGTATCCCGAAGCGCTGCGCGACTTCCTGGGTCGATTGCTGATTGCCACCAGTCAGTGTGATGACTTCGATTCCCGGAATTTTCTGGATGGCCTCCAGATGCTTGATGCCAAACGCGCCCTGTCCTGCCAGACCTATTTTCATGATGATGAACCTCGAACGATGAGCGGGTATCTTAACCGAATGCTGGATTTCAACGCCCCCTACCGCCTGCTGGTCGATGGTCAGCTGGTGGACACCGTCTCGCGTCTCGATGTGGTCAACCCGGCCACGGGCGAGGTATTCGCCAGTTGTCCCGCCGCGGGCGCCGCGGAACTGGATGCCGCGGTGCGAGCCGCGCGCCGTGCCCACGCAGCATGGAAAGCGCTGTCCTTCGCGGAGAGAGCCGCGTTCATCGGACGCTTTGCTGCCGCGCTCGACGCACACAAGGAGCCGCTCGCCAGGCTCCTGACCCAGGAACAGGGCAAACCCGTCGGACAGTCGCGCGACGAGATTGCCCGCGCGGCGACGCTTTCCGTCGGCATGACGAAGATTGCGCTCGAATCCGAGGTGATCCTCGACAATGCCGAGCGCTTCATCGAGCTGCGCTGGCTGCCGCTGGGTGTTGCCGGCATCATCACGCCGTGGAATGCGCCCGTGAACCTGGCTGCCGGCCCGCTGGCCTCGGCGCTGTATACCGGCAACTGCGCCATCATCAAGCCCTCGCCATTCACGCCACTCACCACACTGCGGATCGGCGAGATCCTGAAAGATGTGCTGCCCGCCGGCGTCGTCAACGTGCTCGCCGGTGGTGACGAACTGGGCGGCATGCTGACCTCACACCCGGGGATCGACAAGATCTCCTTCACCGGCTCGGTGGCCACCGGCAAGAAAGTGATGGCCAGCTGTGCGGGCACCCTGAAGCGTGTGACGCTGGAGCTGGGCGGCAATGATGCGGCCATCGTGCTGCCGGATGTGGATGTGGCCGACGTGGCGAAGAAGCTGTTCTTCGCGGCCACCGTCAACAGCGGCCAGGTGTGCATGGCGGTCAAGCGCATCTACGCGCATGCGGATATCCACGATGCGCTGTGCGCCGCGCTGGTCGACGAAGCACGGCGCGCCCGGCTTGGCGATGGCCTTGATCCAGCCACCACCCTCGGCCCCATCCAGAACCGGCGGCAGTTCGAACGGGTGTGCGAATTGCGCGAAGACGCGCGTGCGCACGGGCACCTGGAAGAGGCTGGCCAGCGCGCAGGCGGCGGATACTTCGTTGCGCCAGCCGTGGTCACCGGCCTTGCCGAGACAGATCGCCTGGTGGCGGAGGAGCAGTTCGGCCCGGTGTTCCCGGTGCTGAAGTTCACCGATGTGGAAGATGCCATTGCCCGCGCCAACGACACGCGTTTCGGACTGTCCGGCTCGGTGTGGAGCCGTGACCTTGCACGGGCGCGACAGATTGCGGCGCGCCTCGAGGTAGGCACGGCGTGGGTGAATCAGCACCGTATCACCGCGGCCACCGTGCCCTTTGGCGGTGCGAAGGAGTCCGGGCTCGGCCGCACCTATTCACGCATGGGTCTGGAGGCCTACCTGGAGCCGCAGGTCATCAGCGTGCTGAAGTCCTGAGCCGGGCCGCCCATGCAGACCCCTTCGACTGCGCCCGGTGTCAGCCTGCGCCACACCGTTCTGGTCGTTGCGCTCGCCAACCTGGCCTACTTCTTTGTCGAGTTCTCTGTTGCGCGACGCATCGGATCGGTCTCGCTGTTCGCCGACAGCATCGATTTCCTGGAAGACACCGCCGTCAATCTGCTGGTGTTCGTTGCACTGGCCTGGTCGGCCCGACAGCGCGCCCGCGTCGGCATGTTGCTCGCGCTGCTGCTGATCGTGCCGGCCGTCGCAGCGTTGTGGACTGCCTGGCAGAAATTCCTCACACCAACGCCACCTGATCCGTTGTTGCTGTCGGCCACCGGCAGCGGCGCACTGCTGGTCAATGTGAGCTGCGCAATGCTGCTGGCACGGCATCGCAACGACGCCGGCAGCCTCGCCAAGGCCGCATTCCTTTCGGCACGCAATGATGCCTTTGCCAACATGGCGGTGATCACCGCCGGACTCGTGACGCTGGGATGGCGTTCGGGCTGGCCGGACCTGCTGGTGGGCCTGGGCATCGCGGCCATGAACGCCGATGCCGCCCTTGAAGTCTGGGAGGCAGCGCGCGCGGAATCGGCGCACGGTCGCCCGCGCGCCTGAGCGGTGCATCAGTCCTTCGGTGGCGCGATGGTGAGCGAATCGCCCTCCACCACCGACCGGTCGTTTTCGAACACGTTGTGGATGAGCCGGTCCAGCCCCTTGGCCTTGTGGTACGAGAAATTCACCACCCACGGCGCGCTCAGCACCGCCGGATCCTCGATGCGCATTTCGACCTCCATGTGATCCGGCCCCGTGCGGCGTATGCGCTCGATGAAATGTGCATCTTCGGTCAGTGGCAGCAGCAGCGTATGGAAGATCGCATCCAGCTGCACCGAGACCGTATCGATCACCAGCGTGTCGCCTTCCCAGTGCCCCATCGAGTCGCCCCAGGGAACCGGCCAGCGGTCCTCTTCGGGCAGGTGCTGGCGTCCATCTGTATAGACATGGCGGATATCCCGGTAGAAATTCAGGATCAGCGTTTCTTCGGGCGTCACCAGAAACTGCATCGGTGCCACGCCCTCCATCATCAGCGGATAGCCCCAGCCTTCGGCCTTGCGCCGCGCGTCCGCGGCCATGGCGGCGGCCAGCTGCGCGGCCATCTTTGCCTGCAACTCCGGCTTGATCGGTGCCTTGCCGCCGATCAACTTCAACCCCATGCCACCCATTCCAGCGGCCGGATAGCCTGAGATGTCGATCTCGGTGGCATCCGACGTCCAGATTCCGCTCCAGTCGGGCAGCGCGGCAAACTGCTCTGCCCGCGTGGGAGCACGGTCCGGGGCGCAGCTGACTGCAGCACACAGCATGGCTGCCATCGCCAGGCCATACGCCATTTTCCGGCGCCTCATGGCGGCACCTCCGCGGCCTTGCCAAGTGCCTTGCCATCGGCGGTCACCGCCTTCAGCAGCAGCCCTCCCTTGTCGCCATTGCGCAGTGGCGCGATGGTTACCGTGAGCCGATCGCCGGCCTTCACCGTCGAGCGTCGCCACCCCTGGTTGTAGAGATAAACGGGGGCGCCCATTTCAAGGCTCCACTCCTCGTCCTTACCGCGATCGTTCTTCACCACCAGCTGGATGTAGCTGTGCGGATTGGTCCACTGGAACTCGCGCACGGTGCCGGTCAACGAACGCGTGTGCGCCGCATCGAACATGGCTGCAGAGTGGTGGGCCCGCGCCGGAACCATGGCAGCAAGCAGCGACAACGCTGCGATCGTGACCAGAAGAGAATGCCGCATGCCGCAACCCCCGATGGCCGATGCTGTCGGCCGGCCGCCGCCCATCCTGCCACGGTGGAAAACTGGTGGGCCCTGCGCGATTCGAACGCGCGACCAACTGGTTAAAAGCCAGCTGCTCTACCGGCTGAGCTAAGGGCCCTGCGCTTCAAGGGCGCGGATGATACCGGATCAGGCGTAGCGGGTGGGGTCCGGAATGCCGGCCGCGGCAAATCCCTCGCGCCGCAGGCGGCACGAATCACAGCGCCCGCAGGCGGCGCCCGTTTCGGTGGCCTGGTAGCAGGAAATCGTCTCGGCATATGGCACGCCCAGCGCCGTACCGGTACGAATGATTTCAGCCTTGCTCATGGCGATGAGCGGTGCAGCGATTCGAAAGCGGCCACCTTCGACTCCTGTGCGCGTGGCGAGCCCTGCCAGCTTTTCATATGCAGCAATGAATTCCGGACGGCAATCCGGGTAACCGGAGTAGTCGACGGCATTCACGCCGATGAAGATGTCGGTCGCCTCCACCACCTCGGCCCAACCCAATGCCAGCGACAGAAACAGCGTATTGCGCGCGGGCACATAGGTCACCGGTATGCCGCGGGTTGGCGCTTCCGGCACGGAAATGCGTGTGTCGGTCAGTGCCGAACCGCCGATGTCGGCCAGATCGACATTCATCTGCCGGTGTTCCTCCGCGCCCAGCAACGCAGCAATGCGTCGCGCTGCTGCCAGCTCCACCGCGTGGCGCTGTCCGTAGGACACCGCCAGCGTGCGGCACTCGAATCCCTGTGAGCGCGCAATGGCCAGCACGGTCGTGGAATCCAGACCACCGGAGAGCAGCACGATGGCGCGACGCTGGCTCATCGGCCTGGCTCGGGCAGCGAAGGCATCACGCTACAGCTACGCCTCATCGCCCTGGCTCATTTCCCCACAGGATCTTGTGCAGCTGCAGTTGCAGCCGCACCGGCAACCTGTCTTCCAGGATCCAGTCCGCCAGCTGCCGTGCGGGCAGTTGCTCGAAACTTGGCGAAAACATCACGGTGGCCTGCCCACCCAGCGTGCACCCGGCCACCAGCGCGCGACTCCACTCATAGTCGGCGCGATCGCAGATCACGAACTTGATCTGGTCGCGGACATTGAGATCGGCCAGCTGCTCGAGCAGATTGCGATGCGCCTCTCCGGAAGCGGGTGTCTTCACGTCCACCACCCGCCGCACCCGTGGGTCCACTTCCGCCACGGGCAGCGCGCCGCTGGTCTCCAGCGACACCTCATGGCCGGCATCGCAAAGCCGCGCGAGCAGCGGCAGGCAATTGCGCTGCGCCAGCGGTTCACCCCCCGTCACACAGACATGATGCGCGCCGAGTTCGCGCACTCGCGTCAGGATCTGATCCAGCCCCCACCACTCGCCGCCGCTGAATGCATAGGCCGTGTCGCAGTACTGGCAGCGCAGCGGACATCCCGTCAGGCGCACGAACACCGTGGGATAACCCACGGCATCGCCCTCGCCCTGCAGCGAACGGAAAATCTCGGTGATCTTGAGCCGCGGCGCGGCCTCATCCTGGCTCACGCGCCAATGCTACCAGCGGCGCAGGGTTATTTCGGCACCTTGGCGAGCCGTTCGCGCGCGAGCCGCGCTGCGTCCGCATCGGGAAACTTTGCAATCACCTGCTGCAGTGTCGCCCGCCCGGCTTCCTGCTTGCCCTGCTCCAGCTGCGTAAAGCCAAGCTTCAACATTGCGTCCGGCGCCTTGCGCGAATCCGGCCAGTTGGCCAGCACGCGCTGGAATGCAGCGACCGCATGGTCGTATTCCTGCGTTACGTAGTAGGTCTCACCGAGCCAGTACTGGGTGTTGTCGGCCAGCTGACCATTGGGAAATGCAGATGCCAGGCTCCGGAAACTCTCGGCAGCGGCACCGTAGTCCCGCGCCTTCAGCTGCTCCAGTGCCCGGTCGTAGAGCGTCTGCTCGTCGCCGACCAGGGCTGGCGGCATGGTGGCGGCGGCTACGGCATTGGCGGCTGCGCTGGCAGCGGCAGCTGCATCGGCCGTCTCACCCAGACGCTTGTCCAGGTCTGCATAAAGATTGCGCTGCTCCTGCCTGAGCTTGGTGTTCTCGTTCTGCAGCTCCTCGATCTGGCCGTGCAACTGGCGGATCTCTTCCTGCTGCGCATCGATGCGATTGGCCATCTGCACCAGGCTCTGGTTCGACACGATGCGGTCGATGCGACCCACACGCGAGTCCAGATCGTCGAGCCGGATCTGGACCGGATCCACCTTGGGCTCGGTGGCACAGCCCGCAGCGAGCAGTGCCATGAACAGGACTGGTGCAATGCGTTTCACGATCGACAACCGGCCTGCCCTAGTTGATGTAGACCATCTCGACACGACGATTCTTCGACCACGCCGCCTCGTCGCTGCCGGCGGCCGCAGGCCGCTCTTCCCCATAGCTGACGGTGGCGATCTGCGCTTCCTGCACGCCCTGCAGCATCAGCGCGCGCTTGACCGTCTGCGCACGACGCTCGCCCAGGCCGATGTTGTATTCACGCGAACCACGTTCATCCGTATGGCCCTCGAGCCGCACCCGCACGGTGGCATTGCCGGCCAGGTAACGCCCATGCGCCGCGATGACATCGACGTATTCGTTGCGGATGTCGCTGCTGTCAAAGTCGAAATAGATGATGCGCTGTGCGGTCTGCTGGGTGTTGGGGCCACTGGCGCCGGAAGAAGTCCCCGCACGCTGGTCCATGTCCACGGTTGCCACGCCGCCGGTCGTCACCGCAGGGGTGGAAGCACTGCTCACGGGCGTGGAGGTCGAGGATTCCTCCTGCACGGGCTTGGTCTTGCAACCCGCCACAATCACTGCCGCCGCAATCATCACCAGAAATATTTTCTGCTTCACCGCTGCTCCGATGTCCGGCATTCCGGACGCTTGGTCGACATCATACTCAATTCGTGAATGGTCCCCACACGGGCTCACGCACATCGCCCTGGCTCGACTGCAATCGTGCAGTCACCTGCCCATCCACCGAGACCGTTGCGAGCACTCCCTGACCGCGCTCGCGGCCTGCGTAAATGAGCATCGCACCATTGGGCGCGAAGCTCGGCGATTCATCCAGTGCGCCACGTGACAACGAAGTAATGTTGCCGCTGGCCAGATCCAGCGTGGCGATGTGAAAGGCTCCGTCCTCCTGCACCTCGAGAGCCAGCAGCTTTCCATCCGGAGACACTCGCGGCCGCGCCGCATAAGCCACACCGAAGCTGACGCGGCGCGCCCGAGCCCCGGCCCTGGCGTCGACTGCATAAATCTGCGGTGCGCCGCCGCGATCAGACAGGAAATACAGCGTCTTGCCATCCGGCGACCATGCCGGCTGCGTATCGATGGCCGGATCATCGGTCATGCGCGCGAGATTCTGCGTGGCCAGGTCCAGCACGTAGATATCCAGGTTTCCTCCGCTGCCGCCCAGCGTCAGCGCCAGCTGCTTGCCATCCGGCGAATAAGTGGGTGCGCCATTCACTCCGTTGCGCGCCGAAACCGTCCGCAATTCACCGGTGCGCACGCGCTGCACATTGACTGTCGACACGCCCTTCTCGAAAGACACGTAGGCCAGCCACTCGCCATCCGGGGACCAGGCTGGCGACATGAGCGGCCGGCTGCCGCGCGCCGCGACCGCGGCGTTTTCGCCGTCGGCATCGGCGACGATCAGCTGGAAGCGCTGATCCGGCGCCACACCCTCGACGGCAATGTAGGCAATGCGCGTATCGAAAGCGCCGCGCACCCCGGTGATCTTCTCGAAGATCACGTCGGCGATGCGATGCGCGCCCTTGCGCAGCGCCTTTCCCGAAACCGTGATGGTTTCGTCCTCGAGCATCTTCTGGCCGGTCAATGCATTGACCAGGCCGAAGTGCAGTGAAACGTTCTCGCTGCCCGCGGCCACAACGCGGCCAACCACCACGTAGTCGGCCCGCACCGCGCGCCACGCGGCGCCATTCACGTCCGCTGCCTTCTGCGGCTGCGCGGGCATCGCCCGGCGCTCGATTCCCTTGAATCGCCCGCTGCTGGCCAGATCGCGCTCGATGATGCCCGCGACGTCGGTACCCCCATCCACTGCCGCGGCGCGCGCGAAGGGCACGACCGCAACCGGCACCGGGTCACTGACACCACGTGTGATGTCGATCTGCAGCTGCGCATGCGCCGTCGCACACACCGACAACAGCAAGGCACAGAATGCAGAACGGCAGGTTTTCAGTGTCATGTGGTTGCTTCGTCTTCCTTTCGTCAATCCGGGCGGAATGTAACCACCAGATCGCGCTCGAACAAGGCAGGATCAGGCGGGCCGGGCAGCGGCGATGCGCGAAATACCGCGTCCTTGATGGACTGAATCACGGCACCGTCACCATTGCAGCGGGTCACTTCGACGGCGGTTACCGTTCCGCCCGGCGTCTGGGTCACGTGCACCTGGCAGTTGATGCCGGTGAGCGCATTCGGCGGTCGCCGCCAGTTCCGTTCGATCTTGTTGGCGATCTGGCCAATGTATTTCGCCATCAGGTCGCTGCTTCGCAATCTGGCCTGGCGCTCTTCGGCTGCCAGCTGCGCGCTGAGTTCTTCCTCGCGCTGCTTGAGCGCCGCCGCAGCCTTGTCCCGCTCCGCCTGTTCGCGCGCCAGCCGTTCACGTTCCGCCTTCTCCTTCTCGGCCTTCTCTTTGGCGGCCTTCTCGCGGGCCTCCCGCTCCTTGCGCTCCCGCTCGGCCTTTTCGACCGCCGCCTTACGCTCGGCCACCTCGCGCTCCACGGCAAGCCGTTTCTCTTCGGCGACACGTGCGGTTTCCGCTTCCTGCGCGGCGATCTCCTCCTGGGTCGGGCCTGGATCGGGTGGCTCGATCTGCGTCTCGGGTTCTGGCTCGGGCTCCGGCACAGGTTCCGGTTCGGGCGGAGGCAATGGTTGAGGTCGCGCCAGTGCATCGCTGTTCACAACCCGGGCTTCGATGCCCATGCTCTGCATCGCAGGACGGTGGTGCGTGGTCCAGTACCACACACCCAAGGCGGCTGCGACCAGGCCCAGGTGCAGCAGGATGGACAGTGTCCAGCTCTGACCGCCGCGCCTTGTCTGCTTGTTCACGGCTGCCCGCGTTGCCTGGGCGGGTCCGTGACGAAACCAAGCCGCGCTGCACCCGCACCTTGCAGCAACACCATGGCACCGATCACCCGGCCGTAGGGAACCTGGGTGTCGGCGCGGATCAGCACGTCGCGCTGCGGATCCGCGGCCATCGCCGCACTGACGATCTGCTGCAGCTCTTCATCAGCCAGGGGCCGCTGGGCCTCGTTGCCGACATTCACGAACCGCTGCCCGTCGCGATCGATGGTCAGCACCACCGGCGGCTCGCGTGTCTGGGTTTGCGGCAGGCTCTCGGCACTGGCCTCGGGCAACTCCACCTTCACGCCCTGCGTGAGCAGCGGCGCGGTGGCCATGAAGATCACCAGCAGCACCAGCATCACATCGATCAGCGGCACCACGTTGATCTCACCGATGAGTCGGCGTTTGCGGGGCGCGGCATCCATTCAGGTTCTGCTCATTCAGGGCTTGCCTACTGCATCCGCGGCACCTGGTGGCCGTGAAGCATGACGTTGCAGGATGGTGGAGAACTCTTCCATGAAAGCGTTGTAACGAAGCTCCAGGCGACCCACCTTGTCGGCATAGCGGTTGTACGCGATGAAGGCCGGAATCGCGGCAAACAGCGCGAACGCCGTCGCCACCAGCGCCTCGGCAATGCCTGGCGCCACCGTGGCCAGCGTGGCCTGGGTGACAGTGCCCAGCGCGACGAAGGTATTCATGATGCCCACCACCGTACCGAACAGGCCCACATACGGGCTGACCGAGCCGATGGTCGCGAGCATCGCCAGATTGTGTTCGAGGCCGTCGAGTTCCTTGAGCTGCGCAACCTTCATCGCGCGCCGCGCGCCTTCGAGCTGCTGGTCCGCATTGGCACCGCTCTGCCGCAG
>Ga0164241_10000619_pt1 | contig 58796 bp, 39 predicted proteins | sample OricomyardsoilBY_FD_108780 | JGI IMG/M metagenome (GOLD analysis project Ga0164241, IMG submission 108780) | Backyard soil microbial communities from Emeryville, California, USA - Original compost - Back yard soil (BY) | ecosystem: Environmental > Terrestrial > Soil > Unclassified | place: USA...
AGGTGCATGCCATGTCGGCCGCGCTGGACTTCATTGGGTTGGCCAAGAACCAGGCGGGGAGCCCGGTGGAGGCGGCACGTAAACCGGCGTAAAGCGTGCCGAGAGCTGAAGCGCGGAGCAGGTTGCGGCGATTGAACGGCGTCGTCATTGGTGGCCTCAAATTCCCAGCGCGAGTGAGGGGGCCGACTGGCAAGCGGCGGAAAACGTGGAGCGCATGGCGTTGGTTGCCGTCGCGCCGCCCGTCTTTGCGTCATTGAAGTGCGCGGTGAGCACGGTGACCGCGGCTTGATGTCGCGGATCGGCGGGTGGTACGCCCATCAGCGTCGTCACGAGTCCCTCCACCGCGGTCGCAGGATCCGTGCTGCTAAACTTCGCGTTCGCGCCGGAGTCGACGACCTTGGCGGCGACGGCTTCACACAATAGCTCGCTCGCCGCGCGGAAGAACAAGCTCGGATCGCTGGGCGTGACCGGAGCCGCGACGCCGCGGCTAAAGGAATCTGCCGGCAAGGCGCCCGCGAGTCGATTCATGGCACTCGTGACACCCGTGGGCGTCGGCATCGCGATCTCGCAGATGTCTGGAACTGCGAGCCGATTGGCCAGCGCTTGGCAGAACTGATCGCGGCGCAGAATGCTGACCGTAGCGCCGTTCTCTTGGTTCGTCTTCGTCGGTTCCGCATTGGTGACCAAGGCGGAGGAGAACAAATCGCCGACGAGCACGTCGAACTTGAAGCTCGAGCCTTCGAACGCCTGCGCAATGCGCCGCATCTCCGGATCGGTCTCTTCACATTGCGTAGAATTGGCGAAAAAGCACAGCTTTTGCGTCATTTCTAGGGCAAAACGGCTGATCACATTGCCCGTCACTTGTTCATCGGTGACCTGCTTCAAGAAGCCGCCGAAGTCCGCGAGCGTCTTGCCGTTGCCCGAGACATTGCCATAGCCAAAGCTCGCCGCGCCCGCGCTCTTGCCGGTGAATTGTTTGTCGTTGTAGTCGAACGAATTGCCCCAGAACTGGCGCATCGGGTCCAAGCTCTTGTGGCAACCGTAACAAGCGGAGCCGTCGGTCGCGTGCTCTCCGTCGATCGCGGTCGCGGTCGGTGGCAGCACGATGGCCGACGTCGCGCTGGTGTAGCCGAGGCCGATTGAGCCGAGCAAGGCTTGGTTGGCGGTGACTCGGTGTTGGTTGCTGTCGTTCGTGTTCCACACGGCGAAGAAGGCAGGTGTGCTGAAGAAGCTGACGCGCGGGATCTTCGAGTTCAAGGTCCCGCCCGAAGCGCGTAGGCCTGGCAGATCGTAGGGCATGAGCGGCGTGCCGTTCACGATCTTGACCATCTGCCAATCGCTCAGGTCTTCGGCGGTGAAGTAAGGCTTGATCGCGTGCTCCATGCAGCCGGCGTTGCTGGTGCACATGGCGTTGTTGTTCGTGTCGCGCGGCATCGAACCCACGAGCATCTGAAAGAGCAGCGTATTTCCCGGGCAGGTCGAGATTTTGGTGCTGTCGCCCGCGCACGTGCCGCTGAACTTGCGGCCCGTGCTGGTGGTTGGCGCCTCGTAACCGAACGTCATGTAGTTCGGGCTGTTTGGATCGAGCGTTTCACTGAGCGGCGGGCGCGTGCCGTGGTTGAACTTCCAGTTCATGGTGTGGATGTCGTAAGGCGCTTCGATCTGCATGTAGAGGCTCTTGAGCGCCGTGGTCATCATGAACTCGTCGGTCGTGAGCAAGTCCGACATGGGGCGGCCCTTACTCACGAACTCGATCGCCGTGCGCGCGAAGCTCTCCTTCATGTTTTTGAACAGCGTCGGATAAGCGTTGTCGCCGAAGATGTCGTAGGCGAGATCGAACGCGCCCGGCCGCTTCCGCAGCTGGAACTCGAAATCCAAAACTGCGAGCTGCGACTGCTGAAAGGTGTTTTGAAAGAAGAGGATCATCTTGTCCTGGAATTCGGGCGTGCCCATCCAGGTTGCGATCAGTGTCTTCAAGCCGCTCGCTGTCTTGCCTGCAGCGAACTCGGCATCGGTCGGTCCGAGACCTGTCAGCACGTTCTTCACTTTGCGAATCGCGCTCTCCGAAGGTGGCGGACCGCCGAAGCCCACCGCGCCGCCGTTTTCAGCGCCCCCCGTATAGCCGTCGCCGGGGGAGGCCCCGCCAGTCGAGCCGTTGCCCGAACCGAGCCCACCGTTTCCCGGCTGATCCCCGGGATCACTCGGCCCCGAGCCCGCGTTGTTCGTGGCAGACGTGTGGCGCCCTGCATTGCCGCACGAAACGAGTGCAGGCAGGGCGAGAACTATCGAAAAAAGCGCGACGCTGGAGCGTTTCATCATGCCGTTTGAACGAACCCAAGTCGCGAATCCCGCACACCTGCGCTGAGCACGACCTGCCCGTCGCTCAAGGTAAGGGAGCTGGCGCGCAGCGTCTTGCTTAAATCGCCCAGGCCGGATCTCGCGCGATGGTGTCTACGGCAAAATAGAGCCTTGCTCGAACCGCAGCGGGCGTGGTGTGGCGTTGAGTTTGCGTTGCAGTGCGGCGCCGCATCGCGCGCGGAACAGCGGCGCCCTGCGAGCTGCGATGCAGGGGCGCGTCCGCCCCCACAATCAATGGAGACGCGGGCTCAGGTCATCATGGCGCTGAGGGCGCCGGTGACGTTGGCCTTGATCGGCTGAGTGCCGAAAGAGTCGACTTCTTGCTCGAAGGCTTGGGCGATAGAGACCAGGATCTTGCTGTTCGTAGTCGGCGTGTAGGTAGCTTTGCCTTCACACCACATGTCCGTGGTTGGGCAATCCGGGTTCATCTTGAGGCGGCGGCCCATCTTGAACTTGCCGTTCGCACCGCCGGCGAGCACCGTGGGCACGTTGCGCGTGCTGTGCAGCGCGGGGTTGCCCATGTCGCTCGTCACATAAATGATGGTGCTGTCCAGGATGCCGAGCTGATCGAGCTTTTGCATCAGCCGCGCGACCTTGGAGTAGCAATACTTGTTGAACTGCGCGAGCGGGAGCCAACTCGCGGCATCACCCGTGGCAGTGACGTTGTTGTTGCCCACGGTGGAGGCGTTGTACGTGTGCGCCACGGCGCCGTGATTGTCGGCAGGCAACGATAGCGGATTGCCGGTGTACGACAGGTCATTCATGAACAGCGTGCCGAAGCGCGTTACGTCACAAGCCATCGCTTGGGCCAGAATGTCGATGTGGGCGTTCGTGATCGCGTCGAAGTAGGGCTCGCCGCCGTTGTATTGCTTCAGCTTGGGGAATTTGCTGGCATCCGGAACCGGCGGCACCGTGCAGGATGCACCGGTCATCGTGCCGCCGCTGAGCTGTTTCTCGAGGTCACTCAGCGCGCTCAGGTGCTGGTCGAGCTTTTGTTGCTCGTTGGCACCGAGGCCCGTGCGTAGGCGCGTGACGTCCCAACGCACGTAGTCGATCACGCTTTGCCCCAGCTTGCGCTTGCGCTCCGCGGCGGCCATGTCAGCCGGATTGGAGCTGACCGCAACACCGTCGAACAGTAGGTGAAAGGCCGCGACCGGATCGATGATCTTGGGCAGCGGAGCGCCGCCTTCACCATACGAGAGCGTCAGGCCGGGGTCGGTGCCGTCATTGCCGACGCCGAGGTTCATGCTGGTGATGCGCGTGTCCTTGCCCAAGCCCTTGGTGACGGCGAGATATTGATCGAGCGAGATGTTGGACGGACGCCGCGCGCCGCCGTCAATCGTGCTGCCGGTGAGGATGGTGCCGGCCGAGTCGTGCCCGTTGGCGTTCGACAAGTGATCGATGCCTTCGAGTACGAGCAGCTTGTCTTTGAAGCTCTTGCCGTAGGTCGCGGCGTCGTCGAAGGGCTGCAGTGAGCAATCCTTGTAGCTGAGGTCGAACGCCGTTTCCGTGTCCGAAGACTTCATCGCCCAGTATTCGGCGGACAAGCCGTGCGGGTGATAGATGGTGATGAACTTGAGCGGCAGCGTTTCACCCGCGGCTTGAGCGACGGAGTTTTCGAGTAGGCGCGAGAAGGGCAGGGCGGCCATGCCGGCGCCCATCGCGCGCAAGAAGGAGCGGCGGGTTGGACTCAATCGTTTCATTGCGCTCTCCGAAGCGTGAAGTTGGGGCTAGTGACGATCGCGCGCAGGGCTTCCAAAATGCTGCCTTCAGCGGCAGTAGCAGGGGTCGGGTGGTTGGCGTCCGGTGCCGGCGCGGGCACGGTCTTCCAATAATTGATGAACGCGGTTTCCGCGGCCTTCACGTCATCCGCGCTGCGGCCGGCGGAGGCTCGGAAGATGTTGCGCGCAAAGCACTCGCGCACCGTGGCGCTGTTCGCGAGCGCCGCAGCGAGCTGGTTGGAATCCGCGTAGTCGCCGTTGAAATCCAGCGGATCACCGCTGGTCGCGCGCAGATTCACGGTGGTGTGACTGTCGATGGGCTGGTTGTTGTCCGTGGACTGCGCGTTGCCCATGCCGTCGTATTGCTCGAACGAGAAGCCGACCGAATCGATCGCGTCGTGACAGTTGGCGCACGCTTTGTCCGTGGCGTGGATCTCCAGCCGCTGGCGCGTGGTCTTGGTTGGATCGGGTTGCAAGGGCGGCACGGTGAGCATCAGCGCAGCCGGCGACAGGATGTTGTAGCAAGCCACGCGACGCAGAACCGCGACGCCGCGTAGCACCGGCGCGGTCTCGCTGGCGTGCGCGTAGACCGAGAGGAACGCGCCCTGATTCAACATGCCGCGGCGCTGCGGCAGCGTGACTTCATCCCCCGCGGCGTTACCGCCGTACAGGGAGATCAAGCCCTGATCTTGGGTCACGGTCCAATTGGCACCCAAGAGCTCGCCGACCGTGCCCGTCTTTTGTTCGACCAAGCGCTGCAGGAACGCGCCGCTCTCGGCCAGCATGGCCGGCTTCACGCCCGCGAAACCGCCGTACTTGGTGGTGTCCTTCGCGGTGTCGACCAGGCGATCGATGCCGAGCCACTCTTGAATCACGCGCAGCATGCGCGCACGTGATGCGGTCGGATCGGCGCCCGTCATCAAGCGCGTGAACTCGGCACTGCGTTGCTCGGGCGTCGCGAGCTGGCCGCTCTCGGCTGCGTCCATCAGCTGTGCATCCGGTGGACCTGCGGTGAGCATGTAAGAGATGGCACTCGCCGTTTCATGCGGGGTGAGCTCGACCTGGCCGCCTGCGGCGTTGCTACCGGTTTCGGTCAGGTACAGAAAGCCGGCGGATTGCAGCACGCCAGTGGCCACGAGCTCGATTCCATCCGCGTACGTGCCGCCGTCGGCGCCCACGTGGAACAGCTCGACGAGCTTGGCGACTTCATCATCACCCAGCGGTCGACGGAACGCATGCGTGGCGAAGGATTGAATGAAGTCCTTCGCGCAAGCCTCCGCGCCGTTCGTTGGGTCGTCGCACTTCGCCAAGGTATTGATGTTGGTGCGGACTTGCGCGGCGAGCTTGCTGGCTGCGGCGCCGATTTGCTTCACGAGCACCGAGTCGACGCGCTGCTCGTCATTCACGGTGTAGCCGGCTTGGCGAGCGTCAGGAGCGAAGTCGGTCGTGACCGCATCGGTGTTGCCAACGACCGCGCGCGCCGAGTTCTCGTACTCCGCATTCGTCAGACGGCGAATGCGCGCGGGCAGAAGCGGTGACGTTGGATCACCCGTGCTCGCGCCGGCTTGTGAAGTCGCACCACCGCCGTCCGAAGTCGAACCCGAGCCGCCGCTCGAATTCGAACCCGAGCCGGCGGAGCCGGTGGGCCTAGGTTTTGCGCCGTCCGCCAGGTTGCCCTCGACGCAACCGGTTGCGAAAGTCATCAACGGCAGGACGATGGAGAGAAGTTCGCGCCGAAGCCGCATCACCATAACTTGGTACTTGGCTCAATCGCCGCACACTTGCAACGCCAATTAGCGCGTTGCACGCCCCTCACATACTTTGAAATCCTAGTGTGTGGTGCCGGAACGGCAAGCGCTTTTACCAGGCAATTATTTCGATCGCTTGGTTCGAAATCGATGTGTGTGAGTGCCTCCTGAACGACAACTCGCTGCCGCTTCACACCTACGATGTCCTACCTCGTGGGTGATTCGCGATTCGCGCGGCGTCGGTGGAATACCGCCAGAGCGGCAAGCAATGACGCAACTGTTCCGTGCGTTGAGCGATCCGAGTTCGGCAATGAGCAGCTGCAGCCGTCGCTCGCGGGTATCGTCGAGTCGCTCCCGCCGCTCGCGTTCGACGCAGTGCTTCCGGATGAACCGGCTCGTGCCGTCGACCCGCCCGCGCCGCTCGTCACGGGAGGTGTTCCTCCGGCGCTCGATTGCCCCGAAGCGCCGCCGATCGCCGAACTAGCGCCCGCCGCGGTGAGCAATCCCGCGCTCCCGCCGCTATTCGCGTTGCCCGCGCCAGCTGCGCTCGCTCCGCCGTTGGTCGCCCCCGCGCTGCTCGCGCCTGCGGCATTCGCTCCGGCTTGGTTCGCGCCGCCAACCCCACTCGTGCCGCCGCTGCCCGTCATGGCGTCGTCCTCGCGCAGCACGGTGCCATGGCGCACCACGCCCGATAGCCCAGGCATCATCGACGTACTCGACCACTTGTTCAGGTCGGTACTCGTCGCCTGTAGAAAGCCGCAGTTCCCGTAGCAATCCATCAGCAGCCGCCATTGCCCGTTGTCGAGTTGAAACAGCGCGGGCCCCTCTTTCCCGGAACCCCAACCCGCCCAATCATCCTTACCGACGAACGTCCACGGACCCGTGACTGCGTCAGATGTGGCATGCTCGATGAACTTGGTCGTCTCGTTCTTGGTGAAGGCGTGATACAGCGCGCCGATCTTGACCACGAACGTATCGATGTAGTTCGGTCCGATGCCGAGCGGCTTCGGTGCATCCCACTTGCTCAGCGTGTCGTCACTCGCGGTGTACAAGTAGGATTTGAATTGGGTGGTGCTCGTGTCGATGCTCACGATCAAGTGGATGCTGCCATCCGAGTCTTTGAACCACTCGGGCGCCCAAGTGTCCTTCACTCCGGTCACTTGCGCGGGCACCTCGGTGCGAAAGGTCCAAGTTTTGAGATTAGGGCTCGACGCGATGGCAAATGCGCTCGACGTCGTCGTCCACGATTTGAGCGTGTACGCGATATAATACTGCCCATCGCTGTGCTTCATGATGCTCGGATCGCGAAGTACCCCAGTTGGACCCGAGTAGCCCGTATTGGACAGCAGCGTGAAGTCGAGTCCGTTTTTGGACGTGTAGAGCGAGAGCTTCTCTTTGCTCGCCTCATCACCCCCGAATGTGGCAAATACGTAACGTGTGGCGGCGCTTGCAACGCCACTAGCGGTGAGCGCTGCGAACGTGAGCGCGAGTCCGAAGCGTGACGCGCGTCCGCGCGAATGGGACGATCCGCGAAGGTGAGCGGTCGGCGAGAGCTGTTTCATCGATGTCTCGAACTATAAAGCTTGCAACGCCGGTGTGCGCGTGTTCCGTACTCGGCGCTACTGATCGCCGCTGAACGGGTGGCACCGATGCTTGGAGATGCGATTTTTCCTGTTAAACTAGATTCGGTTTGCGCGCCGTCCGCTCCGCGCTCGAATCGCTGACTCACGATGAATTCGAAACTTAGCGCCACACGGCGCGCTTCGCGCTGCTCCGAAGCAAGCGCGATCACGTTGCTGGTCGGGCTGGCGGTCGCCATGCACGCTTGTTCGGTCTATGACGAATCGCTCAAGCAAGGTGATGGCCTCGCGCCAACCGCGGGTACCGCAGATGGCGGTAGCAGCGCCTCTTCTGGCGCGGATCTGGGCGGCGGCATGGGCACGCTGCCCAGCGGCGGAACCGGCAATATTGCGGGCGGTGACGCGATCGATGCGGGCGCGCCCGGCAACGGCGGCGATGCGGGCGAGTCATCGAACGGCGGCTCATCAAACGGCGGCTCATCGAACGGCGGCTCATCGAACGGCGGCTCATCGAACGGCGGCTCATCGAACGGCGGGCGAGCTGGTGCGGCGGGTGGCAGCGGCGGAGTGGTCGTCGCGGCAGGCAGCGCAGGGGTATCGACGAGTGGCGGCAACGCAGGCACTGCTGGCGCCGCGTCCGAGCTTTCGTTCGGCAAAGCGAGCAGCGCGTCGACTCAGCAACCAGCCAACCCGAGTACCAGCGGCAACGACGGACAGACGACTACGCGCTGGAGCGCCACCACCGCCACGCTCCCTCAATGGTGGCGCGTCGACCTCGGTGCGAGCCACACGCTTTCGCAGGTCAGCGTGCAATGGGAGTTCGCTGATCGAAAATATACCTACGCAGTCGAGACGTCGGCAGACGACTCCGCGTACACCACGCAAGCCAACGTGGTCGACGGCATCGGCGCTGTCCAAGTCGTGCCCATCCCGAACCACGTGTCCGCGCGCTACGTGCGCATCACGTGCACGAGCACCGTGCCAGGTGTCGATCCGATGACCGGTGCCTCCCGGCCGACTTGGGCGTCCGTTTGGGAAGTGTCGGTACAAGGCTCATAGAACCTTGTTGGTTTGGTTGGCGGGCGCGACCGTCGCATCGCGTCGCGTAGCCCGCTGCCTCGACTTGAAGAAAATTGACGTCGCGGGCGGCGCGCGATTGGGGGATCTTCTCCGGCTGGTTTCGCTGGCAACGCAGGGGTTGGCGCGTGGTTTGCAGGTACTTTGGCGATGCCAGACTCGAAGTTGAATGCCGAAACCAATGCCCTGCAACCGGTTCGGTCCCCGAGGCGAGTTGCGACGTCCGTGCGGTAGCCCTTGCGCTCACGCCCCAAACACGGCGATTGTCTATCGAGCGAACCGGGAAACCAATGAGTGAGCCTGCCATGACTGACATCACCATTACTTTCGCGGCATTGTCGGATATCGGCCTCGCCCGCAGCATCAATGAAGATGCCTTTCAGCTGACTGATCTTTCGACCGGTGAAAGCTTCGAGGCGAGTCCGTCCAATGGCCAGTTCAAGTTGGGGCAGCGCGGTGCATTGCTCACGCTGTCTGACGGTATGGGCGGGCATGCCGCCGGTGAAGTCGCAAGTTCGACGGTCATCGCGTCAGTCCGTGCCACGCTCCAAGCAGAGGGTGAAGCGCCCGCCGAGCATCGGCTCGAAGCCGCCGTACGTCGCGCCAACGCGGACGTGATCGAGGCTGCGCAGATCAAAGGTCGCCACGGCATGGGAGCCACCTTGACCGCCGTCTTGGTCGACGGCACCACGGCTTACGTCGCTGAAGTGGGTGACTCGCGCGCCTACCTGCTGCGCACTGGGCAACTGAAGCAACTCACCCGCGACCAGAGCTTGGTGCAGATGCTCGTCGACCAGGGCCTGATGCGCCCGGAAGAGGCGGAAAGCTCACCGCGCAAGAACATCCTGCTGCAGGCCATGGGCAGCGTGGAAGAAGTGCACGCAGCGATCGGCCAGGTCGAACTGCGCAAAGGTGACCGCCTTTTGATTTGTTCGGACGGCATCTCGAACGCGGTCTCGCACTCGGAGCTGCTGGATATCCTGACCTCGAATGGTCCGTGGCGAGCGTGCGAGCAGCTCGTGAGGTTGGCCAACGACCGCGGGGGTGAAGACAACTTGACGGTCGTCGTCGCCCAGTTCGATGGCCCCGGCCTGTCCGCGCCTGCGGCCAGCGAGACCGTCACCGGAACCTTTTCGGTGATCAAGGACTTCGGCGCGCCCGCGATCCCGTCGTCCTAGCGCTCTTAACCGTTGTGGATCGCGGATGCGATCGTAGACTGCGCCGCAATGACGGTCACGAGCTTGCCGCTATTGAGTCGTATCTGGCTTTCTTGGGTGACGAGTTTTCGCATTCTGTTCGACGGGCGCTATGCGGCACAGGTCCTTCGGTTGCAGGGCGGGCAGGAAGCGTCGGAGCCCGCACCGCCAGGCGAATTGCCGAAGGAGACTGCGGTCGAACCAGAGCTCAAGATCGCAGCCCGATCGAACGAAGCGGCTCTGCAACTGCTCCAGCTGCTGCAGCGTGAAGGACGTTTCGTCGATTTCGTGCAGCAGGATTTGGCATCCTTCGGCGACGCGGACATCGGCGCTGCGGCGCGCGTGGTTCATGAAGGTTGCCGGCGAGCCATGCGCACGCATGCGCGTATCGTCAGTGTTCGCGATGAGGCTGAGGGCAGTCCACTCACCATCGAGCGCGCGAGCGAGGACGTGAAGTTGGTTGGCAACGTCGCTGGCTCGGCGCCATTTCGCGGCGTGCTTCGTCACAAAGGTTGGCGCGTCGAAGAGCTCTCCCTTCCGACCGTGGTCGGCTCGCACGATCCACGGCTGGTTGCGCCCGCAGAGCTGGAGTTGTCATGAGCGCCAAATTCGTCGTGGGCATCGATCTGGGGACGACTCACTCCGCGCTCGCGGTCGCTGAACTCGGCGGCACTGACGCGCGCGTCAGCGTGCTGGAAATCGAGCAGCTGGTGGCGTTCGGTGCAGTGGCTAAACGTGCGCTTTTGCCCAGCTTTTTGTATTTTGCACACGAGAGCGAACCCGCTCTTTCGCTGCCTTGGGATAGCGAGCGGCGGTTCTGCGTGGGTGAGTTCGCCCGCTCACGCGGGGCGGAGGCGCCGCAGCGCGTGATCTCGAGCGCCAAGAGCTGGCTCTCCTACGGCGGCATCGATCGTCGTGGCGGAACGCTGCCGCTCGGCGCGCCGGAAGACATCGAAAAGATCTCACCCGTCGAAACCTCGTTTCGCTTTCTCGACCACTTGAACGAAGCGTTTCGCGCGTCACGTCCGAGCGATGGCGACCTCTCCGAACAAGAAGTGGTGCTCACCGTGCCGGCATCTTTCGATGCGGGTGCTCGCGATCTGACCGTCGAGGCGGCGCTTGCCGCTGGCTTCGAGCAAGTTACGCTGCTCGAAGAACCACAGGCGGCCCTGTACGCCTGGATCGAACAGAATGGCGACGCTTGGCGCTCGCACTTGCGCGCCGGCGATCGGGTGCTGGTAATCGACATCGGCGGCGGCACCACTGACTTTTCGCTGATCGACGCGGTCGAACAAGACGGCTCGCTCGGCCTCTCGCGCGTTGCGGTCGGCGATCACATCCTGCTCGGTGGCGACAATATGGATCTCGCGCTGGCCCACGTAGTCGGCCAGGAATTGGCCGAACAGGGCAAAGAGCTCGATCGCTTTCAGCTCGGCGCGCTGGCCCATGCTTGCCGGGCCGGCAAAGAAAAGCTGCTCTCCGACGCGAGTCTCGATCAGGTTGCGGTGGTCTTGCCCAGCCGTGGTTCACAGCTGCTCGGCGGCTCGATTCGCGGTGAGCTGCGCCGGGAACAAGTCGAACGCTATTTGCTGGATGGCTTCTTTCCCGCCGTCGCCGCGACGGAGCTGCCGAAAGCCCGCCCGCGCGCCGGATTGACTCAAGTTGGCCTGCCGTACGCCAGCGATCCGGCGATCACCAAGCACTTGGCGGCCTTCCTAGCGCGACACGCATTCGCAGATCCGGCGAGCGGTACGACGGACGCGCGCCCGCCTACGGCCATCCTATTCAACGGCGGCGTGCTCAAGGCGGACATTTTACGCACGCGAGTGATCGACACGCTCAACGGCTGGTTGGAGCAGCGCGGGTCTGGGAAGGCGCGCGTGCTTCCGGGTGAAGATTTGGATTTGGCCGTGGCGCGTGGCGCTGCCTATTACGGGCTCGTCCGTCACGGTCGCGGGTTGCGCATTCGCGGTGGTACTGCGCGAGCCTACTACGTGGGCATCGAGAGCCCGATGCCGGCGCTGCCTGGTCTCGAGCCGCCCGTTTTCGCACTGTGCGTGGCTCCTTTCGGAATGGAAGAGGGCACGAGCGCGGCGCTTCCGCCGCAAGAGCTGTTCGTGGTGGTCGGTGAGCCCGTGACTTTTCGTTTCTTTGGCTCGAGCACGCGCCGAACGGATGCAGCGGGCAGCGTCCTCGAGCGCTGGCGTTCGGGCGAGCTCGAGGAATTGCCGAAAATCGAGCTGGTCTTACCGGCGGCGGGCCGCTCCGCGGGGGATGTGGTTGCGGTGCACTTGCAGGCGTCGGTGACTGCGATCGGTACGCTCAAGCTCGAAGCCATCGCACAAACACCGCTCGTTGCCGATGAGCGGTGGCAAATCGAGCTCAGCGTGCGACACGGTTCGAGCATCGACGCATGAGTTATCACGTCGGCATCGACCTCGGCACGACCCACACGGTCATCGCCTACGCGGCTCGTGACGACCTGAGCGAAGGTGCAATTTCACCTTCTGCAAACATGTTTGCTTTGCCGCAGCTGGTGAGCCCGAGCGAGGTGGAAGCTTTGCGCTTGCTTCCCTCGTTTTTGTACGCACCAGCGAGCAGCGAGAGCGTGGCTGACCCGTGGCAAGAGTTGCCTTGGGTGGTCGGGCAATACGCACGCACGCGCGGGCAAGAGGTGAGCGAACGCCTGGTGGCGTCCGCTAAGAGTTGGCTCAGTCACGCCGGAGTCGCGCGCCGCGACGCAATTCTGCCTTGGGCCGCGGATGCCGCCGAAGTGCCTAAAATTTCGCCGGTCGAGGCGAGTCGTCGCTTGCTCTCGCACGTGCGAACGTGTTGGGACCAGGCGTTCCCTGAGCAGCCGCTGGCGAAACAGAGCGTGGTGCTCACGGTCCCTGCTTCGTTCGACGAAGTCGCGCGTGAACTCACCGTGGAGGCCGCAGAGCTTGCAGGTTTGACGGTTCGCTTGCTCGAAGAACCGCAAGCCGCGTTCTACGATTTGATCGCCGCCGAACGACGAGCAGCGGTCGAAGCGTTGCTCACCGCTGAAAAAGACAGCGCGCGAGTGCTGGTCTGTGATGTGGGTGGCGGGACTACGGATCTTACGTTGATTGAGGTGCGGCGATCGAACAACGGGGAGCTGGAGCTCGAACGCGTGGCCGTGGGGCGGCACTTGTTGCTCGGCGGCGACAACATCGATCTCGCACTCGCACAGCTGTGCGAGCAGAAATTGCTGAACGGTGAGCGCCTCGATCCGTTGCGCTTCAGCCGATTGTTGCTCGCGTGTCGCGCTGCGAAAGAAACTTTGTTGGGTCGCGCCGCGCCCGAATCCGCACCAATTCGCGTGGTGTCACTCGGTTCGTCATTGGTGGGCGGAACGCTATCCACCGAGCTTTCTCGCGCTGAGGTCGAGACACTGGTATTCGACGGATTTTTGCCCTTGGTCGCGCGTGGTGAGCTCGCCCCGAAAACGCGCGCCGGGCTGTTGGCGTTTGGTTTGCCCTACGAGCGCGATCCCGCCATTTCTCGCCACATCGTGCAGTTTTTGGAACGCCACGCGACGACCGCGCAAAGCGGTGTCGATGCGCTCTTGCTCAATGGCGGCTTGTTCCATGCCGAGCGCGCAGCAGAGCGCGTGCGCGAATTGGTCTCGCGCTGGGGTGAGCGTGAAGTCTCGCTCTTGCCGTACCCGGATCCCGATCTGTCGGTGGCACGCGGTGCGGTCGCTTACAGCCGCTCGCTCGCAGGGCAAGGTCTGCGCATCGGTGGAGGTGCCGCGCGCGGATTTTACGTGTCGGTCGATGAGCGCGCAGAGCGGCGTGCGCTGTGCGTCGTTCCCAAGGGCGCGCGTGAGGGGGAGCGTCACGTGGCCAGCTCGGGGGGACTTTGGCTGCGCATTGGTCAAGCGGTGCAACTCGAGCTCTACACTTCTGACAGCGCGGTCGCTCATCGACCGGGTGACGTGGTGTTGCTCGACGACGATTTCATGCCGCTGCCGCCCGTCACGACTTTGTTCAGCGCAGCCGATGGCGAGGGCGATCTCGAGGTCGGCCTGGAGGGTGAACTGACCGCGACGGGCACGGTTGAGCTCGCCTCAGTCGAGCTCAACCCTGCTGAGGGGCGCGCCCCCAGGCGTTTTCGGCTGGCTTTCGAGCTGCGATCGAACGAGCCCGCGCCCGTCAAGTCCGCGCCTGCGAGCGCGTCGCGACCGCCTCCGGCGCGGCTGCCCGAGGCGCTGGAAGCGATTCGTCGTGTGTTCGGGGAAGGGCGCACCGACGTCAGGCCGCGCGAGAGCAAGGACTTGCCTCGCGAACTCGAGCGATTGCTGGGCGAACGCCGCGCGTGGACGCTGGAATCGAACCGCAGTCTGTTCGACGCGCTCGCCGAGGGCCGCGCTGCGCGTCGTCGTACCGAGGACCACGAGCGGGTGTTCTGGATGCTCGCGGGCTACACACTGCGTCCCGGCTTTGGTGCGCCGCTCGACGAACAGCGCGTCGCGCAGTTGGTGCCGTTGTTCGAGTCGGGCATTGCTAGTGGCTCGAATGCGCGCAGCTTTCAACAATTTTGGATTGCCTGGCGGCGCATCGTCGCGGGCTTGCGTGAAGACACGCAGACGCGCTTGTTCGGTTTGCTCGAGCCCTTCGTCGCGCCCAGTGAACTGAAGCTAAAGCGCAGTAAAAGCCTGAAAGCTGCCGAATTTAGCCATGAATTGCTGGAGTTGATTGCGTCGCTCGAGCGCGTGCCTGCTCCGCGGCGAGTGACGCTCGGCGAGTGGTTGATCGAGCGCACCTTTCGCGATCGGGATCCGCGGCTGTGGAGCGCGCTCGGTCGAGTGGGCGCTCGCGTGCCCGGTTATGCGAGCGCGCACCACGTCGTGCCCGCGCGGGCCGCGGAGAGTTGGCTCGATCATCTACTGCGCGAGCGATGGCACGAGGTTCCGACTGCGGCTGCGACGGCTGCGCAGCTCTGCCGGAGAACCGACGACCGCGCACGCGACGTGCCCGATCACGTGCGTGGAGAGGTCGCACGGCGACTCGAAGCGAGCGGGGCGGATGCAGAGTTGGTCCGCGTCGTGCGTGACTTCGTGCCGGTGGTCGAAGCCGAGCGTGAGGCATGGTTCGGTGAAGAATTGCCGGTCGGACTACGGCTGAAGCCATAGCGCGCATTGTGGCGCGCCGTCCGCGCCGCCGAAGGCTCTGCCGCAGAACTTCGTGCCGCCTGACCATCAACAAACAATCCCCAACGGATTTTTAGCGGTGCCGAAATCGCACACGCCAACGAGTAGGCGCTTGTGTGTGCAAGAGCTCGGTCCTGTGCGGGTGGACCTGTGTCGAAGAGTTCGCCTATCATCGGCCCCGCTGCTTAGGGAGCAGCGGAGGAGGACGGATGGCTGCCCACGGAAAAGAGGATTCCACGCCCGAGTTGCAACGCGAACTGGAAGGGCGCTGCGATCGCTTCGAGTTTCGCAATGTGCTGGCAGCGCTCGACGATCCGGAAGCCGGTGGCGCATTGCCGAAGCCGGTCGTCCTCATGTTGCGCGGACGCGCGTTGGCCGGTGTCGAGCAGTTCCACGATGCTTACAATTTGTTCAGCGAGGTGCGGCGCGAACGCGACATTTCGGCGATCGTGCGCATTGAATCGCAGCTGCGTTCGGCGCGAGTGCTTCGCCATGCTTCGCCATTGATCGACTTCGCGCTCGAACTTTCGCTCGCTGCAGCGGAGGCCGGCGCGCGCTCGTCCGCGGGCGGGCGCGGCTATGCGGTCTTGGCGCACTTGGAAGCAGCCCAATTGTTCGCGCGCAAGCGCTGTCCCCGGCTTTCGTACGAGCAGGTCGAGAAAGCGCGCGAGCTCGCGATCGAAGCCCCGTTCGTGCACGTGGCCGAGGCGGAAGTTGCAATTTCGTTCGATGACCGAGTGCGCGCGCGGCGCGCGCTGGAGCTCGCGGTCGGAACGCAGGATCCGGCCGGGCTGCGCGTGAGTCGCTTGGGCTTGGTTCGTCTATTCACCCTCATGGGTGAATTCGATGCTGCGGCCGAGCAATTGGCGAAGCTTTCGCCCGCCGCGGATCTCGATATTCCCGTGCAACGGGCGCGCTATCGCTGGTTTGCGTCACAGGCGCGCTGGGCCGACGTGGCGACCTCGCTCGACGCCATCGTGCGAGCTGCGCCGCTCGGCGACTACACCCGTGGCCTGCAATACGAGCGCGGTTCCGCGTTGTACCGGGCTGGACAGATCGAGCCTGCACGCGCCGCGTGGAGCGAGCTCGCCGAGGGCAAGAGCTACTACGCGGGCCTTGCGCGGCGCATGTTGGACAAGACGGGCAAAGCCGAGTCCGCGGCCAAGCGTTTGGCGGCTTTCCCTTCCGTGAGCCAATTGCGTAATCACTGTGGACCGGCGTCGGTCGAGCTGTGTCTGCGCTTCTTCGGTACGGCGGCCAATCAGGTGGACGTAGCGCGCGAGATCAAGCATCCCGACGGCGGTACACCGGTGCACCGAATGCGCTGGTACATGGATCGCGCGGGCTTTGCCACGCGCCGGATCGAGGCTGACTTGCCGCGTTTGAAGGGCATCATCGACGCCGGGATCCCGGTCATTCTCGAGGAGGACTACTCGACGAGTCGTCACGTCGCAGTCGCCGTCGGCTACGACGATCGGCGAGAGCTGCTCGAAGTGCAGGACCCGATGACGCACGAGATCCGCGAGACGTTGTACGAAGATCTCGCCAAACTGCGCGAGTTTTCGAACTACGGCGCGCTGGTCGCGTTTCCGCTCGGGCGCGCCGATCTGGCGCGAAAATTGGATGAACTGGGCGCGGTCGAGTGCGAATACATTTCCAAGACCGACCAGGCATGGCAAGCCAAAGACGAAGGCAAGTTCGAGGTGGCGGACCGGCTCGCGGACGAAGCGATCGCGCTGCATGAACCTTACGAGCTGGCCTGGGTGTATCGATTCGTGCGCGCGCGGATGATCGCCCGCAACGAGAGCGACGAGGCCAAGCAGGCGGTCGCCAAACGAAATCTGCAAAAGGTCTTGGATCGGATTTTGGAGATTTGGCCGAAGGACGAATGGCCCCAACAATACTTGGGTCAAGTGCTCGAGTTCGAAGGTCAAACCTCGGAAGCGCTGGCTGCTTTCGAGCGCGCGCGCGATCGTGACCCCGACGATTCCGACAATCATTGCTCGATGGGTGATTGCCTGCTCGCGCTCGGTCGCCGTGAAGAGGCGCAAAAGGCCTTTGAAACGGCGCTCGAACGCGATCCGGCACACGTGCGCTCGAACGAGAACTTGTCCGATTTCTTGCTCGACTCGGGCGACGTTTCCCGTGCGCGAATCGTGAACTCTTGCGCGCTCGAACTCGCGCCGAACAATCCATTCAATCACGGGGTGAGCGGGCGAATCGCCGCGCGGCGCGGCGAATATGCCGCAGCCGCAGCCGCCTTCGCGCGTGCGCTCGAACTCGCCCCGGGCCGTCCGTACTACGTGATCGAGCGCGCTCGAGCGCTGGCCAACGCTGGCCAGGTAGACGAAGCGATGGGGAACCTGCGCGCGTTGTGCGACACGCGTCCCGAAGATGCGGGCGCTTTGGTTCCTTGGGCGGACATTGCCTACACGCACTCGCGCATCGGAGATTCACTCGAAGCTTGCGCGCGCCTCGAAAAGCTCGATGCCGACCATCCGTCGTCTTACGCGATCTCGGGCGCGGCGCGCTGTCAGAACGGTGAACTCGAGCCGGGCATCGCGGCGCTCCGTCATGCGTTGCATATGTCGCCGACTTACGCTTGGGCGCACCGCGAGCTCGGCAAGCACCTCGGTATCGCCAAACGTCACGATGAAGCGATCGCCGCTTATGCTGCGAACGCGGGTATCGCTCCTGACGCGCGCGCGACATTTTTGCTCGGTTCTGCGCTGGCTGATGCGGAGCATCATTCGCTCGCCCTCCGCTATTGGCGCAAAGTGGCAAGTTCCGGAGAGCTCAGCGAACTCGAGCTTTCGCGTGTCGCCTCGAGCATGCGCATCGTGAACGGCGCCGCTGACACGCACTCGTACTTTCAGAATCTGACCGCGACCAATCCACGCGATACGGCGATGCATGCAGCACACGTGCGCTTCTTGGTCGACGAATTGTGGTATCCCGGCGCGGCTTCGAGCGTCATCGCCAAGTTGTCCGAGCTCGATCCCGACAGCCCGTTCGTGCTCGCCAAAGAGGGTGATGACTTGATGGACGCATCGCTCGAAGCGGAAATCCGCGGGGAAGAGCTGTTGCGCCTGGCGATGGCCAAGGCACCGTCGCTCGTTTACCCGCGTCGGTTCTTGGTGCGTCAGCTGAATGCGCGCGGGCGCTTCGATGAAGCTTTGGCGCTACTCGGTTCGGCCAGATTGGACGAAGAGACGACCAAGGATCGCTTGGACGCAATGCTCGGTCTTGGCCGCGAGGACGAAGCGCGACAAGCGATCGAAAGCTATGTCGTGACCCTGAGTGAAGACGAGCGCGAGGCCGCGCGCCGGCCGCTCTTGTTCCGCCTGGCGCAGGTCGGGCGCCGTCACGCCGAAGCGCTGGAGCATGCGCGTTTCGTGTCGCAAACCAAGGGCGAGCTGGCCGACGATGGCGAACTCTCGCCCTGGGAAAAGAAGCAATTTTCCTGCTTGGTCGCGCTCGGTCGCAGCGATGAAGCCTTCCGCTTCGGTGAAGCGCAGTGCCAGGATGCGGAAGACCGCGGTGATCTGGCGTACGCCGCTTGGCAAGAAGGCGACAACGCGCTTGCCACTCGCTTCGCCGAGGCGGCGCTTGCCGAGGACGACAACGAGGTCAGCGCCCTGCATGTCATGGCCAAGCAGGCCGAAATCGCCGGTGATGACGCTCGCGCGCTCGCGCTTTGGGAGCGCATGATCGCAGTGACTGGCTGGCACATTCACGTAGAGAATATCGCTCGGCTGGCGCTCGCTCGAGGCGATCTCGAGGCGGCCAAGTCGAACGCCGAGAAGGCGGTCGCTACCGGTCACACTTGCTACGTCGCGCTGCAAGTGCGAGCCGAGGTGCGCTTGCTGAGCGGCGATCGCGAGGGCGCGCGTGTCGATGCCGAGCGCGCGCTCGCCTGCACTCCGCTCGAATGGCGCTCGCGCTCGCCCGAGACCAGCGCGTTCTTGGCGGCGCTCGCCGGTCGCGGAGATGAGGCGCGGCGCGGCTATCAGGCACACCAGAGCCAGGAACAGCTCACTCCGGCCAATAGCGCGCGGCTCTCGCGCGTGCGGCAAGCGCTTGGGTTATGACAAGGGCCGATGAAACTGGACGGATTGAGCGTCGCCGGGGTCGAAACCTGCATCGAAGTGCCGTCGCTTCGCCTGGTGCTCGATATGGGGCGCTGCACGCGCAGCGCGGTTAATCACCCTTTGGTGTTGTTGAGCCACGGGCACCTCGACCACGTGGGCGCCGTGGCTCAGCATGCCGCGCGTCGCGCAATGATGCACATGGGCGAGAGCACGTACATCGCGCCAGCAGCCGTGGCAGGTGATTTGGAGGAGCTGTTCAACGCAGCGGGGCGCCTCGACGGGCAGGTGATTCCTCGGCGCGTCGTGCCGCTCGCTCCCGGTGAAGAGTTTCAAATCTCCAAGCAGCGTTGGGTCCGACCGTTCCAGACGTATCACCGCGTTCCCAGTCAAGGTTACACGGTTTGGGAACGCCGTCACCGTTTGCGCGCCGAGTTCCAGGGCTTGCCCGGCGCGCAACTCGGCGAGCTGCGAAAGAGCGGCGTCAACATCGAAGAAGCGGCAGACACTGCGTTGCTCTCGTTCACGGGGGACACGCGAATCGAAGTGCTCGAGCGCACGCCAGAGCTGCAGCACACCGAGACATTGGTCATGGAGACTACGTTCATCGACGAACGGATTGACGTGGAAGGGGCGCGCAGCACCGGCCACATTCACCTGGACGAAGTGCTGCAACGCTCGGAGCTGTTGCCGCGGACCGAGGTGGTGATGAGCCATTTTTCGGCTCGCTATACCGATGAAGAGGTGCGTCGCATCGTCCCTGAGCGGCTGCCGGACGAGCTGCGCGGGGTCGTGCGGTTGTTCGGTGTCGGTGAGCCGCGCTCGTGAGGAGCAGCAGTGGTTCGCCCGACCGAAAGTGACCTGAGCGAACGGCTTCGCCGCGCTACGGGGGCGGAGCGTGTCGAGCTCGTGGAGCGCGTGCAATCCCTTTGGGGGGGCTATGGTGAGCTGCATCGAGCGCGGCTTTGGGGAGCTCGAGTCGAGAATGTGATCGTGAAGAGCGTGACGCCGCCAGCGGAGCGAGATTTTGTGCGAGATCCGGCAAAGCTTCGCTCCCACCGTCGGAAGTTGCGATCGTACGCGGTCGAGCTCGCGTTCTATGAAGGACTTGCGAGGCGCTGTGACGAAGGGTGTCGGATCCCCGAATTCGTTTGCGGCGATGCGCGCGATGAGCGCTTCTTGTTCGTGCTCGAAGACTTGGACCGCGCCGGATTCCCCGCCCGTCGGACCCACTGCGCGCCGCACGAGATTTCCGCGTGTCTGAAGTGGTTGGCCGCGTTTCACGCGCGCTTCGTCGGCGTCGAGCCCGCGGGCTTGTGGAAGGTCGGAACTTATTGGCACCTAGCCACGCGCCCCGACGAGCTTTCTCGCTTGAATTCTGGTGAATTGCGCCGCGCCGCGTCTCGCATCGACCAGCACCTCAACTCGGCGCGTTTTCGAGGCTTGGTTCACGGAGATGCCAAGCTCGAGAACTTCTGCTTTTCGAGTGCGGGTCGGGGCGTCGCGGCAGTCGACTTTCAGTACGTGGGTGGCGGAGTCGGAGTGAAAGACGTCGCTTATTTCTTGAGTAGTTGCCTCTCTGCAAACGAATGCGACGATCAGGTGCCTGGTTACTTGGGCGAATACTTCCAGGCGCTGCGCGCTGCACTGAGTTCGGAAGGCAAGTTGCCCGAGAGCGAAATCGAAGCATTGGAGCACGAATGGCGTGCGCTATTCCCCTGGGCGTGGAGCGACTTTTACCGCTTTCTTTTGGGATGGGCACCGGCGTACGCCAACCGTGATTCGTACGGTGAGAGCCAGCTCGACCTCGTGTTGCATTCACTTCGATAGGTTGCCTCGGCACACTCACCCACGAACGCTCCGAAGCTCACACATGCGTCGTGCCTGACCGCCCGTTTGGTAGCGGTCTTGCCATCGCACGAGGTTGCTTGCGGCTGCGCCTCGACCCGTTAGAGTCTTTGGGGTGAAAGTTTTCTTCGCGGTTGGGTGTGCACTGCTGTGCTCAGTGGCGTGTGGCGGCAGCAACGAGAGCAACGCTGTGAATGGTGCACATGCGGGCAACGCGTCCTGCGTCGAAGAGTGCGGAACCAGCGGCTCGCCGGGGTTGCCCGCTGGTGCGTCGGGCTCCGCTAACGGTGCCGCAGGCGCGGGCAATGACCCGGGCACCGGCGACGCCGGTGCGTCGGCGATGGGCCAGCCGGGTACTGGATACGGTCCAAAATACTTTCGATTTGGCGACAACCCGGGCTACTACGGCTCCGGCATCGATCGCCGAGAAAGCGCACAGATGTCCGTGGCGGCGGGCGCCTCGAGTTTGCGCACGACCCTGCCCGAGTACTACTTGCAGAAGTGGGGAGAGGAGATCGAGGTCGCCGACTACGCCGCGTATCAGCCGCTCGGCCTCGGTCACCACGTTTGTTTCTTGATCGGCCCGAGCCACGACCACTCCAACGCACCCGCCGATGCCTCTGACTCGGAGCTCGCGCACTATTCGCCGAAGAACCTGTACGAGCCGATTTTCAACGGGGATGGTAGCGTGAATTCCAATAATTATTGGGCTGCTTACGTGGAGAAGGTAGCGAAAAACTACGGCCCGTACTTGGACATGTACGAGGTCTGGAACGAACCGGACCAAGTGGGCGGCAATTGGCAAGCGACCGAAGCGTGGGACAAGACACCACCCAATCCCAAGGATTTGATTTGGTGGAACGATTCGATTTTTTCTTACGTTCGCATGCTGCGCATCACGCATGAGGTCGTTCACAAGTTCGACCAAGACGCGTCGGTGACGGTGGGCGGCATTGGCTACGCCAGCTTCTTGAGCGCTCTGCTTCGCTATACGGACGAGCCCAACACTGGCGCGGTCAGCGCCGACTACCCGCATACAGCCGCAGAATACCTGGATATTTTGAGCTTCCACTACTACCCGGTATTCGGTGGCGGGAGCTCGGATGCGGGAGTCGACGGCCTGCTGAAGGCACGTGACGACTATCGCGCGCAGCTTGCCGCGGCGGGAGCTGGTGAACGGCAATTCGTGGTGACCGAGACGGGCGCGCCGCGCTATGCGGTGGGCGGTAACGTGGGCGGCGCGGAGTACTCTGCGAGTTACCTCATCAAGGTGATGACACTCGGGCACTATGAAGGCTTGGTCGGCATCGATTGGTACGCGCAGGGTGACGGCGCGGCTGTCGGCGCATCAACGGATTCTTTCGCTTACATGGGTTTGTATTTCGACTACTCCAAAGCCATGCAAGTGAGCGACGCGAAGCTGAGCCCGCAGGGCCAAGCCTATGCCTGGCTGCGGAATTGGCTTCCAAATACCGCTGCGGACTCGAGCGCGCTCGCTCAGCTCGAACTGCCGGATTCCGTTCGCGGTGCGGCCTTCCTCACGGATGACGCTCACCACTTGTACGTCCTTTGGGCGCGCACAGCGACTGACGAGAGCGCCACCGCGGAGTTTTCCCTGCCCACTTCCGGCACTGCGGTAGTGCATACATTCAGCGTCGACAGCGGTGAGAAGGTCACCATGGTCGAACCGAACGCGGGGAAAGTCGCGCTCGAGCTCAATGGGGTACCTACCGCCATCGAAGTTCCGTGAGCGCGCGGCGCGCCTCGGAGCGCGCTATTTCGGCCGCTCGTGCACTTCACAGACCAGCTTCTCGTCGGTGTTGCTCGTCACGACTCCTCCGATATCATGGCAATAGTTCTCTGCGTTGCGCTCTGCGGCTTCGTCGTGCGCGTCCGTTAGACACTTGCTTGCGTCCAATACTGCTTTGGCCATCGAGAGTGCGGCGAGGATCGCGCTCTTGCCGGTGGTGGCTGCTGCGAGTGCGATGCCAAGCTCGCTCGACGCGCATTTCGCCAGAGCCGCGCCGCTGATCATTGGCGGTGGTGACAGGTGCACCAGAGTTTTCGAAGTGAAGGTCGACACTAGGGTCGAGACTGCGCGGCTCTGCGGCGGCTGCGCGGGTGGCGATGGCGGCACGGTCGCTGATGACGTCGAACGAGGCGTCACAGGTTCAGGAGTGTCGAAGGTCGAATCGAGCTGAACCTCGCAGGTGAATTGATTGGACGAATTCGCGGTGCAACGTACCGAATCTGGCAATCACAAGCTCCTCTCGGGTGTGGAAGAGGGTCGGCTCGCGACACGCACCAGTTGCCGAAGTTTCATGAAGAAAGTGACGACGCGCCTTCCAAGCTCGGCTTGACCGCGCGAAGCAGGCCCGCGCCCTTGCTCGTTGCAAACGCGCGCCAGGACTTGCCCGAGATCGAGCAGCCGCGGCTCACGAGCCCTTGATGTTCCAACACGGCCAGAGCGTGCCAGAGCGTCATGGCATCGAGCTCGAGTTCCTTTCCCAGTTCGATCTCGCTCACTGCATCACCGGTTTGGTGAACGAGCGACCAGATGGCGTCGAGCACCAACCATTCCGTAAAGGTGATGCCGACCGAAGCCAGGCACGTCTTCATTCGTCCCCGCCAGCGCAGCGCGGCCAGCCACTGGCGTTTCTTCAACTCCAGCTGCAACTCCGCGAGTTCATGCCGCATTTCTCTTTCGATTGAGTTCGCCATCGTTCACCCGCTGTTCTTTGCGAGCCCGCGTCGTCCTAGACGCCATGAATCCGTTTTCTTGGCTCTTGAGGATCACTCGGCCGTTGGCGGATGTGGTTGCGCAAAAAGAAAGAGCCGAGCGCCCTCGCGCGAAATGCGAGGCCGATCGGCTCTGCTGCAGCGAAACCCGGGCGCGGGAGACCGAGCCCGGGTGAAGCAAGGACGCTTACTTGATGATTGAGAACTTGCAATCCATGCAGCTGCTGTTCCCTTCACACTCTTCGCCGAAATTGGCTTGCACTTTGCCGTCACCGCAGATGGGAGCGGTCTTGCAAGCCTTGGTGCACACGCCAGGGCCGTACGCCGTAGCGACCGCGACGTTGGCGGCACCCTTGTCGCATTGCTCGTTGCCGTTCTTCACGCCGTCGCCGCAGTAGCCCGCGAGCTTGCAATCCGGCGTGCAGGTGCCGTACGTGCCGTCATTGATGCCGTTATCGCACTCTTCAGGCGCTTCGACGGTGGCGTTGCCGCACTTCAGGCGGCATTGCGTGTCGCAATTGCTGGTGGCCGTGCCGTTCTTATTGCCGTCGTCGCACTTCTCGGGTGCTTGGATGGTGCCGTCGCCGCACAGCTTGCTCGGGACGTAGCCGGAGCAGTCAGCGGTGCAGGAACCGGGGAGGCCCGTGTTCTTGCCGTCATCGCACTTTTCCGAGCCGTTAATCACGCCGTCACCGCACCAGCCGCCGGGCAGGCATTGATCCGTGCAGCTGTTCGGGCCGTAAGCGAGACTCATGTTGGCCGCGCCGTTGTCACAAACCTCGGGCGGGTTCTGAATCATCGAGTCGCCGCAGTTCGGGCCGAACTTGCACTGGGCGGTGCAGCCGCCGTAGTTGCCGTTGTTCTTGTTCGCGCCGTCGTCGCAGTCCTCGCCGTCGTCGTGCTTGCCGTTGCCGCACTTGAACTGGCACTTCGAGTCGCAGTCACTGGTGGCGCTGCCGTTGCCGTTCGCGCCAGTGCCGGTGTCGCATTGCTCGCCGCTCGACGTGTCGACCGTGCCGTTGCCGCACTTCTTCTTGCAGGTGGTGTCACAGCTGCTCGATGGGCCGCCGTTGTTGGGTCCGTCGTCGCAGGCTTCACCGTTGGTGATGGAGCCGTCACCGCAGCGCGCACCTAGCTTGCAGTTGGTTTGGCACTTGCCGTAGGCGTTCTGGTTCGCAGCGCCGTTGTCGCACTCTTCCAGGTTGCCCTTTTGCAACACGCCGTCGCCGCAGTAACTCGGCGTGGCGCAGCCAGGGGCGCACTGAGTCATCGTCGGCGGCACGCTGGTGTAGGCGTCGATATTGAGACCGTTATCGCAAATTTCCGGGGGATTTTGCTTTGATTTATCGCCACAGTACGGTCCGAGCTTGCACTCGGTGGTGCACTTTCCGTACGTGTCACCGCTCGGTGAAACGTTCAGGTTTCCGCGGTCGCACTGCTCGACGCCGGCAACGAAGCCGTCACCGCAGATCGGAGTGCACACGCTGGGCGCGTTGTTGAAGCCCGTGAGCGTGAGCTGGAAGTTCGATTCGGAGACGTGACGCTCGGCGTTGAAGATGGCGATCTCGAAGATGCCATTGACTGTCAAGCCGAGGTTGCTGATGGTCGAACAGTTCGTTGCGCCGGTATTCAACACGTTTTCGACGCAGCTGGTCGCGGTGCCGTCGGCGTTCAGCGTGAAATTGCCGTTGATCTTCGAGTGGATGCCGCCGAGGTCGAGCAGCAGCTTGCCGTTCACGAACACCCACAGGTCATCGTCGCCGTAGAAGGCCAGCTTTTCGCCACCCTTGAACGCGAACCAACTGCGGAGCTCGGTGGTGAAATGGTAGTTGTGCGATCCCGCGGTTCCGGTCGCGACCGCATTACCCGTGCTCTGAGCGCGGGAAGACTCACCGAGCGGGTTCGTGGCAACCCAACCTTTGCCGTCGATGGGGAAGAAGCCACCGGTGTACGCGCTATCGCACTGGTTACTGTCACAAGAGTATCGGTAAGTCCCGGGAGACCCTTGGACTCCAGTGAGCGAAATGGTGCCCGTGTACACCATGTTGACGTTCGCGGTGTCGATGTACCACTGATCGAAACGTTGCGTGATCGCCGCTGCCGTCGTGAGCGCCGCAGCGTTCGTCGGTTGCAGAATGGCGTCGGTGCCGGAAACCCAACCGGGGCCGTTCATCGTCCAGTTGGCGACGCCGTTGTTGCCTGCGGGTGGCGTGAAGGTCGGAGACGCGAACGAGGTGTTGTAGTCGGGGACGTAGCGGTACGGGCGCGTGCCGCTGCCGAGGTTGATTTGCTTCAACGTCGCCGTTGTCATGTTCGGCAAACGACGATCCTGAGCGGGATTGATCTCGAATTGCGGATGGCTCCGTGGCGAGAAGTCGCGCCAGACCACCGGTAGGGTCAGCAGCGCGCCGGGAGCTGGCTGGCTGCACGTCCAAGCCGGCTGATTGGAGTTCGGTACGAGCTCTACTTTGCAGGTGCTGTCGCACCCGTCACCGTTCTGCGTGTTGCCGTCATCGCATTGCTCGGGCGGCAAAACCAAGCCATCACCGCAGCGAGCGAAGCACTGGTAGTTGGTCGCAGCGGGCGTGGGCGAGATGTAGGTGTTGACCGTGCCGCACAACGGCTCATTGGTGCAGGTGGGCGAGCAGCCATCGAACGGAACGATATTTCCGTCATCGCATTGCTCACTACCGAGAACGGTGCTCGCAGGGTTGGACGGGCCGTTGACCGTACCGTTGCCGCAGTACGGAGCAGAAGGTTGCGAGTGCGGGGTTTTGCTGGGGTCGCAGACGTAGTTCGGCTTGAGCTTGCAACTAGCAGAGCAGCAAGCCACATCGCCCTTTTCATCACACTGCTCCACACCGACGACGATGCCGTCACCGCAAATCTCGGTGCACGGTGCGCCACCCAGTGGGCACGCCCAACCGGGGATGATCTGGCAGCTCGCTGAACAACCGTGCTTGCCGTCATTCAAACCGCTATCGCAGGTTTCGGTGCCGGTGACTTTGCCGTCGCCGCACACCATGGGTACGCACGGACCACCGTTTGCGGGGCAGGTCGCGTTCGGGGTGATCGTGCAGGTCGGGGTGCAACCGCTCGTGGTGTTGACGATGCCATCGTCACAGAGCTCGTTGCCCGCCAGAATGCCGTCGCCACATTGCTTCGCTACGCATGGCGTGTTCGCTGCCGTGCACTTCCAGCCCGCTTCGACGATGCAGGTGCTGGAGCAGCCGTCACCGCCGGTCACGTTGCCGTCGTCGCAGGCCTCGGAGCCTTCAATCTTTCCGTTGCCACATTGGGGCGGCGGCGGCGGCGGGGTGTAGATGCAGCTTTGGCCGACGGTTGCGCAGGTGTAATCCGGCTCAATCGTGCAGACAGGCGGGCAATTGCTGCCGTTGCAGGTACCAGTGCAGCCATCCTCGGAGTTGATGTTGCTGTCGTCGCAGGTTTCGCCGGGGTCGAGCTTGCCGTTTCCGCACATTCGCTCACAAGCACCGCCAGTGGCGGGGCAAGTGAAGCCGGACTCGACAAAGCAGGTCGAATCGCAGCCGTCGTAGTTCCGGAAGTTGTGGTCGTCGCACTGCTCACCGTTATCGACGGTGCCATTGCCGCAAAACAGATCGACTTCGCACGCACCGCCCGCTGGTGGACACTTCCAGCCGGTGATGCGCTTACAGTCGACGTCGCAGCCGTGTGTGCCGTCATTCGTGCCGTCATCGCATTGCTCACCCAGCGTGGTGGTGACGATGTTGTCGCCGCAGAACGGATCCTTGGTACAGGCTTGCCCGACTCCCGGACAGGTCCAGCCAGTCACGACCTGACAGCTCGTCGAGCAGCCGGCCTTGCCGTCGTTCAGGTTCACGCCCGCGCTGTCTTCACCCAGGTCACAGGTTTCACCGCTCTCGATTTCGCCGTTACCGCAGACCGCGGGCTTGGTCGGTATCTTCTCGCAATCTTCCCCTGGTTTCGGACATTTCCAGCCGGTCTCGAGACTGCAGTTGCCGTCGCAGCCGTCGCCTGGCTTGCCGTTGCCATCATCACAGGTTTCGGGGGCATCGACATTGCCGTCGCCGCAGACCGGGCCGCCGTCGCTACCGGTGTCGCCGGCTTCGCCTGCGCTACCGTTTCCGCCGGAGTCGTTCCCGCCGCCGGGGAAGTTGAAGCCGCCAGCAGTGGGGTTCGACGACCCGCCGCCTTGCCCGCCGTTGCCGCCAACGGTTGGCTCGTCCGGGGTGCGCGACGCTTCTGGCGTCCCTCCACAGGCGAGGACCAACAGTGCGGATGCGAGGATAGACCCTAAGCCAGTGATGCGTTTCATGTCTGCCACTTGCCCAATCAGCCGAAAAGCGGGGAAAATTTGCTACCGCTAACCATAGCTGTCACCCCGCGCGACTTCAACAGTCTACACAATGAGGAATGCCGATAACAGACGCAGCTCTCGCCTGCCCTCAAATATGTCTGCGCTCTCGGCGCGCGATCTCTCGTCTCGTCGCTTTCTACTTGGCTCTGTCGCCTCTGTCGCCTCTGTCGTCTTTCAGCATCGTCTTCAGCCCCGTGCTTCAGCCACCCCCTGTCATTCCTGTCATGGCTTCTGCGATGGGGCACGCTCGCGGCGAGTGAGGGCTGTTTCCGTTGCTGAAACATTCCTCCGTCGAAGACTCAAATACTCATTTTTTACGGTCAAATGTGGTCAGGGCCGAGTTGACTCTGGCGGTACAGAGGGCGGTGGACGCCGGCTCGCTGGAGGCATGCGCACGGTGGCTTGGCCGTTCACCAGCATCAGCTGAGGTGCCTGTCTGAATCCGCTAGCGTCGCTGGCTTCACTCACCCCGCTCACTTCGCTTTCGCGCAGCGCTGGCCATTCGCGACCGGAACGCGGGTCGATCAGAGTCGTGGCATCCTTGTACACCCGAGCACTGCTATGGAGCGCCGCGGTGGCGCGGCAGAGCGGCATTGACTGGTATCGTCCTGGATAGTGGGCCCGGAGCAATGCGCACACATTAGGCGCATGACGCGCGCTCATCGCCGGAAACAGGTGATGCTCGACGTGATAGCCGAAGCCCAGCGTGAGCCACTCGACAATCCGCGGAGTGGTCACACTGAGCGAGTTCCGGAGCGGATCATTCGTCTCGGTCAGCGGACTCAAGCTGTGATTCGTCAGAATGAAGCTCATGACAATCGCGTTTGCCACCAACAGCGGCAATACGAACGCGAACACGAAGATCACGCCGCCCATCGTTACGCCCAACGCGGTCCACGATGCGACGCCGAGTAGCGTCTCCGCGACGGCGTACGCTTGCTGCTTCGCTGACAAGAATCCGCGCACACGCGCTTCTAAAAGCATGTGTATGCTCTGCACCGAAAAACCGATCAGCGGTGTTGACGCGCCGCGTAGTCGGCGAAGGCCGGGCGCGATCCACGTGGCAAGGCGAATCATCCGGCTTTTTCGGTATTCGTGCAGGGTGGGGTAGGCGTCTGGGTCTTTGCCCTCGAGCTGCGTGTTGCCGTGGTGCACTCGGTTGTGCCAAGAGACCCACAGCCTTGGTGAAACGACGAATGGGGAAAAGCCGAGCCAACCGACGAGATAGCGAAGCCGCGGGCCGCGCACGATCGCGCCGTGCAGTGTTTCATGAGCGAGAAACGTCAAGCCCGCGTAACTCAGGCCGATGACGAGAGACACTATCGGAGCCAATATCCACGGCACGATGCGCTGCTGCAATGCGCCGATGCATAGCGTTATGATCAGCAAATGCGTTGGCAACCACCACAAGCGGCTTCGCGCCGGATGAAAGACACCGCGCTTCAAATGTGGTCGAATCGTTCGCACGTAGTCTGCGATCGTGCTCTCGGTCATCTCTCGAGTGTGACGCGGTCGCGAACGGTTGCCGTCATGGCTTCGTCATGCGAGGTCATGACTTCGAGATCTCAATTGTTGATCAGGTTTTCGAGAGTGAGACTCTGCTTGGTTTCATAGGGGGAATGCATGTCGACTTCTAGTGGTGATGATTTGCCGGTGCGCATCGATCTCGTGAGTGAAGGTGAGCGCGCGTTGCTCGCGAACCTCATCGAGTTGTATCTGCACGACTTGAGTGAGACCTTCGCCATCATCCAGCTCGGTGCTGATGGGCGCTTTGGGTATCCGCGACTTTCGTCGTATTGGTCAGAGCCCGAGGCTCGTTTCCCGTTTTTGATTCGGCGCTCCGGAAACGTGGTTGGATTTGCTTTGGCGCAGCGCGGCTCGCCGATGAGTGACGACCCGGACGTCTTCGACGTGGCCGAATTTTTCGTGCTGCGCAGCGAGCGACGTACCGGCGTGGGTGCCTGCGCGGCAGCGCTGCTCTGGGATCGATTTCCAGGACGCTGGATCGTGCGCGTGGCCGAGGCGAATCGCGGCGGACTTCCGTTCTGGACGCGAGTGGTTCGCGACTATGCAGGTGACGCAGTGAGCCACACGCAGCGGGAGCGCGAGCCGCATCGCTGGCATGTCTTTGCTTTCGATTCGCGGACACACGAGTCCGCGGGGGCGCGCGATCCGAGCTACGCGTCGCGTTGAGCTGGCCGCGCCCGCTTGCCAACCCTTCAGCAGCTCGAACTCGCGCTCAGCCGCGAGCGGCGGCGCGGGTGGCGCGCGCCTTGGGCGACGTGATGCGCCGAGTTTGACGGCGGGTGAGCTCGGTTGCGGATTTGACGCGACCGGCGCTGCTGCGCGTCGATTTGCGCGAGGGGGTTGCGCCGTCGGAGATCTCGAGCGCGGGGCCGCCTTTGTTGTCGGATCGTTTGGAGAGATTGCGCAGCGCGGTGCCGGTGCCGCTCACGCCTGCGGTGCCCGCACCGACTTTGCGATCGATGCTGTGCGCTTTCGCTTTTTTGGGCTTCGCTTGGCTTCTGCTGACCTGTTGTTCCGCTCGGTACCGCTCAGCTTTGGTTGCCATATCGAGCAGGATAGTAGTGCACGTTGGCGAATGCACGCGCCGCGTCACGCGAGGGCTCAGCGCGCGGAACCGCTGACAAAATTGGCACAACCCAACGCCGACTCGCCAGCGATTTCGAGCGCCTCAGAGGCGGTTTTGCGAGCCAACGAGGGTGCCGTCGGCGCACGTCTTTGCCATGCAGTTCGCTCCTCGGTATCGAGTCACTCGCGCTGGTTCCCATCGCTCGCGAGCCGGGAAACCTTTATCCAACAGCGTAATTGACCCCTGCGTAGGTACAAGACGTACAGACGACTAGGCTCTCAAGTTCCGCCTACCTCGGCCGTTTGCCGACACGTGCGTTGGTCTCGATTGGCACTCGTGCCGTGTTTGGCGCTCCTATTCGGGGGCTGCCACGCGAAAGAACAAGTTCAACCCGAACCGGCTAAGAAAGTCGCGAAGAAGGCAGGCGCGCGTGCGTCCAAAAAAGCCGAGGCTCGCAAAGAGCGACCAGCCGAGCGCGAGTCCGAAACGTTCACCGTACCGTTCGCGTGGGAGGCGGCCAAGGATGAGCCGTTGGCAATGACGCGCTCGTTCTTGCGCGATGCATTCGCCGACAACAGCGCGTACATGGACCGCGGTGATAAATTCTTTGCGGCGTTTGCTGACAAGCAGACCCCGCGCGCCACGGTGATCACCTGCGCGGATTCGAGGGTGCACAGCCAAGCCTGGGATCAGACCCCCGAGAACGACGATTTTACGGTCCGTGACATCGGAAACCAGGTTGAAAATGTCGAGGGATCGGTCGAATACGGCGTCGAACACCTGCACACGCCGCTCTTGCTCGTGATTGGCCACACTGGTTGCGGTGCAGTCAAGGCGGCAATGGGTGATACGAGCAAGCTCAGCGAGCCCATTCGCAAGGAGCTTGAGCACCTACACGTGCCTGCCGCCGATCCGAACAAGCCACCCGACGCTGCCTGGGCCGAAGCCGTGGTCGCCAACGTGAACAATCAGGTCGCGTTCTCGCTCAAGCGCTTCAATCATCAGGTGCACGAGGGCGCGCTCACGGTCGTCGGCGCGGTCTACGACTTTCGCAATGACCTCGGCCAGGGCGCGGGCAAGCTCGTCGTCGTGAACGTGAACGGGAACGCGGACCAGGATCGCATGGAGTCGTTCGTGGAAGCCGTCAACGGTCGCGCAGCTTCACGCGAAGCCAAAGACGTCAAGGAAAGCAAAGAAGGCAAGGGCGCCAAGGAAGCCAAAGCAGGCAAAGATCAGAAGGTCAAAGCCGAGCACGCTGAAGCTCCTCCACCGTCCAAAGACATCGCCGCCGAGCTCACCAAGATCCGTGGCATCAGCGCGCAAACGACCGAAGGCGAACATCTGGCGGCACAAGAGGTCGCCGATGTGCACGAATCCGCAGTTGCCCACAAGCACTGAGCAGTGCCGAGCAGCAGCGCGTTTGCGCGAGCGCCGCCCGTGACTTAGGTTAGCCGCATGGCGGCATACGCGTTGCTTGTGTTCGTGCTCGTTGCGGCAATGCGGTTCGGGCTATCGTGGCTCAACTTGCGGCATTTACAGCGCGAGGGCCACGTCGTCCCCAAGGTCTTGGAGGGCGAGGTGGACGGCGCGCGTTTGGCGCGCATCAGCGCCTACACGGCGGCACGGGCGCGCCTCGGCCTACTGCGTAGCGTCCTGTCGACGACCCTACTTGCGGGCTTTCTGTTTGCAGGTGGGCTCGGCTGGTACGACGCTCTCGTCTCGCAAGCGTTCTCGTCGTTCGTGGGCAGAGGAGTGGCGTTCTTTTTGGGGCTGCTGTTGGTGAATGCGGTGCTCGCGATTCCCTTTCAGCTCTATTCCGATTTCCGTCTGGAGGCGCGCTACGGTTTCAATCGTCAAACGCCCGGTCTGTGGTGGGCGGACTGGGCAAAGAACACGCTGTTATCTCTGATTTTCTCGGCGCTGATCGCGGCAGGAGCGCTGCGCCTGGTTCAGGCGGCGCCGCTGACTTGGTGGCTGTGGGTCAGCGCGCTGATCGGCGGCTTCAGCCTACTCATGACGGTGCTCTCTCCCTACCTGATCGAGCCGCTATTCTATCGCATGGAGCCGCTGGACGTCGCTGGTTTGCGTGACGGCATTCGCTCGCTCACCGCGCGCGCGGGAGTTCACGTAGGGCGCGTGCTGAAAGTGGATGCTTCACGCCGCAGCTCGCACTCCAATGCCTATTTTACTGGTATCGGTCGTCAAAAACGCGTGGTGCTGTTCGATACGTTGCTCGCGCAAATGACCGAGCCGCAGATCTTGGCCGTGCTGGCGCACGAGCTCGGGCATTGGAAAAAGCAGCACGTGCTCACGCGCATGATCGTGATGTTTGCGCTGTTGGTCGTGTTCACCTATCTGGGCTTCTTGCTCGTGCCGAGCGCGGGTTTGCCTGGGCTCGTGGGGCTCGGCGCGGCGTCATTCCCCGCGCGAATCATGATTTTGGCGGTCGCGGCGTCGCTCTTGACGTTCCCGCTGACGCCGTTGTTTTCGGCTTGGTCGCGGCGCGACGAGCGTGAAGCGGATCAGTTTGCTGTCGAACTCCACGGCGGCCCGCTCGACCTGGCGGGCGCGCTCGCCAAGCTCGGTACGGAGAATCTGTCGAATCTGCACCCCCATCCGCTGTACGCGGCGTTCTACTATTCCCATCCGCCGCTCGCCGAGCGCATCGGCGGCCTGCGAATGCTCGCCGATGCGACTACGGCCTGATTGCGCGCTGTATCAGGGAAAGAACACGAAGCGCGCGCCGAGCGTCAGCCACTCGTGAACCGCGGTGTCATCGATGCTTACGCTCTGCGAGCCGTTGTCGAACTTACTGTATGAGGCCATCGATAGATCGATGAACGGTCCTACCCCGAACACGCGAGACACGCGAAAGTCAACACCGCCCATGAAGCGCGCGAACTCGAAGCCGGCTGCGCTCATCGTCGTGCTGACGCCGCTGACGGTTCTGCTCAGGCCCAACGACTGGAAACCGAGGCCATAGCCCACCCACGGGTTCGCCAAAGCAGCCGGCAAGATGTGATACTGAGCCTCAACGCCGAAATTGACGCCCACCGTCAGGCAGTCCGCATTGCTGGCGTTACAACTGTCCTTGGAGATGCCGCCCGCGCCTCCGAACGAAAGCCCAAAGTAGCCGCCGACGAACAGCTGGGGAATAACCTTGGCGCCGATGTCGACCATGATCGGGACTTGGCCGGATGAGACGTCGGAAAGCTTGTAGCCTTCTCGAAAGTTCCCCATGGGCAAGGAATAGCCCGTGCGGATGTCCATCTGAAAGCCAGTGCGTGCTTTGGGCGGTTCCTGCGCCAACGCTACGCTCGAAAGCGCCAACAGCCCCATCGTTCCTAGTGCGATAACCCCGAATTTCATTAGCTGCGTAGGGTCGCCGATCGCGGGTGAAAAAGCAAATTTCTTGCGCGGGAACACGCTCAAAATAGGGGTATTCGGAGTTGCCGAAGCCGCGCGTTTTGCGAACGTTGCGACGCTCGGAATTAGTCATTAATTCGGCCTTGCGTGTGCGAGTGGATCGCCCTGATGTTATCGGGACGGCACACTGCTGGGCCTTCACTGAGTCGTCGCTATGAGTTCGAATTCATCCGAGCCGCTCGGGCGTGGTTTTTGGGCGTTGTTCGCGACGCAATTCTTGGGCGCGTTCAACGACAATTTGTTCAAGACCGCACTCGCGGTAGCGATCACCTTCGAGGCTGCGTCGCTAGGCAAGCTCGGCCCGACTTCACTGGTTGCGCTATCCGGCGGGCTCTTGATCCTGCCGTTTGCGCTGTTTTCCGCGCACGCGGGCCAGCTCGCCGATCGTTATCCGAAACAACGCTTGATTCAGCTGACCAAGATCGCCGAGTGCGTGATCATGACCATCGGCGGCGCAGGGCTCGTGTTCAGAAGTCTGCCGCTGTGTTTGGGCGCGCTGTTCTTGCTCGGCACTCAGGCGACGTTCTTCGGCCCCCTCAAGTATGGTGCGCTACCGGAGCTGCTGCCTGAAAAGCGCCTGGTACAAGGCAACGCGTTCGTGGAGATGGGCACGTTCTTGGCGATCTTGTTGGGCACGATCGCTGGCGGGGTGCTGGCACAGGGCAGCCGCTCCACGCTTGCTGCGGTGGTGCTCGGGGTCGCGGTGTTCGGCTACTTGGTGGCGCGTGCCGTGCCAGCGCTTGCTCCTGCCGCTCCCGACCTCCGAATCGACTGGCGTTGGCTCGCCCCCACTTGGCGGCTGATCGCCCTTTCTCGGCAAAAACTAGCGGTATTTCACTCGGTTCTCGGCATCTCTTGGTTTTGGTTGCTCGGAGCGGTGGTGCTCTCGTTGTTGCCCGAGCTCGTCAAGGATCACTTGGGCGGTGGTCCCACGGTCGTCACGTTCATGCTCGGCGCTTTCTCGGTCGGCGTTGGGCTAGGCGCACTCGTGTGCGAAAAGCTTTCGTTCGAGCAGATCGAGCTCGGTCTCGTGCCTCTCGGCTCGCTCGGGTTGAGCGTGGCATTGGCGTGGGTTGGGATAGTGACGGGGCCACAAGCGGCGCACGCGGGTGAACTGAATGTTGCTCAGTTCTTGAGTGAGGCGCGAGGGCTGTGGGCTACCGCGAGTGTAACGTTGCTGGCGCTGTCTGGTGGCGTGTTCACGGTGCCGCTCTACACGTTGCTCCAAGGTCGTAGTGAGCCGAGTTCACGCTCACGCGTCGTGGCGGCAAACAACGTGATGAACGCCGTGTTCATGGTCGTCGGCAGCGCACTCTTGGCCGGTTTGTCCGCAGCCGGCGTGGGCGTGCCTGTCGTGCTCTTGATTCTTGCGGTCGCCAACCTGCTCGTCGCCGCCTACACGTACAGCGTCGTGCCCGAGTTCTTGTTCCGTCTGTCGTGTTGGTTCTTGGCGCACGTGTTTTACAGATTGAAAATCGTCGGACAAGAGCGCATTCCGCGACAGGGGGCGGCGGTGCTCGTGTGCAACCACGTGACATTCGTCGACTGGCTGATCATTTCAGCCAGTAGCCAGCGTCCAATTCGATTCGTGATGCATCACCAGTTCTTGAAGATCCCGCTCACGGGGCGCCTATTTCGCGACGCCAAGGTGATCCCGATCGCCGGCGCGAAAGAGAACGCGGAGGTGCTCGACGCAGCGTTCGAGAAAATCGCCGAAGCGCTCGCGGAGGGCGAATTGGTTTGTATCTTCCCAGAGGGCAAGCTGACACTCGACGGTGAACTGTCGCCCTTCCGTCGCGGGATCGAGCGCATCATCGCGACGTCACCAGTGCCGGTCGTGCCGCTCTCGCTGAACGGTTTGTGGGGGAGCCGCTTCAGTCGGCAACGTGAGGGAAAAAAGCCGCTCGGCAAGCTGTGGTCCCGCATCACGCTGCGCGTCGGCTCGGCTCTTCCTCCGAATGAAGTGAGCGTCGAGCGAGTCGAGCGAGAGGTGCGCGGGCTCCTGACCTGAACTCTTCTATTTCTCGATCGGTTGGCAAGAGCCACCCGGATGAAGTTCGAAGCCTGCGTTGCAGTCGCAAACGCCGGTTTCCTTCACGCAATGGCCCCAGAGTGCGCTGACCGACGGATCGCGATTACAGCTTTGATCCGTGGTACACGGGGCCCGTTTGCCGCGAGAGGGAGGCAGCGCGGGTGCAACAGCGCTGTTACTCGCGCTGGGCACAACGTCTGCAACGGCCGGAGTAGGGGGCTCAGTCGTCGTTGGCGCAGCTGGGGCGGCCGGATGGTCGCAAGCGGCAAGAGTTGCCGCAAACACCAGTGCAGCGCCGAGCTGGCTCATTTTCATGGCAATCACTCTTAGCATCCATCGAGTGAGGTGACGCGACTCGTTCGTGAAACCAAGTGTTCGACCGCCCACCGCTGCCGCGCAGCTATCGTGGCAAAATGCCGACATCGTCACTTTGTTGATGCTGAGGAGCGCTGCTCCTGCGGGCGGAAAACTGCTAAACGCAGAATGACTTCTGTGTCAGCGTCTTCCGGCCCGCATCCGTTCGCCTCGAGCTCGTTCGCGAGCGCGCTTTGGCCGATCCTCATCGCTGCGAGCGTGTTTTGTTCTACGAGGCTCGCGCGCGCCGAACAACCGGCAACGACGCCCGCGCCGGCCGCGAAATCAAACGTTCCGACTCCGACGACGACCGTGCCCGTGACGGTGACCGCCAGTGAGCCGGAGAAGGCGAAGCCCCAGTCGCCCCCGCCGTCCGTAGCGCCGCCGGCCCCACCAGTGCCGCCCAAGTCGACGACTGCTCCCAGTCCACCGTTGGTTCCTGGATACGTCCCGACATTGGTGTCGACCGACGCGCCGCCTCCACTGGTTTGGAGGTGGAAGCGCTTTTCAACCGCGAACTATTTGATCACCGTCGGCGGCGGCGCGCTCACCTTGGCGATGGCGATCATTCAGCCCCGCGCACAACACTCGTTGAGCGGCGGTTTGAAGTTCGACGAAAGCGTGCGTAACGCGCTGCGCGTAGACACCTTACCGAATCGCTACATTTTTCGGGATGCCTCCGACGTGGGGCTGTCCTTGATGGTGTCTTGGCCCTTCGTCGCTGACGCGCTCACGACCGCGTGGTGGTACCGCGGCAGCCGTGAAACAGCCCAAGAAATGGCGCTGATCGACCTGGAAGCGCTCGCTGTCTCCGGCGCCATCCAAGGCATGACCAACGTGCTCGTGAGCCGCGAACGACCCTACGGTCGAGATTGTGGCTCTGCGGAGCTACCGAGCGATGCGATCGATTGCACGGGCTCCGTCCACTATCGCAGCTTTTTCAGCGGGCATTCGGCGTTCAGCTTCACGAGCGCGGCGTTGATCTGTGTCCACCATTTCAAGAATGAGCTGCTCGGCCCGCCTTGGGATGCACTGAGCTGCGCGGGCGGCTACGCGGTTGCGGCAACCACTGCGAGCTTCCGCGTCGTGTCCGACATGCACTACGCGACGGACGTGCTCACGGGCGCATTGATGGGCACGATCGTCGGCTACGGAATTCCGCTGCTCCACTACAGCCGGCGTGACACGACGACAACTACCTATGCCGGTCTGAAGCTGCACTTGGTCCCGACGCCTGGCGGCCTCGGCGTGTTGGGGATTTTCTGATGCGCGCGCTGGCCATCCGCCTTTCGGCCCTTACGGCGTTCGCATTCTGGTTGTGCGCGGCGGGCACGGTTCGCGCTGCCGAGCCCGCGGGCGAACAATTTCCGGACGCAAAGCCACCACTCGGCATTCTCCCAACTCCCGAAGACGCGCTGATGGATCCGCGCATGGCGCGCTCGTGGGGCACGCTCCCGCCGCGGGCGTTCGTGGCAACCACGGTCGACGTAGGGTTCGTTTACCTACGGCCGCGGTTATCGCTCGGCTACGGTCGCCCGTTCACCTCATGGATTGGTTGGGATGCAAACCCCATCGCAACCCAAAACGGTTTGGGCGCGTACACCGGCTTGCGGATCGAGATCCCGCACCTCGATTTTCGGATTGGTCCGCGCTACTTCGCTTCGTTCAACCACACCTATCTTCCGGCTCAAACTAGCTATTCGCGGCTGGATCTCGAGAGCACCGCGGGCAACCCGTCACGCACGTTGACCTACGAGGCCGAGCTGGATCTCAACTTCGATTTGGGCCCCGGCAAGGTGTTGCTGCGCGGTAGCGCATCGTACGTGAGCGGCGTCCCGGACGGCTACTACGCCTTCGAAGAAACGCTGCACATCATCGTCGATCCGCCGTTGGTGTGGCGTACGCGCTTGGCGTACTCGTTCACCTTCGGCGCGCGCAAGCAGCACGGTATTGGAGCCGCCGTGGATCTGCTCGATGTGCCCAAGCGTGACGACTCGCGCACGATTCGCGTCGGCCCGATCGTGCGGCTCGCTCTCTCGCGCCGGGTCGACGTGCGTGGTAGCTTCATCTTTACGGTCGTGAGTCCGGATCGCATCGGGCTTGCGGGCGGTGATTTCACCGAGCTCGGGATTCGCTACCGTTGGGCCAGCGAATGAGCCCGATTGGCTCAACAAGCGGGCGTTAGGTCGCGGCCAGCGAAGAACTCACTCACCAGTGACTGCCAAGCGCGCGCGTTTTCTGGCGGGCCGCACTTGAACGCGCGGCGCGAAAGCTTGCCTTTCGCGAGCAACTCGCTCTGTTCCTTGAAGTAGCGCACGGCTAGTTCGGCTGCATACTCGTGCACCGTGTTGCCGTTGTTTTGTTGGAAAGCGTAGTACGTCCCGCCGCGTACGAGGGTGTCGTTCGGCGCGTACGGCGCGAGGCAGCCGAGCGTCGGCCGCGCTCCGCATTTGGCGAGAATCGAGCGGTAGTCCTTGTCTAGGTGCCGTGCAGACCAATCGCCGTGAGCATCGTCGTTGAGATGAAATAGCTCGTGGAACAAGGTCTCTCGAACCGCTTTTTCGCTCGTGTTCAGTGAGCCTTCCACGTTGTACGTGACGGTCCAATCTTCGGCGTAGGCACTCGGTCGATGCTTGATGAGCGAGCGAACGAAGCGAAACTCGAGCGCGCGCCAGCGATAGGTTGGCTTTGCTTGCCCGTCGAACAACGCGTCGAAAAACTGATCTATCGCCGTCGCGCTGTGGCTGACCCACAGCAAATGCTTGCGATAGCCGTTGAGCGGTAGCTGAGGCACGAGGTGGAGCGTTCCACGAAACCCGCCGTCCATGATCTCTTCGGGGCCAATGCCTGCCACGTCGCCGGTGGTCTGAAAGAGCGCTAGCGCAATCCGACTCGCTTCAGCATCGGCGTGGTAGTTGTGCTCGATCAAACATGGTACGTCCTCGCAGCTCTCGGTGGTTGGTAGGAGTCGCCTTGCCGCTGCGAAATCCACCGTCGGAGTCGCAGGAGCAGCAGCGATGCAAGCGAGCGCGAAGAGTGGAAGGAGGCGGCGCATTGGCATACTTCGACACACGAACGCGCACAGACATTGGGGCCCTCGCGCCAGGGCTAGCGCGTCTTTTGGTAGATGGCGTAGCCGAACTCTTTGCGTTCCAAGACCTTGCGATAGTGGCCGCGCTCGTACTTTGGCCACAACGCTTTGGAGGCCGGTTCCATGTTGAACTTGAGTACCAAGTCGGGGAGTTTTGCAGGATCACCAAAGGTTTCTTCCATCAACCGCTTTCGCTGTACCGCGGGGATGCCCCAAATGATCCATTGTGTCCAAGTCTTGGAGCGAAGTTTCGTTGAAAGGTAACCCAGCGGGAAGGCGTCGAAGATGGTCAATGAACCCGCGCTAGCCTCGAAGCTCTTCAGATCATGGTGGATCATCTCACACAGCTCCGCATCGCTGCTGGTCCCGATCGTGCCGCGCATCGGGCCTGCCTTCACGCGCGTGTTCAAACTGCTGAAGGCCACCCCGGACTGATCGTAGAAGTAGGAAAACAGGCTGTCTATCTCGATGCCAAGACACGCACCGGCGAACCCGAGCAGGACCAGTTGGTAGCCGATGCGGGCAGAGGGATTGTTCGTGGCGCGAGCATCGAGCAACGCGCCCAGGGCCGCGATGCCTGACACCACGGCGCCCAGTGCACCGAGCAGCGTGGCGAGCCAATCATTCGAGCTGGCGTAGGTAACCGCGATCATCGACAACACGGAGGGGGCCCAGACCAGCACCAGCAAGAAACGCCCGTACGCCCAATCGCGGTTGAGCATGACGCACACCGGTGCCAACACCGGGATTGCCATGAAGAAGAACATCGCCGGCGTGAGCGCGCCGAGTCCAAAACCTGCCCGGTAGCACAAGACACACAACAGCGCGCTTGTCGGCGCGATCAGCCACACCCCGCGCCTGAGCCAGTAGCACGCGAGCGGCACCAGCACGAAGAGCGCGCTGAACGCGAGTAGTGCGGGTCGCCAAGCCCAGGCATAGGAATGATAGAAATCGAGCTTCGAAAGGCCGCTGAGCGTGCCGTAGCCCTGACCCAGCTGCAGCGAATGCAGGCGTTCGTACCTCTCGCCGATCAGCCAAAATCCGAACGGCACGAATACCAGGAGCGCTGCTGCGACAGCGGCACCCAGCCCCAAGAAACCGCTCTTCCAAGCTGCGCGTGGAGTCTTCCAAAAGAGCCACGCGACGACCGATAGGTTGTAGGGCAAGAACGCGAGCGCCAGACCTGGGTAACAGAATACCGCCGTCAACAGGAACAGATTCGCGACGAATAAGCCGCCCCCAGGTTTTGGTCCGAGCAAAGCGTGTGCCGTCAGCAGCACGCCGCACATGAAGCCGAGCGCGCCCATGCTGTTGTAGCTCAGGGCAAACAGATTGAAGTAGCCGAAGCTCACCAGGAGCGCAGCCGCCCAGCACGCCGCGCTGAAATTGACGATGCGCTTGACCAACCGGTACGTCAGAAACGACGTAAAGCCGATGTAGACCAAGTACAAGTAGCGGTTGAACAAGATGATGCCGTCAGATGACCCGGCGACCGTGAGGTACAGCCGATACACTGGCAGCAACAAAAGTCCGGCATTCTGATGGACGGTCCGCTCGTCGATGTACGGTTGGTTGCCGATCAAGAACGAGTACGGCATCGCGCTGTAAAAGGCTTCATCGCGGTGATTGACCCCGTAAGGGATGCGAAACCGCAGTACGGCGAGCGCACCAAGCCAGGAGAGCAAGCTCAGCAATTCAGTTGTCGATAACCGCCGGATTTTGCGCCAGATAGCCCACATTAGTGCGCGCACCGTAGCTCAAAGAGTTGCGAAGCGCCGATAAAAACGGAGAGCTCAGGGATTCATCGTCAGCGGGTGGGTAGGGCTCGACGTGGGTTGCGAGCAGGATTAGGAGCGATACGCCAATCGCAACGGAGAACGGTCATGCGCTTCATGGTCATGCACAAGGTCGACGCGAAGATGGAAGCGGGTGCCCCGCCCGATCCTCACATCATCCAAAGTATGGGCGCGCTCGTGCAAGAGAGCCTGAAGAACGGCGTGTTCATTACGGGTGCGGGATTGCACCGGAGCGAAAAGCGCGTCCGCGTCAAGAGCGCTGCGGGGCGGTGTCTGGTGTCACCCGGGCCGTACGGTGGTGAGAATGAGCTGCTCGCTTCGTACGCAATGGTCAAAGTGAAGTCGCTCGATGACGCTGTAGTTCACGCGCAGCGTCTGGCACTGGCGCGGGGCGAGTCCGAAATCGAAGTAGGTCCAGTCGTGGAAGCGTGGGATTTGGGCTTCATACCCAAACCCGCGGGTGATATTCCCGTCCAAGCCTTGCTTCTCACCAAGGCGGATGCCGAGTTCGAACGCGGCGGTGGCTCGAAAGAGCAGCGGGCAGCAGCGCTCCAGACGCTCAGCGAGTCGCTCGGTGAAAACGGCGCGTTGCTCGTCGCCGGTACGCTCGCTCCGAGTTCAAAAGGTGTGCGCGCGAAGCCGGGCGCCGGCAAGCGAACTTGGATCGATGGCCCCTTTGCGGAATCGAAAGAACTGATCGCAGGTTTTTCGATCCTCGACGTGCCCAGCCTGAGCGACGCGATCGCGTGGGCCGATCGTTATGCAACGATCTTGACAGAGGCCGAGGTCGACGTGCGCGAGCTCATGGATAGCTGAGGCCGTTCCGGCAACGTAGGTGTCATTCGGCGACTGACGCCACGATACCTACACGACATCGCTGTCACGCCCCACAGTTCGAAGGCGAGCGCTCTTCGTGGCGAACGAGAGGACTCGCTGCGCCATTTTCGCGCAGATACCCGACCGATCTCGGAGCCGATGAGGTCCAGTTGAATCGGATCGCCCGCTGCGTCGTCGGAATTCAGACGCTGGCCCGCTTTCTGCCTAGGACGAACGAGCTGCCGAATCGAAATGCGAAATTCGTCCGTATTTCAACCCGTCGTTCCCGCCCTGCCCCCTCGGCGAGGCACGTTGAACGACACCTTTTGTCACACTGAGTCGGGAAGTCACCACACATGAAAAGCCTTAATCAATTCACTATCAAGCGCGCGTTCTTCACGGTCGGGATGGTCGGCCTTTTGGCCATGATTGCCGGTGCGGGTTGCAGTGCCACGGATGGCACCGGTACACCCACGAGCTGCACTGGGCTCGACACCAGCGTGAGCGCGCAAGCGACGGTGAAGGCGTTCGGACAAGCGAGCGGCGCGCTACGGCAAGCCGCGCAAGACGTGGAGGCCAAGTGGCTCGCGACCTGCAACGCGATCAACGCGGACTTGGGCGAGGACACGAGCAAGACGACCGCGGCTGAAGCTTGCGCGGTGGTCAACGCGCGCATCGGCAAGGCTCACGCAACCGTGACCCTCGACGTAAAATCGGAGTGTCACGCCGACGTGAGTGTTCAGGGTGAGTGCCAAGCCAATTGCAATCTTCCCAACTGCGACGTCAAAGCCAAGTGCGAGCCGGGCAAGCTCGTGGTAGCGTGCAACGGCTCTTGCTCCGGTGAATGTGACGTGCAAGCGCCCAGCGTGGCATGTACCGGCACTTGTTCTGGAAAGTGTACTGCGGACGTTGCGGTGCAATGTACTGGTTCGTGCACCGGTGACTGCTCGGATCTAGCCTGGAATGGCACGTGCGACGCCGGTTGTGAAGCCGAGTTCAGTGGCACCTGTGGCGGCACCTGCACCGGGAAGTGTGACGGCAAAGACTCCAGCGCGGCGTGCGCCGGTACCTGCGAAGGCAAGTGCTCCGCTCAGGCGAGCGGCAAGTGTTCCGCGAAGTGCGCGGGGCAGTTCAGCGGCAGTTGCAAGGCGGACTGCAAGGGTTCATGCGAGGTCGCGGGTGGCGCCCAGTGCAGCGGCAAGTGCGAAGGCACCTGCACTTACGCTCCCGGCAAGGCCGATTGCAACGGTGAATGCCACGGAGAATGTAGCGCCGAGGTCAAGCCGCCTTCTTGCGAAGGCACCTTGAACTGTGAAGGTGCCGCCGAGTGTCAGGCCTCCTGCAAAGGCTCGGCGACTGCAAAAGCCAAGTGTGAGTCTTCGGCGAACCTCGTCGTTCAGGGTGATGACGAGCTGTACGGCGCGCTTCAGGCGCACATCGGTGACATCAAGGCTGCCTTCGCGATGACCATCGCACTCAAGGATCCGATCGCCGAGTTGGCGGGCAAGACGGTCGCGACCTTCAGCGCTCTCGGTCAGATTGGCGCTTCGGGCATCGCTTGCGCGACGTCGTCGATCGCGATCGCTGCCGAAGCCCAGGTGAGCATCAGCGCGTCAGTGAGCGCCAGCGCGAGCATCCAAGGCAAGGGCGAAGCCAGCACCAACTGAGCTTTCTCGCTACTGACGGTAAAAGGCCACCTCTACCGGGTCGACGCATCCGCGTGGGCTCGGGGAGGTGGCCCACCTGCGAATGAGCTAGGCTCCTCCGCGGGCAAATGACCATCTCATCAGCGACGCAAATGTTCGCACATTGCTGCAGGTAGTCGGTCTGCTCGTCTTGGGTTTGATGTCGATGAGCAACTACACCTCGGGGGCGTTCTCCTCGTGAGACGCGCTATTGTCGTCCAGTCATGATTCAGACCGACCTGCCTCGAGTGTTATTTCTGTGCAGCGGCAACTACTATCGCAGCCGATTTGCGGAGCACTTTTTCAATCACCTGGCGGAGACCGAGTGCTTGGCGTATCGCGCGGATTCCGCCGGGTTATGGCCCGCGTGTCACACCCACAATCCCGGACCGATCTCACCTCACACGATCGCGGCTCTTGCCGAGCGAGGTGTCCGCTTGCCACAGGCACTGCGCTCGCCCCGTGACGTGATCGAATCCGACATCGAGCACGCGGCGTTGACGATTGCGCTGAAAGCGACCGAGCATCGCCCGATCGTCGTGCAGCGGTTTCCGGCGTTGCTCGAGCGAGTCGAGTTCTGGCACGTCCACGACGTGGCTGATGCTCCACCCAGCGTTGCGCTACCAATGATCGATCGCCTAGTGCGTGAGCTCGTGCAACGCTTGCGCGCGTGAGGCGAGCGTGCGCGCTCGCGCCTGAGCTCTCGCAGTCCTTGGTGCTGCTGCTGATCGGCTTGGTCAGCGGACGGCTTTGGTCTCGGGACCGAGCGCATTGGATGACTCGCGGGACTGGGACGAGCCCTTGACAATGGCGCCGGCGATAGAATCGACGTACCTGCCCGCCAGATTCGGGCACAGTGCGACGAATGGATCGTGCGGGTCTACCAAGCGTACGCTTCGTCCAAGCGAGAGGTCGTATCCATTGACCCGAGGAGCTCGCGAGGCACATCGGTTGCACCAACCAGACCTGAACGGTGGCCGCTCAGGTACCGGCGCTCACTTACGCAAACCGGAGCACGCCGGCACGAGACTCAAATGCCGTAGTCCTTCGTGTCGCCAGTGACTGGCTTACTGGGCACCGCAGCTTTGGTCGCTGGACGGACGAGCTCTTTGCTGGGGCTGGCAGGGGCTGCGCTGCTGGGCTCCGAAGCTGAGCGACGTGCCGGTGGATTGCCCGTATGATTCTCCGTGGGAGCAACCGGCTCTGGCTCCGCTGGCGCGGGGGAAACAGGCGCCACGGCCGGTGTTTTGAGCTGAATTGGCGCGTTCGCCTTGGGGCTATCGTCGTTGCCGCCGAGGCTGACCACGAGTGCAATTACGGCGACAGCTAACGCCACGCCACCGCCTGCGATCAACGCGCGCCGGGGTGACCAAGTGCGAAACTTGGCGACCTCACTGAGTGGAATGGACTCGAGCGTGCGGCGTGCGACGCCGGCTAGCGAGGACGTTTGCGCCGGCCTGGATGGTGGCGCGGCGCTCGGCACGCTAGCGCCCCACACAGGCAGCGCCGGCGGGAGCTTGGAACTCGAGGGCGCCGCTTCACTTGCGCCATGCGCCGCTTGCGGCGTGCCCAGCCCCATGAGCGTTTTTCGTCGATGCGAACCAGGCACGACCTCGCCAGTGCCGATGAGCGTCGCAAAGTGTGATTTGCGTTGCGTTCCGTCAGCGCGGCCTGAAATTGGTGCAGGTGGGATCGAACTCGGCACCGGCGTGACCGAGCGCGGCACCGGTGTGACCGAGCGCGGCACTGGTGTGACCGAGCGCACGGTCGGTGTCGCTAACGGAAACCCATTGCGCGAAGAGGGCGGCGCTTTGATGCTGGGTGGAGCAACGGGTACGCCGACGCTCGGGAACGTGGAGCTGCGCGAGGGCACGGGGCGCTGTTGTGCGACCGAGCCCAGCGAGCGCAATTGTGGGCCGAAAAATGAGGCAATTTCTGCATGAGTCACCACGCGGTCGCGCGCGACGATCGAAATCGCGGTCGCGAGCTCGGCGCAGTCTGCAAAGCGCTGGTGCGGGTCGACGGACAAGGAGCGCGCGGCGATCGACTTGAGCGGAATTGCCCAGGCAAGCTCGGGCGGGAGTTGCGGCATCTGCAACTTTTCACCCATCAGTCGATCGACAATCACATCAGCGACGGTTTCATTGAACAGTCGCCGTCCGGCTAGAGCCTCCCACAACAGCACGCCTGCGCTGAACACATCTGCGCGCGCATCGACGGATTCACCTAGCAGCCGCTCCGGTGCGAGGTAGCCCAGCGCCTCCAAGGCCGGCAGAGATTGAGGGGCCGAGTGACGCGCAGTGAGCGGGACCAAGCGGCATACGCCGTCGCCATCGACCCGAAGTTGAGTCAATGCCACCTCACCGTGCGCGAAGTCGACGCCCCCGGCATCGAAGGTGTCATGGAGTGCAGTCAGCCCGCGGAGAACGTCGAGCAGCATGCGTAGCGCTCGCCCCAAACCGTAACCGGCGAAGCCGCGATCCGCGGGCAGTGCGAGCCAATTGGCAGCGACTGGATCGAGTGAATACCCGAGCTCGTCCCGTTGCATCGGCACCAGCCGGGCATGGACTCGCGACAGCGCGAGTTGCATGGCGAACGGATCAGCCGACTCGGGGCGGGCGCGGGTGAAGCGGTTCATGCTCGGTTGGGTGAGGGCCATGCTGTGGGAATGCTTCTCGGATCAAAACGTCGAATCTCGAATCCTTCGCACATTGGCCCGCGCAGCGTTTCGAGACGATTGCGCAAGCGGGGCCAGCCGTGACGGTCGTGGAACCGTGCCCTTTTCCGCGGATTCTCGCCAGTGTTTCAGGCAGGCACCGGGCATTTAGTTGTAAACCCCGTGTTTCTCGGCGGTGCGCGCCGCGCCCAGTTTCACGCGCGGCGCAGAAGGGTGCTGAGAGTGCCCTTCGAGAAATGCTGGACAAGGTGCTTGCGGGGCTCATGCACACGGCACGCGCTTCGCGCCTAACCTTATGTGCAGTGGTCGAGCCTGCGTCTACTCGGTGGTTTACCCCTCCGCTGCTGCTACGCAAAGCGCGAGCAGCCGTGCGTGCTTCCGCGCGTGCTCGGGGCAAGCTTGGTTTATCGAGTTTACTCGGCCGCGTAGATACTCGAGGAAATTCGGATGCCGATCGCGGTTTTGACTCGAAAGTCCGTAGCGCACCGAGTTCTTCGAGATCGCTTCGAGTCGTTGCGTCAACCCTCGACACTGCAGGCTGCATGTTGGTTACCAAGCCGAGCATGTGTTGCTGCACCCCAGCCCGCATCGAGCGAGTTTTGCGGTGATTGACGAAGAAGCCTTCTTCCAGCGCGATCGCGCCCACTAAAGGCTCGAAACGAGCTGCTCGCCGCGCAAATTCGCTGCCCCCCGGAGAACACCAAGTCATCTGCGCAACGACGGTAGTGTGCGCCGATCTGCGAACAGTCGAGTTCGCTGTCGCTCAAGCCACACCACTCCGCGAGCTCCTGGCGATTCAAGGGCTGGCTCGAAGCGGTCAACGCATCCCGCAACGCGGGCATCGGCCATGGGGTATGCCCCATACTCGATTGCGCATCGGACACGACCGCGAGGCATGGGCGGCGCGCGCCGGCAATGAACGCCACGCGAAACGCCCGGTGTCTGCGATCAGCTCACGCAGCGCTGGCAAGTCATCCGTGGGTGGTTGGCGAAAGTGGAGCAGTACGCGGCGCACGACTCGTTCGACCCACGCTGGCTTCGAGCTGAGTGCGCTTTCGGCGGCCGAACGTAGTTCGCGCTTGTCCCAAGGCCCGCTCAAGACCAAAGCGCAAGCGCTTAGTCGCCACCGCGTTGATTTCACCTTATCATTGAACAGTGTAGCGGTGGTTGCCTGGGCATATCCGCCGGTAGGACGGATGCCCATTTCGCTGAATGACGGAGAGGGAATCATGCAAGTGCACTTTTCGCGATCAAGCGGCATTGCCTCGGCCATTGGTAGGAACGATGGTTGAACGACGATGGATCATGGAAAATCCCTATTTTCGCCCTAATGCTCGCATCTGGGCTTTGGGCCTGGCACTCGTTGCCGCGTGCAGCTCGTCGGAGCGGAGGGTGGCGGAAGATCCGCTTCCCCCGAGCTTTTTTGGTGGCGGCGCACCAGCGATCGTGCAGCCGACGCTCGCGGGTGCGACCTCGACCCCAGCTGTAGCAGGCAGTGGTGGAGAGGGCGGCGGCGCGTTGCTCGATTCCTGTGCCAATGTGCCGGAAGGCCAGCTGGCGCTGATCGACGATTTCGAAGACAGCAACCAAAGCGCGGTACCGGAGCCCGAGCGCGAAGCGTATTGGTTCCCGATCAAGGATGATGAAGCGAGCACGGGTGTGCTCGTGCCCGAAAAGGAATTTCACGGCGGAGTTCCGTTTGGTGCCCACGGCTCCGCGCAAGCCGCGCATATTACTGCTTCGGGATTCACCGTCTGGGGCGCGGCGTTTGGCGCGAACATCAGTCACCTGAAGGACAACATTCGTTGTCCCTTCAACGCAAAGCACTTTTCCGGCTACCGCTTCTACGCGCGCGGGTCCGGTCGAGTCTATGTGATGTTGCAGATCCCCGCGATAATCGACGAGCAGTACGGCGGCACCTGTCGCCCGAGTGCAGGCGAGACTTGCTACGACGCACACGGGATGTGGATCACGCTGACGCCCGATTGGCAAACGTACTCCTACAAGTGGAGTGATTTCAAACAGCGTGGCTTCGGTAAACAAGCGCCGTTCAACCCTGGCACGATCATGAGCCTGCAATTCAGCTTCGAAAAGGAGCAACAACCAGTCGACTTCTGGTTGGATGACGTGAGTTGGGATGACGGTTCGCCGTTTCCGCCGCCGGGCAGCGTGGGTACCGCTGGCGCGGGCGGACTCGGCGGATCGAGCGGATCCGGTGGAGCGGGCGGCGCTGAGCTGGGCGGCGCTGGCGGCGTCGGTGGTTCGAGCGGCGCGAGTGGCGGCGTCGCTGGCGATACCGGCGGAGTGGGTGGTTTCAGTGGCATGAGCGGCGCTGCGCAGGCTGGCGGCGCTGGCGAGCAAAACACAGCGGGAACTTTCGCGGGCGGCGCGGGCGGCGGCGCAGGCCAAGGCAGCCCATGACTTCGGCTCGGCTCGTTTACTGCTCGCTGTTTGCACTCGCTTTGGCCTGCGGCAATGCGGAGCCTTCGACCAGTGACAGTGCTCCCGAACAAAGCCTCGAGCCCGCGCTCCGTCGCTTGAGCAGCGCAGAAATCGAAACCACGTCGCAGCGGCTGACGGGGAGCGTCTCGAATTTGCCGCAAGCCCTTCCGCCGGACGCGCGTCAGTCCGACTACTCACGCAATGTCGCGCAGAGCGTCGATTCTTTGTTGCTCGGCCAGCTCTTCGACGAGTCGCGTAACGCAACCGATCGCCTGGATTTGAGCCTGCCGCAGCTTCCGCCCTGCGCGCGAGCAGCGGCCGCTAACGATCGCGCTTGCGCCGAAACCGTTGTGACCGAGCTCGCGCGTCGGGCCTTTCGGCGCCCCGCGAGTACGGGTGAGGTCGAACAATTGCTCGGGCTATTCACGCTCGGTGCCGAAGGAGCGGACTTCAAGAGTGGCATCGCATTGGTCGTGCGTGGCTTACTCGGCTCCCCCAAGTTCCTATATGCGACTGCGCTCGGAACAGGTACCGGCGCAACCCGGCTGACCAATGAGGAGCTCGCGGGCGAACTCTCGCTGCTGATCAGCGGTGATCCCCCCGATGACGAGCTCATCGGGGCGGCGTCGCGAGGCGAGCTCGTTTCGGGGCTCGCACGTGAACGGCAAGCGCTCCGACTGTTGCAGCTGGGCCAAGCGCGATTTCTCTATCGTCGTTTCGTGGAAGAGTGGCTCGGTTTGGTTGCGCTCGACGGGCTCGCGAAGTCCAGCCAGGTGATCACTGGTTTTCCCGCGCTGCGCGAGGCCATGATCGACGAGACCAATCAATTCGTGGATGACGTGTTCAGTCACCAAGCTGGCTCGGTCGCCGCGCTGTTGGCCGGCGGCTACAGTATCGTTCCCGAGCCGCTCGCTGGCTTTTACGGCATTCAGCCGACCGCGCCCGGGGCGCGCGTCAACCTGACCGGACTCGGCCGAGTCGGCATTCTGCAGCAAGCGAGCTTTCTCGCCACGTTCGCGCACGAGTCCGAGAGCGCACCCGTGCTGCGCGGCAAAGCCATCCTAACGCGCCTCCTCTGTTTGGATTTTCCGAAGCCCACCGATCTCGGCATCGATATCGTGTTTCCTCCCGCGGACGCGACGGCGACCACGCGTGAGCGCTACGGTCGTCACGCAACGGATCCAACGTGCCGCGGCTGCCACGCGACGCTCGACGGCGTAGGCTTCTTGTTCGAAAACTTCGACGCAGCCGGCAAGTTGCGAGCGAGCGAATCGGGACAGGCCATCGATACGAGCGGCAGCGTGCAACTCGATGGGCAATTGCTCTCGCTTTCGGACAGCAGCGCGCTCGCCAGCGCGCTCGCCAACTCCGAGCAAGTGCGGCGATGCGCGGCGCGCCAAGTCGTGCGCTTCGCCGCCGGCAAAACCAATGCTTCGGTCGAACTCGCCTTCGTGGAGTCACTGAAGGACAAGAGCCTCGAACGGCGAGGTACGTTTTTGGGCCTGTTTTTGGAGTTCGTAAAGAGCGATTGGTTCGCCTGGAGAAAGCCGCAATGATTCGTCGAAACTCGTTGCCGATCAGCCGGCGCGCGGCCCTCACTGCTCTGGGAGCGGGCGCTACTCTCGCCGCGCTGTTTCCCAAGGCGCGGCCATTGCACGCAGCGCCAGCACCGGCCAAATACTTCATCGGTGTGTACATGCCGCACGGCATGGCGCGCGAGTTTTGGGTACCCAAAACCGGCTTTCAAATTTCTTACGAAGGTAGCTCGCTCGCGCCCTTCGACGACGCAGCCAGCTATGGTCGAAGCTTCCGCGATCAAATCGTGGCGCTCGAAGGGCTCGATCTCACAGCTGGCTTGCGCTCTTCCACCGTTGGCCATGACGCGTCACGGGTCATCCTCACGGGTAGCGGTACGAATGGCCAAAATGCGTCCATCGATCAATTCCTCGCAATCGAGCAGGGGTTGGGACAACAGACGCCGCTTGCGAGTCTGGTGCTCGGTGTTGGCAATGCGGCTCCCGCGCTGCAGTGGTGCATCTCGTACGCGAAGGGTGGCACCGCGCTACCCAAGATCATCAATCCGCTGGCCACGTTCAACCATGCTTTCGGCCAATTCCTCGTAGATCCCGATCCCGCTGCGGCGACCCGCGCTGCCCGTGAACAGCGCCTCGGCAAGAGTTTGCTCGATTATTGGACGACCGATCTCGCCGAGCTCCGCGCGCACGCCCCGCAGGCCGAACGCGACAAGCTCGACCAACACGCGACCGCCTTGCGTGAGCTCGAAAAGCGCGTGCTCGGCCAAACCGTGACCTGCGCGGTGCCCGCTCGACCCGACCCTACACAGTTTCCCAACGTTGGCTCGTACCAAGGTGGCGAACCATACTTCGAGGCCATCACCAATTTGCAAATCGATCTGATGGTGCAAGCGCTTTCATGCGACGTCACTCGCATCAGCACTCTGTTTTTGGCCGATCTCAGCCGCACGCACTTCGATGCGGAGTTACCAGAAGACGTTCATACGGACGTGGCTCATCGCTATGCGAGCCCGGGTCGCACCGGTATGGGCAGCAGTGACGCCGCTTCGCAGGCTCGGCTCGCGCGGCAAAATCACTACATTTACGGCAAAATTGCGCGCATCTTGCAGCGCCTGTCCGAGGCCTCGTTGCTCGAGCAAACCGTGCTCGTTGCCATGAGTGACATGGGCGATCCGGCGAAGCATAGCTCACGTCAGGTCCCCACGCTGCTCGCTGGGGGCTGGGGCGGCGCTCTGCGCGGAGGGCGCCACATCGATCTGGGCGCAGAGGGAACGCCGAGCAATCGCCTGCTCGTCTCCATTCAGCAAGCCTTCGGCGTCGAGAGCAACTCCTACGGACAATCAGCGGATCCGAGCATTCTGAGCGGCACACTCACGCTCACGTAGCGCGACGCTCGCACGCCGCGTCTGCGAAGGCGCGAAATATTTCGATACGCCCTCCAGTGAAAGCCGCTGCGCCTGGCCGCATCGGAAGCACTAGGAGGTATCCCAATGATATCCTGTGGTGCAGTCCGGAGCCGCGCATTGCGCGCCGCTCTGAGCTGCGGCTGTGCGTGTGCAATCTGGAACAGCGCCGCATCGGCGCAAAACGGCGCTCTCGCGCCGGAGTGGACGGCGCCAGCAGCGACTGGTACGGTCGATCGACCGAGCAACGGTGAACGCGAGCGTACCGCGAAGCGCACCGATCACGTGCGGCTGGGCGCGCTCGTCAGTGCTGGCTTCCCACGTCCGCTGGCGGTCGAAGGCCTCATCAAGATCGAGCGGCTGGTGGCGCTCGGTCTCGAATACAGCACCTTGCCCGGCGCCACCGTCTCCGACGTACACTTCGGTTGCTCTGCGCTCGCCGGCAGCGTTCGCGTGTTCCCGTTGCGCGGCCCATTCTTTCTCGGGCTGCGCGCTGGGCGCCAGCACTTGAGCGCCGCCGCTGCCGTCTCCGGTTACGGTTACACGGTCCCAATTTCGCTCGAAGTCGACACGATCTTCCTCAACCCACAAGTCGGCTTCCTGTGGACCTGGGAGCCTGGCATCACGCTCGGCATCGACGCCGGCCTGCAGATCCCAATCTCCAGCAATACCTCGAGTGTCCTCGCCAACTCGACGATGCCCAGCGCCGTTCAACAAGCGGTATCTCCGGTGCAGTCAACACTCGAGAACGTGGCCGGCGCAGTCGGTCAAGCGGTCCTCCCAACCGTCGACCTGATCAAACTCGGTATGCTCTTCTAACTGCGAGGCGATGCCTGAAGAGGGGGGCGATCCCATTCCAGCAACGCACCTCGTGGGCCACGCGCCGTTCTCGGCGCGTAGCGGCCCACCCAGCGCTCTCGGCCAACCTTCAGGCGGACCCCGTGCTGCACTCAGACTTGCGCTGGGTCTTGTTTGTAGAATTTCGCCAATTCCTGGTACAGCTCGGGGTGTCGGCGCTCGAGGGCGCGCGGCTTTTCGAAAAACATCTCGGTCAGCACGGCGAAGAATTCGGCTGCATTCGTGGCGCCGTAGGGATCGATGTCGCTGCTTCGTCCCGCGTGCAAGCGTTGCGAGAGCTCTTCGAATTCGTCGCCCAGAACGTGCGCCCAGGAGGTGTAACGGGCGCGCGGACCGAGCTCCGGCGTGCCGTTCATCACGCCGTCTTCGCTATCGAGCTGGTGCGCGAATTCGTGCAGCACGACGTTTTGTCCGTCCCGCGGTTGCGCAGCGCCGGATAGCACGTGATCCCACGCCAGCACGACCAACCCGCGCTGCCACGACTCACCGAGTCGCGTCTGCTCTTCTTCGATGACGACCATGCCGTCGCGTTGCTCGGTCGGCACGCGATACGCGCTCGGATAAACCAGGATCGAGTCCACGTTTGGATAAATGTCGGTCTCGCGGTGCAGCAGTAGTAAACAAGCCTGGGCAGCGATGGTCAGCCTGATCTCGTCGTCGAGCTGAAGGCCTCCGCAGCCTTCGAATGATTTCTCGGCCAGGAAGATCCGCACCAAACCCTCGAGTTCGCTGCGGTCCTCGACGCTCAAGCGCTTGAGGTACGGGATGTTCTTGTCGAGCAGCGCGCGTTCTGCCTGGCTCAAAGGTTGCGCGCGGAGCGCCTCGCGGCGTCGATTTTTGAAGAAGTCGAACATTGTCCGAGCGCCCTTTTACCGGGGTCTGCGCGATTCGCCTACGCGCTCGCAGAAAGCTCGGACATCACAGGCCGTATCGGCCGCTCACGGGGTCTGCGGCGGCCGTCGCCGGCGCGCTGTTCGTCGCCCTATCCGCCGGCTCATTCGTCGTCGAATTCGCAGCTTCGCTGAGCGGTTCGCTCCTGGTCACGGCGGGCACGAGTTCGACACTGGCGATCGGGGACTGCTCCTTCGCGATCGCCGCCTGAAAAGCGGAGGGATAAGTCAACCGTTTGGCGCTCGGTCGAGAATGCGGCACGACAGGCTCTGGCTCGACCTTCGGTGGCTCCGGAAAGTCGCGCCAAATCGGCGTGGCGGCAGCCGCGATCATCGGCTGAACGCGGTGCGTTTCCAAAATCGCAGCGCTGCCGTGTGTTTGCCACAGCCCGACGCCACCCAACACGAGCAGCGTACTCAACCCGACGGTGACGAGCGGTACCCGCGCCGAACGCCACAGGCGAGGCTTCAGCTCCGGTTCTGGTTCTGGTAGCTCGACGTCTTCACTCGGTCGCCAAGCCCTGAGTGCATGGGACAACTCGCCTACGTTTTGGTACCGGAGATTCGGATCCTTCTCCAAACAACGCGCGATTACCGGGTCGAGCTCGGTGGCGGTTCCGTTGGCAAACGCGGCCAGCGAAGGTGGCCCTTCGACCAAGACCTTGCCGCACACCTCGGTGATGGTGTCGCCTTCGAACGGGCACTGGCCGGTCAAGAGCTCGAACAAGATCGCGCCCAGCGACCAAATATCGGCGCGTGCATCCACATCGGGCGATGCGCGCATTTGTTCGGGGGCCATGTAGTAAGGAGAGCCCACTGGCTCGCCGCTGCTGGTGAGCGAGGTCCGCGAAACTCGTGTAACCGATCGCAGCGGCGTACTGACCTCCTTGGAGATCCCGAAATCGAACACCTTCAACACCACGCCCTCAGGCGTTTTCGCCAAGAACAAGTTTCCTGGCTTGAGGTCCCGATGAACGATCCCGAGGCTGTGCGCCTCGGCCAAGCCTTCACATGCTTGCAGCACGTAGTCGATCGCTTCGGGAACGGAGAACGGGCCCTTTTCCCACAAGGCGAGCCCCAAGTCCGTGCCTCGCAGTTGCTCCATCACGATGTAGGGGCAACCGGTGTCGAGTCGCGCCACGTCGAGTACACGTACCACATGGTTACTTCGCATGCGGGCGGCGGCGCGCGCCTCGAACAGCACGCGTTCGACCATCTCTTGGCTGCCCGCAAACTCCTCGCGCACGACCTTGATCGCGACCGGCGCGTCGAGTTCCAGATGCGTGGCGCTCAGCACCACGCCCATTCCGCCTTCGCCGAGGCAGCCGTCGATTCGATACTTATTCCCGACGATGCTGCCGGGAGCGAACCGGGTGCTGTCTGGTATTGGTAGTGGAGCGCTCATGATTTTGCTTCGAAGAAGTTGGCGGGTCAGGGCCGCTAGACCAAGCGGACCCCCTCCAAGCAAGAGCAATGCCGGCGCGAACGTGCAGATTTGCCGCAGTGACGTGAGCCCGTGCGCTCGCGCCCGGGCGGCCCAACAGCCCGTAGCCGCAGTCATTCAGATTGATGTTTCAGCACTGAAATGAGGTCCCGCGCAGGACTGACACTGGCGAATTGCCACGCTGCGGCGTCTTGACCTCCTATCAGCGACCGAGGCTGCCCATCATTGCTTCTGGATAACGAGTGCCGGAAGCTGCGCCGGTGGGGAATGCGCTCTCCAACTCTGCGATCTCCTTCGAGCTCAGCGGGACGTCGAGCGCCTTCAGGTTCTCTTCCAGATACTTCCGTCGTTTGGTTCCCGGAATCGGCACGACCTGTGGCGACTTCGCCATCACCCAAGCCAGCGCCAATTGCGATGCCGTTGTGTTGCGGGCACGTGAAAGCTCGGTGATGCGCGTCACCAAATCCAAATTCTTCTGGAAATTCTCGCCCTGAAACCGCGGAGAAAAGCGGCGATAGTCATCTTCCGCGAAATCTTCGAAGCGCTGGATTTGCCCGGTCAGGAAGCCGCGCCCAAGCGGACTGTACGCGAGAAAACCAATCCCGAGTTCGCGGCAGGTCTCGAGCACGCCATCCGTTTCCGGATCGCGCGTCCACAGCGAGTACTCGGACTGCACGGAACTGATTGGACTGACGGCGTGCGCCTTGCGGAGCGTGCTCGCGTTCACTTCCGACAGCCCGATGTAGCGAACTTTGCCCGCCTTCACCAAATCAGCCATCGCGCCCACGGTGTCCTCGATCGGCGTTTTCGGATCGACGCGGTGGTACTGATAGAGGTCCACGTAGTCGAGTCCGAGTCGCGCGAGGCTTCCGTCGATCGACTTCTTCACGTACGCCGGGCTACCGTCCATGCCACGGTCTTGGGGTTTTGGTCCTCGCACGATGCCGAATTTGGTCGCCAACACGAAGCCATCCCGCCGCTTCCCACGTAGCGCGCGCTCGACGAGCTCTTCATTGGTGTATGGGCCGTACATGTCAGCGGTGTCGAACAAAGTGACACCGAGTTCGAGCGCACGGTGGATGGTTCGGAGCGACTCGTCATCGTCACGGCCGCTGTAAAATTCGCTCATTCCCATGCATCCAAGTCCGAGCGCCGAGACCGTCAGATTGCCCAAATTTCGTGTGTGCATGACCGCTCCTCAATTTGTCCTCAAAGTTTACGGCCGCGCGCGAACAACGCCAGCGGCATGCGGATGTTCCCGAACCGCAAATCTTGCTAGTGTGCTGGTTCCTCGGCGAAGCGGACGGAATGCAGATGAATCGGCGATATTGGGCAGTTGTGGCGGGCGCTTTTGCAACGGCGCTGTCGGCATGTAGTCCCGGGTACATGAAACGGAGCGAGCTCGAGTCGAAGCATCAGGGGCCGGCCGATTGCGAGGCGCGTTGCGTCGAGCTCGGTATGCGGATGGGCGCGCTCGTTCTGGTCTCGGATACCCTACCGGGTTGCGTCTGCCAGCCTCAGCCTGCGGTGCCACCAGCGCCTGTGGTGCCACCAGCGCCTGCGGTGCCGCCGAATCCGACTCCAGACGCGCCGGTCCCGACGGCTCCACCACCCGCCGTGCCTCCGGCGGCGGCCTCACCATCGGGTGCCTCTGCCGTCACCACTGGCTCAGTCGTCGCCACGATGGCGGCGGCTGCCGCGGTGCGCGCCAAGCAAAACGACCAGCATCGCCGTGCGCAAGAAAGCTATATCCCGCCGTAGAGCCCGCCGCCCAAGGCGCCGCGTTTTGCGGCTGCCGGCCGGCCCTGGGCGATGCTAAGGCAGCGCGTCATGAACTCCGACGCTCTGGTCACGCCGCGTTCCGACCGTACGTTTTTCACGTTCAACGCCGTGCTTTCCACGGTGGCCGTGGCGTTCATCGCGTTCATTCTGCTGCGCGGAAAGAGCGCAGACGGGCCGGACTTGAGCTTCATGCCCGCGATCAACGCCAGCTTCAATGCGCTGTCGGCGTTGTGCCTGGTCGCGGGCTACGTGGCCATCCGCCAGAAGAAGATCGCGGTTCATCGCTTGCTGATGGTGAGCGCGTTCGCTTGCTCGTCGCTATTCCTGGTCGGCTATCTCAGCTACCACTTCGTGCACGGTGATACGAAGTTCACGGGAGTCGGCCCGATTCGGCTGGTGTACTTCGCGCTCTTGATCAGCCACATCCTGCTGTCACTGAGCGTGGTGCCGCTCGCGCTGACTTCGTTCTACTTCGCCTTCAAGCGTTCGTTCGTTCGTCACCGCCGTTTGAATCGCGTGTTTTTGCCGATCTGGTTGTACGTGTCGGTGACGGGCGTGCTGATCTTCTTCATGCTGCGCTAGTGCGCTTCGGATGCGATGCGGTCGATCCCGCCGCGCGACAAATCCGTGAGCAGGTGTGCCCCGCGCAGAAGACGCGCGAGCGTGGAGTGGATGCGGGGATCCAAGTCCGTCGGCAGTTCGGGCACGGGCATGTCCGTGGTTGGCCTCAGGCCGCGCGTGAAGCCGGCGGCTTGCTGCAATGTGCCGACCAAGAACGCCTCCAGCGTGCGTGCGAGCTCGGGCGAGAGTGGTGCCGAGTTGGTCAGATCGCGCGCCGAGTACGTGTCGATGGTCGTCAACGCGCCGGCAGCTCGTCGTGCATACGTGATCAACTGCAGCGCGTATTCACCCGCAGGAGTGTCGTGGCGCGGCTCGGTCAGCAGCCGCTCCAGCGAATTTTCAGCTTCGCCGAGCGCGATGCCTGCGTCGCGTCGCGCACTCATGATGCGTGCATCGACCGCGTCCGAATGGCGGTTCGTCGCCCCTTCGAACACGACCATGGCATAGGCGGCAACGGCATCCAACATGCGCGCCAAGAGCTCGGGCAGGCGTGTGCGTTCGCGGGACGGAAAAATCAACACTGCGGCGACGAACGCGATTCCACCCCCGATCGCGGCGTCCGAGGCGCGCGCGACCGCCACCCACCAATCACCATGAAAGCGCTCGGCCAGGAGCACGAACACTGGCGTCAAAAAGAACGTGAACAGGCGGTAATTGCGCCGGTGCGTTGCCACTGCTGCCACCGAGAGTGGGAACATGGCGGCAGCCAATGCCACGGGTGAATGCAAGAGCTGCGTGATCACCACGGCGGCGATACTGCCGAGTACCGTGCCGAGCACGCGCTGCGCGGCTTTGGCAGAAGTAGCGCCCGAGTACGGTTGCAGTACCGCCAAGGTCGTGACCGTCACCCAGTGCGGGTGCACCGAAACACGGTGTCCGATCAGTGAGGCTATCCCCACCGTGCACGCGACTCTCACCCCGTGATGAAAGAAGGTCGAGCGTGGCGAACAGGCATCACGCAGCACTGCGAGATCGCCGCGCCACGCGCGGAATCGATCGTGCAGCGTTTTCCGATTCTGGCTATTCGCTTCTGGCTCCGCGTTGGCGCGCGCGTCCAAGGCCGACGTCAGCGCTTGAGCGGCGCGGCTCGCATCATCGAGGTGTTCGAGTAGCGCGGCGATGGACGAGCTCTTGTCGGCTAAGCTTCCGGGCGGTGGGACCGACGGCGTGCTATCGCCGGCGCGCAGGTTGGGCGTGCGCAGCGTGGTTGCGGTGTCGAGGTTGCGCTCGGCGAGTCGGTGCAAGCGCGTCAAAATCGACGCCCGAGCGCTCGCCGTCGACTCGAGCTCGCTCGCCTCTTTCAGCGTCACCAAGAGCGGAAATTGCGCTTCCGCAAGGCCGAGCAGGATCCGCAGATTGCCGCCGATGCGTGTCTCGCCCGCTCGCCGCGCGCGGCCGCCGAGGGCCAAGCGTCGGGACTCCTCGATCGCCTCACGAACTCGCCGGTGATGCACCCGCGCAAG